>Ga0209758_1003720_pt1 | contig 13523 bp, 13 predicted proteins | sample AraplaMF_Col_mMF_FD_184258 | JGI IMG/M metagenome (GOLD analysis project Ga0209758, IMG submission 184258) | Arabidopsis root microbial communities from the University of North Carolina, USA - plate scrape MF_Col_mMF (SPAdes) (version 2) | ecosystem: Host-associated > Plants > Roots > Endosphere... | reverse complement strand
CGGGGGCCGGAGACGTCAGACCGGCCGGACCCGCAGAAACCGCTGCAGCGAGGCCGTCATCGCCACGGCGAAGGACTCGCGGGTCGCCTCGGGCACCCGGTCCAGGGAGAGATACGGGTTCAGGTCCTCCAACTCGACCAGCAGAAGCTCTCCGTCCCGGGTGCGGCAGGCGTCGACGCGCTGGATGCCGTGGTCCAGGGTGTTCCAGTCGATGAAACCCCGGGCGAAGGAGAGGTCGGCCTCCGTCGGCTCGTAGGGTTCGAGGACCCAGCGCCGCTCCGGGTCGGGGGCGTGGAGGGCGTACTGGAAGGCGTCGTCCACGTAGTAGAACGAGACCTCGTAGCGGAAGTCGATCCGCGGCTGCACCAGGACGTCGCCCCAGGCCAGGTCCGGCAGCCGGTCCCACGGCACGAATTCGAGACCGATGGAGTCCGCCCCCGCCTTGGGCTTGACCGCGTACAGGTCGCTGGCGGGCAGCCGTAGAAGGTCCTCCACCCGGTCGACAGTGGGTATGACCGGGTGTCCGGCCCCGGTGAGGTCGAGCAGGTACTGCTTGCCGGCCATGTCCGCCCGGCCGGTGAGCGGGTTGTAGACACGCGTGCCGCGCGCCGCCCGGGCGCGGAAATCGTCGTACTCCCGCTGGTAGTGCAGCACCGGCCCGCTGTTGCGCACCACGACGGCGTCGAAGCCGTCCATCAGCGCCACGGCCTCGAGGGGATGGCACAGGGCGATGTCGAAGTCCGCGCGCAGCCGTGAGGTGAGGGCGATGTCCTCGTCGCAGTAACGCCGGCCGCGGGCCGGGTAGGACAGATCGGTCACGTACAGCAGGCGGGGGCGGGCGGGCATGGGCGGGCTTCTCCTCGGTCGGCGGCCACCAATCTAGTCCGCGGGCCCCGCAGCCCGCTCGCCCCGGCCGGTGGTCGCCCGAAGCCACGGCGCGCAGGACGGGGCGTTCGCGGAACCGGCGGGTGCGGATGACAGACTGGCCGCATGGAAGAGCGAGAATTCGGCAGGTCGGGGCAGCACGCGTCGGTCATCGGCCTCGGTACATGGCAGTTGGGCGCGGACTGGGGCGACGTCGACGACAAGGACGCCCATGAGGTGCTGGAGGCGGCGGCCGAGTCCGGCGTGACCTTCTTCGACACCGCGGACGTGTACGGCGACGGGCGCAGCGAGCAGACCATCGCCGCCTTCCTGCTGGGCAGGCCCGATCTGCATGTGCTGGTGGCGACCAAGATGGGCCGCCGCCTGGACCAGATCCCCGAGAACTACGTCCTGGACAACTTCCGCGCCTGGAACGACCGCTCCCGGCGCAACCTCGGCGTCGACCGCATCGACCTGGTGCAGCTCCACTGCCCGCCGACCCCCGTGTACTCCTCCGACGAGGTCTACGACGCACTGGACACCCTGGTCGAGGAGGGCCGCATCGCCGCGTACGGCGTGAGCGTGGAGACCTGTGACGAGGCGCTGACCGCGATCGCCCGGCCGAACGTGGCGAGCGTGCAGATCATCCTCAACCCGTTCCGGATGAAGCCGCTGCGGGAGGTCCTCCCGGCCGCTCAGCGGGCCGGCGTGGGCATCATCGCCCGGGTGCCGCTCGCCTCCGGCCTGCTGTCCGGCAAGTACACCAAGGACACGGTCTTCGCCGCGAACGACCACCGTTCCTACAACCGGCACGGCGAGGCCTTCGACCAGGGCGAGACGTTCTCCGGCGTCGACTTCGCCACCGGTGTGGAGGCGGCGGCGGAGTTCGCCGCGCTCGCCCCGGAGGGCTTCACCCCGGCCCAGCTGGCGCTGGCCTGGGTCGTCCAGCAGCCCGGAGTGACCACGGTGATCCCGGGCGCGCGCTCGGCGGACCAGGCCCACGCCAACGCGGCCGTCGCCAAGCTTCCCGCACTGCCGCAGGACACCCTGGACGCGATCCGGGACCTCTACGACCGGCGGATCAAGGAGCAGGTCGAGAGCCGCTGGTAGGCGTGTACGGGAGACCGGCCGGCGGCGTGTCCCCGGCCGGTCGGCCCTTGGCCGGCCGTCATCGGCCGTCCGCCGGAAGCGACGGAGCGCGGGTGCTCCACATGGCGTCGTATCGTCCGACGACGACCCGGAGCTCGCGCGCGCTGCGGGGTGACATGGCGTGCAGCACGATCTCCAGGAGAGCGCGGGCTTCCAGGGGATCCTCGCAGCAGTACCAGTGCACATCGCCCGACTCGTGGTCGAGCCACAGCCGGCGCACCGGGAGCTTGACGTAGGCCCCCCACGCGCGAACGGCCCTGGTGACGTCTCCTGGTTGCAGATGGTTCCAGGTGTGCTCGAGGCGGGTGATCTCGGACAGCGCACGCTGTGACAGACCGTCGACGACCGCCTTTGTGTCGCCGTTCCGGGGCCGCCGGGGAAGGGCGGCTCGGATGTGTCCCGGCCGTCTACGCGGCATGGGCCTTTCGAGTTGTCGTCATGCCGCACATGGTGCCACGACCCGGTTGGGTGCCTCGAACGAATTCCCCTGCCGGCCCGGACGGGTGCGGTTCCCCTCGGAACTGTGCGGGGCTGTCGCCAGGAGCCGCTCACATCATGGCGACGACCGGTGAGCAACTTCCCCCCGGAGCGGCCACCGTCACAGCGCAGGGGACGGTGCCGGCGCCCCGTGTGAGCATGACCGCTGATGCGGCACCGACGCCACGCCGGGGCGCGCATCCCCCGGCCTCGTCCGTCATGCCGTGAGGAAGGAGGCCGCCGTGCGGTATGTCCCGCGTGCGGCTGCCCTCACCCGGTAGGTCGTCTTGGCCCGGTCGACCACCGGGTCGCCGAGCACGATCCGTCCCGCCGCGTGCAGCGCGTCGCACTCCTCCGTGGGCAGCGCCACCGGACGCCCGTCGGACTGCCAGCGGCCCCAGCGGCGCCGCCCGTTGGCGTGCACCGTGAGGAAGACCGGCTCGCGCTGGTTCGTGATCAGGCGCAGCACGTCGGCGGCACGGGCACTGAGCCGAGGGCGCGTCATGGGCGGTCAGCCTTTCGGGGCACGGGCGGCGGCGTCCGGCCGGGGAGTGGCGGATGATCTTCGGTTCGCATTGTTGCCGAGGGCACTGACAGCGTGTGTCCGGCTTGTAGGGACGTCAGTCCGCGCCGTGCGGTTGTCTCCGGGCAATGTGACGACCTTCACCCTGATGTGGCGGAAAGTAGTGAATTCCTTACGCCGTGAAGACGTAAAGGTCTGGGAACAGGCATGCCGAAAAACGCGGAGGTTCCCCGTGCGACCGTTCACCCTCAACTACGCCCGGCCCAGGGTGCTTCCCGCTGTGGTGACGCCGTACCGCTACGACTCCTCGATGCAGTTGAACGTGCTGCCCGACGGCCGTCCCGCCGTGAGCGACCGCGAGCTGTTGCTGGCGGCCGGCACGACGACGTCCACCGCCGGTTCACAGACCCATTTCGACGACTGACGGCGGTACCCGGATGACGGTACTCATCCTCACATCGGAGCAGGACGTGACCGCCGACATGGTGGTGGCGGAGCTGCACCTGCGCAGCGTGCCCGTGATGCGCCTCGATCCCGCGGACGTCCCCGGCAAGGCGGTGCTGTCCGCCGACTACGCCCACGGCGACTTCGACGGCCATCTGTCGGTCAACGGACACGTCCTGAGCATGGGGGGCCTGCGTTCGGTATGGGTGCGCCGGCCGGGCGAGCCGGCTGCGCATGCGAGCGATTCGTCGTCATGGCTGACCGCCGAAACGCGGCAGGCCCTGTACGGCATGCTGTACTCCGCCCCGACACGATGGATGAACCACCCTCGCAACGCCGACCAGGCCCGCTACAAGCTGTGGCAGTTGCGCATCGCCCACCTCAGCGGCTTCGCCGTGCCGCCGACGGCCTTCACCACCGCCCCGAGGGTGGCCCAGCAGTTCGCCGAGGAGTACCGGGACGTGGTCGTGAAGTCGGCCTCGGGACCGCCGCCCGGCGACCCCGCATCGGCGCTGCCGACCACGCTCATCGGACCCGGCGCCGATTTCTCCACCGTCGCGGCCGGACCCGCGCTGCTCCAGCGCTACGTCCCCAAGCGTGCCGACATCAGGTTGACCTGTGTCGGGCCCAGGCTGTTCGGCGCCCGCAAGAGGTCGGCACCCGGACAGGTCGACGGACGGTACGGCGACACGGGGTACGCATGGGAGACCACGGCGGTGCCCGACCGCATCGCGAAGTCCGTGCAGGAGTACCTGGCGTTGTCCGGACTCGCCTATGCCGCCTTCGACTTCGCGGAGGACGAGGACGGACTGTGGTGGTTCCTCGAGTGCAACCAGGCAGGGCAGTTCGGCTTCGTCGAACTGGAGACGGGCCAGCCGATCGCGGAGGCGGTCGCACTGTGGCTCGCCGGGCGTACGGGGGAGCGTCGCGTTCCGGAGAGCCGTGGATGAACCGCCGGTCCGGCCTCATCGGTGATCGGCGTCCCGGCCCCCCTTGTCTTCTGTGGTCCGGTCCGCACGGGGGCGCGGACCGTGCCGCGGAACCGCGGGACGATCGGACGGCGTGGCCTCACAACCCCGTCGGGCGGAAGGTCCGCAGGAAAACCGTCAGCGCCTGCTGGTCGACCGTGCTCCGGGCGTCGGCGGCGGGGGTGGTCCAGCGCAGGGAGAAGCCGCGGCCGTCGCCGACGAGGAAGCCGCGGCCGAAAGTGTGCAAGCGAACCCCGTTCACCGTGGACAGCCACTCCATGTCCGCGCCCCTGTAGCCCCGGTAGGTGACGGGCCTGATGTCGCCCAGGCGTGCGTAGTCCGCGTACGTGCCCTTCAGCGACGGCTCCAGGCTCTGCCATACGGCCACCGGGTCCGGGGCGAGGCGCACGCCGGAGGTGACCGTCAGCGTGCGCGGATCCCCGCTCGCGCCGAACGTCACCCGGTAGGTGTCTTCGGCGGCGCTCTCCGTACGGATGCGTTCCCATCCCTGCGGCAGGTCGACGGAGAAGCCCTCCGGTGCCACGTGGCGGCCGAAGCCCGCGCTCGGATCCCCGGTGGCGCCGGAGGACGGGGGAGGCGTCCGCCGATCGGCGCCGCCGCCCGTCGGATCGGCAGGCACCGTGGGCGCTCCGGAGCGTGAAGGACCGGTACCGGCCGCCGAGGTGCCGCCGTCCGGTCGGCCCACCGCTACGAGGAGGGCCACGGAGGCCGCGACCACAAGACCGGCGCCCACCAGCACCGAGCGGCGCACCGACGGTCCGCCCCCTGCCCGCCCCGCTCGCCGGACGAACGGCCACGCGTTTCGAAGACGCGGCAGCGGCGTCTCGCGCGTGGGCTCGTCCGGTTCCTCGTTCAGGACGCGCGTGAGCGAGGCGCGCACGGCCGGTTCCGGCACCCGCTCCAGGGCGTCGCGGCGCAGCAGACCCGTGACGGCGGGAGCGAGCGGACCGGCGTTCACCGGGTGGCGGAACGGCAGCCGGTCGACCGCGCGCAGCGTCGACTCGACCGGCCCCCGGTCCTTGACCGGCGCACGGCCCTCCACCATCGCGTACAACAGCGCTCCCAGTGCCCACTGGTCCGCCGCCGGTCCCGCGCTCGACCCACGGGCCTGCTCGGGGGAGGCGTACGCGGGGGCGGTGACCCGCTGGGTGACAGAGGCGCCGATCAGCCCGAAGCCCGTCACCACGACGGTGCCGCCCTCCCGCACGAACACCTGGCCGGGGCTCAGGTCTCCATGGGTCGCCCCGCGGCGGTGGGCGGCCTCCAGCACATCGAGGATGCCGAGGCCGATCCTGGCGGCCCACACATGGTCGAGGGGGCCGCGGGCCAGGATCACCCCCAGAGGTGTGCCGTCGATCCGCTCGGTCACGGTCCACAGGTCGCCGTGGTCCTCGACGACGTCGAGCACCACGGCCACCCGGCCGGGACACAGCAGTTCCATGGCCCCCGAGTCGTGCAGGATCCGGGCGACGGTGCGCCGCACGGTGTCCTCGGACCGAACGGGTGCCAGGCGCGACCCCGTGAGCGACACCGGCCGTCCGGACTCCACGTCCTCACCGACCCAGACGGACCGTCCCTCCTCCTCGTGGACGGCCTCGAGCGCCCGGTACCGCCCGGCGATCAACTCTTGTGTGTGGAGCTGCCCGTGGTCCATCGTCATCCTTCGCTGCGCACCGGACTCTCCGTTTCCCGGTTGTACGGCGGACGTGACGGTGGGTGTTCAAAGAAAGGCGATTTCCACGGCGGTATTTTCCCCGGCGGCGCCGTCGTCCGCTTGTACGTGCGAAAACACAGCTCTTGACTACCCGTCAGTAGGTTACCTACGGTTACTGCCGCCACCCGCGCCGATGTACGACTCGGCGAACGCGGCCGCCGCGACAGGGGAGTCGAACAGCCGCCGCAGCCGGGCACCGGCGTTGCCGGCCCGGAAGGGGTCCTGCGAGGACGGCCCGTGCAGCAGCTCCGCGAACCACTCGGAGAACTCCTGGTATTCCCACACCCGGCGCAGACAGGCGGCGGAGTAGCCGCGCAGCCCGCCGGTGTCGCCCTCGTGGAAGTACGCGACGAGGGCGTCGGCGAGCGTCAGCGCGTCGTACAGGGCCAGGTTCATGCCCTTCGCGGCGATGGGTGCCACCAGATGGGCGGCGTCGCCCGCAAGGAACAGCCTTCCGTACGTCATGGGCTGCACCACGTAGTTGTGCATGTCCAGCACACGTTTCTCGATCAACCGCCCCTCGGTCAGCGGTGCGGCACCCGCCACGGACAGCCGCGTGCGCAGTTCGGACCAGACCCGCTCGTGCGACCAGTTCGCGGCGTCGTCGCCCGGTGGGCACTCGAGGTAGTAGCGCGTGACCTGCGGGCCGCGGGCCATGTGCGCGGCGAAACCGCGGGGATGGACCCCGAAGACCACGCAGTCCGACGACGGCGGGGCCTCCGCGAGCAGAGCCAGCCAGCCCACGCCGTAGTCCAGCCGCGCCGTGTGCGCGCGCTCGGGCGGCAGCGAGGCCCGGGTCACGCCGCGGGCGCCGTCGCAGCCGGCGATCACATCGCAGGTGATCCGGCGGCGTTCGCCCGAGTCGGGGTCCGTGTACGACACCGAAGGCGTCTCACCGTCGACGTCGTGCAACTCCACGTCGCGGACGCCGAACCGGATGTCGCCGCCCTTGACGTCCGCGTACTCCCGGACCAGGTCGGTGACGAGCAGCGGCTGCGGATAGACGAAGTGGCGGTGGCCGGACACCTGCGTGTAGCCGAACCTGTGGCGCTCGCCGCCGATGCGGAACTCGCACTCCGTGTGCGTCTGCGCCTGTTCCAGCAGGCGAACGGCCAGTCCCTGGCGCTCCAGCGCGCGGACCGCCCATTCCTCGATGAACCCGGCGCGGGGCCGTTGTTCGATGAACGGCCTGCTCTCGGCCTCGAGGACGACACAGTCGACACGGGCGCTCCGCAGGACGTTGGCGAGAGCCAGCCCGGCGGGTCCCGCGCCGACTATGACGACGGGGACGTGCCGACCGGATGGGGGGAACGGTGTGGGGGAAGAGTCGATCACCCGATCATTATGGCGGTGCACCGTCAACCATCCCACGCCGCGGCCGAGTTGGGGCAGGTCCCGCGACACCGATCCGCGCTGTGGACAGGCCGGGCCCCCGGCGGAAGGATGGCGCGTACAGCGAACCGCTGTCGCGACCGTCCGACCGCAGCGTTCCAGGAGGCCAGCCGCATGAGGTCCCGCCCGTTGCCCGTCAGTACCCCCGCCGAGCAAGGGGTGGACGCCCGCGGGATCCAGGCGTTCCTCGATGCGGTCGAGACGGCTTCCGACATCGAGCCCCACAGCCTCATGATCCTGCGCCACGGCCACCTGGTCGCCTCGGGCTGGTGGGCGCCGTACACCGCCGGACGCCTGCAGTTGCTGTACTCCCTCAGCAAGAGCTTCACCTCGACTGCGGCCGGAGTGGCCGTCGCCGAAGGACTGCTCGATCTCGACGCACCCGTCGTCTCGTACTTCCCGGAATTCCAGGCGGACATCACCGACCCGCGCAGCCGCGCGATGCTGGTCCGGCACATCGCCTCCATGGCCAGCGGGCACCTCGCCGAGACCGACACCGAGGCCTTCGGGCGTGACCGCGCCGAGCCCGTGCGCGGCTTCCTGCTGATCCCCCCGGACCGCGATCCCGGTACCGTCTTCGCGTACAACCAGCCCACGACCTACACGCTGGCCGCACTCGTACAGCGGCTGTCCGGCCAGTCGTTGACCGAGTACCTGCGCCCGAGGATCCTCGACCCGCTGGGCATCGGCGAGATCTCCTGGATCCAGCATCCGAGAGGCCGGGACCTCGGATTCAGCGGACTGCACGCCACCACGGACGCGATCGCCCGGCTGGGGCTGCTGTACCTGCGGGACGGCGTCTGGGAGGGGAGGCGGCTGCTGCCGTCCTCGTGGGTGGCGCAGGCGTCCCGGTCGCACATCTCCAACGCCGACGGGACGGCCGAGGGCGCCGCCTCGGACTGGCAGCAGGGGTACGGCTTCCAGTTCTGGATGTCACGGCACGGGTACCGGGGAGACGGGGCCTACGGTCAGTTCTGCATCGTCCTGCCCGAGCACGACACCGTCATCGCGACGACCGCGGCGACCCGGCAGACGCAGAAACTCCTCGACGCGATGTGGCGTCATCTGCTGCCCGCCCTCGGCTCCGCACCGCTCGCCGGCCGCGCCGAGGAGGACAAGGTTCTCCAGGAGCGCCTCGACCGGCTGGCACTGCCACCGGTGGCCTCCGACCCCGGGCCGCCGGCCGCCCCGGGCTCCTGGCGAGACGCCCGTTTCACGCCCTCGGGCGGCCACTCGGCGGACCAGCCGACGCTGACGGAGGTCGAGGTCACCACCGCATACGGCGCCTGGACGGTGACACTCGTGGAAGGCGAGGAGCGTCTCGCCCTGCGCCTTCCCGACTCGGGATGGGCCGTCGACGAGGGCGCGATCCCCACGGCGGTGAGCGGTGGCTGGACCGCCCCGGACACCCTGCGAGTCGACGTCGTCTTCCTGGAGACGCCGCACCGTCTGACGGTGAAATGCGCACTGGACGACCGCACCTTCACGGCCCGTTGGCACACGACCCCCCTTCGCGGCGGCCCGCTGCGCCGCTGTCGGGCGCCCGTCATCTCCCGGGAGGGCTCGGCACCACGCGGATGACGGCGGCGGTGACGTTGTCCGCGCCGCCCGCCCGAAGGGCGTGGCCGACCAGTGTGCGAGCGTCGGTACACGCGTCCGGAGCGTGCCCTGCCAGAGCCGACCGAAGCCCGGCGGCATCGGGCAGACACCGCCACAGTCCGTCCGTGCAGAGCAGCAGACGACCGGCCACGAGGGGCCGGTAGCCCCGGACCTGTGGAGTCACCGGTCCCGCGTCCGCGCCCAGCCAGGCGGTCAGCGCGTCGTTCCGGCCGATGTCGTCCTCGGTCATCGCCATGCCCGGGCCCTCGTCGGGCAGCCAGTAGGCCCGGCTGTCACCGACCCAGGCGCTCCAGACGCCCTCGGGGCCGGCCACACCCGCGACGAACGTGCAGGCGGGTGCGTCCTCCTCGGACGAGGCCAGGGCGGTCACCGCCCGGCCCGCACGAACGGCTGCCTCGTGGAGCGCCACCTCCGGCAGCGCGTCCTCCCGCAACCGTGCGGCCAGGACCGATGCGGCGGTCTCGGTCGCGACCCGCGCCGCCCGCTCCGGCCGTGGAGACATGGACACCCCGTCGCACACGACCCCGACCGTCCACACACCGGCGCCCGCGAGCGCCACGGCGTCCGCGTTGATCTCCCGTTTCAGACCCCGGTCGCTGACCCCGGCCGCATCCCTGCCCGATGTGATCTCCACATGTGCGCGGAATGCGGGCTGCGCCGCGCCGCAGTGCCAGCAGACACCGTCGGGGGCCACCGTTCCGCCGCAGCGGACACACCCCATGTTCTCGACCATCGAGGGGGCATCCTGCCATGTCCCCGATCAGCGCAGCCCGAAGCGGTCGGCCCACCCCATGATGTCCGCGACGGTCGCGTTGCGGCCGCAGACCACCAGACCCAGCCGGGCCCCGTCGCCGACACGCTCCCGCACCTGCCGGGCCGCGGGGAGCAGGCAGCCCGCGGCGGGCTCGGCCCACACCCCGGCGTGCTCGGCCAGTTCCAGACTGCCGCGGACCGCGTCCCGGTCCGACACCAGCAGGACCTCGGTGACCAGGGTCGACGCATGGTCGTACGTCAACTGGGAGACCGAGGGTGCACTCAGCGTGGTCACGACCGAGGACAGCTCGACCGGTACCGGACCGCCCGCCGCCAGTGCGCGGGACATGGCCTGCGCACCCTCCGCCTCGACCCCCCACACACGGATACCGGGCCGCAGGGCGTGCAGCGCCGTGGCCACGCCCGTGATGAGCCCGCCGCCCCCGACACTCACCAGGACGTCGGTCAGTTCGCCGGCGTCCTCGGCGAACTCGAGGCCGACGGTGCCCTGTCCGGCGATCACCTCCGGGTCGTCGAACGGGTGCACAAGAGTGAGTCCTTCGCCCCGCAACCGCGCGGTGAGCGCGAACGCCTCGTCCATCCCGTCCGTCAGATGCAGCGAGGCCCCCGCCGACTCCACGATCTCGACCGATCGTGCGGGCGCGGTCCGCGGCATCACGACCGTCGCCTTCACCTCCAGGGCGGCTGCCATGACGGCGAGCGCGATCCCGTGGTTGCCACCGCTGACCGCCACCACTCCCGCGGCCCGCTCCCGCTCGCCGAGCGTGAGCAGCCGCGCCGTCGCGCCCCGCGCCTTGAAGGAACCGGTGCGCTGCAGCAGTTCGAGCTTGGCGGTCACAGGGGCGCCGAGCAGCGCGGTGAGCCCGGGGCTCTCCACCGTCGGCGTGCGTACGACGTGCCCGGCGATGCGCTCCGCGGCCGCGTGAATGTCCGAGATCCCGATCAACGCCCCTACCTCCCATGACAGTTCCATCCGCCACGATGCGGCTGTCGTTCCGCCTCCACCCTCGCATGTGCGGGCGCGGGAAATCCGGTGACCGCGACTTCCGGGCCCGCCGGCTCTCTGGAGAAGGGGGGGAACACCCTGTCGTGGCGCGGGAACCGCCGGGGCAGGCCGTGTGCGATCCACGGGCCTGCCCCGACCGGCTCGGATCGACCGAAAGACGCAGCCTCTCTCAGCCGATCCGATCCAGTCGAAAGGCCCTAGCGCAGCGTCTCCGCCCAGTCGGCCGGTACCCGACCCTCCGGCCCGGGCACGGGCTGGTCCTCGGGGTGGCAGGCGGGGGGAGCCAGATCCGGCCCGGACTCGTACAGCTGGGACGTGGTGAAGTCCCAGAACCAGCCTTCGTCCGGCTCGAAGCTACGGATCACCGGATGCCCGGTGGCGTGGAAGTGGGCAGTGGCGTGCTTGGCCGGAGAGTCGTCGCAGCAGCCGATGTGCCCGCACTGAGCGCACCGCCGCAGATGGAACCACCAACCGCCCGCCTCGTTGCACTCCACGCAGCCACTGCCGCTCGGCGGGACGCCGGGATCGATTCCGTTCACTGTGCTCATCTTGCCTCCGGTGACGATTCGGGAGCCGGCTGGGGTTCGGCGCTCTGCTCGGCGACGTCGGACTCCGCGGCGGTCAGTGGCAGCCGCACCTGGAACCGTGTGTCGCCCGGCACCGACTGGACGTCCAGGCTGCCGTGGTGCTTGTTGGCGATGATGCGCCAGGAGATGTCCAGGCCGAGCCCGGTTCCCTGACCCACCGGCTTGGTGGTGAAGAAGGGGTCGAAGATACGGTTGCGGATCTCCGACGGCACACCGGGGCCCGTGTCGCAGAACTCGACGAGCAGCCGGTCGCGGTCGCGCGAGGTCCGCACGGTCAGCGTGCCGTCACCGCCCGATTCCTCGATGGCCGAGACCGCGTTGTCGATGATGTTCGTCCACACCTGGTTGAGCTCGCCGGGGTAGGCGGGAATGCTCGGCAGGGTGCGGTCGTACTCCTTGACCACCGTGATCCGACGGCCGATCTTTCCGGAGAGCATCAGCAGGGTGCTGTCGAGAAGTTCGTGGACATCGACGACCTGGTACGGCGCCCGGTCGAGCTGGGAGTACTGACGGGCGGCATTGACCAGAGTGGACACCCGGGTCGTGGAGTCCTCGATCTCGTTCATCAGCAGCTCGGTCTCGACCGTGTAGTTGAGCCACCGGATCGCGCTTTCCAGTGCACCCTCCTCGACGGCCGCCTCGACCTGGTCGAGCCAGTCGGTGTCGAGACCGGCCTGGACGAACGTGGGAGCCAGCTGCCAGCCGCCCTGGATGCCGTGGTCCTCGAGCCAGTCGCCGATCGCGTCCTCACGGTCGGACGCCTCCAGCGGACTGACCGGCATCGCCTTGGCGACCTGTTCCGCGGTCCGCTCCTGGATGTCGACCAGGGTCAGCAGCGCCTCCGGCTCGTACCGCCCGGCGGCGATCATGCCCAGCTTGTGCCGCATCCCGGCGACCCGCTCCCGCAGCGCCGCCGTCGCGCTCACGGCGGCCGCGGCAGGGTTGTTGAGCTCATGGGTGAGTCCCGCGGACAGGGAGCCGAGTGCCAGCAGCCGTTCCCGCTGGTTGATGATCTGCTGTGTGTTCTTGTTGCCGAAGAACAGGCCCTCCAGCAGATGCACCGCCATCGGGAACCAGTCCCGCATGACCGAGGAGAAGGTCTCGGAGGGCAGGACGAAGAACCGCGAGGGTTCGGTCACCCGCATCGATCCGTTGTACTTCGCCCCCCGGGCCCGCTCGCCCAGGTACGCCTGGAAGGCACCCGCGTACACCCCTCGCTGTGACGTCCGGGAGATCTCCACGTCGTCGGAGCCGACACGGCGGTACATCACCACCGTGCCGCTCAGCAGGACGAAGAAACACGTGGCCGGTTCGCCCTCGGTGTACACCGCGCCGGGTTCGAACAGTTCCACCCGGCCCTCGTGACAGAGCCGTGCCAACTGGTCGTCGGTGAGCTTCTCGAACAGGAAGAGTGTCTTGAGCTCCTCCTTGTCGCACGTCATCGTCCGGCCGCCCACGCACCGCTCCCCGTCCTGTGGATTCATGACTGCTCCAGATACCGGTGGACGAGCATCACCGCCATGGCCCCCTCGCCGACCGCCGATGCGACCCGCTTGGCGGACTCGGCGCGCGCGTCGCCCGCGACGAACACACCGGGGACATTGGTCTCCAGATGGTACGGGGGCCGTTCGAGCTCCCAGCTGGGCGGCGGCTGCCCGTCGCAGGTCATGTCGGGACCGGTCAGGATGAACCCGTGCTCGTCCCGCAGCACGGTCCCTTCCAGCCACTCCGTCAGCGGGGCGGCCCCGATGAACACGAACAGCCACTGCGCGTCGACGAGTTCGGTGTGACCGGTGACCACGTCGCGCAGTGTCAACTGCTCCAGGTGGTCGGTGCCGTGCGCCGCCTCCACCACGGTTCCGGTGCGCACCGAGATATTGGGGGACTCGGCGATCTGCTGGATCAGATAGTGCGACATGGACGCGGACAGCGACTCGCCCCGGACGAGCACGGTGACCGACTTGGCGCCCCGGGCGAGGTACAT
>Ga0209758_1003718_pt1 | contig 13524 bp, 16 predicted proteins | sample AraplaMF_Col_mMF_FD_184258 | JGI IMG/M metagenome (GOLD analysis project Ga0209758, IMG submission 184258) | Arabidopsis root microbial communities from the University of North Carolina, USA - plate scrape MF_Col_mMF (SPAdes) (version 2) | ecosystem: Host-associated > Plants > Roots > Endosphere... | reverse complement strand
CGCAACCACCACAGCGACATGCCTTCGACGGTGTAATCGTCCAGCGCATTGTTGCCGGGATGGTTGACGGCGACGACGACGAAGCCGTGCGCCGCGAGCGCGCTGCCGAGCCAGGCGAGTTGCGACGCCATGCCGCCGTTGCCGTGCGACAACAGGATGAGCGGACGCCGGGGTCCCGGCGCGGTGGCCGCATCGGGCGCGGCGCTGCCGGCGCCGAACAACGGCACGATGCGCGGCCCGACCCATTGCGGCTGCTCGCGCGCATCGGACGCGGCCGGATACCAGACCGTGGCGCGCAGCGCGTGGGTCTTGGCGCCGCGCCAGTCGTAAGGCTCGGAGGGAACGAAATCGCGCGTGGTAACGCCGACCTTGAAGGGCGTGTCGGCGCTGGCGCCGGTGGCCGCGGCGAGGAGGAAGAGCGAGAGCGCGAGAAGCCTGATCATTGCATGGCCCGGACGGCGCGTTTGATGGGCGAAATTACAGCGGGATGGAGATGGCGGCAATGCGGGGTATTGCATGAAAGATTGGACACCGCACAACCCCTCAGCGGGTCATCCCGGCGAAGGCCGGGATCCATCACCCCTGGCCTTGCGGTTGAGCAAGGAAGCAAGGCAACTGCCGCACTGCTCAAATGGATGCGACCCGGCGTATGGGTCCCGGCTCAAGGCCGGGACGACCCGTCGATAGGCTGAGCCCCTATCCCCGCACGCTGAGCGCGCGGCCGTGCAGCGGCTGCGCGGCGACCGGGGGGTTGGCGGTCTGGGCGGCGAGTTCGTTGATCAGGCGGTCGGCGTCGGCCGCCATGTTGTCCGGCGCCTGGATCACCAGGCGCTCGAGCGCCCAGCGATAGGACGACACCCGCCGCTCCAGGCACTGCTGCACCCACTGCACGATCATGGCGTTTTCCTCCATGCGGGCGACGGCGTCGGCGCGTTCGCGCGGCGACAATTCGGAGACCAGCTTCAGGCTGGCGTTGCGCTTCTTGTCGAGCTCAAGCACGCGGATGGCGCTGGCGAAGAACGGCTCGAACCTCGTCAGGTCGTCGCGGACATCGTCCATCAGGTTGGAATAGCGCGAGGTGTGGGAGCGGTGCGGCTCGTCGATCAAAAGGCGGCCATAGGCCGAGCGGTCGAACACCGGCGCCTGGCGCCAGGGCGCGGGGATCGGGGTGTAGTTGCCCCAGACGCTCTTCCAGGCCGGGCGGGTATGCGGCGGCTCGATCAGGGGATAGGCCAGATCGCGCAACTGCCGTTCATTGTCGGTGAGCTGGAAGGCCGATGCCTTCAGGCCGACGCTGCCGGTGGCCTCGGCGCCGATCCATCGGTGCATGTCGTCGTTGCGGGCGTCGGCGCGGGTGCGGCCGAAATCGCCGCTGGCGCAGCCGCCCAGGAGGCAGCCGATCAGCAGCGGCGCGATGAGGAAGATTGAATGGAGATGCCGGCGTCCCGCCGGGTGCCGCGAGGACGCATTCGAAGCAGACTTGGGCATGAAATGCCCCGGGGTTCAGGACCGCGCCCGGCGGCGGCGGCGGCGTCCCGGTGCCGTTCCCTCTTCCGGCCCGCTGCCACCGTTGGTCTCGTCGGTATGGCGTTCGATCCGGACGACAGGAAGGATCAGGACAGTCCCCATACCTTCGCGCGGGGCGACCATGGTTGCTCCCAGTCGGCGCGCAGCCGCATCCGCCGGAAACTCGATGATGGTGCCCATTTCAGTCTCTCCGCGCCGCATGCCCCCAATGGCGTCGGCGCAGCCACACTTAAGAACAGCCATGGTTAACGGCCTATTAAAGGAAGCGGCGTAATCTCCCCGGTAAGCTTCCTCGTTCAGTAGCGTATCGCGCATGACCAAACCGCCGATGTTTCCGGGTTTCGACGGCCTGATGACCCTGTCGCGTCGCGAGGGCGTCGACATCCGTCCGACCCTGCTCCGGGTGCTCACCGACCTCTACGTCCAGGCCAGTTCCCATACCGACGACGAGGAGCGGCAGTTCATCGAGCTGGCATCGCGCCTGATCGACCAAGTCGACGACGCGACGCGCGCGGTGGTACGGGCGCGGCTGTCGATCTACCCGCGCACGCCGTTCGCGATCCGGGAGAAACTGCTGTTGCAGCCGCGCACCACCCGCGCCAACCCCATCCCCCTCGCCCGCCGCATCGAGCCGGCGCCAGCACCGCATCCGCTCAAGCCGCCGACCGAGGCCCAGCTGCGCATGGCGTCGAACATGTCGATGCAGCCCAAGGATGCCTCGGAGATCACCACCATGTTCTTCGCGGCCTCGGCGAGCGAGCGCGGCGCGATCCTGCGCAACCTCGCGGAGACGCCGCTGAAGCCGTCGGCGCGGATTCCGCTGCACAGTGCCGCGCAGGCCATTGAAACCCTCGAAATGGCAGCGTTCGCCGTCGACGCCGAAAATTTCATCCTGGAACTCGGCGACGCGCTGATGCTGCCGACCCGGATCGCCGAACAGGTGGTCAACGACACCGGCGGCGAACCGCTGGCCTGCGCCCTCAAGGCGCTCGGCATGTCGGGGCCGGCGTTCGAGCGCGTGCTGCTGTTTCTGGATCCGGCGCTTGGTTCGTCGGTGAACCGCGTCTACCGGCTGTCGCGGCTGTACCACGTGTTGGACGAGCGCACCGCGTTGATCATGGTGGCGGCATGGCGCGGCGCGACCCTGGCGGTGACGCGGGCAAAGTACCGGCCCTCGCTCCATGACGACGAGCATCATCGCGTTCGCAACGCGGCGCCGCAGGGCCGAACCACGACGCAGCCGGGCAGCAGCACGGTCACGCGCAACACCTCGCGCGGATCGTCGGGAAGCTAGCCGCGGTGAGCGATTCGACTCTGCCGCCAAGCCGCCGTCATTCGGTCATACAGCTGGTTCCCTGACGTCGGGGGATTTCGAATGCCGCTCACACGGGGCCAAATTGTGGGACACGACAACGACCGGCTGGCGTTCGGGTTTACGATGCTCGATGGCGACATCCCCGTTGAGTGTCAGATCAGCGACGCCGCGATGGACGAACTCGCCGGCGAGACCGGAACGCTGAGCATCGCGCGGCAGGCACAGTTCCTGAGTCACCGGGACGCCATCGAGCGAATCGCCTCGGAGCTTTTCGACAGCTCGCGTCATGTCAAAGGCACGGTTGTCCGGATCTTCACCAAGCACATCCCGCGCGATTGACGCCGCTCGGCCCGCTGCGGCGTCAGGTTCCGACGTCGGGATCGAACCGGTACAGCACTGCCGCGCCATGCAGAATGGCCCCGCCGTTCCGCACCGTCGATTGGACAGACATCGCCCCTGCCTTTCCTGCCCCGCGCCGCATGGCGGACATCCCTTCGACCTGGCAGCGAAGCAGATAGGCGGCGACCCAGCCGTCCACGACACGACGCAGCCGCGACTGAAAAACAATCAGCGTTCTGCGCGGAACGCGCATTGCGACGAGACGTATCGTGGACGGCATGGTCACGGGAATGGTCCTACCCTTCGGGGCTGTGAGGTTACTCGGCCGCGGCCTGCGCCGGGGTGGGATCGTCGCGAACCACGACGGTGGTGGCGACCTTGTAGAACTCGTCGCCGGGCATGCCGACGCGCCTGGCGTGCTCGCGGATCGACTCGCCGTCCCGCGCCTCGTAGACACAGAACGTCCCGATCCGGCCGTCCGCCTCTTCGACCACGTAGCTGCGGATCCAGCGCACGCGATCGGACATCTGCTCGTTTCCGATACGCGCCGATTTGGCGCCGGCGGCTTCGAGCTCCTTGAGATTTGCCCAGGCACTCGGGCGGCGGATGACATACAGGTCCATGACGTTGCTCCTCGGTTGTCGGCCGCATCCGGCCGGTCGTTGCCTGCGTTTCCAGCAAGGCGTGTCCGGACCAATAACCGCAGCGCCGCGCAACGTCCTGACCGCGGGCTGACCATGTGCTGATCGTTTCGCCGATCCTTTCGCATCGCCGGCTGAACCTTTTCGCCGGCGCGCAGACTTAACCCCATGGTGACGAATTTCGGCCCGTTCAAGCTCGACGAGGCGAGCCGTACCCTGTGGTGCGCGCACGAAGAGATTGCGCTGCAGCCGCGGGTTTTCGACCTGTTGGTCTACCTGCTTGCCAACCAGGGCCGGATGGTTTCCAAGGACGAACTGCTGGACACGATCTGGCCGAACGTCACCGTCACCGACAATTCACTGCAGCGGGCCATCAGCGCTTTGCGCAGCGTGCTGCGGAAAGGTGGTTTGGAAAGCGCAATCCGAAATCTGCCCGGCAAGGGCTACCGTCTTTGCGTCGACGAAGCCCTTCAGCAGCCCGCGCAGCGTGGAGGAACCGAGCGCGATATGACCGCCGGCGTGCCGGCGCTTGCGGAGCGCGCGGTCTCGCGGCAATGCTGGCAAGAGGCCGTCGAGCTGTACGAGACGGTTGAGGCGGGATCTTCACTCGATGGTGACGACCTCGACCGCTGGGCGCTCGCCCTGCAATGTTCCGGCAGACCGGTGGCCGCCATACCCGTTCTCGTTCGCGCGGTGGCCGCACATACCGAAGCTGGCAGACCGCGCCAGGCGGCAAACGACGCGGTCACGCTCTCGGTCATTCATCTGGAGTGTGGACAAGGATCGCTGGCGAAAGGCTGGCTTGCCCGCGCCGAGCAATGGGCCGCCGAGCTTCACGATCCTGCCGTCACCGGCCTCGTGCTCTGGATGAACTCAAAGCTGGCAGCGTTTGACGGTGACCCACACACGGCGCTCTCGCTCGCGGAAGCCGCTTACACATCCACCCGGCAGAAGGGCGCTCCGAAGGTCGAAGCGCTGAGTCTGGCCTACCGCGGGTTCTACCGTCTTTGCCTCGGCGACACGCGCGGCGGATACGCCGATCAGGACCATGCCGCGACGCTGGCGCTTTCCAACATCATGGATCCGATCACGGGCGGTACGCTTTACTGCAACATCCTGTGGGCATGCCGCATGTTCGGAGACTGGGCGCGCGCGGATCAATGGACGCTGGGCTATCAGCAATATTGCGCCGAGAGCCACATGGAACTATCCGGCTCCTGTCAACTGCACCGGTCTGAAGTGCTCGGCGTCAAAGGTTCGCTCCGCGAAGCCCTGGCGCGCATTCAGGATTCGATCGCTCGTCTTTCGAGCGACGCACCATGGGCAATGGGCGATGCGCAGCGCGTGCTCGGGGACACCCAGGCCGCGATCGGCAACGATGATGCGGCGCTCGAGGCCTACGACAGGTCCTACGCCCTCGGATGGTGCCCTGAGCCGGGCCGCGCGATGCTGCTGTTCGAACGCGGCGACGCGGAGGCGGCTTATGCAAGCCTCGAACGCAGCCTGATCGGCCAGGCCTGGTGGACGCTGCAGCGAAAAGGCATTCTGCTGGCACACTTGGCGCTCGTCGCCGCGGAGACCGGCCGGCATGAGCAGGCACGAGAGCTGATCGCGGATCTCGCCGGCAGTCCCGAACGCTGGCCGATGCCATCGATTCGCGCCCTGACCAATGAGGCGCAAGCCGTGCTCGCGCTGGCCCGCCAGGATCGCGAAGACGCCATGCGTCACCTGCATCTCGCGCGGCAGCTGTGGTCGAGCGTCAACGGCCGCGTTCAAGCCACACGGCTCAGGCTGCGGATCGCCAGGCTGCAACTGGCGGTCACGGACCGCAGCGGCGCCATGGCGGAAGCGCGCGCCGCGCAGCTCGTCGCCGAAGACCTGCAATCATCCAGGCTGCAGCGACAATGCAAGGCCTTGCTGGCCGAGATTGCCGGCGGGCGAGATATCCGGATCGCCAGCTGACGTCAGCCCCGCACCAGATCGAGAAAGTGCCGTCCGGCCTTGTCCTCGATCTCCACGATCCAGACGTCGGGATCGAAGCGGATCTCCTTGATCAGGCGGTCTTCCACCGCAGCCTCGGCGACGGGTTCTGGCGACGTCGGCGCGAACACCCGCTCGACCGGCCGGCTGTCGTCATAGGCGGTCTGCGGCGCCGGGCCGTACAGCATGGCGTTGCCGTCGAGCAGCGCCACCTTGACGAACACCGCGCCGGCCTCTTCCGCGCCGCGCCGCCGCACCGCGCCAAAGATGCCTTCGGTCTGGCAGCGGCGCAGATAGGCGGCCACCCAGATGGATGATTTCAGTCTCATGGGGTCGACGATATAGGCGAAGGCAGCGGACGATGCCAGCGCGCCGACTTGCAATCCTCCAGGGAGCTGGATGAACGCTCAGCTCTCCCACAGCGCCCTGGGGCTCGGGAGGCTGACCTCGGCGAGCCGGGCCGCGTCCTCGTCCTGATCGATGGCGACATATTGGCCGTGCCAATAGGCCAGCGCCGCCGTGCGAGTCGAGGTGCGGATGTCGAGCACACGCCCGATCGCGATGGCATGGGAATGCCGCTCGACCACGTGCTCGAGCTCGCAGTCGATGGCCGCCAGCACGCCGCTCAGCAGCGGCACGCCGGACACCAGCGTGGTCGGGTTGAGGCCGGCGAAGCGCTCGGCGCCCTTGAGGCCGCCCTTGCCGGTGAAGCGTTCGGCGATGTCGACCTGGTCGGCGGCCAGCATATTGACCCCGAACGCGCCGTAGCGCCGGATCAGCGGCCACGACGACGCCCCGCGGTTGATGCTGACAATGAGCGTCGGCGGCTCCACCGACAGCGACGACACCGACGTCACCGTCATGCCGCTGATGTCGCCGCCCCGCCCGGCGGTGATGACGCTGACGCCACCGGCGAGGTGACGCATGGCGCCGCGAAAATCGGCGGCCGATACCTCGCGGTCAATCTGGATGTCGCGAACGGCGGAATTCATCGGCCACCTCACAGGTCTGACGTGTCGTCGGCGCCCTCAAGGAGGGTCTGCAGGATCTGGCCCTCCAGGGCCGCGAGTTCCGCCGCGCCGCGTCGGCGCGGCCGGAGAAGATGGACATCGATGTCATGGGCGATGCGGCCGTCCTCGATCACCAGCACGCGGTCGGCCAAGGCGACGGCTTCCGCCACGTCGTGGGTCACCAGGATGGCGGTGAAGGCCTGGTCGTGCCAGACCCTCTCCAGCAGCCGCTGCATCGAGATCCGCGTCAGCGCGTCGAGCGCGCCGAGCGGTTCGTCGAACGCCAGCACGCGCGGATGGCTGACCAGCGCCCGCGCCAGCGCAACCCGCTGCTTCTGACCGCCGGACAGCACCGCGGGCCAGTGGTCGCGCTTGTCGTCGAGGCCGACCTCTGCCAGTGCGGTTTCGGCGCGCGCCCCGGCGCCCGCCGAGCCGCGGTCGCGACCGAGGCCGACCTCGACATTGGACAGCACCCGTGCCCAGGGCAGCAGCCGCGGCTCCTGGAACATGACGCGGACATCCTCGGCGCGGGTCTCCTCGCCAAAGCTGATGCTGCCGGCGTCGAACGTATCGAGCCCGGCGATCAGCCGCAGCAGCGTACTCTTGCCGCAACCGCTGCGGCCGACCACGGCGACGAACTGGCCCGCCGGAACGTGCAGATCGATGCCGCGCAACACCTCGTTGTTGCCGAACGATTTGCGCAGGCCCCGGATGGTCAGCGCCAGCCCGCGCGGCAGCACCGCCGAGCCGCGCCGCGCCTGCCGCGCCTGCTCGATGTATCCCGCTGAATCCACCGCCTCTGCGTCCGGCTGAAGAAAACGAAGAGCTTCCTGCATATGATCCTCAGTGCTTCTGGAAGGCGGGATGCCAGGACAACGTCAGCCGCTCGAGCACGCGCGCCGCGCTGTCGGCGAGCTTGCCCAGCAGGGCGTAGATCAGGATGCTGAGCACGACGACGTCGATCAGCATGAATTCGCGCGCCTGCATCGCCATGTAGCCGAGGCCAGACGACGCCGCGATGGTCTCGGCGACGATCAGGGTGAGCCACATGATGCCGAGCGCAAAGCGCACGCCGACGAAGATCGACGGCAGCGCGCCGGGGAAGATCACCCGCCGGAACAGCTCGCTGTTGCTCATGCCGTAGATCCGGCCCATCTCGATCAGCTGCGGGTCGACGGTGCGGATGCCGTGCAGGGTATTGAGATAGATCGGAAAGAACACCCCGAGCGCGACCAGGAACAGCTTTGCGGATTCGTCGATGCCGAACCACAGGATCACCAGCGGGATCAACGCGAGGTGCGGAATGTTGCGCACCATTTGCAAGGTCGTGTCGGTGAGCTTGTTTGAGAGCTGCGACAAACCGTTGGCGAGGCCGAAGGAAAAGCCGATGCCGCCGCCAATGGCGAAGCCGACGCTGGCGCGCCAGAAGCTGACGCCGATGTTGCGGATCAGCTCGCCCGACAGCAACAGCTTCCAGCCGGCCAGCGCGACATCGCTCGGCGCCGGCAGCACCCGCGACGACAACAGGCCGCCGACGCAGGCCGCCTGCCAGACGAGAATGATGGCCAGCGGCAAGATCCACTGGATCAGGCCGTCGGGCCGCGGCAGGCGAAGCGCGCGGACCCGCGGCAGGGAGTCGATCAGGCTCATGACTGCGATGCCTTGATCAGCGGGCGATGTTCGTTGGCGATGGTCTCGCCGAACGGCCCGGTGTTGACGCGCAATGGCGTGACGTTGTCCGGCCGTGCCAGCGATAACAGCGGGAACACCAGCTCGGCGAAGCGATAGGCTTCCTCGAGATGCGGATAGCCGGACAGGATGAAGGTATCGATGCCGACGTCCTGATACTCCTTGATGCGGGCCGCGACGGTCTGCGGATCGCCGACCAGCGCGGTGCCGGCGCCGCCGCGCACCAGACCGACGCCGGCCCACAGATTGGGACTGATCTCGAGCTGGTCGCGCCGCCCGCCGTGGAGCTGCGCCATGCGCCGCTGACCGACCGAATCCATCCGCGCAAAGATTTTTTGCGCCGCCGCCACCGTGTCATCGGTGACGTACTGGATCAGTTCGTCCGCCGCTTTCCACGCTTCCTCATTGGTTTCGCGCACGATGACGTGGAGGCGGATGCCGAAGGAGAGCTGGCGCCCGCGTTTGGCGGCGGCCGCCCTCACCCGGTTCACCTTCTCGGCGACCAGCGCCGGCGGCTCGCCCCAGGTGAGATATTTGTCGACCGTGTCGACGGCAACATCGATGCCGGCGTCCGATGAGCCGCCGAAATACAGCGGCGGCCGTGGCGCCTGCACCGGCTTGAACAGCAGCCGGCCGTCCTCGATGCGGATGTGTTTGCCCTCGACGTTGACGGTCTTGCCGGCGAGCAGGTCGCTGTAGACGTTGAGAAACTCGCGCGTCACTTCGTAGCGTTCGTCATGGCCGAGAAAGATGCCGTCGCCCTTGTTCTCGACCGGATCGCCGCCGGTGACGACGTTGATCAGAAGCCGGCCATTGCTGACGCGGTCCAGCGTGGCGGTCATCCGCGCGGCGACGCTCGGCGACTGCAGCCCCGGACGCACCGCGACCAGATAGCGCAGGCGCTCGGTCCACGGCGCCACTGCCGAGGCCACCACCCAGGAATCCTCGCAGCTGCGTCCGGTCGGCAGCAGCACGCCGAAATAGCCGAGTTGGTCGGCGGCCTGCGCGATCTGGCGCAGGTAATTGAAGTTGACCTCGCGGCCGCCGGTGGTGGTGCCGAGATAGCGACCGTCGCCATGGGTCGGCAGGAACCAGAGGATATTGGCGTTGGGATTGTCGCTCATGTGCCGGGCCTCCGTGCCGCGTCGGAAATTCTGATCTGTCTGGGGATGAGGCCGAGCGCGAAGAAAGTGTCGGCGACCTGTTGCTGGTCGGCGACCACGCTCTCGGAGAGCGGCTTGATGCCGTAGGCCTGGCGCTTCAGCGCCACCTCGACCACATCGACCGGCAGCCCGATGCTTGGCGCCAGTTGCTGCGCCACCGCGCGGACGTCGCCCTTCGCCCAGTCGTCGACTTCGCCGAGCTGCGCCAGTACCAGGTCGACGATCCTCGGATCGCTGTCGAGAAACTTCTTCGAGGCGAAATAGAACTGGTAATTGGCGACGATGCCGGTGCCGTCGGCCAGCGTCCGCGCACCGGTCGCCGCTTCCGCGGCGGCCTGGAACGGATCCCAGATCACCCAGGCGTCGACGGCGCCGCGCTCGAACGCCGCGCGGGCATCGGCCGGGGCCAGGAACACCGGCTCGATCTCGGAATATTTGACGCCGGCCTTCTCCAGCGCCTTGACGAGCAAATAGTGGACGTTCGAGCCCTTGTTCAGCGCGACCTTTTTGCCCTTCAGGTCCGCGACGGATGTCAGCGGACTGTCCTTCGGCACCAGGATAGCCTCGCCTTTCGGCGCCGGCGGCTCATAGGCGACGTACTGGATCGGCGCCCCGGCGGCCTGCGCGAAGATCGGCGGCGCCTCCCCGGTGTTGCCGAAATCGAGCGCGCCGACATTGAGGGCCTCGAGCAGCGGCGGCCCGGACGGAAACTCGGTCCACACCACCTTGTAGCCCGCGGCCGTTGCCTTTTCTTCTAGCGTGCCCTTGCTCTTGAGCAGCACCAGCTTGCCGTATTTCTGGAAGCCGATGCGGACCACCTTGTCCTGGCCGTAGCTGGCACCGACCACGGCAACCACCATCGTCATCGACAGCACTGCGGATGCCGCCGCTCGTTTCAACCAACGCATGTCAATAGTCTCCGAAATCAATGTTGTGAGGCTCAGGTCTGCGCCGGGCGCCAGACGATGTCGCGAATGACGATCGGTCTTGGAATGAGGCCGAGCCTGTGGAAGCGATCGGCAACGTCCTGCTGGGTCGCGACGATCTCGTCGGTGACCGTGCCAATGGTGAAGGAGGCGCGATTGGCCGCCACGGTCTGCACGTCGAGCGGCACGCCGGTCACTGCAGCGAGCGCGGCGGCGACGCTGTCGCGATGCGCTTCCGCCCAGAGCGCGGCCTCCGCCAGCTTGTCGATCACCTCGCGGGTTTCCTGCACGTGTGCGTTGGCGAAATCGCGGTTGGCGAGATAAAACGAGTTGGTCTTGGCGACCTCGTAGGCGTTGACCAGGATCCTGCCGTTCTGCCGCTTCTCGCCGATGGCGAAATACGGATCCCAGATCGCCCAGGCGTCGATGCTGCCGTTGGCGAACGCCGGCCCGGCGTCCGGCGGCGACAGATAGACCGGCGTGATGTCGGAAAAGTCGAGGCCGGCCTTGGCGAGCGCGGCGATCAACACGTTGTGGGCGCTGGTGCCCTTGGCGACGCCGACGCGCTTGCCCTTGAGGTCGGCAAGGCTCTGGATGGCCGAACCGGCCGGAACCAGGATGCCTTGCCCGTTGGTGATCGGCGAGGCGGCAACGTAGACGATGTTGGCGTTGGCGGCTTGCGCGAAGATCGGCGGCGTGTCGCCGACCGATCCGAAATCGACGCTGCCGGTGCTCATGGCCTCCAACAGCGGCGGGCCCGATGTGAATTCCACCCACTTGACGGCGATCTGGCGGCCGAGGAAATGTTTTTCGAGCAGCGCCTGCTGCCGCGTGATCACCAGCACACCGGTCTTCTGGTAGCCGATGCGGATTTCCTTCACATTCGTCTGAGCGTGCGCGGGCCGCGCCAAGGCCACGGCCGCGACGCCCGCGGACAATTGCAGAAACTCACGACGCTTCATTGCAGTCTCCTGGCAGTCTCCTGACGCTCCGAGCGCATTGGCCGGGGCAAACTCGATCTCAGGAGGATGGTGCGGTGACCGCAGCGTGTCGAGTGCTTCGCAAAAATAGCAATGATGGTGTTGCATCACCGGCGCGCGGCGATGGGTTTGTTGTCGCAATCATGGTTGCGGAAGCGCAATTTTCTTGAGCGATGCTGCTTCACGAATCCGTTGGTCAAAAAGCAGGGGGCAGCAAGCGCAACCCGTAGCGGCGCGCGTAGATTGAAATGTCGTTAATACCACCACAACGAATGTTTCCTTGCCGATCCGAGGTCGATAGTGGTGCAAATTTACTCCGCGGATTTCGGCGGACATGCTGGAACGCTTCAGGGAAGAATATATCTCCGTGAACGGCGCCCGATGCAGCATCGTCATCGCATGACGGCCGGCAACAACGGCATTCCGTTCCATTGACTGGCGATGCGCCGCACCTAGCTTGCGGACGAAAGTATCACGCAAGCAGGGAACATCGTCATGATTCATCGCGCGCTCACAGCCGTCGGTCTTCTCGCCACCCTGACGGTTGGCACAGTCACCGCGGCAGGCGCGCAAGGCACCGAGCAGATCCGCATCGGTTACCAAAAATCGTCGACGCTGACCGCCATCCTGAAAACCAATGGCGAACTCGAGAAGGCGCTGGCGCCGCTCGGCGTCCGAATCTCGTGGCACGAATTCACCAGCGGCCTGCCGCTGCTGGAAGCCATCAACACCGGCAACGTCGACTTCGGCGCCGATGTCGCCGACACCGTGCCACTGTTCGCGCAGGCCGCCGGAGCCAAGCTGGCTTACATTGCCGAAGAAGCCGCGTCGCCGTCGGCGCAGGCGATCCTGGTCGGCAAGGACTCGCCGATCAAAACGCCGGCCGACCTGAAGGGCAGGAAGGTCGCGGTGACCAAGGGCGCCGGCAGCCATTTCCTGCTGCTCGCCGCCCTCGCCAAGGCCGGGCTGAGCTTCAAGGATATCTCGCCCGCCTATCTCACCCCGGCCGACGGCCGCACCGCCTTCATCGGTGGCAACGTCGACGCCTGGGTGGCGTGGGACCCCTTCCTCACCAGCGCCCAGCGCCAGTCTTCCGCGCGCGTCCTGGCCGATGGCAGCGACGGCCTCGCCAGCTACAAGCGCTACTACCTCGCCTCCGCGGCGTTCGCCGACCGGCGCGGCGACGTTCTGGGCGTCATCTTCAACAAGCTCGACGAGACCGGCAAATGGGTGAAGGCGCATCCGAAGGAAGCCGCCGCGCAACTGGCCAGCCTGTGGGGCATCGACGAAGCCACCGTGGAGGAAGCCAACAGCCACCGCTCCTACAAGGTCGGCGTCGTGACCAAGGAGCGGCTGTCGGAACAGCAGCGCATCGCCGACGCGTTTTTCGCGGAACGGCTGCTGCCGGTCAAGGTCGACGCGGGCGATGCGAAGATCTGGACGCCGAAGCTGGATTGAGGGTGCGCCTCTCTCCGCGCGCGGCAGGGCGATTGTGCATGGAATGAAAGCAGTCGCTGCAACTTCTCCCTCCCCCCGCTCTTGCGGTGGGGAGGGCCGGGGTGGGGGGCTTCCCCACCGGCAGCGTAACGATTGACTGCAAGACGCTGTACCGCGTCGGAATTAGCAAGGCTGTAAACGCGGTTTGTTTCGTCCCCCCACCCCCGGCCCCTCCCCACCGCAAGAGCGGGTGGGAGGGGAGCAGAGGTGCGGCGATCGTCATTTCATATCACGCCGCCTCGAACGCCGGCACCGGTAGCGCGGTGACCGACTTGATCTTCTCCATGGCAAAGCGCGACGTCACGTTCTTGAGCGCGACGGCGCCGATCAGCTTCTTGTAGAAGGCGTCGTAGCTGCGCATATCGGCGACCACCACGCGCAACATGTAATCGACGTCGCCGGCCATCCTGTAGAGTTCGATCACCTCCGGCATGGCGCTGACGGCGTGGGCGAACTT
>Ga0209758_1003716_pt1 | contig 13527 bp, 10 predicted proteins | sample AraplaMF_Col_mMF_FD_184258 | JGI IMG/M metagenome (GOLD analysis project Ga0209758, IMG submission 184258) | Arabidopsis root microbial communities from the University of North Carolina, USA - plate scrape MF_Col_mMF (SPAdes) (version 2) | ecosystem: Host-associated > Plants > Roots > Endosphere... | reverse complement strand
CGGCATCGCTGTAGGGCGCCTGCAAGTCCAGAATGCCGGCCATCGGCGCGCTGCCGCGCACCACGCGCTCCAGGTCGCGCACCTGTTGCACGCGACGGATTTCCCATCCCGAACCGAATTGATTCGCATTGAAACCAAAATCTTCATAGCGCGACACGAGCACGATCTGTGCGGAGCGTGCCGGCGCCTTGCACAGTCTGTCCATGACGTTCTCCCTGACGTTGGGCTTCTTGTTGTTGCCGGTTCCCGCCGCGCGTGCGGCCACGGGCCACTGGGCCCGCTCGGGTTCCGCTGGCTGCGCGGGCTCTCCCGCGCGCAACGTCTGGTGGATCACGGCCTGGACGGACTGTGAGAGGAATCGTCTAGCGCGCCAACCGGCTCGCCGAGGTCGCAGCCCGCGTGCAGTTCGTCGCGGATGCGTCGGCGCACCATCTCTTTCTCGCGCATCAGCTCGATGTTCGGGGCTTCGGGCTTCTGGCCCGAGTACTGGTAGTACAGCGCCTTGTAGGTCAGCTGGCTCAGGATCCATTCCTGCAGCAACTGGCGCTGACGGTAGTGCTCCTCGGCCAGCAGCCGGTGCCGCTGCACCAGGCGCTCGACGGCGGCACGCGTGCGCGCCGAGGCTTCATGGTCCTCGGCCAGTGCCGTGACAAGCTCGGTGATGGCATGGTCCTCGTGCAGACCCAAAGCTGCGGAGGCTTCTCCCAGGGCAGCCCATGCGCCATGTATCGGCTGGCGCGCGGCTTCGCCGATGGGCCCGATGGCGGGACGCCGGATTTCTCCTGCGGTCATGATTTGTTCCCCGTTGAACAACATCCCCCGGCACTACACGTTCGCGGTTACCACTTTCTCTGTTCTGGATTTGAGCTGTCTTTGTGTGGTGCGCATGGACTGGGCGCACTCTTTCTTTCGTGGTGGCGAAGCCGCCCTCGTACGGGACGGTCTCATTGTCAGGCTGGCTTTGTTCTGCTGGTTTTCCGGTCTTCCGTTCCACCGGCAAGCCTGGCCTTTTGCGGAGCCGGGAAGTCGCCATTTGCGGTCGGCGGCCCCAGATCCCGGAGTCAACAAAGGGCGCTCTTGCGCGCCCTCGAAATTTTTGCCACGCCTCTAGTTCAGTGCATTTCCCCCTTTTTGTCCAGCCCGGAATGTAGGCTTTCAGCCAAGTCTCATACTTTTGTATGAGACTTGAAAGGGGCTTGGGGCGTCAGTTGCTAGGTTAATGAGCCCTTACATTCCCCGCAGAATCGGGTACGCCGTCGGCATCGCGTGAAGCCGATTGAAACGCAGAAACGGGTACGGGTTTCTGCCCCCTACCGGAAAATGTCATCGTTTTCATTTTGAAGCCCCGCATCCGCCTCTCCAATGAAAAAGGGACGGCCCTCGCTGGCCGTCCCTCCGGTTTCCGGGTCGCGCTACACCCCGCTCAGTGGCCGGGCAGGTAGTAGAACTTGAAGAGGAAGACGGCGGCAATGATCCATGCCATCAGCGGCACATCCTTCGCCCGGCCGGTCAGCAGCTTCAGCAGCGCGTAGGAAATAAAGCCAAACGCGACACCGTTGGCTACCGAGTAGGTGAAGGGCATGCCCAGCGCGGTGAGCACGGCCGGCACCACTTCAGTCACATCGCTCCAGTCGATATCCACCAGCTCGCGCAACATCAGGCAGGAGACGTAGAGCAGCGCCGGCGCCGTGGCATAGGCCGGCACCGTGCCGGCCAGCGGCGAGATGAACAGGCAGGCCAGGAACAGCACGGCCACCGTGACCGCGGTCAGGCCCGTGCGGCCGCCCGCCTGCACGCCCGACGCACTCTCGATATAGGCGGTGGTGGACGAGGTACCGAGCAGCGAGCCGGCCATGATGGCCGTGCTGTCGGCCATCAGCGCCTTGTTCAGGCGATCCATCTTGCCGGCCTTGAGCAGCCCCGCGCGGTTGGCCACGCCCATCAGCGTGCCCGTGGCGTCGAACAGCTCCACCAGGAAGAACACCAGCACCACGTTGACGATGCCGATGGACAGCGCGGCCGAGATATCGAGCTTGAACAGCGTCGGCGAAATAGACGGCGGTGCGGATACCACGCCATGGAACTGGTTGCCGGCGAACACGAAGCTCAGCACCGTAGTCAGCAGGATGCCGATCAGGATGGCGCCCTTCACCTTGAGCCGGTCGAGCGCGACGATCGCAAAGAAGCCAATGATGGCCAGCACGGCGGGCGGCTGATGCAGGTCGCCGATGGTGACCAGCGTGACCGGATTGCCAGTGATGATGCCGGCGCTGTGCAGGGCGATGATCGCGAGGAACAGCCCGATGCCGGCCGTGATGGCGCCCCGGATGGCCTGTGGAATGCCCTTGACGATGGCTTCGCGCACGCGGAACAGCGTGACCACCAGGAACAGGCAGCCCGAAATGAAGACGGCGCCCAGCGCGGCCTGCCACGGCAGGCCCATGCCCTTGACCACGGTGTAGGCAAAGTACGCGTTCAGCCCCATGCCCGGCGCCATGGCAATCGGGTAGTTGGCGTAGAACCCCATGATCAGGGTGCCGATCGCCGCAGCCAGGCAGGTGGCAACGAAGACGGCGTCTTTCGGCACGCCGGCATCGCCGAGGATGCTCGGGTTGACGAAGATGATGTACGCCATCGTCAGGAACGTGGTGACACCGGCCAGGATCTCGGTACGCACGTCGGTACCGTGTTCGCGCAGCCGGAACAGGCGCTCCACAAGGCTGGACGACGCCGCCGGCGAGCCGGCTGGCAAGGGTGGACGGTTCGGCGGGGCCTGGTCAGGCGTGGACATCGAGGTCTCCAGATTGCTCGTAGGGCGCTTGCAACACTTGCCAACAGCGGTGCGTCGTTGACTCGACAATGCGCGGGAGGGCGGATGATCCCACAAGCCGGTATGTGGCGACCAGCCCATGCTGGGGGAACCCCTGCCTTGACGCGCCGCGGATTCCCCCGTATAAATCTCCACCAGATTCAAGCGACGAGGCAACAGTTCATTCGTTAGCCACCGTCTTGGTACTTCGGTTGTCCATGGTGTCCTTTCCTTGAGTTGGCGGTACGGTGGTGTGCGCACCATCGGTTTCTTTTTTATTTTTTTGGAAAGCAATACCATGCAAACCGGTATCGTAAAGTGGTTCAACGACGCCAAGGGCTTTGGCTTCATCAAGCCGGACGCCGGCGGTGACGATCTGTTCGCTCACTTCTCGGAAGTTCGTAGCGAAGGCTTCAAGTCGCTGCAAGAAAACCAGCGCGTGTCGTTCGAAGTCAAGAACGGCCCGAAGGGTCTGCAAGCTGCGAACATCACGCCGCTGTAAAGCCCAAGGCCCGATGCCGCTTCGGCGGCATTGATGCCATGAAAAACCCGCCCGTCATACGGCGGGTTTTTTTTCGTCCCCCCTCAGACGCACAGCGGGCGTCGCGCGCCGCGCCGGGGACCCCGGGCCCCTTCCCTCCGCCCATTCCCACTCCAAGCTCCCTCGGACGTTGGTCTCCCGGCCCTTCGCGTAGTCAAAAGGCCGCAGATCGGCGCCACGCCCCCGGCGTCTTCGCACGCAGAAACGGGTACGTTTCGACGGTGCATCCCACAATCTGGTCCGCAGAAACGGGTACGGTTTCCAGTTTGCCGATGGCGCGGTCGCCTGACCTGTGGCCCCGCAGGCGGGTTTGTGCAACGCAGAAATGGGTACGCTTTCCGCCTGGAATGGCGGTTTCAGCCAGGTTGGGCCTGAGTTATCCCGCGTATTTATTGTGCAACGCCGTTATCCCCGCAGATTCGGGTACGGCATCGCCCATGGGGCCGTATACGTGACACGGCGAATCACGGACCGCAGAAACAGGTACGCTTTTACGCCCGTCAACGACGCAGAAACGGGTACGCCCGATGTATACATAGCCGGCCTCGCGACCGCCCGTCGTTTACGTATACCCGCCGCGGCCGCAGAAACGGGTACGGTTTGCTTCGGCACATATCTGCAGCGTGGGCCAGGGAGTTTGCGCTGGCTCTCGGTATACGCACGTAAACATCGGCAACTCATGCAGTGCGTTCGTGCTGGCAATCTTTCGCTCACGCAGAAACGGGTACGGCATCGCGAATTTCATGCCGCGAGGGGCTCGCAGAAATAGGTACGCGCCGGTGCTGCGGCATGCCCGGTGGGGCTGTTCGCAGAATCGGGTACGCCGCAGAAACAGGTACGCACGATGCGCGGGAGGGGTCACAAGCCATTCCGCGCAGAATTGGGTACGCTTTCGGCCGGACTGGTCGCAGAAACAGGTACGCTCCACGCCAGCTTCGGGCGTGGGAGCGGTGCGATCCGTACCCGATTCTGCGTGGATAAGGCCCTCCGCGGCTTCAGCCAGGCACGTCGGCACCGCCTCCTGGCCGGCCCGGCGCAGAAATGGGTACGCTTGCAGCGCTGCAGACTGTGGAAAAGCCTGTGGGATCAGCAGGTTATCCCCGCAGATTCCGGTTCGCCGTTTGCGCTGAAACGGGTTCGGTTTACCGCAGATTCAGGTTCGGCCTGCCGCAGAAACGGGTTCGGAAGCTCGCAGAATCGGGTACAGACAGGCCTTAAAAGTGCTTTGGAATCAAGGGCCCCGCGCTCCCGTATACGGTTTACGAGTAGTTAACCCGTATCGGTATCGTTTACTTGTAGTGGATGAGCCGCCAACCGTGGACAACCCTGCCGGGTTGCCCACCGTGTGCCTGCCATCCTGCCACTAGCCGGATTCCCGGCGAGGCAACACAGAACGCTTGCAGACAGGCGCGACGGCAAATTCGACGCACCGGGCCAAATCGACACATTCACGCCGAAAGCCACGCTGAAACACGTATACGTACCCGTTTCTGCGTGACAACGTATACGTGATCGCGTAAAAAGGCGGGTAATCCGAAGCCCATCAATATGTCGATCAAACGCTCTATGGCTACCGAGGCGGAACGCTCAGTGCTGGAAGCGGACGGCGAGCCGTCCCGCATCATTCTTCCCGGCAGCGAGAACAACGTCGTCCCGTCCGAGAAATTCCAGCGTCTCTTCGACGAGGCCCAGGCCATGGAACGCGAAGACGCCTGGCAAAGCGGGGAAGTGGGCTTCCTGAGCCGTGCCAGCGTGCAGGTTACGTTGCCGTATCGCGCGCCCAAAGGTGCACCGCCCGTCTGGACGCGCACCAGCGGCAACATCTCGCTGATGATCCAGCCCGGCTACTTCACGCAGCAACGGTCGGAGCGCGCCTCGAACGGACGGCAGAAGCTGGTTTCGGAGACCGTTTCGCTCGGTTACCCCTATGGCTCCTATCCGCGGCTGATGCTGGCCTGGATCGGCAAGGAGATCATGGCCAAGAAGAAGCGGGGGGAGTTCACCGGAACCGTCGAAGACCGGCGTATTTCGCTCGGTAGTTCGCTGTCCGAGTTCATGTACAACCTCGGTATCCCGATGGCTACCGGTGGCAAGCGCGGCACGATGACGCTGGTTCGCCAGCAGATGATCCGGTTGTTCTCCGCGACGATTGCGATCGTCCAGAACAAGTCGATGCCGGTGCCGAACCAGGCGCCTAACCATGAGCCGCTCTCGATCGACCGGGTGGGCTACCTGCTGGCCGACCAGCTGTCCACGTGGTGGGATCCCATGCAACCAGGCCAGGGTTCCATGTTCGAGAGCTTCGTGGTGCTCTCCGAGCCGTTTTTCAACGAGCTGGTGAACCGTCCGGTGCCGGTGGACATGCGCGCGCTGAAGGCGCTGAAGCAGTCGCCGTTTGCGCTGGACGTGTATTCGTGGCTGACGTACCGTTTCTTCACGATCCAGCGCCGCACGGAGATTCCGTGGGAAGCGTTGCAGATGCAGTTTGGGACCGAGACCGAAAGCGAACGGAAGTTCCGGGCGCTGTTCCGCAAGGCGCTGAAGGACGTGCTGGTGGTGTATCCGGGCGCCAAGGTGGATGCTGACTCGTCGAAGGCGCTGATTCTGCAACCCTCGCGCACGAGTGTCCGCAAGCTGGGGTGAAGTCTACCGATTGGTACCGGGGTCTGGCCGCCACGGTACAAGCAAAAAGGGCAAGCGGATCGCTTGCCCTTTTTGCATCACCGGTCAGTCAGAGACCGCCCGGATTCTGCAGCGGTTCGCCTTAAGCAGGCTTGATAGCCGAAGCTTGCAGGCCCTTCGGGCCCTGCTTGACTTCGAACGTGACGCGCTGGCCGTCTTTCAGGGTCTTGAAGCCCGAACCCTGGATTTCGGAGAAGTGCGCAAACAAGTCTGCACCACCGTCATCCGGGGTGATGAAGCCGAAACCCTTGGTCTCGTTGAACCACTTGACCGTACCGGTTGCCATAAGAATTTCCTTTCGAAGCAAGTTCGTTTACACAACGCAAACAACCGTTCAAGCACGCTGAGGTCTCGTAGATACCGAACGGAAGTCAACGAGGATGAGACGACTTGACTCGACTGTAGCGGGCATCATAACCACAATGTGTTGCGGTGTCATGTGCGGCGTAATGCGCACTGCCTTTACTTTAGGCGGATTCTCTACCGCTTTTCAAGAAGAAGAATCCCGCAAGATTGATGTAGTCGGATTTCTTCCATTTTTGCCACTCCTTTGGTGCACCGCGGCACTGCGCACCGCCCGTGAACCTTTTCAATAATTTAAATCTTCAAATACGGGTTGTAGCGAAAACTCGATTTGGCTAAAGTTGCGCCTTGAACGAATACCATCATCCGCGCTTTCAGCGCTGAAAGTGAGGCCGCAAGTGCCAGCAAAAATCATCACCGTTTTCAACCAGAAGGGCGGCTGCGGCAAGACCACCGTCAGCATGCATATTGCGGGCACCCTGGGTCTGCGTGGCGCGCGCTCCTTGCTGGTCGACATGGACGAGCAGGGCACCGCCACGCGCTGGGCCGCACAAGCCAGTGATGAGCGCCCTTTTCCGGCATCCGTGATCGGTCTGGCCCCGTCAGGCGGCGCCATGCACCGGGAAGTCCGCAAGTTTGTGCAGGACTATGACTACATTCTGGTCGATTGCCCGCCGGCAGTTCATTCCGCGGCGCCGTCCAGCGCACTGCTGATTTCCGATCTCGCGATCATTCCCGTTGTGCCGTCGCCGCCAGACCTCTGGGCAGCTGTAGCTGCCAAGACGCTGGCCCAGCATGCACAAGTGCAGAACGAGACGTTGCAGATACGCGTCATGGCCAACATGGTTCAACGCCGTGTGTCGATTGCGCGCCAGGCCATCGAGATCCTGGGCGACGACGGCGACGTGCCCCTGTTGAACTCCATGGTCGGCTCGCGCTCGGCCTTCCGCGAATGCCAGGCCATCGGCTGCACCGTGCACGGGGTGCCGGGTGCGCGCGAGGCGGTGCAGGAGGTCGACATGATGGTGGACGAAATCCTGTCCCTGATTGAGTAATACGAATGGCAACAAAACTGAAGAGCCTCAAGGCAGGCATGCTGGCCGGCATGGCGGCCGAAAAGACCCGAAGCGACGCGATCGACAGGTTCGCGCGCGCGGAAGCCGCGTTGTCGGAGCATCCGAACGGCCTGCTGCAAGGCCAGCGCGCCGCGGCATCCGCCACTTTCAGCGCTGAAAGTAGCGTGACCGCCGCCGACGGCCGACAGCTGATCCGCATCCCTATCGCCAACCTGCACGACAACCCGTTCAACGCCCGTCGCATCTACGACCCGGCCGTTGTCCAGGAGCGCGCAGCCTCCATTGCCACGCACGGCCAGAAGACGCCCGGCCTGGCGGCGCCGGACCCCGAGCGGCCCGGCCACTACATCCTGATCGACGGCCACTACCGCAAGCGCGCGCTGGCCTCGGCCGGCAAGCTGGAGATGGAGTGCTTTATCGAGGACGACCTGAGCGACCTCGATTTCTACCGGCTGTCCTTCCTGCTGAACGAGCAGCGCTCAGATCAATCGGCCCTGGACAACGCCATTGCCTGGCGGCAACTGCTGGACGAAGGCAAGGTACAAAAGGAAGAAGAGATCTGCGAGCTGACCGGCATGTCGGCCGGTACCGTCAACAAGACGCTGGCGCTGCTGAAGCTGCCGGAGTCGGTCATCGGTGTGATGCGCGAACGTCCGAGCGCCATCGGCATCGCGGCAGGCTACGAACTGACGCTGTACTGCAAGGTGGCTGGCGAAGACCGCACGCGCGACCTGGCCACGCGGATCATGAACGATGGCCTGTCGAGCCGGGAAGTCGAGGCCATCCGCAAGCAGGCGCAGGAAGGCAAGTCTCGCAAGGTCAAGGAAATCAGCCGTCAGTACAAGATTCGTACGGCGTCGGGGCAGCTGCTCGGCACGATCAAGGAGTGGGATTCCGGACGCATCATGCTCGATGTCCAGCTGACCGACCGCAACGCGCGAGAGGATCTGCTCGAGGTACTCAAGGCGCGCTTCGGGCTGGACAAGACGCTCCTCTGAGGTCAGGCCAGCCGAAGCTGGCGCGGCGTGAAGCTTCGCGGCACATCGCTGTGCTCGGCCGCGAAGCGCTTCCAGCTGGCTCGCAACAACTGTTCAAGGCCGCTGGCCGAGTAGCCCGCCGATGCCCGCGCCTGCTTGGCCTGGCCCCGCTGCGTGGCCGGAAATTCGGTCGGCGCCAGCAGAGCCGCGGCAGAGGGCCACGTCGCAGGGTTGTCGCCGGGAAGTCCTCGGTCCCGCCAGTGTTGTGACAGCGCGGCCTGCACATCGGCTGCCAGTTCGATCTCTCCACGCCGGGCCTTGCTCTTCGCGTCGACATGCAGCCGGTACCATCCATCCCCTGACGCCAGATGACCGAAGCAGAGCTTCGGCAGTTCGACGACCCGCAGCCCATGTCGCGCGATCAGCAGCGCTGCCGCGAGCGCGGCGTGCTGGCGGGGCGATGCCGTGTCGTTGGCCAGCCAATCCAGGAAGCGTTGGTTTATCTCCACGATCTCGAATTTGTCGCGTCTATCCGACACGACGTGTTGATCGGCTTCCGGCTGCGACCGATCCACCGCCTCAGCCAGAACCTCGGCCTCGGCCGGCGCGGGAACCGGATGACTGGGGCGAACGGGCCACGCCCGGTCCGGCGCCATTGCCTTGATCAACGCACGCACCACGCGCAGTGCTGCGTCCCGTGAACTGGCGCGCAGCGGACCTTCGAACGGTCGCCAGTGCACCTTGTCACGCGGACTCGCGGGCCCGCACCAGAAATCGATGGGCTGTGGATCTTCCAGAAAAGATTGGTACGTACCTAAATCTTCGACGGTCATATGCCGCACCGATCGGCCCTGCCGGGCCGCCCAAAGCAGCAGCCGTTCGGCTTCGCGCCGGTAGCTTTTCCAGGTATTCGGCGATGCCGCGCGGGCGCCGACCCAAGCGCGTACCCGCTGCAGATCGTCGGCCAGTTCAGCACCGGCAGGGGAAGTATCCGGCGGCGGAAGCATCAGTTCCAGAGGCACCGGGAAGCGCATGTCGGCCCCAAGACGCTGCGCAGGCAACGCCTCGCGGCGAGCCCATTGGGGCGACGCATGCACGTGCTTGCGCAAGGCCAGATCGAGTTGGGCCTGCTGGCCAACCAGCCAGCGGACGATCACATCGGCGGATTGCCGGCCAATCCGCGGCACCTGGCGCCACCAGCTATTGCCCCGGTGATTGACCAGCGCCACCAGGTCGGAAATCGTCCCTATGCCGCCGCCCACCAGGCGCCGGGCCAGGTTCGGGCCGAACCACAGCGACACCCGATGGCTGGGTAGTGGGCGGCCTTGTCCAAGCTGTTCGATCGACGACAGCGCTTCCACCCGCCGCGTCATCCCCGTGTCCGAGCGCCCCCTCAGTGCTTCGAACATGCCGGCGATGTCCGGCCGGTCGTGCTGGAGCGCAAACTGCACCAGCCGGTCGCGCAGCGTCAGAATCAGCTGGATGGCCTGGTGCTCGGTCAGATCACCGTCGTCGTCGGGATCCCGCAGGTAACGATTGGCAATATCGATGGGTCGCATGCCCTGGGCATACGCCCGCACAACCGCAAATTCGGTACGGGTGAGCTTGGTGGCGGCGAGGGTATCGCGATCGTTCATGGTCAAATGCGGTGGAAATATGGCGCCGGAGGCAGGTCAAGAGTGCCCGTCAGCCCCTCAAAAAAGGCTTTGCCCGCCTCATACGCCAGATCACGCTAAGTGGCTGATTTGTAACCGGTTCTGGCTGTGCCGAAATCGAACCGGCCCATTCTGCACATGGAAATGCAATGCAAATTATTTTACTGCAAGGGAGCGCAGTGGGCCTAACTTTTGTGTGGGGACGGCAGAAACGGGGGCGCTTCATCGGCTCCCGGGCTTGCTGACGGCAGGCATGGCTAAAGACGCCGCGTGGAGAACCGCTGATGCCGTCTTTGCGGTGGCAGGGTTGCTTACCACAACCATCGTCTCTGGCTCGATACAGGCTTACGAGGCGGCGGGCCATCAAATGGAAAGCGCTACCCCTTCCATCGCCCCATCCAGCCGTCGCCGCCCAACAGCACATCATCAAGCAAACGAATGTTGCACGCCCCCTGCAACACCCCTCCATTCGTCCCCGATTCGCTGCGCAAATGATGGTCTGCCCTCTGCGGCCTGACGGAGGCTGCCCCGGCCCATCCCCCAGCCCCTGACCACGCCCGTCATGCGGCCCACACACAGCACTCACGATGGCTGACGTCGGTACCGTGCAAACGCAAATCGCCCCGATTTTGTCGTCGATTCTGCGCCATTGATTTAAAAGGAATTTCATACGCAGCATTGAGTACGCTTTGCGCGCGGGCGCAGCGTTGAAGCGGGTTTACGCAAGCGACCGCAGAGTGCTGAAGTTCGCAAAACGCGTATACGTATACCGCGTATACGCTTTCGGCCTCGGCACACCCAACGTTTGGCACAGCGCCCAGACACCGCAAAAAGGGCCGCCATCCACATCATTCATACAAAGACTTTTACGGCTGCCCCGAGGCCTTCCATTACTTATCCAATTTATATTCGCCGGTCTTGGGCCGATGCGACCTCGCGCCTGCTGCATGGGGCGAATAGCGCCGCAGCCGGCCCCACGGCCCTGCGCCGACGCCGCTTTCGGCTGTGACGTTCTTTACACAGGAAATCAACCTCGCTAGCATCCGGGCGAATGCAGCCTTGCTGCGGGGAGAACGCAGGCCATGACGCTGTACGACATCAAACCGAAGTTCCAGGCGCTGTTGCGTCCGTTGGTGATTCGTCTTGCCGCGCAGGGCATCACGGCCAACCAGGTGACCGTTGCGGCGGCGCTGGGCTCGATCGTGGTGGCTGGCATGGTGGGCGGGCTGATCTGGTTGCCCGGCATCTTCCTGCTGATGCCGATCTGGCTGTTCGTCAGGATGGCGCTCAATGCCATCGACGGCATGCTGGCGCGCGAGCACGGGCAGCAGAGCGTGCTCGGGGCCTATCTCAACGAGCTGGGCGACATCGTTTCGGACCTCGCCCTCGTCATTCCCTTCATCCTGCCGTTCGGAACGGTGGTGGTGCCCTTTGCGTTGCTGGCCGTGCTGGTGGAGTGCGCCGGGCTGATCGGGCCGATGGTCGGTGCCAGCCGGCGCTACGACGGTCCGCTGGGCAAAAGCGACCGGGCGCTGGTGCTAGGCGCGCTGGGCTTGTGGCTCGGCCTGGGATTTAACGCCGGTCAGCATGGCCACTGGATCTGGGTCGTGCTTTGCCTGCTGTGCATCGTGACGATTGCGCGGCGGGTGCAACGCGGCGTGCAGGAAGCGCAGGCCGCGCGTGGCGGCCCATCGAAGCCAACCATGGAGTGAAGCCGTGGCCCGTACGCCGATCGAGTCGCAGTTCCAGACCCATGATGGCCAGACGCTGTTCTATCGCTACTGGCCTGCCGTCGAAGCGCACGAACCAGCCGCCCAGCAAGGCGCCGTGCTGCTGTTCCACCGTGGCCACGAGCACTCCGGGCGTGTGGCGCACCTGGTCGACGAACTGAATCTCCCGCGCCATGCCTTCTTTGCGTGGGATGCGCGCGGGCACGGCCGCTCGCCCGGCGAGCGTGGCTACAGCCCCGGTCTGGCTACTTCGGTGCGCGATATCCAGACGTTCGTTGACCATATCGCCGCCACCTATCGCATCGACGTGCGTGACATGGCCGTGGTGGCCCAGAGCGTGGGCGCCGTGCTGGCCACCACGTGGGTGCACGACTACGCGCCGCCCATCCGTTGCCTGGTGGTGGCCTCGCCCGCCTTCAAGGTGAAGCTGTATGTGCCGTTCGCGCGCCCCGGCCTGAAGCTGATGCATCGGCTGCGCGGCAAGTTCTTCGTCAACAGCTACGTCAAGGCGAAGTTCCTGACCCACGATCCGGCCCGCATTGCCAGCTACGAGGCTGATCCGCTGATCACCCGCCCCATTGCGGTGAACATGCTGCTCGACCTGTACGAGACTGCCGAGCGCATCGTGGCCGATGCGGCCGCCATCACGGTGCCCACGCAGCTGCTGATCTCGGGGGCCGACTGGGTCGTGCATCGCGGTCCGCAGGACGAATTCTTCGCGCGTCTGGGCGCCCGCACCAAAGAACGTATCGTGCTGGATGGCTTCTATCACGACACGCTGGGCGAACTTGACCGGGCCCACGCCGTGGAAGCGGCACGACGCTTTATCGTGCGTGAGTTCGACGCGCCCTCGGCCGCCGTGTCGCTGCGCCATGCTGACCGCGAGGGGCCGTTCCGCGACGAGGCCGACCGTCTGGCGCAGCCGCTGGCGCCGGCCAGCCCGGCCGCGCTGTACTGGTCGCTCACCCGGCTGGGCCTGCGCGCCGGCGGCATGTTGTCCGAAGGCGTGCGGCTGGGCCATGCCACGGGGTTCGACTCCGGTTCCACGCTCGACTATGTGTATCGCAACCAGGCCACCGGCAAGCTGGGTCTTGGCGCGCTGATCGATCGCAACTACCTCGACGCGATTGGCTGGCGCGGCATCCGCCAGCGCAAGACGCACGTGGAGGAACTCATCGGCGAGGCCATTCTGCGGCTCCACGCCAGCAGCATGCCGGTGCGCATTGTCGATATCGCCGCCGGCCATGGACGCTATGTGCTGGAGGCGCTGGCCTCGCAGCAGGCGCGCCTGAATGGCGCCCGGGTTGAATCGATCCGGCTGCGCGACTACAGCGATATCAACGTGGCGCAGGGCCGCGCGCTGATCGAGGCAAAGGGGCTCGGCACCGTTGCGCGCTTCGACAAGGGCGATGCGTTCGATGGCGATGACCTCGCCAGCCTCTCGCCCGCGCCCACGCTGGCCATCGTGTCTGGCCTCTACGAGCTGTTCGGCGATAACGACATGGTGGCCGGTTCGCTGGGCGGCCTGTCGCGCGCGGTGCCGCCCGGCGGCTATCTGGTCTACACGGGCCAGCCGTGGCATCCGCAACTGGCATTCATTGCGCGCGCGCTGACCAGTCACCGCGCTGGCGCGGCCTGGGTGATGCGCCGCCGCTCGCAGGCGGAGATGGACCAGCTCGTGCGCGAAGCCGGCTTCGAGAAGATCAGCCAGCGCATCGACCCCTGGGGCATCTTCACCGTCAGCCTGGCCCGGC
>Ga0209758_1003715_pt1 | contig 13533 bp, 13 predicted proteins | sample AraplaMF_Col_mMF_FD_184258 | JGI IMG/M metagenome (GOLD analysis project Ga0209758, IMG submission 184258) | Arabidopsis root microbial communities from the University of North Carolina, USA - plate scrape MF_Col_mMF (SPAdes) (version 2) | ecosystem: Host-associated > Plants > Roots > Endosphere... | reverse complement strand
CTTCCTTTTCGTGGTTGCCGAGTTGAGCCATCAGTTCGGCAATATGGGCGGTTTCGCCGGCGTGGGTTGCCGCGAACTCGTCGAACTTGTGCCGGGCCTCCTCCTCGCGCTTTTGCGCCTGCTCCAGATCGACCGAAAGGCCGACCTGCTTTTCGCGCAACAGCTTGTTCTCGGCGCCGCGTCTGTCGAGTTCTACTGTTTTGGCGGCTAGGGCCTTGGCGATCTCACCGAACTCCGTCTCGCGCCTGGCGCTCTCATTGCCCATCTCCACCAGCTCCAGGCGCACGGCCGCAAGCGCTGAGCGCAACTGCTCCCGGTCCTGGACGAGGCTCGCCTCGCGCTGTTGCCAGGCCTCGGCCGCGCCGTCGCGTTCGCGCTGCCTGCGGGCGGCGTCAAGCAATTGTTCTGAAAGGGTTTTGTGTTCCGTGGTGAGAGCAAGGTTTGCCAACTCCAGCTCATTGGAGCGCAGCACATCACGATGGAAGACGTTGAGGACCTCACGCGTCATATGATGCGCGGTGGTGATCTCCGCCAGCTTCGCCTCGATCTCCTGCAGATGGCCCTGACCATCCCGGAAAAGGCCGGCCACGGCTTCCAGGGCGGCCAGCCGCGTCTGGGTATGCGGCGTCAGCCGAGACGGAGCTGCGTCGGGCTGCTCTTCCGGCGGAGGATTTTCGTCGCTTGCCACCAGTTCCTGGCCGGGGACGGCATCATCCTCCGACGGCGGCCGTTCGTCATCTTTAAGAACGTCCTCGAATGCTTCCGCCAAATCCGACTGGAGTTCCTGAAATTCCTTATCGACGTCCTCGGCCCGCTTGATCAGAGACTTGAAATTCATCACTGCACATCCCCTACGCTCGACAACACACCAACCACGCTCGCCCCCGAGGCGTCCTTAACGAATTGCTAATCTATCTCTTTACCTTCCGTTCGGGAAGCCCATGCAAAGGAAACCGAAATTGACGTTGTAGCCGGTTCCAATCTTGTTGCGGATTCGCTGCCAGATGATCCCCTCTTCCACTCCTAACATATGTTAATTCTCTCTCCGTGCAGGCGCTGAAAGCAGGCGCCGCCGAAGGGAAAGACAGCGAGCTGCTTGTCATCATCCACATGACCGATGCGAAGACTTTCAAAGCCACGAATGAGCACTGAAAGCGGCGGCCCCCTACCGACCGGATCGCAGTGCCTTCGATGGAGTCTGCCTTTCCACTTACCTCTCGCCACCTCTTGTTGCCTTCGCCCGCCATCCCGATATTGTCCTGCCGAAGCCGGTCCCGCCCGGGCCGCGACACAATTGAACAATCGTGGATGAAATCCTGAACGCCTCTGGCGCATCAGGCGGAATGGAGATTTGGGAAAGTCGAGATGACGGATCAGAAGACAGAAACCAGGACATTCGAGGCGGACGTCTCGCGGCTGCTGCACATGATGGTGCATTCGGTCTATTCGGACCGTGACGTCTTCCTGCGCGAGCTGATCTCTAACGCGGCCGACGCCTGCGAGAAGCTGCGCTTCGAGGCGGTGAGCCGGCCCGAGCTTCTGGGCGACGATGCCAGGCCGCGCATCACGATCGCCGCCAATCCGGACAACAAAGAGCTTGTCGTCGAGGACAACGGCATCGGCATGAGCCGCGACGAGATGGCGGAGGCGCTTGGCACGATCGCGCGCTCCGGCACGCGCGCCTTCCTGGAACGTGTCGAGGCCGGCAAGGCGGCGGAAGACACGCAGCTCATCGGCCAGTTCGGCGTCGGTTTCTACTCGGCCTTCATGGTGGCCGACCGGGTCGACGTCATCAGCCGCCAGGCCGGCAGCGACGAGGCCTTCCGCTGGTCTTCCGACGGCAAAGGGACCTATGAAATCGCGCCGGCGCCGCTCGAAGCGGCGCCCAGGCGCGGCACGCGCGTCGTGCTGCATCTGATGGAAGACGCCTCGTCCTACACCACGCCCTACCGGCTCGAGGGCCTGGCGAAGTCGCAATCGGGCCATGTGCCGGTGCCGATCACGCTGATCGAAAAGCCCGGCGCCGAGCCGCGCGACATCGCCGATGGCACGGCACTTTGGGTGCGGCAAAAGAGCGAGATCACGCCCGAGGAATATACCGACTTCTACCGCAGCATCGCCGGCCAGTATGACGAGCCGGCCTCGACCATCCATTTCCGCGCCGAGGGCCGGCAGGAATACAGCGTGCTTGCCTTCGTGCCGGGATCGCGGCCGTTCGACCTGTTCGACCAGGACCGCAAGGGCGGCATGAAGCTCTATGTGCGTCGCGTTTTCATCACCGACGATGCCGATGTGCTGCCGCGTTACCTGCGCTTCGTGCGCGGCCTGGTCGATTCCGCCGACCTGCCGCTCAACGTGTCGCGCGAGATGATCCAGGAAAGCCCGCTGCTCGCGTCGATCCGCAAGGGCGTGACCAACCGCGTTCTCGGCGACCTCGTAAAACTCGCCGACAACGATACCGAAGCCTATGCGAAAATCTGGGAGAACTTCGGCGTCGTGCTCAAGGAAGGGCTTTATGAGGATTACGAGCGGCGCGAGCAGTTGCTTAAGCTTGCCCGCTTCCGTTCGACCGCTTCGGGCGAAGGCCGGCGCAGCCTTGCCGACTATGTGGCGGCGATGAAGGAAGGCCAGAAGGCGATCTTCTTCATGGCCGGCGACGACCGCGCCCGGCTGGAGGCCTCGCCGCAGCTCGAAGGTTTTCGCGCGCGCGGCATCGAGGTGCTGCTGCTGACCGACCCAGTCGACAGTTTCTGGGTGACGATGGCGCCGGAGTTCGACGGCAAGCCGTTCAAGTCGGTGACGCAGGGGGCGGCCGAGCTTGCCGATGTCGCGCTGCCCGACGATGCGGCGAAGCCCGACAGCGAGACGCCATCGGATATCGCGACGTTCCTTGCCTTCGTGAAGACGACGCTCGGCGAGGAGGTCTCAGACGTAAAAGCCTCCGACCGGCTGACCGAGAGCGCCGTCTGCCTCGTCGCGCCGGAGCACGGCCCGGACCGCCAGTTCGAGCGCCTGCTCAACGCCGCCGGCCGGCTCGACAAGGCCGCCAAGCCGATCCTCGAGATCAACCCCCGCCACGAGCGCGTGGCGGCGCTGGCAAAGCTCGGCGACGACGAAAAAGCATTCAAGGAAGATGCCGCGCATCTGCTTTACGACGAGGCGCGCGTGCTCGACGGCGACAAGCCGGCCGACGCCAAAGCCTTCTCGGCGCGCCTGGCACGGCTGATCGATCGCGGTTTGGCGAAGGGGTGAGGTTACCCCCTCAGCCCTGGCGCTTCCTGGCCGGTGCGGGCGACATATTCGGTGTAGCCGCCGCCATAGGTATGGACGCCTTCGGGCGTCAGCTCCAGCACGCGGTTGGACAGCGCCGCCAGGAAATGGCGGTCGTGCGAGACGAAGAGCATCGTGCCTTCATATTGCGACAGCGCCTCGATCAGCATCTGCTTGGTGGTGATGTCGAGGTGGTTGGTCGGCTCGTCGAGCACCAGCAGGTTGGGCGGGTCGAACAGCATCAGCGCCATCACCAGCCGCGCCTTCTCGCCGCCCGACAGCACGCGGCACTTCTTCTCGATCTCGTCACCGGAAAAACCGAAGCAGCCGGCCAAAGCCCTGAGCGGCGCCTGGCCAGCCTGCGGGAAATTGTCCTCCAGCGTCTGGAACACGGTGCGCTCGCCATCGAGCAGTTCCATGGCGTGCTGGGCGAAATAACCCATCTTGACGCTCGGACCGCGCGCGACGGAGCCCTCGTCCGGCTCGGAGGCGCCGGCGACCAGCTTCAGAAGCGTCGACTTGCCGGCGCCGTTGACGCCCATCACGCACCAGCGCTCGCGGCGGCGGATCTGGAAGTCGAGGCCCGAATAGATATTACGGCTGCCATAGGCCTTGTGGATGCCCTTCAGGGTCGCCACGTCCTCGCCGCAGCGCGGCGCCGGCTGGAACTCGAAAGTCACGGTCTGGCGACGCTTCGGCGGCTCGACGCGGTCGATCTTGTCGAGCTTCTTCACCCGGCTCTGCACCTGCGCGGCATGGGAAGCGCGCGCCTTGAAGCGCTCGATGAAGGCGATCTCCTTGGCCAGCATCGCCTGCTGGCGCTCGAACTGCGCCTGCAGCTGCTTGTCGGCCAGCGCGCGCTGCTCCTGGTAGAATTCGTAATTGCCGGAATAGGAGGTGAGCGCGCCGGCATCGATCTCAATGATCTTGTTGACGATGCGGTTCATGAACTCGCGGTCGTGCGAGGTCATCAGCAGCGCGCCGTCATAATCCTTGAGGAATTTCTCCAGCCAGATCAGGCTTTCGAGGTCGAGGTGGTTCGACGGCTCGTCGAGCAACATGACGTCGGGCCGCATCAGCAGGATGCGGCCAAGCGCGACGCGCATCTTCCAGCCGCCGGAGAGTTTTGAAACGTCGCCGTCCATCATCTCCTGGGAGAAGCCCAAGCCATCGAGTACTTCCCGCGCGCGGCCGTCCAGCGCATAGCCGTCGAGTTCCTCGAAGCGGTGCTGCAATTCGCCGTAGCGCTCGATGATCTGATCCATCTCGTCGGCGCGCTCGGGATCGCCCATGGCATGCTCGAGCTCGCGCATCTCGGCGGCCACGGCGCTCACCGGCCCGGCGCCTTCCATGACCTCGGCCACCGCGCTCATGCCGCCCATGTCGCCGACATCCTGGCTGAAATAGCCGATGGTGACGCCGCGATCGACCGAGACCTGGCCTTCGTCCGGCTGTTCCTGAGCGATGATCATGCGGAACAATGTCGTCTTGCCGGCGCCGTTTGGGCCGACCAGCCCGACCTTCTCGCCTTTCTGCAAGGTGGCGGAAGCTTCGATGAAGACAATCTGTCGGCCGTTCTGCTTGCCGATATTTTCGAGACGGATCATGGGGCGGTCCGGGAAACTGCGCTGACGTGGCGGGATTTGCACGGGCGTGTACGCGAATGGGGCCGGATAGGGAAGAGGCAGAAGCGACGCGACAACGTCGCGACAGCTAATCTCCCCCCTTGTGGGGGAGATGGCCCGCAGGCCAGAGGGGGGCGCTGTCCTGCCAACCTTTCCACAGGTGGCGCTCAGTTCGACCGGTAGCACTCGAATTTCAGGCGCTAGTCGAAGATATCGGGCGCCGCGATCCTTCGCGCCCCCCTCTGTCCTGCCGGACATCTCCCCCACGAGGGGGGAGATTGGCAGCTTCGGCGCCGCGCTCTACTTCGCGTCGTGGAAGATGATGCCGACCGTATGCCGCTGCCCCGACCGCAAACGGCTCACGCCGTGGCGCAAGTTCACCCGGTAATGGCCCTTGGTGCCCTGCACAGGTCGGTTGTGAACCGCGAAGATCACGGCGTCGCCTTTCCTCAATGGCACCACTTCGGCGCGGCTTTGCATGCGCGGGCGCTGTTCGGTGAGCACGAATTCGCCGCCGGTAAAATCCTCGCCAGGCTCAGAGAGCAGGATCGCCACTTGCAGCGGAAAGGCGAGCGCGCCGTAGAGGTCCTGGTGCAGGCAGTTGAAGTCGCCGGGGCCGTATTGCAAGAGAAGCGGCGTTGGTTTCGTTTGGCCTTCGTCGTGGCAGCGCTTCAGGAAAGCGGCGTGCTCGGCCGGATAACGCAGGGCCACGCCCATCTTCTCGTTCCAGTCATTGGCGACCATGGCGAGGCGCGGATAGAGCGTGGTGCGCAGACCCTCGATCAGGTCCGGCAGCGGATATTTGAAGTAGCGATATTCACCCTTGCCGAAGCCATGGCGCGCCATCACGACATGGCTGCGGAAATGCTCTTCATACGGGTAGAGGCCGGCGGTATCGACGCATTCTTCCGCCGACAGCAAGCCGGGCATGACGGCGCAGCCCTGAGCGTTGAGCTCGGAGACCAGCGCGCGCCAATCTTGCGCCGCGACGCGGGATTCGGCGGAGTGGCTGGCGCGCCTGGTGTTCAGGGAATGGATGGTCATGGGTGCCTCCTTTGCTTGGTGTCAAAGTGGGGCGGAGGAGGCGTGACGGCCACCCGATTCCTGCGGAGGTAAGTGAGATCGTTGGAGACGCCGGCGGGACAGCGCCCCCTCTGGCCTGCCGGCCATCTCCCCCACAAGGGTGAGATCGCAGCTTTATCGCCGCCGATATCCCTCCAGCTCCGGATCGAGCTCCACCCTCACTGCATTGGTGAACACGCAGGTCGCCACCATGATGCCGGCGAAGGCGGTGAGGTTGACCAGCAGCGTCTCGTCGTAGCGCGCCTTGAGCGCGGCCCAGGTCCCGTCCGTAACGGCGTTGGCATCGGCGGCGACGGCCTTGCCGAAGGCGATCAGCAGCGCCTCGTCTGCGGTCGGCGCGATCGCTTCGGGGTCGAGGCCGGACTCCATCAGCGCGCGGCGGAAGAAGGTCACCGGGACTTCGGCGCGCATCGTCTCGGCGATCGCCTTCGAGAACAGCCAGATGGCGCGATCGTCGAGCGTGGGCCGCAGCAGATCGCGCAGCGTGAACCATTCGGCGTAGATGCGGTGGGCTGCCGGCGAGTTGAGCAGGATGCGCTTCATGTTGGTCATGCGGCCACGCAGCGCGAGCTCGCGGTCATGCTCGGCGCGGACATCGTCCGAGGCGGTCGCGTAGTCGATCGCGGAGAGATGCGCCATTGCGCTCACCCCAGCGCCGCGTGAAGCGCTGGCGCACCGCGCAATGTGTTGGAGACGGTGCAGATGTCCTCGGCGTCCGCCAGGATCCGCTGCTTCGTCGCCGCATCGAGGTCGCCGGTGATTTCCAATCTAACGGTGAATGTCTCGACCCGCGACGGCTCGTCCTTCGCCTTCTCGCCGCCGACCTGCGCCCTCACCTCGCCCAGATGGTCGGCAACGCCGAGGCGGGTCGCGGCGATGCGGGCGCTGAGCACCATGCAGGCGGCTAAAGAAGCGTAGAGCAGGTCGAGCGGGCTGAAGCCTGGCGCACTGACCTGCGTGACCACATCGATGGTGCCGCCGGTCGGGGTGGTTATGGTGGGAAGGCCACCCGGTGGCAGGACGGCAAGCGCGCCGGCGTTTCGGGTTCTGATCTTGAGGTCCGCCATCGAATGTCTCCAATTTGGAGGCCATTGATAGCGGAGGGGAATTCACTGAGGCAATCGCCGAAGCGGGCCGTAGGCGGTTGGCGTTTCCTCGCACCCACGAAAGTGGAGGAGAGGTGGCTTGGCAAAGCCAAGACGGAGAGGGGGAGCGCCCTACGAAGGCCCCTCTCCGTCCGCTTCGCGGACACCTCTCCCCGCCTTTGGCGGGGCGAGGAAACCAAGTCCTGAATCGCTACTTCGTCAGATCGAGCGCCGCCGTCAGGTCGCCCATCGGCGGCTGGTCGTTGTTGCGCAGCGCCCTGTCGCGGGCGACGATGCCGGGCAGCACCGGCAGGTCGTAGCGGTTGGTGATGAAGCGCAGGATCGAGGTGGTGTCGTACTGCGTGTGGTCGACCATGCCCATCTTGGCATAGGGCGAGATGATGAAGGCCGGGACGCGGTTGCCCGGGCCCCAGCGGTCGGCCTTGGGCGGCGCGACGTGGTCCCAGAAGCCGCCATTCTCGTCATAAGTGACGACCACCAGCATATGGGCCCATTGCGGGCTCTTCTCCAGATGCGCGACGAGGTCGGCCAGGTGCTGGTCGCCGGACGTCACATCGGCATAGCCGGCATGTTCGTTGAGATTGCCCTGCGGCTTGTAGAAGGAGACCGCCGGCAGCTTGCCGTCGTCGACCGCCTTGATGAACTCGCTGCCGCCGAGGCCGCCATCCTTGAGGTGCTCGGCGCGCGCGCCCGTGCCCGGGGCATAGGCTGCGAAATAGTTGAAGGGCTGGTGGTGAAACTGGAAGTTCGGCACGGGCGTGGCATTCCTGCCGTCGAGCGCCGCCTGCCAGGCCCCCGAATACCAGGCCCACGAAATACCCTTCAGCGACAACAGATCGCCGATGGTGATCTCGTGCTGCGGCGGCAACGTGGTCGGCTGCGCCGGATCGGCGAGCGCGGCATCGCCACCCTCGGCCGGCTTGTTGGCGCTCGGCTGGTAAGGCGGCTGCATGGTGTTGACGGCGTAGAAGTCGGGCGCGATGGCGCCGTCATTGGCGAATTTCGGCACGCCGCCCAGCGCCGAGGGCGGCGAATTGTCGGCCGGCTTCAGCGTCACGCCATCCGGCTCGACGACGGCGATCTGGCCCTTCACCGGGCTGGTGTCGGCATTTGGATAGTAAGGCGCGCAGGCGCAGGCGAGCATGAAGTGGTTGAGGAAGGAGCCGCCGAAGGCGCCCTGGAAGAAATTGTCGGCGAGCACGTATTTCCTGGCGATGTTCCACATCGGCAAGCCGGAGCCGTCATAGTGGCCCATCACCAGCGAGCCGGAATCGGCCCAGGCGACGAACTTGTCGTTCCGGCCGCCGTCGATCTGCATCTGCTCCTGGTAGAACCGGTGCCAGAGGTCGTGCGTGACGACGTTGGTGCCTTCTTTGAAACCCTTGGGGTCGTCGATGGCGAAGGTGGCGTTGGCGAGATGCGCACTCTGCGCCTCGGTCACCGCCGGCGTGACGCCCTTGCCGGTCAGTCCGCCCCAGGCCGGCGGCAGTTCGGAAAGCGGCTTGCCGTCGCGGTCGAGCTGGCGCGCCTGGTCGGGCGACACGTTGGCCAGGCCGTTGGCGCCGGGGAAGCCGCCATAAAGGTTATCGAAGCTGCGGTTCTCGGCGTAGATGACGACGACGGTGTCGATCTTGTCGTAGCCGGGAGGGGCCGCATGGGTAGCGGCAGAGAGCGATGCCAGCGCCGTGGAGGCGAGACAAAGCGAGAAAAAGGACCGGGGGAAGAGAAAGGACCGGATCATCAGGAAATGCCTCGTGGCTTGGGAATGGCTGGAGGACGGCAATGCAGCAACGCAGCTGCATCAATGCCCAGCTACTTCGACGCCTTGTCACCTATGTGACAGTTCCGCCCCGGCCGAACACGGTTTCGTGAGCGGGAAGACCGGTCATCAATCCGTTGCGCTCGATCCTTACGTCGCCCAAGAAATCGGGCGAAGAAAATCAGGAATGTCGCCGAAGACGATGGGACGTCGGAAAAATCACGCGATCGCCATTGCAGCGGCCTCGATGGTCGCCTTCACCGCGCCCGCCAACACCGAGGAGCCATCCGGTGTCCATCCAGGCCCGATGACGCGCCAGGAAGCCTTCGCCCGCGCCGAGGCGCTGACGGCGCTCGGCCGGCAGATGTTCTTCGATCCGTCTCTCTCTGCCTCGGGCAAGCAGGCCTGCTCATCCTGCCACGATCCCAACCACGCCTTCGGACCGGCCTCGGCGTCGCCGGTCGAGATGGGCGGAGCCAAGCTCGACCAGCCTGGCGTTCGCGCCGTGCCGTCGTTGCGCTACCTGCAGGCCGCACCCGCCTTCACCGAGCATTTCTACGACTCCGAGGACGAAGGTGACGAGAGCGTCGACAATGGCCCGACCGGCGGCCTGACCTGGGACGGCCGCGCCGATCACGGCAAGGACCAGGCGAGGATCCCGCTGCTCTCGCCCTTCGAGATGGGCAACAAGGACGAGGCCCAGGTAGCCGCCAGCCTGCGCAAGGCGCCCTATGCCGGCACCTTCAAGGCGGCCTTTGGCGCCGATGTCTTCGACCATCCGCAGGACGCCTTCGACGCCGCGGTCGAAGCGCTCGGCACCTTCGAGCAGAGCAGCGCCGATTTCTATCCGTATTCCAGCCGCTACGACGCCTTCCTTGCCGGCAAGGCGCAGCTTTCCGCGCAGGAATTGCACGGCCGCATGCTGTTCGAGGACGAGACGAAGGGCAATTGCGCGAGCTGTCATTTGAGCGAACCGGCCAATGACGGCGAGCCGCCGCAATTCACCGATTATGGGCTGATCGCGATTGCCGTGCCGCGCAACCCGGCGATCCCCGCCAATGCCGATCCCAATTATGTCGACCTTGGCCTGTGCGGTCCGCTGCGCACCGATTTCAAGGGCCGCGCCGAATATTGCGGCCTGTTCAAGACGCCGACGCTGCGCAACGTCGCGCTGCGCAAGAGCTTCTTCCACAATGGCTATTTCCACACGCTGCGCGAGGCGGTGGCCTTCTACGCCAGCCGCGACAGCGACCCCGCGCGCTGGTATCCGAAGAAGGCCGACGGCACTGTCGACAAATTCGACGACTTGCCAAAAGCCTACTGGCCGAACCTCAATACCGACCCGCCGTTCAACGGCAAAAAGCCCGGCGACAAGCCGGCGCTGACCGACGCCGAGATCGACGACATCGTCGCCTTCCTCGGCACGCTGACCGACGCCGACCAGGCCGGGCGATAGGGCGAGCGGCCAAGGAGATTAGTGGGGGGCGCACGGCATGCTTGCAGCCGGGGCCGTCTATCCACCATAAATCTGTGCCAATGTGAGCCATGTCTTAAAGCGCGTCGCGCTGAAACGGATTCAGGCGACGCGCTTTAAGTCTTTGTTTTGATGCATGTCGTTGTCCCAGAACCGCTGCGCACTTCTGGGCGACATGCATTAGGAACGCCAAGTCCCAGCTGCTATATTGCCCGTCTCTTCACAGATGGAGTCTCCGATGAGGTTCGTCGCGGTGCAGGAGCCGCCCGGTAGCAGTTGGGCGGTGTTCGATGCGGGCAATGGCGCGCCGGCCGAATATGCCGGCCGGATACTTATCGGCCTGACATCGCGCGAAGCCCGTTGGTTCGCCGCCGTGGGCAACGACCACGCAGCCTGGCCGCGGTCCAGCCGACCAGCCGTACAATTGCGGCTGGTCAGCGGGGACGGCTGCCTGCCGATCCGGGAAAGGCACAACCAAACAGGCAGTTAAGAAAGCGCGCTGCCGGATTGATTCAAGGCGGCGCGACCTCGGCTGCTGCCTTTCATTGCGCCGGCGCGTAGCGACTCACCACCATGCCGCAGGCATAGGGCTTCGAGCCGAGGAGCTTCAGCCAGCCAAAACCGCCCTTGTCGAAGATGCGGCGGCCACCGCCCAGAACCGCCGGATTGATGAAGAGCTGGAACTCGTCGACAAGGCCGGCGGCGATCAGCGCCGAGGCAAAGCCGGCGCCGCCGAACACGGCGATGTCGCCGCCCTCGCCTTGCTTCAGCGCATTGACCTCGCGCGGCAGGTCGCCGCCGACGACCCGCGTGCGCTCCCAGTGCGATGTTTCGAGCTTGTCGCTCGCCACAATCTTCTCAGCCTCGACGATGCGCTGCGCGAAGGCATAGAAAGGGTCCTTCGGATATTTCCTCGCCGCATTGCCCCAATGGGTCAGATAGCCCTCCTCAGCCATCTTGCGGCTCAAGAGAATGGTGTCGATCCTCGCAAAACCGGCGTTGAAGTCCCGCTTGAGCTCGTCGTCCCAGGCGCTGTCCTCGCCCCATTCCCAGAGCTGCCAGCGATGGCCCTCATCGGCGCCGACAAAACCGTCGACCGACATCTGCATCTGAAGGATGAGCTTTTTCATGGATCGTTCTCCTCGTCAGCGCTTTACTTTTGGAACCATTTGATCCAGACCAAAAATGATGTCAATAGTAAAGTGATTTAAAAATGGAACCAAATTTATGTCGACCAAGGGACGATCCGGCTGCCCGATCAGCCTCTCGCTCGAATTGCTCGGCGACCGCTGGACGCTGCTCATCATCCGCGACCTGGCCTTTGCCGGGAAAAGGCATTTTCGCGAGTTCCTGCAATCCGACGAAGGCATCTCGTCGCGCACGCTGGCCGAGCGGCTGCAGACGCTGGTCGACGAAGGCGTCCTCACCCGCGGCGACGACCCGAGCCACGGGCTGAAGGCGATCTACCGGCTGACCGAGGCCGGCATCGACCTTTTGCCGGTGCTGGCGACACTGGGCGCCTGGGGCAGCAAGCACTGTAAGGCCGACGATAAATTAGCCCGGGTCGCCGACGATCTGGCGGCCGGCGGTCAGCCGGCGCTCAGGCGCATGAAGGAGAAGCTCAGGGCGGAGCATCTGGGGTAGCGCTGCTGGTGTTCGCGGACTGGGTCGGGCGCGTGGTGCGAATATGCCCTGAGGACGAGGCTCCCTCTTCATCTGTCAGCGAGCCTGCCCGTGTTGTGTCGGTCCGACCGGCTCCTCGGTCGGCGGCTCGCCTGGCAGCCCCAGTCGCAGCCGCTCCTCCTCGGCAAAGGTCTCGGCCTGTGCGTGAATGTCGAACACTTGCTGCGTCAGCCTGCCGCCATCGACGATGCGCACGATCCATTGGCCATTGACGGCTTTTACGCGGACACTGTCTGGCTCGTCCGTTACCATATACAGCCCCTGCTCTTGGCTCGAAGAATTGCCTATCTCCAACCAATAAGATCTAGTGCGCCTGGAGTTGCCGAAAAGCTGGGCTTATTGGTCTTTAGTCCAAGACACCCCACCAATATTCGATATATTTGGGGAGACCCGGTGAATAAAAACTATTTGCGGCGAAGAGGACCTATCACTCCGGCTCAGCGGAACTCGACTTCGATATGCCGTTTCGTCTGCGAGACGATACGGCAGCGGATCTCGAAAGCGTCCAAACGAAACTGGAGATTGCGAAGTCTCGCACCTTGCCGTGTTGCAGGAGCGCGGCGGCCTTAAGGCTGCGGCCCGGCAGCCTTGGGGGGTGATACTGGGTTCGGCCGCCGGGCCTGACCGGAGTTTGCGAGGCCGCCGGCTATGATCAGCATGCGCTCGGACCCGGCCAAGGACAAGAACGACCTAGGCCCTAGGACCAAAGCTGCAAGCGGTATGGGCTAATGCATGTCGCCCAGAAGTGCATAGCGGTTCTGGGACAACGACATGCATCAAACAAAGACTTAAAGCGCGTCGCCTGAATCCGTTTCAGCGCGACGCGCTTTAGACGACCAATTGCGCTTGCACCGGCTGGAAAACAAGGCGCCGAAACCCGGCCGCGTCAAAAGCCGAGGAAATGCCGACCGACGAGATAGCCAAGCGCCGCGACGACCAGCGGAAACAGCGCCGGCGCGGCCTTGTTTAACAGCGAGGGGTTTATCTCCTTGGCGGGAGCGCTGGGTTTGGCATTGCCGAGGTTTTTGGTCATGAGCTCATTACCGGTTGGGGGCAAGAGCGTTTCAGCGTTCCCACAGAAATCGCTCTATCTCTTTGTCTTTACGCAATTCCGGACGGAAAACCGTCGCACATTTTTCCTGGAATTGCTCCAGCTGCCGGCTGAGCCATTACATTAGAGGTCGCTTATTAAGTTTCCGGCAAGCCCAACGCTACAATTCGCGGCAATTTATTCCGATTGCTGGGTACGCTCGGCAAGCGCGAAGGCCTGGAGATTGCGCGACTTGCCGGGATCCTGGTCGGCATTGGCGATGATGGCGTGGAAGGCCGCGCGGGCGATGTCCTTCTTCTTGGCATGCGGATGCAGTCTTCGCACCGCCTTGAGCAGATCTTTCGGTTTCATGTCGGGGGTGACGATGCGCATCAGCGTATCGCCTATGGCCTGCAATTCGCTGGCGTCCATAACGATGAACCCTGTTCTGGCAGCATCCAGCCTAGCATATAGCGGTCCGAGCGCGTCACTTTTGTGATGCA
>Ga0209758_1003707_pt1 | contig 13552 bp, 12 predicted proteins | sample AraplaMF_Col_mMF_FD_184258 | JGI IMG/M metagenome (GOLD analysis project Ga0209758, IMG submission 184258) | Arabidopsis root microbial communities from the University of North Carolina, USA - plate scrape MF_Col_mMF (SPAdes) (version 2) | ecosystem: Host-associated > Plants > Roots > Endosphere... | reverse complement strand
GCATCGGGAAACAAGAATGCCCGGCTGCGCGCGGCTCGACGAGGAAACGGCACCGCCTGAAATCGGCATTCGAAAGCCCGTGCGGATCGCCCCCGCGGTGATCGATTTGGCGCCAACCTGGGAGTTGCCATGTCCTATCAGCTCATCGAATTTTCCGTCGAAGACGGCGTCGCGACGATAGCGTTCAACCGCCCGGAACGGCGCAACGCCATGAGCGACGAGATGCGCACCGAGTTCGCGAGCGCGCTCGAAACCGTGACCCGCGACAAGGCGATCAAGGCCCTGGTGCTGACCGGGCGCGGCAACGCCTTCTGCGCCGGCGGCGACATCAGCGGAATGAAGCGCCGGCTCGCGGCGCCGCAGGGCGAGGTCGCCTTCAACGGCTGGAGCCGCCAGCAGGGCGTGCATCACGTGCAAACGCTGCTGCTGGGCCTGTCGAAGCCTGTGATCGCCGCCGTCAACGGCGCCGCCGCGGGCCTCGGTGCCGACACCGCGCTCGCCTGCGACTTCGTCATGGGCACTGAACGATCGAAATTCACCTGGTCCTACATCAAGCGCGGCTTGATCCCCGATGGCGGCGGGCTGTATTTCCTGCCGCGCCGGGTCGGGCTTCCCAGGGCCAAGGAGCTGATCTTCACCGGACGCGTCGTCGAGGCCGACGAGGCGGTCGCGCTCGGCATCGTCGATCGCAAGGTGGCGGCGGCCGACCTTCTCTCGGCCGCGCAGGCCTGGGCCTCCGAACTGGCGCAGGGGTCCCCCACGGCGCTGGCGCTCAGCAAGAAGATCCTGAACGAGACGTTCGAGCACTCCGCGCACGACATCTTCAATCTCGGCAGCCAGGCGCAGGCCATCTGCTACACCAGCGCGGAACATCGCGACGCCGTGACGGCGTTCCTCGCGCAATCCGCGTCGAAGGATTGAGCGATGAGCGCGATCGAACGCCTGATCCGGCCGCGCAGCATCGCCGTCATCGGCGCATCCGCCGACCCCGGCAAGACGTCGGGACGGCCTATCTCCTATCTGCAGAAGCACGGCTTCACCGGCAAGATCTATCCCGTCAATCCCAAGGTCGCCGAGATCGGCGGTCTGAAATGCTACGCCGACATCGCTTCGCTGCCTGACGTGCCCGATGTCGGCATTGTCCTGCTCGGCGCCGAGCGTGCCCACGTCGCGGTGCGCGAATTGGCCGAGCGCGGGACTGCGGCGGCGATCGTTCTCGCCAGCGGCTTCACCGAGACCGGGCCGGAAGGCGCCGCGCGCCAGCAGCAGCTCATGCAGGCCGCCGGATCCATGCGTCTGCTCGGGCCGAACACGATCGGCCTCGTGAACCTCACCGACAATATCGTGCTGTCCGCGTCCGGCGCGCTGGCGATGGACCACTTTCCGGCCGGCCCGATCGGGCTGGTGTCGCAAAGCGGCGGCATTCTTGGCGCCATGTTGTCGCGCGCGGCGGCGCGTGGGGTGGGCCTGTCCAAGCTGGTATCGACCAGCAACGAGGCCGATCTCGAACTCGCCGACGTCATCGACTTTCTCGCCGACGACGACGCGACCAAAGTCATTGCGCTCTATATCGAGGCGATCCGCAATCCCCTTCGCTTCCGCGAAGCGGTGCGCAGGGCGCGCCGTGCCGGCAAACCGGTTGTCGCCTTCAAGATCGGGCGATCGGAGGCAGGTGCGAAGGCGGCCGTCTCGCACACGGGCGCGCTGGCGGGCTCCGACCGCATGTATGACGCCTTGTTTAGGCAGCTCGGCGTGATCCGCGCGAAAACGTTCGAGGACTTGCTCGACATTCCCGCAGCCCTCGCGGCCGGGCGGAAGCTCGGCGGAAAGCGTGTGGCGATCCTCACCTCGACCGGGGGGGCCGGCACCATCGTGTCCGACAGCCTCGGCGTCGCAGGCTTTGCAACCCCCGCCCCCGATGCGGAGACCGCCGCACAACTGCGTGCCTTGCAGTCGGGATCGCAGGCCATGCTCGATCGCAATCCGATCGACGTGACCCTGGCCGGCCTGCAGCCGGATCTGCTGCGCGCCGCGATCCGCACCCTGCTCGCAAGTCCCTCCTACGATGCGCTGGTCGTCATTGCCGGTTCGTCAGCGGTGGGATCGCCGGCTTTGTGGGCCGATGCCATCCACGACTGCCTGCCGCTCAGCGACAAGCCGGTCATGGCCTATGTCAGTCCCCACGCACCCGACGTGGTCTCCGTCCTCACCCGGCGGGGTGTCCCGGCCTACACGTCCGCCGAAAGCTGCGCCGCCGCGCTCGACGGACTCTTGCGGGCGCGAATGCCGGAACAGGCCGAGGCACCGGCCGCGATCGGGACGACGGTCGATATCGGCGACCTCCCGGCGGGATCGCTGGATGAAGCCCAGGCCAAAACGCTGTTCGCCCGCTTCGGCATTCCCATTGCTGCGGAGAAGGTGGTCGCAACGGCAGGCGAAGCGGAGCAGGCCGCGCGCGACTTCGGCGGCCGGGTCGTGCTCAAGATTCTCTCGCGCGAGATCGCGCACAAGAGCGATGTCGGCGGCGTCGCGGTGGGCCTGACAGCCGAGACGATCGGTGCGCGCGTGGCGGCGATGACGGAAGAGGTCGAGGCCAGGACCGGGAAGCGGCCCGATCAATTCCTGGTTCAGGAGATGGTCTCAGGCGGCGTCGAGATGATCCTCGGGATGTATCGCGACCCCTTGGGTACCGCGATCCTGCTCGGCATGGGCGGGGTCACCGCCGAACTGTTCAAGGACACGACGATGCGCCTTCTTCCACCGGAGGGCGGTCTTGGCCTCGCCGACGCTCGCGCGATGGCGCGCGATCTCGTCACATGGCCGCTGCTGGACGGCTTTCGCGGCCGGCCGACATGCGATGTCGAGGCGCTCGCCGTCGCGATCGTCGATTTCTCGCGCATGGTTGCGCAACTCGGCGACCGCCTCGCTGAAGCCGAAATCAATCCGGTGTTCGTGCTGTCGGCGGGCCAGGGCGTGAAGGCTGCCGACGGATTGGTCGTTCTCAATGTCTGAACAGAATCGCATGGAGCTCCAGATGGCCATTGGCGACATCATCAATCATCACAGCGCTCGCAAGAAGGGTTTTGCCGCACGGCGCCGGCTGAGCCTCGCCATCCTCGCCTGTGCGGTGGTTGCGGGCCTTGGACCTACGCCGGCGCGGGCCGAGTATCCCGAGAAGATCATCAAGATCGTGGTGCCCTTCGCTGCAGGCGGCGGGACCGATATCATCGCGCGAACGACGGCGCAGGAAATCCAGACCGACCTCGGCAAATCCGTCATCATCGAGAACAAGCCGGGTGCCGGCACCATCATCGGCACCCAGACGGTCGCGACGAGCGATCCAGACGGCTATTCGCTGCTAATGGCGACCTTCGCGCATGCGGTCAACCCGAGCCTGTACAACAAGCTGCCGTTCGATCCGCACAAGGATTTCGCGGCGGTCTCGCTCATCGCGCGCTCCTTCAATATCGTCGTCGTCAACCCGGCATCGAAGATCAACTCGATTGCTGATCTGATTGCCGAAGCGAAAGCTAATCCGGGCAAGCTCAATTTCGGCACGTTCGGCACCGGCACATCGGCGCATCTCGCCGGCGAGCTGTTCAATGCCATGGCGAAGGTCAAGATGACGGCGGTGCCCTATAAGGGCGCGGCGCCTGCGATCAGCGATCTTCTCGGCGGGCAGATCGACGTGATGTTCACCACCGTCGCCAGCGCGGCCTCGCTGGTGGCTGCGGGGCAGCTCCGGGCGCTGGCAGTCACGTCCACCGAGCGTTCGGCTGCCTTCCCGCAATTGCCTGCTGTCGCCGAGGCCGGGGTGCCCGGCTACGCCGCCGAATCCTGGTACGGATTGTACGCTCCGGCCAAGACGCCCGCTCCGGTGATCGCGCGCCTCAATCAGGCGGTCGCGAAGGCCGTCAAGTCCGGCGGCTTCAAGCAGCTCGAGGCCAACGAAGGCCTCATCATGGTCGGCAGCGCCCCCGAAGAGCTCGACCGCTATGTCGCCCAGGAGGAGGAGCGCTGGCGCAAGCTGGTCAAGGACGCCAACATCGAGGTGCAATAGCGCGCATCGGCGTCGCCCATGTCGGGTCATTGATCTGAAACAACCAAGGCCCTCGGCGAAAGTGCTAGGGTTGAGTCGCGGTTCACGACGCAAGGCCCTTAGGGCCCCAAGACAGCGCGTGATGGAATCCGAGGGCTCAATGGGACGACTGCTGAATATCGTTACGCCACTGCATGCTGCGACCAAGCGCGACTACATGGGGCGCATGAACGACGACAAGATCGGCTGCTCGCTGAAGGCGCGGGAATACGAGGTCGATTACTGGGACGGCGACCGCCGCTTCGGCTATGGCGGCTACCGCTTCATCGAGGGGCGCTGGGCCCCGGTCGCCAGGGCGCTGATCGAGACCTATGGCCTCAAGGACGGGTCCAGCGTGCTCGACGTCGGCTGCGGCAAGGGCTTCCTGCTGTACGAGATGCAGAAGATCCTGCCGGGCCTGAAGGTCGTCGGCTTCGACATCTCCAGGCACGGTCTTGCCAATGCGCACGAGCAGGTGAAGCCGTATCTGTTCAACTATCGCGCCCAGGACGTCTATCCCTATGGCGACGGCAGTTTCGACCTCGTCATCTCGCTCGGTACGCTGCACAATCTCAGGCTCTACGAGCTCGATGCGGCGTTGAAGGAGATCGAGCGGGTCGGCAAGAACAAATACGTCATGGTCGAAGGCTACCGGAACGTCGCCGAGCTGCACAATCTCGAATGCTGGGCGCTGACGGCGGAGTCCATCCTGCACACCTCGGAATGGATCTGGCTGTACGGAAAGCTCGGCTACACCGGCGATTACGAATTCATCTATTTCGAGTGACCGGACGCTCCCCATGGATATCAAGACTGCGAAGGCTGCGATTCTCGTCGAATCGGGCAAGCCGCTGATCGTCGACGAGATCAATCTGCCCGACACCCTCGAGCACGGCCAGGTGCTGGTCCACGTGCACACGTCGGGGATCTGCGGTGCGCAGATCAACGAGATCGACGCCGTCAAGGGCGTCGGCAAGTTCCTGCCGCACCTCTTGGGGCACGAGGCGCTCGCGACCGTCGTCGACACCGGGCCCGGCGTCGTCTCCTGCAAGCCGGGCGACACCGTCGTCATGCACTGGCGGCCGGGCAAGGGCATCCAGTCGAATACGCCGGTCTATTCCTGGCGTGGCAAGCGCCTCAACGCCGGCTGGGTGACCACCTTCAACGAATATGCCGTGGTGTCGGAGAACCGCGTCACGCCGGTGCCGGCCTCGATCGATCGCACCAGCGCGCCGCTGCTCGGCTGCGCGGTGACGACCGCGCTCGGCGTCGTCAACAACGATGCGCAGATCGCCATCGGTGAAGCCGTCGTCGTGTTCGGCGTCGGCGGCGTCGGGTTGAACATCGTGCAATTCGCCGCGATGGTCGGTGCCCATCCGGTCGTCGCGATCGACCGCCTCGACAACAAGCTGGAGATGGCGCGGCAGTTCGGCGTCACCCACACCATCAACTCCGATGCGGTGGAGGATGTCGTTGCCGCGGTTCGCGCCATCGCGGGGGCTGATGGACCCGACAAGGTGGTCGAGACCACCGGCGTCAGGAAGCTGATCGAGCTCGCCTACGAGGTCACCGCCAAGAAGGGTCGCTGCATCCTCGTCGGCGTTCCCCGCGAGAAGGTCGAGATCTACACGCTGCCCCTGCATTTCGAGAAGGTGCTGAAGGGCTCGGAAGGCGGGCAATGCCAGCCGGCGCGCGATATCCCGCGCCTCGTTCGCCTCGACGAGGCCGGCAAGGTCAGCTACCGCGGCATCGTCACCCACGCGTTCGCGCTCGACGACATCAACGACGCGCTGGATCTGATGCGCAGCGGCGAGTCGGGGCGGATCGTTCTGAACGTCAGCTGAGCGCGAAATGCGCTGGGTTCAGCGCAATCCCTGTTCGTCGATCAGGATGCGGTGGATCTCGATGCGCTCCGGCAGCTCGATCAGGAATTCCGGATCGCGCGCGAGATGATGGACCTTGCTCGGCTCGCCCTTGGTGAATGCCGACATCGCGTCGATGTCCGCCCAGTAGGAGATGGTGGTGAACCACGTCTCCGCGTCGCGGTCCTCGCGCAATTGCTGCACGCCGAGGGCTGTCTTCATCAGCGGCGGAATGCCCTCGGCTTGCAGATAGGCCTGGTAGGCGTCGGCGATGTCGCGCCGTGTGCGGCCGCGCCAGATGCGCACGATGGTCGGCTTGGTCGGCATATGAACTCCCGTCGATGCGCGAGGGAACGCGAGGGCCGATCGGTGTAGCCGACGCAAAATCCCGGGGCCCGGCATCAGTTCCCGTAGCGGCGCTGCCGTGTTTTGTCGCAGTCGCCGATACCGGTGCTGCGCAGGAACTTCCGCTTTTTCCCGACATTGAACAGGCGGTCCGCAGCCGCGGCCGGTTTGTGCGATGAAGAACTTGTCCAACGCCGCATTTTCCCCCGAGGTGATCGAGCTCATGACCGCCGCACTGGAGGCTGCGGTTGCGACCCTGCCGGAGCCCGTGCATTCCTCGCACGTCAATGCACTCGCCGAATCCATCCTGCGCACGGCCGGCACGGGCGAGCGCGATCCCGCCACCATGCAGCGGATCGCCTTGATGGAATTGCAATTGGCGCCGCGCCACTGATGAGGACGACATGAAGACCATGACTGCCGTGATCTTTGCACTCTGCGCGGCATCGTCCGCTGCCCGGGCGGAGAGCTGGATGACCTACCGGATTGCGGAATCCGGAACGGCCGTCGAGATTCCCACCTCGGTTTTCACCGAGCCGGCCGGAAAGCCGGACGGCTATGGCGAGCGGTTTCGAAATGCCGACGGCAGCGCCGATCTCACCGTGCAGGCCGTTCCCGATCAAGGCCTCTCGCCGGCCGAATTCCTGGCCCGAAAGAATCCTCCGTCCGGCATCGTCTACAAGCGGATCACACCAAAATTCTTCGTGGTCTCCAGCATCAAGCGCGGTGCCATCTGGTACGACCGCTGCAATTTCTCGCAGCGCTACGTTCACTGCGTGCTGATCAATTACCCCGCGGCGGAGAAGCGGCAATGGGACCGCATCGTGACGCGCATCAGCCACAGCCTGAGCGGCGGCTGAACCGGTCGCGAAACAAAAGCTGCCCGACCAGGTCGGGCAGCAGGTGGTGAGGAATTTGGTGGTTGTCTAGCGCGCGGTCGTTGACGTCGTGGACATGGTCGGCTTCGAACCCGGCACATGCGACATCGTCTTGGTCGTCGAGCCGACCTGTTCGCCGGCCTTGACCTGGGTGCGCGTATGCGAGCGGCTGAACGTGCCGCCCTCATGGGCCTGTGCGCGGGCGTTGGAATTCAGCACCGGGCCGTTGCCCTTGTTGGTGCTGACGCCGGTCTGCGCCTTGCCGTTCGCGGCGGCGGCGCTTCCGCCGGCTGCGATCGACGAGCCCGTGCCGCCGGTCGCCGAAGTGGAGGTGCCGCCGGTGCCGACCGTGGAGGCGGAGGTGCCGCCCACCGCGGCCGAGCCGCCCGTGCCTCCCGTCATGCTCTTCTGCGCAAGTGCTGGTGAAGCGGCGGCGAGCAGAAGCGCGACCGCCGAGGTCGTGACAAGCGTTCTCATGTTTCAATCCTCTGTGTTGATGACGATGCGTTCCGGTGGCTAGGGCGACGAGGTCGAGATCGTGCAGCCGTTGACGGTGATGGTGCTGGCACTGGCACTGGTGGAGCCAGGCCCGCCCGCCGTCGACGACGAGCTCGAGACGTTGCCGCCGCCCGCCTGCACATGCACAGACGATCCGCCCGCCGAGCTCGAGCTCGAAAGCGAGCCGCTCGAGGCGGTCGATCCCGTCGTGCCCGAGCTCGATGCGCCGGCTGCGGAGATGCTGCCGTCTGCATGTTTCTCGACGGTGACCTTGCAGGTCTCGCCCGATGCCGTCTTGCCGGTCTTTTCCATGGTAGCCGCCTGAGCTGCGCTGCTCATCAAGGCCAGCGCTGCGATCGCAATGATGGGTCTGTTCATGCGAGTTCTCCTTCAACAAGGACGAAGGAGCGGCATCGCTGCCGCTCCCCGGTCAAGGCATTAGTCCTTGTCCTTCTTCATCTCGCCCTTGTGGTGGCCTTTGCCTTTCTCCATGCCCATGTCGCTGGCATGGCCCGCAGACGAGCCGGCCGCGCCCACGGTCGAGCCGCTCTTGCCGCCGCCTGCCGACGATCCGCCGGTGCCGACCGTCGATGCGGAGTTGGAACCGCTGCCCGCGGCGGAGCCGCCGGTGCCGACACTGGACGAGCTCTTGCCGCCGCCCGCCGACGAGCCACCGGTGCCGAGCGTCGAAGCCGAGCCGCTGCCCGAACCGCTGCCGGCCGCCGAGCCACCGGTACCCACAGTCGAGCTGCTGGTGCCGCCGCCCGCCGACGATCCGCCGGTGCCGAGCGTCGAAGCCGAGCCCGATCCGCTGCCCGTGCCGGAGGAAGAGCCGCCGGTGCCAACTGTCGAACTGCTGGTGCCGCCGCCGGCCGAAGAGCCGCCCGTACCGACCGTCGAGCTCGATTGCGCAACGGCGAGCGCCGTACCGGCCAGCAGCGCAGCTGCAGCCGCAGAAAGCTTCAGGATCCTCATGTCCATCTCCTACAGGTTTTTCAAAATCGCCAGATCAGGCACGGGATAAATATGCAAATGGTCAAACGTTCCTGCGGTGGATGCGTCGATGCGATGCGCGAAATCTCAGGCGCGAAGTTCCGCAACCGGAGCAGACGATGCGTTCATTTGCTGTTCATGCGTCATGGGCCGCACGAGACCATGCAGGCCTTGCAGCGTCACGAGGCCTGATCCGGTTGTGCGGCCGCGGTCTTGCATGACGATGCAACTTCGGCGAGAATGATATCGATATTGCTCTATCGGCCGCGGATTTTTTTATGGATGGCCTTTTCATTGTCGACGATAGTTTTGAGCTGTTGTGCAGGGGCTCGGCGATAGGCGGTCGGCGCCATCTTGATGAGCGCGCAGTTGCCGAGCTGAAGGAATTTGCCCTCCGCTATGCGCGGCTCCTTGAGACATCGAATCCCACTGCGGGCCTGCTCAAGCTTGGACAAGAGCTGTTTCGCTGGCTCGACGGTGACCTCGGGGAATTGACCGGGCTGCTGCAACAGACGCTTCGCCCTGTTCGATTTGAAATAAACGCCGCGCGCATTGCCCCGACGCAGGCCGAATGGGCGCTGCTGCGCGCACCGTGGGAACTTCTGGCGAACAACGACGGCTTTCTCGCGAGCGACGTCGAGCTGGGCTACAGCCCCTTGCGACGACTCGGCCGGAAGACTGCTCCTCCCGCACTCGGCAGGCATCGCCTTGGTCTGGTGTTCATGGCGGCATCGCCGCATGGAGCGGCGGATCTCGAATACGAGGCCGAAGAAATTGCCATCATGGAAGCGGTGGGCTCCACCAGGCTCGACCTGCTGGTGGAAGAGAGCGGCAATGCGGAGGAGCTGGCGGAGCGGCTGAACGACTACGAGGCGATGCAGGTTTTGCATCTGTCCTGTCACGGCGACAACGACTGGCAGGATGGGCCCGATCAAACACCGAAGCCGATTCTGCTGCTGGAGACGCTGGAGGGCGAGGAACAGCCGACCGGTGCCGACGAGTTGATCGCTGCTCTGCGTGCGCATCAGCCGCGGCTGGTATTCCTGTCCGCCTGCATGACCGCGGCGGCCGGCGGCGCGGGCGTACCGGGCGGAAGGGACGGATCGACGGGGCGCCGCGGCGGCGTGGCGCATTCACTGGCCGAAGCCCTGGTCAGTGCGGGTTCGCCTGCGGTGCTCGGCTGGGATGGTTCGGTCGCGGACGCTGCCGCGATCGCGTTTGCCGCGAAGCTCTATGATCTTCTGGAGGGGCGGCAGGATCTGGCCGATGCCGTGGCAGCCGCGCGTCGCGAGCTGCTCAACGCTTCCGAACCGGCGCTGCAGGAGGACTGGCATCTGGCCCGGCTGTGGCTGGGGCCGCAAGGCGGCGGTCCGATCGTCGGCGGCACGATACGCCGCAAGATGATGCCGGCCACCCATGGCCACAAGGAATTCCTGATCAAGGAGCGCCAGAAGGTGCCGGTGGCGTCGCACGAAATGTTCGTGGGCCGGCGGACGGAGCTTCAGCAGGCGTTGCGGGCGCTGCGCGATGGCGAGCATAGCGGGGTCTTGCTGCACGGCATGGGACGGCTCGGCAAATCAAGCCTGGCCTTCAGGATCGCCAACCGGCGGCGCGACCTGCGCTTGGCAGTCGTATTCGAGCATTATGGTGCACGCGATGTGCTGGGGGCGCTGACGGAAGCCCTGAAGGAGAACCGGGCCGCGCGCGAGCTGTTGCGCCAGGGCACGGAGTTGGTGAGTCAAAGCCCTGACCGGCTGGAGGAGGTGCTGGTCGATCTCCTGCGTGGCCCTTGCGGCGAGATGGAAGAGGACGGCACGCCGGTCCTGCTCGTCATCGATGATCTTGAGCGGATCCTCGATGAGGACCCCAAGGGCGGCCGGCACCGGGTCAAGCCGGACTATGCTCCAGTAATGGCCGCCGTGCTGCGCGCCTTCGATTCCGCCACGAATGCCGGCAACAGCCGGCTTCTGATCACCAGCCGCCACCCGTTCACACTGAACGGCCTGGAGGATCGTCTGCTCGAACTGCAACTGTCGCCGTTGTCAGGGGCAGCACAACGCAAGCTCGAGCAGCGCCAGAAAGAGGCGGCGGCCGACGCCGGGTTGACCAGTGACGCTTTCGATGACCGCGAAGCGATGCTGTCGCGGGTGCTTGGCATTGCGCGAGGTAATCCAGGGCTGCAGGACTTGATCGGGCGCAAGCTGGTGCTGTCGGCGAGCGTGTCGGTCCAGCGGGCCGAAAAGGCGTTGGACGAGATGGAGGCGTGGCTAAAGCGGGGCGATCTGCCGTCTGATACAGAGGTTCGTGCGTTTCTGGAGAACCTTGCGGTCGATGCCCTGCTTGATCTCGCTGGCGAGGCCGGCCGAGCCTTTTTGCGCAAGATGACTCTGTTCGACATACCAATCCCGCAAGCTGTCTCGGAGAAGCTCGCAGTCATAGATGGTGTTTCGCTCCAGCACATGCGCGATCTCGGCGTCGTCGACAGGCTTGCCGACCTGGTGGATCATCGGCAGCCTGCATATGCCGTCAATGCGTTGGCACGAGGCCGGCTTCAGCCGCTCACCGATAGAGAGAGCGAGAGGGTTGCTGTTGCCATAGTCCATGATTTGTTTGTCGGCTGGGGTGGTGCAAATGGCGCAGATCGGCGTCCGATACCGTGTGATATGGAACTCATGCGACATGGTCTCTTGGCCGAAGATGGAGAGATTGTTACCTCCTGCGCAGCCTACGTCATATCTGCGATGATGGACGGCCCCGCAGCGGCTGCACTGGATTTGGGGCAAGCATCTATCGCACTTCTGGATGCACAGCATCGCGTTGTGCCTTTGCGGCTGCTAAGCGAAACAGCACGCGCGGCAGCGAGTAGTGGCGCTGGCGCGACCGCGGATATTCTGCTGGAGCGTGGCGTCACGGCGCTCGCGGAGCAGCGCCGTTCAGGCGTGACGGTCGATCCGCTTGCTGCCGGCTTCTTGGTCTATGAGCAGGCCGAGCGTTTGATGACCCGCGGGCAGTTAGACAGAGCACGTGAGCTGTTTGTGGAAGCGGCTCAATATGCTGAGGTCGCCGGTCGGGAAATCAGTGTCATCATTGCTCGTGGAAAGGTTGCCGATATCCTCGCGCGCCGCGGGAGAGGGGACGAGGCTTTGCGCATCTACCGCGACGAGCAGCTTCCTGCCTGTGAGCGTCTGGGCGAGGTGCGACAGCGCGCCATCATCTTGGGGAGAGTAGCCGACATTCTCGTGAGCCGCGGCGAGCTGGACGAGGCATTGCGGATCCGTCGCGAGGAGCAGCTTCCGGTATACGAGCGTGCTGGTGACATGCGTTCGCGCGCGGTCACTTTAGGTAAGATAGCCGACGTTCTTTTTCTTCGTGGTGAACTCGATGAAGCGCTGCGAATTCGCAGCGAAGAGGAGCTTCCTGTCTATGAGCGGTTGGGGGACGTGGTCTCGCGTGCCATCGCTATGGGCAAGATCGCTGACATTCTCCTCATCCGAGGCGGCATTGATGAGGCTTTGCGAATCCATCGCGAGGAGGAGCTTCCGGTCTTCGAGCGACTTGGCGACGTGCGCTCGTATGCCGTCACTTTGGGCAAGATCGCCGACATTCTCGCCGCTCGCGGTGAGCTTGACGAAGCTTTGCGAATCCGACGGGATGAACAGATCCCGGTCTACGAGCGTCTTGGTGATGTGCGCTCGCGTGCGATTGCGTTGGGGAAGGTCGCAACCATCGTCGCTCGACAGGGTGACTTCGGCGCCGCTCGCATGTTGCTATCGGAACGATTGGAAACTAATCGGCAATTGAATGATGCGGATGGAATCGGCTCAACGTTGTGGGATATGGCTCAGCTGGATCTGACCGAGGAGAAGGTCGGTGATGCGATACCACGCATTCTGGAGGCCTATACCATCGTATTGAAGCTCGGTCGGGCCGAAGGAATTGCCGTAGTTGGTAGTCATGTTGGGCAGATCCTCGCCGCAAATGGGCAGCCCAGCGAGGCCCGCGAAGTACTTTCGTATTCCGCCGAGATGTATCGGAGGCTTGGATGCGAAGACGATGCCAACAACGTTGACAACCTCATTGCGCAACTTGGTCTGTCCGGGGGGGCATAATCATTTGAGCCCTCCGAATGGCCGCCGCTTCAATCGAGATGTGCAGAAGCAGCACACCTCACCGCCACCCCAGCGCCGGCGCCACATGCGTCAGGATCGCCTCGATCGCATGCACGCAATAGGCGACGCCGAGCTGGTTCGGGATCGTCAATAGCAGCGTATCCGCTTCCGCAATCGCTTCGTCCTGCCGGAGCTGCTCGATCAGCACGTCCGGCTCCGCCGCATAGCTTCGGCCGAAGATCGCCCTTGTCTGCGGGTCGATGAAGCCGATCTGGTCTTCGCCGCCGCGCTCGCCGCCGAAATAGGCGCGGTCGCGGTCGTTCATCAGTGCGAAGATGCTGCGGCTGACCGACACGCGGGGCTCGCGGGCGTGGCCGGCGTCCTTCCATGCGGCGCGATAGGCGCGGATCTGCGCGGCCTGCTGCACGTGGAAGGCTTCGCCGGTCTCGTCGTTCTTCAGCGTCGAGCTCTGCAAATTCATGCCGAGCTTGGCCGCCCACACCGCCGTCGCGTTCGAGCCGGCGCCCCACCAGATGCGCTCGCGCAGGCCTTGCGAATGCGGCTCGATGCGCAGCAGGCCCGGCGGGTTTGGAAACATCGGCTGCGGATTGGGCTCGGCAAAGCCTTCGCCGCGCAGGAGGTCGAGGAAGACTTCCGCATGGCGGCGGCCCATGTCGGCGTCGCTCGTGCCCTCGGCCGGGCGATAACCGAAGTAGCGCCAGCCGTCGATCACCTGCTCGGGCGAGCCGCGGCTGATGCCGAGCTGCAGCCGTCCGCCGGCGATGAGGT
>Ga0209758_1003704_pt1 | contig 13557 bp, 9 predicted proteins | sample AraplaMF_Col_mMF_FD_184258 | JGI IMG/M metagenome (GOLD analysis project Ga0209758, IMG submission 184258) | Arabidopsis root microbial communities from the University of North Carolina, USA - plate scrape MF_Col_mMF (SPAdes) (version 2) | ecosystem: Host-associated > Plants > Roots > Endosphere ... | reverse complement strand
GGCCGAAAAGTTTTGAAGTGCTGCGCTATCTGGTCGTCAATGCCGGGCGGCTCGCCCGCAAGGACGAGATCATCAGCTCGGTGTGGAGCAACCTCGCGGTCAGCGATTCCTCGCTGGCGCAATGCATGAGCGAGATTCGCTTCGCGTTGCGCGACCATGATCAGCACATCATCCGCACGGTGGCGCGGCGCGGCTATCTGTTCGCAGCGCCGGTGACGCGATCGGAGCGGGTCGTGCCACAACGCGCGACTTCGAGCCGTCCGGTTGCGGGGGTATCCGCCCGGCCGGATATCGGTGCGGCGCACGCCGCGCTCCCACCGCCGCAGCCCGATGTGGTTGCGCCGCGACCGCAGGCCGAGCGGCGGCAGGTCACCGTGATGGCTTGCGAATGGGTCGGGCTGGCCGGATTGGCGGCACGGCTCGATCCCGAGGATCTGCGCGTCACGGTCGCCGCCTGCCGGCGGCATTGCGCCGAGTTCGCCGCGCGGCATCAGGGCCACGTGGCGCTGACGCTCGACGACGCGGCGCTGATCTATTTCGGCTACCCGGCTGCCAGCGAGCATGACGCCGAGCATGCCATCCGTGCCGGTCTCGATCTGCTGGCCATGCCGGCTTTGGCCGCGAGCGATGGTCGGCCGCTCGGGCTGCGGATCGGCATTGCGAGCGGCGTCGTGGTGTTCGACGAGCGGCAACTGGCCGTCGGCGCCACGCCGCATCTCGCCCGGCGCCTGGTCGCGGTCGCTTCATCGGGACAACTGGTGATCGACCAGCGCACGCGGCGGCTGGTCGGCGAGTGGTTCGAGTATTGCGAAGCCGAACCCGTCACCCTCGACGATCGGACCGAGGCGATCGCGGCGTTTCGTGTGGTCGCGCCGAGCCGGCTGGAGAGCCGGTTCGAGGCATTGCGGTCCGGCGCCATCTCCGCCGTGGTGGGACGCGACGAAGAGATTGATCTCGTGCTGCGTCGCTGGCAACGCGCCAGCGACGGCGAGGGGCAGCTCGTGCTGGTCTCCGGCGAGCCCGGAATCGGCAAGTCGCGCCTGGTCGCCGCCGTGCTCGATCGCATCGCCGGGCCGCATTTACGGTTGGGTTTCTTCTGCTCGCCGCATCATGCCGACAGTCCACTCTATCCGATCGTTCGCGAACTCGAGCGCGTGGCGGGTCTGGCGCGGAACGACGCTCCGAAGGCCCGGCTCGACAGGCTCGACGCGTGGCTGTCCCGGGCCGCCATGGCGGCCGACGACCGCGCCACCCTCGCCGCGCTGGTGTCGGGCGCCGCGGACGGTCGCGCCGCGGCGCTCGACCTGCCGCCCCAGCAGCGCCGCCGGCGCACCATCGATGCCCTCACCCGGTTGATCGAAGCCGAGGCACGCCGTGCGCCGGTCGTCGCCGTGTTCGAGGATGTGCAGTGGCTCGATCCGTCGAGCCTCGATGTTCTCGGCCGCCTGGTCGACAGCATTGCCGCAACGCGCGTTCTGCTGGTCGTCACCTTCCGCCCGAATTTCGCGCCGCCTTGGATCGGCGCGTCTCACGCCACGCTGCTCACCCTGAACCGGCTCACCAGGCGCCACAGCTGCGATCTGGTCGGCCAGACCTCCGACACCGGCCAGCTGTCCGGCGAGGTCCGCGATGCGATCGTTCGGCGCAGCGACGGCGTGCCGCTGTTTCTGGAGGAATTGACCCGCGCGGTGCTGGAGGCGGACGTGTCGAGCGCCGAGCTTGCCGCCGGCGCGCCGGCGCCGGCGCGGGTGCCGGCTGCGCTGCACGCGCCGCTGATGGCGCGGCTCGACCGGCTCGGCCCCGCCAAGGCGGTGGCGCAGACCGCCGCTGCGATCGGTCGCGATTTCTCTTATGAGCTTCTCGCCGCGGTGGCCGAGTGCAGCGAGACCGAGCTGACCGACGCGCTCGAACGGCTCGCCGATGCCGGCCTGCTGATGCGGCAAGGACGGCCGCCGCACGCGACGTTCCTGTTCAAGCATGCCCTGATCCAGGATGTCGCTTACGCCACGCTGCTGCGCGAGCAGCGCCGCGCCCTGCATCGGCGGATCGCCGCGGCGCTCGAGCAGGACTTTCCCCATGTTCGCGCCAACGAGCCGGAAATCCTCGCCCGGCATCATTGCGAAGCCGGGTCGCTCGAACAGGCTGTCGCCTGGTGGGGCGAGGCGGGCGAGCTGGCGCTGCGGCGGTCCGCGGTGGAGGAGGCGATCGCGCATCTGGCCAAGGCGATCGAGGTCGCCGATCGCGCCGCGAAGGATGGTGCGCCGTGGGCCTCGGGAAGCGCCCGGGTGAGGCTGCAGATTGCCTATGGGCAGGCGCACCTGTGGGCCAGGAGCATGCCGGAGACCCTCGTGGTGTTCACGCGGGCCCGCGAGCTCGCGAGTAGCCTGCCCGATCCCTCCGAGCGTTTCTCGACACTGTACGGGCTGTGGGCCGGCAGCATCATGCGGCCGGCCCTGCAGCAGGCCCAGGAGATCGCCGAGGCGTTCCAGGGTGACGCACAAAAACATCCTGGTTCCGCGGAGGCCGCGGTGGCCCAGCGCATCCTCGGCACCACCCTCTGGCATCGCGGCGAGCTGACGCGAGCGCGCGTGCTGCTCGAGGCGGCGGTTGGCGCGCATTATCCGGAGTCCGATCGTGCATTCGCGCTTGCGTTCGGCCCCGACTTCGGTGCGGCGGCTGGCGTGCTGCTCGCCGCGACGCTGTGGCCGCTCGGCGAGGTCGAGCGGTCGCGGCGCCTGCTCGACCATGCGGTCGCGCGCGCGGCCGAGAACGCCAACGTGCTCACCCAGGTCTACGTTCATACCTACGCCTTCATCATCGAGATGACGCGCCGCGATGCCGTCCGCGCACTGCCTCATCTGCAGACCCTGCTCGCGCTGTGCCGTGAGCATTCCTTGACGCACCTGAATTATGCGGAGATCTACCAGGTCGCGACGCAGTGGCGTCTCGGCGAGCGGCAGCACGGATTGACCGAGATGCGGCACGCGGTCGAACGGCTGCGCAATCGCGGCGTCAGCCTGGGCGCGCCCTGGTGCATGACATTGCTCGCCGAGGTGGAGATGACGGCAGGTGACGCCGGCGCGAGCCTTGCGACCATCGACACCGCGATCGCCGAGGCGAAGCGGACCGGCGAACATTGGTACATGGCCGAGAGCGAACGCCTGCGCGGCGACATCCTGCTGGTGCAGGATCGCGCCAACGGAGCCGCCGCCGAGCAGGCTTATCGGGCCGCGCTCGCGACCGCCCAGCAGCAGAAGGCGCGCAGTCATGCATTGCGTGCCGCATTGTCAATCGCCAGGCTCCAGATCGCCGCCGACCGCCTGAACGAGCCGCAGGCCGTGCTCGCGCCTGCGCTCGCCGGTTTTGCGCCGACCGTCGAAGTGCCTGACGTCGCCGAGGCACAAGCTCTGCTGGCGAGGCTCGCCGCAGGTCGCACCGGCGCGCTGCGGAGGAGGTGAGGCGGGATCAATCCGTCATCGCGGCGAATCCGGCGCCTCGCTTTTCCTCAAGGTGCGCTGAATGCCCCGATGCAGCTCAGCGAGCGGCGGTCGCGCCATCCTGGCGTCGCGCCGCGAGCCCTTGCACCAGGCCGCGCGCAAACATCGACAGCGAGTCGTCGCGGGCGCCCATCACCACGATGCGATCACCAGGCCGCGCCGCTTCGAGCAGCGCGTCGCCGCAAGCGGCGCGCTCGGCAAACGATAGCGCCTTGCGGCCACGCTGCGTGATGTCGGCGGCGATGTCGTTGCTGGTGACGCTGCGCTCTACTGTGCCGCCGAAATACACCGGATCGGGCATCACCAGCATGTCGTCTTTGTCCAGTCCGCCGACGAAACTGTCGACCAGCTCGCGCCGCATCAGCCGCAGCGGGCCGTAGCCGTGCGGCTGGAACATGATCAGCAGGCGGCCGGGAAACGCCCGCAGCGTCTTCAGCGTCGCGGCGATCTTGTCCGGGTTGTGGGCGAAGTCGTCGATCACGGTGACGCCTTCAGCGGTTCCGACCACCTCGAGCCGTCGGCGGATACCGGTGAAGGTGCCGAGATGCGCTGCGGCATCAGTGAGCGTCACGCCGCAGGCGGTGGCGGCGCCGAGCGCGGCCAGCGCATTGGCGACATTGTGCAGCCCCGGCACCCTGAGATCTACCATGACGGTTTCGCCGCGTGCGGTCAGCCGGAATGCGACGCCGGCCGGTGCCAGCACGGGCGATGACGCGACGAGGTCGGCGGTCTTGTCGGTGAGGCTATAGGTCACGGCCTGGCCGGGCTTCGCCTCGCCGGCGAGAATGGCGGTCTCGTCGTTGTCGAGATTGAGCACCACCGTGTCCGCGCCGGCGACAAAGCCGCGAAACAGGCTGCGCAGTTCGTCGAGCGATTTGTGGTCGAGCGAGATGTTGTTGACCAGCGCGATGCGCGGCGCGAACAACGCGATCGAGCCGTCGCTTTCGTCGACCTCGCTGACGAAGACCCCGCCGTCACCGACCCGGGCGCTGGCAAACGGCACATCGGCGGTGACGAAATTCGTCATCACGGCGCCGTTCATGATGGTCGGGTTCTTGCCCGCGCGATCCAGGATCCATCCGATCATGCCGACCGTGGTCGACTTGCCGCTGGTTCCGGCGACGCCGATGCTCAACGGCGCACGGTTGAACAGGTCGGCCAGCAGCCGTGCCCGGGTGATGACGGTGGCGCCGACGCGCCGCGCCGCCTGCACGTCCGGCACGCTCTCTTCGACCGCCGCCGAGGTGACCACGACCTGGCCGGCACGGTTGACGCCGCTGCCGTCCTGCGGGTGCAGCAGCACGCCCTTGTCACGCAGGAACGCGAACTTTTCGCCGGTGCGCCCCTGGTCGAGCGCGCGGTCGGAGCCCTCGACGCTGCCGCCCATCGCCTTGATGATCAGCGCAAGCGGCGTCATGCCGCTGCCGCCGACCCCGCAAAAAAAGTAGTCCCCGAATCCTGACATCGGCGGAATCTACAGGCCGGGCCGATGCGGTGCAACGCGCCGCCGGCGTGCGTCGGTGAACCTAAACGATGCTCGCCAGCACCACCTCGCGCAGGATGCGGGCCGGCGGCAGCCCCTGATCGTCCCGCTCGTAGTTGCCGGCTGTCATGGCGATGACGAGTTGCAGCGCCGGGATGATGAACAGCCGCTGGCCGCCTTCGCCCTGCGCCATCCACATCCGCTCCAGGCGGCCGGGCGCCCAGCCCTTCGGCTTGCCGAAGGTAATGTCCATCAGGAACCATTGATAGCCGTAGCGGCGGACCTCGTCGGCGCTGACCACGGGGGTGATGCAGCGCGTCACCCAGTCCGCAGGAACGATCGCCCGTTCGCCCGCCTTGCCGGCATGCAGCACCAGCGTGCCGATCCGCGCCAGATCGCGTACCGCCATCCGCGCGCCGGAGGCCGCGAACGGTTCGCCGTCAGGGCCGGTGGCCCATTCGGTCGGTCCGATGCCCAGCGGATCGAACAGGTTTTCGCGCGCGAATTCATGCAGCGTCTGGCCCGATCCCTTCGCGATCAGCCGCGCCAGCAGGGCGGTGGCGCCGCCGCAATAGGTCCAGTGCGCGCCCGGCGTGTCGACGACGCGGCGCTCCAGGATATAGCGATAGCGATCCGCCGCCGCGTCCATCGCGGTTTCGCTGTTGCGCGGATCGGAATAGACCAGGCTGCTCTCGTCCCAGTCGGTGCCCATGGTCATCGTCAGCACGTGCTGGACGGTGAGCCGGTCGCGGCCGTCCCGGCCAGCGAGATCGGCATATTCCGGAAACGCGGCAAACAGCGGCGCCTCCGGCGGCGGCACCTTGCCCTGAGCCAACGCGATCCCATACAGCAAGCCGACGATGCTCTTCGAACATGAGCGCAGGTCGTGCTTGGTGTCGGGCTTGAACGCGACGCGGCCGATGGCGCCGCGGTCGCGCGCCTGATCCTCGCCCTCGAAATAGCGCTCCAGTACCAGGCGATCGTCGCGCAGCACGACCAGCCCATGAAGATTCCAGATGCGTTTGTCGGCGATGGCCTTGTCGAGCCGCGCGTCGAGATCAGGAGTGAAGCCGGCGTCGCCCGGCGCAACCAGCGGCCAGGCGTCGGTTGCTGCCGAAATCGTGCTGGGCCACTGCGCCACGACGGCGGCTGCGCCCGCGCCCGACAGCAACTGACGACGGCTCGTTCGCTCCGGCTTCATGTAATGCCGCCTCGCCCGCTGGACCGGGCGGGAAGGTATATCCGGCGAATGGCAAGTCAAGCGGGGCGGGTTGATGCGGCAGCGTCACCCGTTGGGTGACGCAATTTTTCTAATCCGTCACCGTCGCATCATCCGCCGTCGCCTGGCTTTGTGCGCACAGCGTCGCCTTGTTCGAGCCTACCACCAGCGCCAGCCGGATGGCGACCATTCAAACTATCTCAGCGGCTTGTGAGCCGGCTCACACATCGTTGGGTTGTTCGGTCATAGCCTCGATCAGGGTCCCGCTCGGCGAGGGTTCGATAACCGGCAGCGAGGACTCGGGACTCGATTGGCAAAGCGAATCGATCTCCAAAGGGGATTGTCATGGATATGAAGTCACCGGCACTTTTCATGCGCTCGCTCGTTGTGGCCACCCTCATGGCGGCGGCCTCCATTCCGACGGTTCGTCACGGCACCGGCGCCGCGACGGTTCCCGAGCAGCCTAGAACGGAGCAGTCGACTTCAGCTCCGATCGTGGTCGCGCAAGGACGCTGCTTCAACGGCCGTTGCTACTGACGGCGGCCGTGTGTCACGCAACGGAGAACAGCCATGCCGACGCTGCCGATGAACATAGGAGTCCCGCTGGATGAAATGAGCGTGCTGTTTTTCGCGTCGCTCGGTGCTGCTATTTGGCTGGTTTATCTGTTCTGTCAGCGCAAGTTTGCTGAACGCAGCTTCACCGGAACCGGCGACTTCATCTATCAATTGCTACCGCGGCAATTGGCGACCCGGGAGGAATATTCGCACGGCTTCACCATCTATTTCGCGTCCATGGCCGTGATGGTGGTATTTCTGTCGCTGCTCGGCGCGAACAACCTTGAGCCGATGGGCATAACGCTGCCCAAGCAACTCAGCTATCTCGGCATGCCTCTCGCCATTGCGTTCGTGCTGATGGGAGCGCTGCCAAATGTTCCCGGGCTCATGCTGTTGGAGACGTTCTTGCGGCAGTACGCCCATGAGCGGGCGTATATTCCGGACTCTGCGCGTGCCACGGCGGAACGGCTGGCGGCTGCGGATTTCGATTTCGCGTCCTACCAGGGAGAGGCGCTGCAGTCGCCCGAAATGCGCGGCGTCGAGGCGGCGGACTTTGCACGGTCGCGTCACTCGCTCGAGCACATCTGGGCGCGGCTATGCTGTCTCGTCTTCGTGCAAAAGTCCTATCGCGTGGAGATGCTGACCGGTTCGCTCGATGCCGGCTTGTTGCGGGATTACCAGAGGGATCTCGAACTCATCGAGAGTCAGAAGAAATCCATGGAAGCCCGGGTGGTGGCCTATCGGATCGGGCGGGCGAACGACTCGTACTATACCGACGAAGGCCTCCGCACGGACATCGCGGACAATCTCTACAAGCTCTATATCCTGCTCGGTTGCGCGGTACGCCTCAAGGCGCAGGCCAGGGACGATATCGATCTGGCCTTGCGGCCGCTCGGCTTCAAGCTCAGCCAGGCGATGTGTCTGCCGGACACCGGGGACCTGAAGCTCGTCGCCTTGGCGGCGATCGCGGTGAGCACGACCCTGCTTGGCCTCGCCGCGGTAGGGCTCGGCCAGTTCGGGTGGTGGGCGATGTCGCAGGAGTATCCGCAAACTGTGCTGCAACCCTTTCTGGATGCGGTATCGACGCTCGTGCCGCACGCAACCGCGATCCTGGTCGCCGATCTGATGCGCCGGCGCGCGGTTAAAAAGGGGTATTGGTTCGCCGCTTCCGGCCCGCGTCGGCATGCCAAAGGTGCCAATTATGTTCGGGTGGCGGCGGCTTGCGGCGTCGCGGGCTATCTCGGTCTCATTCTATGGGGACTGACCCAAGGACCGGCGACGCCGGCCAGTTTCAAGATCGAGGTTCCCAATGCGCTGCTGGCCATGGTGACCGGAGGTTTCTATGCCTATCACCTCGACAATGCGGAGATTGGCCAGCGTCCCCCCCGCGCGTGGGAACTCGGCTCCGAGAGCGTGCTGACCGGACTGTGCGGGCTGATCGCCGCATGCGCCACATGGCAGATCATCCACGGCAGCGCTGCCGCACAGGAGGACAGGATCATCCTGACGACGGTGATCAATACGTCTGTCGGATTCGTGCTCGCCTGGTTTATTCCGCAAGCCGCCGCGGCCCGCTGCGACCCGTTGGCCGACGCCAGCAAGGAACGGGTCCGCGCGCTTGAGACGGCCGCCCAGGTCCGGCTGGGTGATTCCGCGTCAACCTGGCTCGATAAGCAAAATCCCGTGCTCGGCGGCACTTCACCGCGCGTGGCGGCTGCCGCCGACGTCGCTGGACTGGAGCGCGCTCTTGGCGTGCTGCAAGGTCCAACGGCCCTCGCGGCATGAGATGAGGGCGGCGAGGCGAGGGACGCCTTAGTCCATCACCGCGGCATGGTCCGCCGGTTTCTGGCTCTGCGCGCGCAGCGTCGCCTTGCTGGAGCCGATCATCAGCGCCAGCGGGATGGCGGCCAAGGTCACCAGCATCACCAGCTGGTAGTCCAGCCCGAAGGCGATGATCTGCGCCTGGATCGTCACCATGGCATCGGCCATCGCGCGGCCGGCATCGGTCGTGAGATCGAGCATCTCGCGCACGCCGGGCATCTGCAGCGCGTTGTTGAACGGGGTGACGTGCTCGACCAGCACCGCATGGGCCATGCGGGTGCCCGAGGTGAGCTGCGCGATCACGATGGAAATGCCGATCGAGCTCGCGACATTGCGCAGCAGGGTCAGCATCGAGGTGCCGTCGGTGCGCAGGTGGTTGGGCAGCGTCAGGAACGCCACCGTCGAGAGCGGCACGAACACCAGCCCGAGGCCAAAACCCTGCGCGATGCTGACGATCACGATCTCGGGCACGCCGGTCTGGTCGGTCCAGCCGGTCATGAAGAACAGCGACAGCGACATCAGCCCCAGGCCCGACATGATCAGGGTGCGCGCCTCGATGTATTTCATGAATCGGCCGACCAGCATCATCGCCACGAAGGTGCCGCAGCCGCGCGTCGCCAGCAGCAGGCCGGCGGTCATGATCGGATAGCCGATCACGTTCTGCAGATAGGGCGACGATAGCGCCATGGTCGAAAACAGCACCAGCCCCATCACCGCCATGAACACGCAGCCGCCGACAAAATTCTTGTCCTTGAAGATCGCGAACTGGATGAACGGCTTCGCCGTGGTGAAGGAATGCGCGAAGAAGTAGTAAAAGCCGACGATCGAGATGATGGCCTCGGCGATGATCTCGTTGGATTCCAGCCAGCCGAGTTGTTCGCCGCGGTCGAGCGCCAGCTGCATCGAACCAATGCCGATCGCCAGCGCGGCAAAACCGAACCAGTCGAATTTCAGCTCGACGTTGGTCTTGGTCTCATCCATGAACAGCAGCAGTCCGGCCACGGTGACGATGCCGAAGGGCAGATTGACGAAGAACACCCAGTGCCAGGAATAGGTTTCGGTCAGCCACGCGCCCAGCGACGGGCCCATGATCGGACCCAGCATCACGCCCATGCCCCAGATCGCCATCGCCTTGGCGCGCTCGTGCAGCGCGTAGGAATCCAGCATCACCGCCTGCGACAGCGGCACCAGTGCTGCGCCGAACACGCCCTGCAGCAGGCGGAACAGCACCATCTGGTTGATGTCCTGCGCCAGCCCGCACATCACGGACGCGATGGTGAAGCCGGCCGAGCAGACGATGAAGATCTTCTTGCGGCCGAACCGGTTGGCGATCCAGCCGACCGGCGCGGTCATGATGGCGGCGGCGACGATGTAGGAGGTCAGCACCCAGTTGACCTGGTCCTGCGACGCGGACAGCGTACCTTGCATGTAGGGCAGCGCCACGTTGGCGATGGTGGTGTCGAGCGCCTGCATGATGGTGGCGGTCATGGCGCAGATCGTCACCATGTTCCGGCGCAAGCCGGGAACCGCTGCCGAGGAGGCTGTCGTGGCTGACATCCGGGACTAGCCCTGCTTGGCGCTGGCCGATGAGATGCCGAGCAGCCTTGCCAGCGAGCGGCGATGCTTGGTGTCGATCGAGGTATAGGAGCTCATGCCGGCCTTGAGCTTCTTTACCGCCGGATCGTCGTAATCGAGATAGATCCGCACCGGCACGCGCTGCACCACCTTGACGAAATTGCCGGTGGCGTTCTGCGGCGGCAGGATGGCGAACTGCGCGCCGGTGCCGGGGCTCAATGAGCCGACGGTGCCCTTGAAGGCGTGATCCGGGAACGCATCGACGTCAATGGTGACGGTCTGGCCGACGGCGATATAGGTGAAGTCGGATTCCTTCAGGTTGGCGTCGACCCATGGCTTGGAGTCGTCGATCACGGTCAGGATCGGCGTGCCGGCGGCGACGAAGCGGCCGAGCTGGATGTTGTCGACCTGGGTCGCGGTGCCGCTGATCGGCGCCTTCAGCACGGCGTGGTCGAGATTGCGCTGCGCCTGGTCCAGCGCCGCCTTGGCCTGGGCATAGGGCGGGAACTGATCCAGCGGCAGGTCGGGATTGCCGAGCAACTGGTTCTTCGAGGTCGCGAGTTGCTGTCGCAGCGCCTCGAGCTGGGCGCGCGCGGTCACCAGCGACGTCGCCGAATTGTCGAGGTCGAGCTGCGAGCCCGCGCTGCTCTTGACCAGTGATGATTTGCGCTCGACGTCGCGCTGCTTCAGCTCGACGCCCTGCTGGGCGAGCTCGCCCATCTGGCTGTAGATCCTGACATTGCTGACCAGGTTGTCGTAATTGGTCCGTGTGGTGTCGAGTGTCGCCTTGGCCTGCTGCAGCGCGAGTTGGAACGGCACCGGATCGATCTCGAACAGCACGTCGCCCGCCTTGACGTGCTGGCCCTCGCGCACCACGATCTTCTCGACCTTGCCGGAGATGTCAGGCGTGATCAGAACCTTCTGCGCGCCGACATAGGCGTCGTCGGTGGTGACGTAGCGGCCGCCCGTCAGATAGAACGCGACGCCGCCGACCAGCGCGATCAGCGGCACCACCACCAGCAGCAGGGCGCGGCGGTGACGGCGCAGGCGGCTCCCCAGCGTCGGCCTGGAGGTGGACGATCCCGCGGCCCCGTTTTCATGCGGGCTCCCCTTCTGCTCGGGCGGAAATTTCAGCACGGGTTCAGCCATAGTTTGATTCCTTGATCTTGTTGGTTTTTGAGAGCTGCGTGCTGCTCGTAAGCGCCTCGCGGATGTTGTCCTTGATGGATTCGAGGTCGTCGACCAGGCGATGTGTGTCGGCATTGGAGAGCCCGGCCAGCGCCGCTTGTGTGATCTCGCTGCGCAGCACCGCCAGCTTGGCCATCAGCGGCCGCGCCGCCTTGGTCAAATACAGGCGGTTGACGCGACGGTCGCTGTCGTCGCTGCGGCGCTCGATCAGCCCGGCGTCGCACAATTTGTCGATCAGCCGGGTCAGCGTGATCGGCTGCATCTCCATCAGGTCGGCGATTTCGGTCTGCTTCAGCCCCTCGGTGCGCTCCAGTTTGGCGAGCACCGCCCATTGGGCGCGGGTCAGGCCGTAGCGGCGCGCCTGCTTGTCGGCATAAAGCCGCAGCATCCGCTGCACCTCGAACAGGGCGAACAGGAAGTCGACATTGATTTCCCCGGTGCGGGGCATGGGCCACTCCATAAGCTTTCGATATAATAAGCAAGCTTATGAATATTTCATGGCCCGGCGGCGAAATGCTGCCCTGCAGCACGGGCATGGCTGGGCGGGTCCGTTGGGGAACTCATGAAGGCGGACTTGGTGACCCTCGTTTCGTCATGGCCGGGCTCGTCCCGGCCATCCACGCCTTGGGCCGCGGTAAAGACGTGGATGCCCGGGACAAGCCCGGGCATGACGGTACTTTGTTGAGAGCGCGATTTTGGTGGCGGCATCTTGAGGCGGGCGCGGAAACCACCCCCTACGCCCATTCGACGCCCGACTCCGCCGCGAGGTCGATCGAACTCTGCCGCCCGATATCGTCGAAATGCGCATCGAGAAATCGTCGCGCGGCGCGCTGCCCGGCGCGATGCAGCAGTTCGAAGAAATCGAAATCCGTCTTCATCTTGCTGCGGCCGGTCAGGTGATTGCCGAGCGGGCCGAGATCGATCCGATGGATGTGCAGCCGGCGATAACCGTGGTCGACGCCGGGGCGCGGCAGCCTGCCGTCCTCGACCAGCTGATTGACGAAATCCATGGTGCGGAGCTCCGAGATCAGGGCCGCATTGAAGGTGATCTCGTTCAATCGGTTGATGATCTCGGACGAGGTTTTCGGCGTCGTCGCACGCGTCACCGGATTGATCTGCACCACCAGCACGTCCTCCGCCCCGGTGCTCTGCAGGAAAGGGAAGATGGCGGGGTTTCCCATGCAGCCGCCGTCCCAATAGGGAACGTCGTCGATCTCGACCGCCTGGAACAGGAACGGCAGCGCCGCCGATGCCATCACCACGTCGGCGGTGATCTTGTCGGCGGAGAACATCCGCAGCCGTCCGGTATGCACATTGGTGGCGGAGACGAACAGCTCGAGATCGCTGCCCTGCACGGCATCGAAGTCGACGAAGCGTTCGATCAGGTCTTTCAGTGGATTGATGTTGAGCGGGTTGAGTTCGTAAGGCGAGAAATAATGCGACATGGCCTCGAACCAGTTCTGCATCGGCGCGGTCGCGAACGGCAGCAGCGTGAACAGCCGGTCCGCCACCGCGCGCTGCAGCGGCGGCAGGTCGCCGCCGGCGCTGGCCGCGCGCCAGAATGCGGCAAGGCGCCTGCGGGCTTCCTCGGGGCCGCCGCGCGCCAGTCCGTCGGCCACCATGACGGCGTTGATCGCGCCGGCCGATGCCCCGGAGATTCCGGTGATCTCGAGCCGGCCATCGGCTAGCAAGTGATCCAGCACGCCCCATGTAAAGGCTCCATGCGCGCCACCGCCCTGCAGCGCCAGGTTGACCTTCTTGGCGGCGCTGCGGCGGGGTTTCGCCGCGCCGGCAAGGCTCCTGCCGGGCGTGGCGAGGGTGGATTTGAGATGGGTCGCGACCATGAATCTCTTTCTGCCAACCGCTCGGCCGCTGTCCGCATGGACAGGGTGGCGGAATGAACATTAGTCTTTTCAGGCATTTGAGGTATTTATGCTGCAGTGCAACACACGATCCCGCGAGCGTTATTTCGGCCTTTGGATGCTGCTGAAATCATGAGCGGAATCGGGTTAACCGCGTTACATGGTGGTGCATGACAGCGACCAAGCCGACGTTTCCCGCCCCCGGCCACGATCACGACCGCTGCGCCGCGGATGCGATCAGCCACGCCGAGCGGGTCTGCGGCGCGCGGGCGCAAAGGTTGACGCCGATCCGGCGCCAGGTGTTGCAGGCGCTGTTGTCCAGCCATCGGCCGCTCGGTGCCTATGAGGTGATCGACG
>Ga0209758_1003701_pt1 | contig 13564 bp, 8 predicted proteins | sample AraplaMF_Col_mMF_FD_184258 | JGI IMG/M metagenome (GOLD analysis project Ga0209758, IMG submission 184258) | Arabidopsis root microbial communities from the University of North Carolina, USA - plate scrape MF_Col_mMF (SPAdes) (version 2) | ecosystem: Host-associated > Plants > Roots > Endosphere ... | reverse complement strand
GTCCTGGATCTGAAGATCGACAGCCAGAACCTGAACCTGACCGCCCACGGCCCCGCCGACCTGGGCAAGCGGATCACCGCGCCCGAGGGCTTGAAGTTCAACGCCCGGGTCGCCAACCTCTCGCGCCTGACGCCGCTGCCCACCCTGGGCGCGGGCGTCGCCGACGGCGTCTTCCACCTGGACGGCGACGGCTTCCTGGTCGACGGCCGCGTCGACGTCCGCGACCTGTCGTGGCTGGGCTACAAGCTGGCCCGCGCCAAGGGCCCGGCCACCGTCGGCTGGAAGCGCGGCGAGCTGAGCATCCGGGCGGACGCCACCACCGAGGGCGGGGGCGGGCAAGGCCTGCTGGCGGTGCTGGGGCGCTCGCCTTCGGCCCAGTTCGAGGGCGCGAGGCTGAAGGACGGCCGCTTCCTGATCCGGTCCGCCAAGGTCCAGGCCCCGAACCTGAAGATCGACGCCCAGGGCGAGCGCGGCATCCTCGGCGGCCTGTCCTTCAAGGGCGAGGCCAAGGTCGCCTCCCTGGCTCCCGTTCGCGCGGGGATGGCGGGGCAGGTCACCGCCAAGTGGTCCGCCAGCCAGGGCGTCAACAAACCCTGGATGCTCAACGTCGATGCGCGCGGCGGCAATTTCGCCACCGGCCTGGCCGAGCTGGACCGCCTGCTGGGCAAGACCCCGCGGCTGGAGGCGCGCGCCTCGTGGGCCAACGAGCGGCTGTCGGTGGCCGACGCCAAGCTGGACGGCTCGGCCGCCTCGGTCCGAAGCGCCGGCGTGCTGGGTCCGGGCACGGCCTTGGCCTTCAAGCTGGACTGGACCGCCACGGGGCCGTTCGTGGCCGGCCCCATCGAGGTGGCGGGCAAGGCCAAGGGCACGGGGGCGGTGACCGGGACCCTTTCCGCGCCCAAGGCCGACCTGATCGCCGACTTCGACTCCATCGACGTGCCGCGCCTGCCGCTGAAGGACGCCCACGTGGTGCTGTCCTTCGCCAAGCGCCCGGACGGCGGCGACGGTACGGCTTCGATCGAGGCCGGCAGCCAGTATGGTCCGGCCAAGGGGCACACGGCGTTCAGCTTCGCGCCGGGCGGACTGGAGCTTTCCGACCTGGACGTCGACGCCGGCGGGGCCAAGGCCAAGGGCGCGATCTCGCTGCGCAGCGGCCGTCCGGCCACGGCCGACCTGACGGTGGCCGTCGGGCCCGGCGCCTTCCTGCCCCAGGGACGGGTCAGCGGCACGGCCAAGATCACCGACGGCGCGGCGGGCGCCCTGGCCCAGCTGGACCTCGCCGCCGACGACATCACCAGCGGGGCCTGGAAAGTCCGGCACGCGGCCATCAAGGCCGCCGGCCCGATGGCGCGCCTGCCGCTGACGATCGACGCCCGGGGCGAGTCGCCGTCCGGCCGGTGGAAGCTGAACGGCTCCGGCGTGCTGACCGAGGGGGAGGGGGACTACCATCTGGCCCTCGACGCCGCCGGCGCCATGGCGCGCACCGAGGTCAAGACCCGCGAGACGGCCCAGATCCGCTTCGGCGGTCCGCGCACCAGCGCCCGGTTGCGGCTGTCGGTGGGCGACGGCGCGGCCGATCTCGACGCGGACGTCGGGGGCGACCTGGCCTCGCTCCGGGCGCAGCTCACCGGCGTCAGCCTGACCGCGATCAATCCCGACATGGCCGGCAAGGTGGACGCCCGCCTGTCGCTCAACGGTTCGGGCCCGACCCTGACCGGCGACTTCGACGCCCATCTGGTCGACGCCCGGGAACGCGGCCCGCGGACCGACCGGTCGCTGAACGCCGAGATCCGGGGCGTGCTGCGCGACAACCTGATGACCATCAACGCCACCAGCTCCAACAGCCAGGGCCTGCAGGCCAAGGCCGAGGTGACCCTGCCGACCGAGGCCTCGGCCAAGCCGTTCCACCTGGCGATCAGCCGCGAGCGGCCGGTGCGCGGGCAGTTCACGGCCCAGGGCGAGATCAAGCCGCTGTGGGACCTGCTGGGCAGCTCGGAGCGCAGCGTATCGGGCAAGGTCGACGCCGAGGGCGAGCTGGCCGGCACCCTGGCCGACCCGCGCCTCACCGGCCGCGCCAGCCTGGAAGGCGGCCGGGTGGACGACGGCCAGACGGGCCTGAGCCTGCGCGACGTCATCGTGCGGGTGGCCCTGGCCGACAACGCCATCGACGTCAGCCAGGTCTCGGCCGGCGACGGCCAGGGCGGGACCATGTCGGGCTCGGGCCGGATCAGCCTGGCCCGCGACGGGCTGGGCAGCTTCAAGCTGGACCTGAAGGGCTTCCGCGTCATCGACAACGAACTGGCCACGGCGACGGCCAGCGGCCAGACCACGGTCAATCGCGGCGCCGACGGCAAGGTCAAGATGGTCGGCGCCCTGACCATCGACCGCGCCGACGTCTCGGCCCAGACCAAGACCCCCGCCGGCGTGGTCTCGCTGGACGTGATCGAGCGCAACCGGCCGGACGAACTGGACCAGGGCGTCGAGGTCCGCAAGGTCGCGCCCGGCAGCGGCATGCTGCTGGACGTCACCCTGACCGCGCCCCGGCGGATTTTCGTGCGGGGCCGGGGCCTGGACGTGGAGCTGTCGCTGAACGCCCACGTCGGCGGCTCGACCAACAGCCCCACCCTGGACGGCGAGGCGCGGATGGTGCGGGGCGAGTACGACTTCGCCGGCAAGCGCTTCGAGTTCGAGGAGAGCGGCACGGTGCGCCTGGCCACCCAGCTGGACCGCATCCGGCTGGACCTGACCGCCGTGCGCGAGGACCCGACCCTGACGGCCGTCGTCAAGGTGCAGGGCACGGCCGCCAAGCCGGAGATCACCCTGACCTCCAAGCCCGAGTTGCCGCAGGACGAGGTGCTGTCCCAGGTGCTGTTCGGGTCGTCGGCCGCCAACCTGCAGCCGATCGAAGCCGCCCAGCTGGCCTCGGCCCTGGCGGCCCTGGCCGGCGGCGGCGGCTTCGACGTGATCGGCAACCTGCGCAGCCTGGCCGGCCTGGACCGGCTGTCCTTCGCCGACAGCGCCACGGGCATGACCGTGGCCGGCGGCAAGTACGTCACCGACGACGTCTATATCGAGATCATCGGCGGCGGCCGGGAAGGGCCCTCGGCCCAGGTCGAATGGCGCGTGCGGCGGGCCCTGTCGCTGGTCTCCAAGCTGGGCAGCCAGGGCGACGCCCAGCTTTCGGTGCGCTGGCGGAAGGACTACAACTAGCCGGCTTCCCCGTCCTGGCCCCGGCCGGGACCCGACCTGTTCGAAGCAAGGCTGTTGCGCGGGCCACCGGTTTCCCCTGGCGAGGAAGCACGAATTGCCCGCGGCCCTTGGTTTAGTTTGAACTGAGGGAGACAGTGGATTCATGCGACTCAACGACGAGGATCGCGCCGTCCTTCGACATCTGGCCGACCAAGGGCCAGTGATCATCGACCGGGCGATAGGCTGGTGCGCGATCAACTCCGGGAGCCGCCACCTGGGCGGGCTGGAGCGCCAGCGGCAAGTTTTGCTCGACGCCTTCGGGAACCTGCCGGCCGCGCCGACCGACATCCCGCTGGGCGCCTCGCCGGAAGTCGGCGCCGATGGCCGGATCGGCGAACAGGCCCATCCGGCGGCGATCGCCGTGGTCGTCCGGCCCGAGGCGCCGGTCCAGGTCGTGCTGACCGGCCACTACGACACCGTCTATCCCGAGACCTCCGGCTTCCGGACCGTCACCACGCGGCCCGACGGCGCCCTGCACGGCCCGGGGATCGCCGACATGAAGGGCGGCATCTCGGTGATGCTGGCGGCGCTGGAGGCGTTCGAGCGCCATCCGCTGGCGAACAACGTCGGCTATCGCGTGCTGCTGTCGCCCGACGAGGAGATCGGTTCGGTCGCCTCGGCCCCGATCCTGGCCCAGTTCGCCCGCCAGGGGCACGTGGGGCTGACCTACGAGCCGGCCCTGGCCGACGGCGCCCTGGCCAGCGCCCGCAAGGGCTCGGGCAACTTCCACATCGTGGTGCACGGCAAGGCCGCCCACGCCGGGCGCGACTTCGCCGCCGGCCGCAACGCGGTCATGGAGGCCGCGCGGATCGCCCAGGCCCTGCACGCCCTGAACGGGTTGCGCGACGGGGTGACCTGCAACATCGCCAAGATCGACGGCGGCTCGCCCCTGAACATGGTGCCCGACGTGGCCGTGGTGCGCTTCAACGTCCGCTTCCCGGCCGCCGAGGACGCGGCCTGGTTCGAGGGCGAGGTCGACAAGATCGTGGCGTCGACCGGGGAGGGGCTGCACGCCCACCTGCACGGCCGCATCACCCGCGGCGCCAAGCCGTTCAACGCCGCCCAGCAACGACTGTTCGGGGCGGTGAAGGAGGCCGGGGCGCTGCTGGGCCAGGACATCGCCTGGAAGCCGTCCGGCGGGGTCTGCGAGGGCAACAACCTGTTCGCCTCGGGCCTGCCCAATGTCGACACCCTGGGGGTGCGCGGCGGCGACATCCACAGCGAGGCCGAGCACGCCTGGCCCGACAGCTTCGTCGAGCGGGCCCAGCTGTCGGCCGTGATCCTGATGAAGCTGGCGAGCGGCGAGATCGACGGTCCCGCCCTGCGCGCCGCCATGACCGACCTCGCGGAGACCCATTGAGCATGCTTGTCGTCCGTCCCGCGCTGCCCGCTGATTTCGACAGCCTGATGGAGCTGGCCGTCCTGTCGGGCCGCGGCTTCACCAGCCTACCGGAAGACGAGGTCACCCTGCGGGCCCGCCTGGAGCTGTCGCAGAAGAGCTTCCACTCCGAAGTCGCCGCGCCCGAGGCCTGGTACACCCTGATGCTCGAGGACCTGGAGGCGGGCGACATCGTCGGCGTGGCCGGGGTCAAGGCCGGGGTGGGGCTGAAGCGCCCGCATTTCTCGTTCCGCGTCGTGACCCTGGCGCAGTCTTCTCCCACGCTGGACAAGCGGTTCGACCACCGGGCCCTGGTGCTGGTCAACGAATGCGCCGGCTGGTCCGAGGTGGGTTCGCTGTTCCTCAAGCCCGAGCGCCGCAAGGGCGGGGCGGGGCGCCTGCTGGCCCAGTCGCGCTACATGCTGATCGGCCTGGAGCCGCAGCGCTTCGCCGAAATGGTGCTGGCCGAGCTGCGCGGCTGGTTCGACGAGGACGGCAGCTGCCCGTTCTGGGACCACGTGGCCAGCAAGTTCTTCCGGCTGGAGTTCGACGAGGCCGACATGATGAGCGCCTCGACCGACGGCCAATTCATCCTCGATCTGGCGCCGCGCCATCCGATCTATGCCGAGCTGCTGCCCCAGGTGGCGTCCCAGACCATCGGCCGAGTGCACCGCGAGGGCGAGGCGGCGCGGGCCATGCTGGAGACCGAGGGCTTCCGCTTCTCGGGCCTGATCGACATCTTCGACGCCGGCCCGACCGTGGCGGCGCGACGGGACGACATCAAGACGGTGCGCGAGGGCCGGCGGCTGCGGGTCCGACTGGGCGAGGACGCCTACGGCGAGGAGGCCCTGATCTGCTCGGGCGCGGTGGCCCGCTTCCGGGCGGTGCGCGCGCCGGTGCTGGTCGACGGCGAGAGCGCGATCATCGGCCGGGACGCCGCGGCGGCCCTGGGCGTCAAGGACGGCGAAATGGTGCGGGTGAAGGCATGAGCGGCGTGTTCATCGACGGCGTCTGGCGGACGGGCGCGGGTTCCGAGGCGACCTCGGTCGATCCCACCACCGGCGAGGTGATCTGGCGCCAGGCGACGGCGGGTCCGGCCGACGTGGCTTCGGCGGTCGCGGCGGCCCGCAAGGCCTTCCCGGCCTGGGCCGACCTGCCGCGTGAGGAGCGGATCGCGGTCCTGCGCCGCTACAAGGACGTGCTGGTGGCCCGCACGGCGACTTTCGCCGAGGCCCTGAGCCGCGAGACCGGCAAGGCGCTGTGGGAGACCAAGGCCGAGCTGGGCTCGATGGCCGGCAAGGTCGAGGCCTCGATCAAGGCCTATGACGAGCGCACCGGCGAGCACGCCAGCGACATGGCGTTCGGACGCGCCATGCTGCGCCATCGTCCCCACGGCGTGATGGCCGTGCTGGGCCCGTTCAACTTCCCCGGCCACCTGCCCAACGGCCACATCGTGCCGGCCCTGCTGGCGGGCGACACCGTGGTGTTCAAGCCGTCGGAAGAGACGCCCCTGGCCGGCCAGCTGCTGGTCGAGGCGCTGGAGGCGGCCGGCGTGCCGCCCGGCGTCGTCAACCTGGTGCAGGGCGGTCGCGAGGTGGGCCAGGCCCTGATCGACCAGGAGATCGACGGCCTGTTGTTCACCGGCTCGGCCGCCGCCGGGGCCTTCTTCCGTCGCCACTTCGCCGACCGTCCGGACGTGATCCTCGCGCTCGAGCTGGGCGGCAACAACCCGCTGGTGGTCTGGGACGCGGGCGACGCCGAGGCCGTGGCGGCCCTGGTGGTGCAGTCGGCCTATATCACCACGGGCCAGCGTTGCTCGTGCGCCCGCCGGCTGATCGTGCCGGACGACGCGACGGGCCGGGCGGTGATCGACGCCGTGGCCGCCCTGTCGGAGCGCCTGGCGGTCGGTCCCTGGAACGGTCGCGAGGAGCCGTTCATGGGCCCGCTGATCTCGGACCGCGCCGCGGCCATGGCCTTGGCCGGCGCGAAGGCCATGCCCGGCCAAACCGTGCGGCCCATGACCGCCGTCGAAGGGCTGAGCGGGGCGTTCGTCTCGCCGGGCCTGGTCGATGTGACGGGCCAGGCCGTGCCGGACGAGGAGCTGTTCGCGCCGCTGCTGCAGGTGCGCCGGGTCGGCTCGTTCGACGAGGCGATCGCCGCCGCCAACGCCACGCGCTATGGGCTGTCGGCCGGACTTGTCTCCAACGAAACAGGACGTTGGGACCACTTCCTCAAGCGCATCCGGGCCGGCGTGGTCAACTGGAACCGGCCGACCACGGGCGCCGCCGGGGCCATGCCGTTCGGCGGCCTGGGCAGCTCGGGCAACCACCGGCCCAGCGCCTATTACGCCGCCGACTACTGCGCCTATCCGGTGGCCAGTTTCGAGGCGCAGGCGGTGGCCAATACCCTGGGCGACATCAAGGGCCTGCGCGAATGAGTGCGCGGGCGGTCGAGGCCAATTGCGACGGGCTGGTGGGGCCCACCCACTCGTATGTCGGCCTGTCGCCCGGCAACATCGCCAGCCAGATCAACGCCGGCGAGGTCTCCAACCCGCGCGCCGCGGTGCTGGAGGGCCTGACCAAGATGCGCAAGCTGGCCGACTGGGGCGTGCCGCAGTTCGTGCTGCCGCCGCACGAGCGGCCGGACCTGGCGCTGCTGCGGGCCATCGGCTTCGCCGGAACCGACGCCGAGGTGCTGGGCAAGGCCTGGAAGGATGCGCCGGCCCTGGCCGCCGCCGCCTGTTCCGCCTCGCCGATGTGGGCCGCCAACGCCGCTACGGTCACCCCCAGCGCCGACACCGCCGACGGCCGCGTGCATTTCACCCCGGCCAACCTGCTGACCAACCTGCACCGCAGCCTGGAGGGGCCTCAGACCGCCCGCGCCCTGCGCCGGCTGTTCCCGGCCGAGGCCCGGTTCGCCGTGCACGACCCGCTGTCGGCCCAGTCCCATTTCGCCGACGAGGGCGCGGCCAACCATGTGCGGCTGTGCGCCGACCACGGCGATCCGGGCGTGAACCTGTTCGTCTGGGGCCGCGAGGCGTTCGAGCGCTGGGAAGGCCGCTATCCGGCCCGCCAGACCCTGGAGGCGTTCGAGGCCATCGAGCGCCGCCATGGCGCGGCGCGCGGCGTCTTCGCCCGCCAGGGCCGGGCGGCCATCGACGGCGGGGCGTTCCACAACGACGTGGTCTGCGTCGGCACGCGCGAGTGCCTGCTGTTCCACGAGCGGGCCTTCGAGGACGGCGCGGCGATGCGGGACGGGATCCGCCGCGCGGCCGACGGCCTGTTCGAGCCGGTCTTCGTCGAGGTCTCCGAGGCCGACCTGCCGATGGAGGACCTGGTGAAGAGCTATCTCTTCAACTCCCAGCTCCTGGTCCTGCCGGGCGAGGACCGGCTGGTGCTGCTGGCGCCGGGCGAGACGCGGGACAACCCGCGCGCCCATGCGGTCGCCCAGGGCTTGGCCAGCTCGAACGGCCCGATCGGACGGGTCGAGTATGTCGACGTCCGCCAGAGCATGCGCAATGGCGGCGGCCCGGCCTGCCTGCGCCTGCGGGTCGTGCTGACCGACGCCGAGCTGGCGGCGACGAACCCGGGGCAGCGCTTCGACGCGGGCCTGCACGACCGCCTGAACGCCTGGGCCGGGCGCCGCTACCGCGATCGCCTGGCGCCCGCCGACCTGGCCGATCCGGCGCTGATCGTCGAGAGCCGCGAGGCGCTGGACGAACTGACCGCGATCCTCGACCTTGGCGGCGACTTCTATCCGTTCCAGCGAGCCGCCTGACCATGAGCGACTTCACCGTCCGGCCGGCGCGGCCCGAGGACGCGCCGGCCATCCTGGCCCTGCACCGCAAGGTCGCGGCCCAGCCGGGCGGCCTGGCGCGCCGGCCGGACGAGGTGACCGCCGACTATGTCGCCCACGCCATGGCGACGGCCGCCGACGGCGGGGTCAATCTGGTGGCGGTCGACGCCGGCGGCGGGATTTGCGGCGAACTGCATGTCGAGCGGATGAAGGTCGGCATCTTCACCCATGTGCTGACCGACCTGACCGTGGCCGTCGATCCGGACTGGCAGGGCAGGGGCGTCGGCTCGGCCCTGTTCCGCGTCCTGATCGACACGGCGCGGACCCTGACCCCGCCGGTCGGCCGCATCGAGCTGTGGACCGGCGCGAACAATCTCGGCGCCCAGAGGCTGTACGAGCGCCTAGGCTTCAAGATCGAAGGTCGCATGGTCGGGCGCGGCCGCTATCCCGACGGCCATGTCGAGGACGACATCGTCATGGGCCTGATGCTGGATTAACGGCGCAGGGCGGCCAGGGCCTGGGGGAAGCGGCGCGACAGCGGCGCCTCCACCGCGCCCAGCTCGATCGCGAAGTCGCCCGAGCCCCCGGGCCGGAGGCCCGTCACGCGGGCCGGATTGACCAGCCACGAACGATGGGTCCGCAGGAAGCCGTGCCGGGCCATGTCGGCCTCGAGCGCGCTCAGCGAGGACCGCATCAGGGGCCGCCGATCGTCGGCGAGCACGAACTCGGCGTAGTTCCCCGCCGAACGCACCGCCAGAATCTCGGACACCGGCACCCGCACCAGCCGGGCGCCGTCGCGGATGTCGAAGGTCGGCGCGGGCGCCGCCGTCTGCGTGTGGTCGGCGGCCTCGCGGGCGCTGCGCCTCAGCGACAGGTAATAGATGATCGAGGCCAGGCCGTAGGCCATCAGGTCCTTGCGAAACTCGTAGGGGAACTCGGTCGACAGCGGCCCGAACTGGTAGGGACCGCCCATGAAGGCCAGGTAGGCCAGCTTGCGCAGGGCCACGAAGCCGCTGACGTGGAGGACCGAGTAGAGCACGACCGCCGCCAGATGGACCGGCGCAGCGCGCCACCAGCGCGGCTTCTTGCGGAAGGTCCAGACGGCGACCCCGGCGGGGATCGCGAAGATCAGCATGGTGACGAAGGCGCTGCTGCCCTCCCAGATCGCCGGCCCCAGGATTCCCAGGCGCGGTGCGTCGTGGCGGAGGGTCAGGACGTTGACCACGGCGATACAGGCGATGAGGCCCACGCCCAGCAGCCAGGCCTGGGCGACGCCCTGACACTCTTCGCCGCTCATCCCGAAAAGCGCGCCGCTGGTCCCCGTGGGTTTTCCGTTCGTCCCTGCCGGCGGCCGCCCGTCCCCGGGCCCTTGGCTGCCGGCGGCCGCCGGGGTCACGACGTTCGCATCGTTTTTCAAGCCGGACGCCTCGTCATGCCTTCGCCCGTCATGTCTTCGCCAGTCATGTCTTCGACTGTCTCAATGCCCGATCGCCGCTACGACCTCGACTGGATTCGGGTCGGCGCGTTCTTCCTGCTGATCCTCTACCACGTCGGCATGTTCTATGTGCCCTGGGATTGGCACGTGAAGTCGCCGCATCCGGTGGAAGCGCTGGAACTGGCCATGTTCCTGACCAATCCCTGGCGGCTGACGCTGCTGTTCCTGGTCTCGGGCGCGGCCACCCGGTTCATGGCCGACAAGGTCTCGGTCGGCAAGCTGACCGGGGCGCGGGTGGCGCGCCTGCTGCCGCCGCTGCTGTTCGCCATGGCCGTGATCGTGCCGCCGCAGTCCTACTACCAGGTCGTCGAGTACATCGCGGCCCATCCGGGGACGTCGCTGACCGTCGACCACTTCTGGATCCGCTACATAACCGCCTCGGGCCACTGGTGCAGCCCGGACGGCTGCCTGATCACCCCGACCTGGAACCACATGTGGTTCGTCGCCTACCTGCTGTTCTACACCCTGGTGCTGGCCGGGCTGCTGCTGGTCTGGCGCCGGCTGGGGGCGCACATCCAGGCGGCGGCCGAGACGGTGCTGCGGGGACCCGGCCTGATCCTGTGGCCGGTGCTCTTCCTGGGCCTGCTGCGCGCCACCCTCTATCCGCGCTTCGGCGAGACCCATGCCCTGATCGGCGACCACTATGTCCACGCCGTGTCGGGTTCTGCCTTCCTGCTGGGCTTCGGCCTGGCCAAGTCGGACCTGCTGCGCCGGAGGCTGATCGCGGCGCGCTGGCCGGCCCTGACCCTGGCGGTCGCGGCCTACCTGGGCTGGGCGAGCTACGCCTTCGTCTACCGCAACGACACGCCGATCCCGTCCGACGGGCTGCGGATGGCGATGCGCCTGGTCCATCCCCTGGACGCCTGGTGCTCGATCGTCGCCATCCTGGGTTTCGGCGCCAAGCACCTGAACCGCGGCAGACCGGCCCTGCGCTACCTGACGCTCGGGGTGTTCCCGTTCTACCTGGTCCACCAGACCCTGATCGTGGTGATGGCCCACAACCTGGCCAAGCTGGGCCTGCCCCAGCCGCTGGAGGCCACGATCCTGATCGTCCTGACCTTCGCCGGCTGCTTCGCCACCTACGAGATCGTCCGCCGGGTTCCGGGGGTGAGGATCCTGTTCGGCCTGAAAGGTCAGCCGGCCGCCGAGGCCAGCCGCCCGCCGGCCTTCGCATAGGCCTGGGTGCCGGCGGTGATCACCCGATCGCCGCCGGCGATCTCGGCGATGCCCAGGTCGCTGGCCCCGGCCAGGCGCCCGTAGAGGGCCCCGAAGTCTTGCAGGGTCACCTCCTGCAGGGTCTGGATCGAGGGGATGACGAAATAGACCTGCTGGAAATCATCGATCCGGTAGGGTGTGCGCATCACCCGCTCCAGGTCGAAGCCGATGCGGTTGGGGGAGGGATCGTCGAGGGCGAAGATCGACTCCGTGCGCGAGGAGACGATGCCCGCGCCGTAGATCCGCAGCCCGGCCTTCGTCTCCATCAGGCCGAACTCGACCGTGTACCAGTAGAGCCGCGCCAGGTTGGTCAGCCGTCCCAGCCCCAAGGCCCGCTGGCCGCCCTGGCCGTAGGCCTGCATGTAGTCGGCGAAGGTGGGGTCGGTCAGCATCGGCACGTGGCCGAACACGTCGTGGAAGACGTCGGGCTCCTGCAGGTAGTCCAGCTCGTGCGGCTTGCGGATGAACTGGCCGGCCGGGAAGCGGCGGTTGGCCAGGTGGTCGAAGAACACGTCGTCGGGCACCAGGCCCGGCACGGCCACCACGCTCCAGCCGGTGAGGCGCTGGAGTTCCTCGTTGATCCGCTTGAAGTCCGGGATGCCCGAGCGATGCAGGTCCAGGGCGTCCAGGCCGCGCAGGAACTCGTCGCAGGCCCGGCCGGGCAGCAGGTCGGTCTGGCGCTCGTAGAGGGTGATCCAGACGTCGTGCTCGGCCTGGGAATAGGCCTCCCATCCCTGATCGATGGTCCAGTCGGCGGCCGCGCCGGGCGGGGGTTCGGGCAGGATGTGCAGAGCGTCCATGGCGACAGTCTAGGCCGCGCCGGAGAGTAAAACCTTCCGACCATGCCTCTTCAGAACGGTGTTTCGAGAAGGGTTTTGCGCGGCCGGCGACGCTGGAAGACGAAAGATGTCGCCTAAGGCGTTGCGCGCGGAGGTAGAGCTTACTAACGTCACCGTAGCACGCAACCTTGGGGGAGGAGCGCGATGCCATACGAGAGTCCGCTGGTCGAGGCGGCGAGGCAGTCCCACCGGCGAGCGCCCAGGCCCTGCGGCGCGCCGGCCGTCACCGCGCACATCGGCTTCTGGCACCGCCTGCCGGCCAGTTCGGGCGAGACGGCGGCCGAGCACATCCGCAACGGCGAAGCCGCTCTGGGCACGGCCTATGCGGACATCACCGAGGCGATCCATCGCTTTCAGCGCCTGCTGGGGATCCCGCCGGAACGCCACAAGCGCTTCGCCGACGGAGAGGGCATCGATCCTCTGGAGCCCTTCATCCCGATCGAATTCGAGTTCGGCGGCCTGATCGGCAGGGCGGTGTTCTCGCGCAACAACGAGACGGTCAGCGCCACCTTCATCGTCGATCTGTCGAAGGCGCCGGGCGACGAGCTGTACGCCTTGCCCGGAGGCTGGGTGAAGCCGGCCGCTGATCGGCTGAAGGCCGCCTTCGCCGACCTGAAGGCCATGCTGCCCGATCCGGACAACCCCGATCTTCTGCGGGGGCATGCCGACTATCTGTACGACGGCTTTTGGAACGAGTTCCTGAGGCACCTGCAGGTCGACGAGACCATCGCCCGCACCGAGGGCGGCTGGCAGAGGTTCGTCGATGTTCGCGGCGTGGTGCTGAACATCGGCGACGAGGACAACCTGCACTGCCTGAAGGACGTGGACCCGCTGCCCTACGACTTCCTCAACGTCGTGCCGCGTTTCGACGGCGCCGAACCGGCCGAGGCGCTGCACCGCGCCTGGCCGTTCGTCAAAGCCTCGCACGCCGAGGCCAGCGACGTCGAATTCGTGATGAGCAAGCTGATCCGCGGACGGGCGATCTTCGTGTCGGCCTTCGGGGACCTCGGCGTGGGCATCGCGCGCCGACGGGCGCCGCCGTCCCGCGCGCCGTCGGGCGTGGTCCGGTATCTGCTGATGACCAACGGCCTGGGGGCCACCCGTCTTCGTCCCGGCAGTCGTGTCGACGTGCCGTTCAATCGCTGGCAGATCGGCCGACTGGTCTTCCGGATCCACGACTTGGCGTCGATGCGCATGACCGCGCTGAGGGACCTCCGGCTCATCAAGCAGGCCGGCGATCGGGCGCGGACCCTGGGCGGGCGATTGGACGAGATCTACCGCCACCAGACCCAGGGCGTGAGGGTCACGCGCGAGCAGATCAACGACCTGTTCCAGGCCTTGAACAGCCTGGGATCGGACGCTTCCGGCGGCCTCAGCTATCGGATCAACCGGGCCCGCCTCATGGCGCAGAGCTACAAGCAGGCGCTGACGGACCTGCAGATCGAGGAGATCGAGGGCTGCCAGTCATACGACGAGTTCGTGCGGCGCCGCGTGTTCCGCGAGTTCGATTCCATCGACAGGGTCGGGATCAGGGTCGAGCGCCTGTCGGCCCGGGCGACGACACTGCTGTCGCTGGTCGACACCACCAACGAG
>Ga0209758_1003698_pt1 | contig 13571 bp, 16 predicted proteins | sample AraplaMF_Col_mMF_FD_184258 | JGI IMG/M metagenome (GOLD analysis project Ga0209758, IMG submission 184258) | Arabidopsis root microbial communities from the University of North Carolina, USA - plate scrape MF_Col_mMF (SPAdes) (version 2) | ecosystem: Host-associated > Plants > Roots > Endosphere... | reverse complement strand
GCGCTCTATGTCGGCCTCGCCCGCGCCGCCGGGATTCCGGCGCGCGATGTCTACGGCATTCGCGTCGCACCCTCGAAGTTTGGCTACAAGAGCCTCGGCGCAGGCTCGGAGACCATCACCAAGGCGCAGCACTGCCGTTCCGAAGTGCATCTCGCGGGCTTCGGCTGGGTGCCGGTTGATCCGGCCGACGTGCGCAAGGTGGTGCTCGAAGAGCCGCCGACCAATCTGGCGGTCACCGATCCGAAGGTGGTCGCGGCCCGGCAGGCGCTGTTCGGCTCATGGGAGACCAACTGGCTCGCCTACAACTTCGCCCACGACGTGGCGCTGCCGGGTTCCAAGGGGCCGAAGCTCGGCTTCCTGATGTATCCGCAGGCCGAGACCGCAGGTTTGCGGCTCGATTGCCTTGATCCGGATACCTTCCGGTACACGATCCTGTCGAAGGAAGTCACAGCCGCGTGACGCGATCTGGTCGGAAAACCCGGTGGCCGCCACATCACAGGCGTCCACCCGGCCGGTCGAGTCTCGCGTACCGGCGCGGATCCGTTCGAGTCGGAACCGTTCAAGCCTTGGGGTGGTTTTTCATGCAATCTCACAAAGGAGATCGCTATGGCCGCCCTACGCACGCTCGGCATCTCGCTGCTGGCCGCTTCGATATCGTTTTCTGCCATCGGATTGATGACGCCAGGCGCCTTCGCGGCGGAAAACATGCCTGCACAGCAGGACACGCACAGCGAAGGCACCGCCCCACAAAATATGGGCTCGTCCGGCTGGACCGGCAGCGGCTCGCATGTCGGCAAGGGCGAGACGACCGGTTCGTCGCAGCGCTCGGACGACTCCGCGGCCGATCAGCCCGAAATGGCGACCGGCCAGGACCTCAACGGTCCGCCGCACCGCTTCCCGGCCAACAACACGCCGGAATAGCCCCGAACGCAGCCCATTGCGCTAAGCTGGTGTCGCGATGAGCGACACCGCCGCCAGCGAAACTGTGCTCGACCTGCGCGGCCTGCGCTGCCCGCAGCCGGTGCTGCGCGCCAAGAAGGCGCTGCGCAACGTCCCGGTCGGCGGCGTGCTGGTGATGGAATGCACCGATCCGCTGACCGTGATCGACGTGCCGCATTTCGCGCGGCAGACCGGCCAAGAACTCACCGAGCAGCTCACTGAGCAGCGGCAGGACGACAAGCTCTACATCTTCAAGCTGGTGAAGCGGCGGTGAGCATGTCGTCGATCTATCTCGATCACAACGCCACCACGCCGATCGATCCGGGCGCGCTCGACGCGATGCTGCCGTTCCTGCGCGAGGAGTTCGGCAATCCGTCGTCGGCTCACGCACTTGGCCAGCGCGCGCACGATGCGGTCGAGCAGGCACGGGTGCAGGTCGCGGCCCTGATCGGCGCGCAGGCAGACGAGATCGTTTTCACCAGCGGCGGCACCGAGGCGAGCAACATTGCCATTCGCGGCGCTGTCGCGCGCGACTCCAGTCGCAATGCTATTGTGACAACGGCGATCGAGCATCCGGCCACCGTTGCGTGCTGTGCCTTGCTTGAAGGCCAAGGGCATCCCATCGCGAGAATCCGGTCGGCATCCGATGGCGTCGTCGACCCCGAAGCTGTCGCGGCGGCCATCAACAGTCGCACCGCAATCGTCAGCATCATCCACGCACAGAACGAGATCGGCACAATCCAGCCGGTCGCACAGATCGCGCAGGCCGCGCGCAGGCACGGCGCGCTGGTTCACGCCGATGCGGCGCAATCGCTCGGCAAGATTCCGTTCACGGTCGACGGGCTCGGCGTCGACCTGCTGTCGATCGCCGGCCATAAAGTGTACGCGCCCAAAGGCATCGGCGCGCTCTATGTTCGGCGCGGCCTGAGCGTGGCCTCGGTGCTGCGCGGCGCAGGCCAGGAATCCGGCCGCCGGCCCGGCACCGAGAATGTCGCCGGCATCGTTGCGCTCGGCGAAGCCTGCCGGATCGCGGCGCGGCATCTGGAACAGGGCACGACGCCGATGGCGACGCGAACCGCTGCGCTGCTGAGCCGCCTCAAGCGGCTGGTTCCCGGCATCGTCTGCGTCGGCGAGAGCGCCGCGCGGCTGCCCAACACGCTGAATGTGCTGTTCCCGGATGTCTCGGGCCGGCGGCTTCTGCAATCGTGCCCGCGGGTCCTCGCCTCGAACGGCTCCGCCTGCCACGCCGACAGCGAAGAGCCGTCGGCGATCCTGATTGCGCTCGGGATTCCCCGGCATCAGGCGCTCGGCACCGTGCGGCTCTCGCTCGGACGCAGCACCACCGCGCAGGATGTCGAGGACGCGGCCGCGAGTCTTGCTGCGGCGTGGCATCAAATGCGCACATCGTCACCCATTGCGGCCGAATAACTCTGAAGGGAAAGCGCCATGAACGTCCCGCAAGTTCGCCTGACAAGCCTGGCCCACGGCGGCGGTTGCGGCTGCAAGCTCGCGCCGAACGTGTTGCAACAATTGCTGAGCGGCCATCCGACGATCAATCCATACAAGCAACTGATCGTCGGCATCGAGACCGGCGACGACGCCGCGGTGTGGAAGCAGGACGACGGCACCTGCATCATCGCCACCACCGACTTCTTCATGCCGATGGTCGACGATCCGACCGACTTCGGCCGCATCGCCGCGACCAATGCGATCTCGGACGTCTATGCCATGGGTGGCACGCCGATCATGGCGCTGGCCATTCTCGGCATGCCGGTCGACAAGATCGCGCCCGAGACGGTGCGCATGATCCTCGACGGCGGCCGCGCGATCTGCACCGAGGCCGGCATTCCGGTGGCCGGCGGCCACTCGATCGATTGCCCGGAGCCGGTCTATGGCCTCGCCGTCGTCGGCACCTGCAAGGCCGAGGACGTGCGCCGCAACGCTGACGCCAAGCCCGGCGACGCCGTGATCCTGACCAAGCCGCTCGGCGTCGGCATCTATTCGGCGGCGATCAAGAAGGCGATGCTGCCGCCCGGCGGCTACACCGACATGATCGCGACCACGACGCTGCTCAACCGGATCGGCGCGAAGCTTTCCAAGGACAAAGACGTTCACGCCATAACCGACGTCACCGGCTTCGGTGTGCTTGGCCACGGCCTCGAGATGGCGCGCGGCTCGAACGCCACGTTGGTGGTCGACATGAAGGCATTGCCGTTTCTGAAAGAGGCCGCCTCGCTCGCGCAGCAAGGCTGCGTCACCGGCGCCTCGCACCGCAACTGGACGAGCTACGGCGCAAGCGTCGCGCTGCCGTCAGGCTGCGCCGACTGGCAGCGACACCTGCTGACCGATCCGCAAACCTCCGGCGGACTGCTGATCGCCTGCGCGCCCGAACGCGCCGACGAGATCGCACGAAGCATCGTCGCCGACGGCTATCCGTTCGCACGCATCATCGGAAAGGTCGAAGCCGGACCACCCGGCATTCGCGTCGAAGGATAAGCCGCCCGAAATGGAAAACCCCGGCGCATTGCTGCGCCGGGGTCGCCGAATACGCCACGTGTGGATGGGCCGTACTGGCTCCCGCTTGCTGAACGTTTCAGTTCAGCGCGTTCTGAACGGACGTGAAGGTCGACTTGAGCTTCGAGCCCAGGCCCTGAACCACGGCGATGATGGCGACCGAGATGCCGGCCGCGATCAGGCCGTACTCGATGGCGGTGGCGCCGGACTCGTCCTTCAAAAAGCGGCCAAAGAGCGCTTTCATCGATGTCTCCCCAAGGACAAATGATGCGCGCACCATAGCGGCGACCCATCACCACCCGCCTAACGGATATGGTGAAGAAGGTCCTAACGTCCGGCCGGCCTAAGCGCTCTTGGGAGCGTTCTTCGCATCCGGCGTCGGCGTGATGAAGATCATCAGGTTGGCGACGACGATCGTTGCGGCGAGGAAGTAGAACGCCGACATGATGCCGAACCGGTCGGCCAGCAGGCCGGCCGCGATCGGACCCGCGGCGGCGCCCGCGGCCTGCGCGCCGAACAGCAGGCCGATCGCGCTGCCGCCGAGCCCCGGCGGCGTCGCGTCGAGCAGCCAGGCCTGCAGCACCGCGCGGACCGCGAACAGGAAGAAGCCCAGCACCGCGACCAGCACGACGAACCAGATGGTGCCGCCGGCAAAGATCATCGACAGCAGGATGACGGCCGTCATCGACATGCTGGAGACGATGATCTGCCGCCGGCCGATGGTGTCGGACAGGTGGCCTGCGATCGGCGCCGCGATGAAGCCCGCAATCTGCAGCGCGAACATGGCCGCGCCGACCCAGAACGGCGAATAGCCCATGTCCCGCGCCAGATAGATCGGCAGGAACGTGAGCAGCGCCATCTGCGTCATGGTGCGGAACACAGAGCCGATCGACAGCGTGACCAGCGCCCGGTTGGTGAGGAGCGACATGAAGGAGCGCATCCGCTCCGCGCCGCTGATCGGCTCGGGCCGCTTCGCGGCGTTGGCCGCGCTCTCCCTGTTCTGCAGCCGCCCGATATAGATCAGGATCAGCGCCGCCATCGCGATGCCGGGCAGCACGTTCACCAGCACCACGTCGCGCCAGCTGAGAATGGCCAGCAGCGCGCCGACGACCAGCGGCGCCAGCGCGTCGCCGACATTGCCGCCCATGCTGTGGAACGACATCACCAGGCCCTTGCGGTCCGGGAAGCGTCCGGCGAGCCACGGAATCGCGGTCGGGTGCCAGAGATTGTTGCCGATGCCGACCGCGGTCGCGCAGGCGAGCATCACCCAGTAGACGTGGGAGAAGCCCATCACCAGGTACGGGAAGCCGACCCAGAACAGCGACACGGCCATCAACAGGCCCTTGCGGCCCACGGTGTCGACGAAGATGCCGCCCGGAATGTTGGCGATCGCGCCGGCCGCATACTGGCAGGTCAGGATCGAGCCGATCTGGGCGTAGCTCAGGCCGAGCTCGCTGCCGATCAGCGGCAGCAGCAGATAGAACGTCGCCGGATACCAATGGGTCAGCGCATGGCCGATGCTGACGACCCAGACCTCCTGAAACGAGCGCCGCGGCAGCACGCCCGAATCTGCTGACATCACGGTCATTCGTTGGTCCTTGGCCCAGCTTCCAGGATGGTCCAGCCCTTGTTCTTGTGCGGCGACGGCGCGTCGATTGGGGGACTGGTTGGCCGCTGTGTACGGCTCCATACGGCGTCAGGCAACTGCTGTTTCGCAAAGTGGTTATGCCGAAACCAACAACCCCCGGGACGTTCCGGGCGGACGAACATCATGCGCGCTCCTTCGCGGTGGCCCGCGACGTCAGCAGATGGAACACCAGCGCCAGGGCGGCGAGGCCTGCGCCTGCCAGGGCGAGACCGGTCCATGACCAGACCACGGCGGCGGCACCGCAGAGCGAGCCCGCCGCGCCGCCCAGAAACACCGATGTCATGAACACGGTGTTGAGCCGGCTCTGGGCCGAGGGCTGCAGCGGATAGATCCGGGTCTGGTTGGCCAGCAGCACCGAGCGATAGCCGATGTCGATCAGCGCGATCCCGAGCCCGAGCGCCCACAACGACCGTTCCGCCTGCGAGACGAAGCCGAAGGCGACCAGCAGTGTCACCGCGCCGGCGCCGATCATGAAGCGCGTGCCGAGCCGGTCGGTGATCCGCCCGATGATCGGGCCGCCGAAGATGCTGACGATGCCGATCAGCCCGAACAGGCCGACCGTGTCCGCACCGAATTGATAAGGCGGCCGCGCCAGCAGTGCGGCGAGCGTCGCCCACAGCGCGCTGAACGCGGCGAACGCCAGGAACCCGGTGATACAAGCCGCGCGCAATGTGGCGTGCTCGACGAACAGCCGCCCGAGCGAAAGCAGCAATTTCGGATAGGGCAGATCGCTGCTCGGTTTCGTGGCCGGCAAAGTGCGCCACACGATCACCATCAGCAGGGCGTTCAACGCAATCGCCATTGCGAACACCGCGCGCCAACCGGCGAACTCGCCGACGAAGCCCGAGAGTGTCCGGCCGAGCAGGAGTCCTGCCGACATGCCGCTCAGCAGCGTGCCGACCGCGCGGCCCCGTGTTTCAGGCGGCGCCGCACCGGCCACGGTCGGAATGATGATCTGCGGCGTGACGGTGGTCAGCCCGGCGAGGAAAAGCGCCACGCCGAGGAACGAAAAGTTGGGCGCCGCAGCGCACACCGCCATGCCAACGGTGTTGATGGCGAGCAGCGTGAGGATCAGCCGCCGGCGGTCGACACGATCGCCGATCGGCACGAACAAAAACAGTCCGAGCGAATAGCCGACCTGGCCGAGCATCACGAGCTGGCTCGTCACCGTGTCGCTGGTGCCGAAGCTTGAGCCGATCAGCGGCAGGATCGGCTGGCTGTAATAGAGCGTGGCGATGGCGAAGGTGCAGGCGACCGCCAGCATTCTGATCCGGGTCGGCGTCAGGCTGTCGGCAGGCGTCAAACTACGGTCCATCCGGCAGGCGGACGCCCGACAGGCGCTCGCAGGCTTCGATCAGCCGGTCCTGCAATGCGGCGTCGTTGGCTTCCGGATTCACCGGCTTTGGGCGCCGGTGATAGAAATACTGGCCTGTCACCAGCGCGGCCGGATCGTCGCTGACCGCGAGCCAGACCTGCGTGCGATGCGCCTGATCCAGATCATCGGGCGCGCCGGGACCGCCCATCTTGGTCGCGACCCAGCCGGGCTCCAGCGCGTTCGACTTCACGCCGGGCCAACGCCGCGCGACCGCAAAGGCCAGCAGCACGTCGTGCAGCTTGCTCTCCGCATAAGCTTGCGCGCCTTGCCAGGAGCGCTTCTGCCAGAGCAGATCGTCGATGTTGGCGTCGGCGCTGCGATGCATGCCGGAGCTGAGATAGACCAGCCGCCGCGGCTTCGCGATCAGCGCGGTGAGCACGTAAGGCGCGAGCGTGTTGATCGCGAACAGGTGCGGCAGCCCGTCTTCGGTTTTCCGCAGCGGTTCGCGATAGCCGACAGCCGCATTGTGGATCACCGCGTCAAACGGCCCGAGCTTGTTGGCCTGCTCGGCCACGCTTTTCATCGCCGCGATGCCGGACAGATCGCCGACCGCGACTTCGGCATCGGGCAACGCCTTGCGCGTGTCTTTGGCGCGTGCATCGCTGCGCGCGTGCAGCACCACCGCGTGGCCCTGCTCGGCCAGCAGCTCACCGGCCATCAGGCCCAGACCCGTCGACGAGCCTGTGATGAATATGCGTGCCATGTGATTAAACCGCAGGCCCCGCTGCCATGACTTCGACCTCGACCAGGAACTCCGGCCGGGTGAAGCCCGTCACGATCATCAGGGTCGAGGCCGGCGGCGGATCGACCGTGAACTCGTCGCGCACCGTCATGTAGCCCTTCATGTGCTCGCGGCCGGTGACGAAGGCGTTGATCCGGACCAGATCGGCAAAACCCAGGCCCGCCTCCTTCAGCACCGCCTCGATGTTGCGGAAGCAGAGCCGCGTCTGCTCCTCGACCGTCTCCGGGATGCGGTCGTTCGGATCGATGCCGAGCTGGCCCGAGCAGACCACGAGCCGATAGCCGGCCGGCACCTCGACGCCGTAGCTATAGCGCGCGAAGGGCGTGCGGATGGACTTGGGCGTGATATGTCTCATGATGCGTTTCCCGGCGGCGATGCTATACGATCACAGAGCGAAATCGGAAGCGGGGCGTTGGAAGTTTGGTCATGGCGCGTAAACGGCACTGGGGCGAGCTGAAGTCGAGCGAATTCTCCGAGCTCGATCCGAGCACCACCATCGCGGTGCTGCCGGTCGCGGCGATCGAGCAGCACGGCCCGCATCTGCCGGTGATGACCGACACCGCGATCATGCAGGGCATGATCGACACGGTGCTGGCGCGGCTGCCGGAAGAGCTGTCGGTGCTGTTCCTGCCGATCCAGACCATCGGCAAGTCGAACGAGCATTTGCGCTCCAAGGGCACCATCACGTTCTCGGCCGAGAACCTGCTGCGCACCTGGTTCGAGATCGGCGAGGCCGTGCATCGCGCGGGCCTGCGCAAGCTCGTGATCGTCAATTCGCACGGCGGCAATTCGGAAGTGATCGCGATCTTGACCCGCGAGGTTCGCGTGCGGCTCAACATGCTCGCAGTCGCGACGCAGTGGCGCCGCTTCGGCCTGCCGCCCGACACCTACGCGGCCTATGACGCGACCTACGGCATCCACGCCGGCGACATCGAGGTGTCGCTGATGCTGCACTTCCGGCCCGAGCTGGTCGACATGACGAAGGCCAAGATGTTTCCGTCGAAGGCCGCCGACATCGAGAAGGAATTCACCCATCTGCGGCCGATCGGCACGCATGCGTTCGGCTGGATCGCGCCGGATCTCAATCCGGACGGCGCGCTCGGCGACGCCTCGGCCGGCACGGCCGAGAAGGGCAAGCGCACCGCCGAATTCCAGGCGGACGGATTCATCGCCTTGTTGCGCGACGTGGCGCGGTTTTCGCTGGACCGGTTGCCGTAAATGTCTCAGCGGCCGGACCAATGCACGAAGCGCCTTTCGATCAAGAGGAATAGCAGGTTGAGGCCGTAGCCCAGCGCGCCGGCGGCGAAGATCGCCGCGTACATCCGCGGCATCTCGAACAGCTGCTGGGCTTCGAACACGCTGTGACCGATGCCGTCCTGCGAGCCGATGAACATCTCGGCGACCACGATGATGACCAAAGCGAGCGAAACGCCGTTCCTCAGGCCCACGAACGTCTGCGGCAACGATTCCAGCAGCATCACGTCGAAGAGGACGCGCAGCCGCGAGGCGCCCATCACCTTGGCGGCGAGAAGCCGCGTCTTGCGTGCGTTCATCACGCCATAGGCAACGTTGAACAGGATCACCAGCATGGCGCCGAAAGCCGCGACCGAGATTTTCGTCTTGTCGCCGACGCCGAACAGCACCAGGAACAGCGGGAACATCGCCGAGGCCGGCGTCGAGCGGAAGAAGTCGATGACGAACTCCAGCGACCGGTAGAGCCGCTCGGAGGAGCCCAGCACGATGCCGAGCGGGATCGCGATCACGGCCGCGATCAGCGTCGCCCAAACGGTGCGCTCCACGGTGCGGACGAAGTCGAAGCCGAGCACGCCGCCCATGCCCTTCACCAGCGCGTCGAACGCGGCCTTGGGCGGCGGCAGCAGCACCGGATCGACAAAGCCGCTATGCACCGCGATCGACCACACTGCGAGCAGGCCGATGACGCCGACAACCGGCAGGAACGGTTCGAGTCTCTTCATGCGCGCCGCACCTCCCGCTGGAACACCTCGAGGCAATGCGCCTTGGTGCGCACGAAATCCGGATCGGACAGCGTCACGTCGGTGCGCGGCCGCGCGCCGTCATAGCGCACGAAATCGGCGACGCGAGCCGGATAGCGTGACAGCAGCAGCACGCGATCGGCGAGGTAGACCGCCTCTTCGAGGTCGTGCGACACCAACACCGTGGTGGTCTTGGTCTCGATGAACAGCTTCTGCAACTGCTCGCGCATGAACAGCGTCATCTCATAGTCGAGCGCCGAGAACGGCTCGTCGAGAAACAAAATCTCCGGCTCGACCACCAGCGCCCGCATGATCGAGACCAGCTGCTGCTGGCCGCCGGACATCTGGTATGGATACTTGTTGAGATCGAGCCGCACGCCGAGCCGCGCCACGAGCTTCTCGACCTGCGCGCGCCGCTCGGATTTTCCGACGCCCGCAAGCTTCAGCGGATAGGCGATGTTGTCGAAGGCGCGCAGCCACGGAAACAGCGCCTCGCGATAATTCTGGAACACGTAGCCGAACTTGATCTCCGACAGCAGCATCCCGTCGAACAGCACCTGGCCTTCGTCGAGCGGAATGAGTCCGGCGATCATGTTGATCAGCGTGCTCTTGCCGCAGCCGTTCGGCCCGAACACCGAGATCAATTCGCCGCGCGGGATGTCGAGATCGAACTTGTCGTAGATCACCGCCTCGCCGAAGCGCTTGCTCAGACCCCGGATGGTGACGTGGGGCCTAAGCCCCGCGCCGCCGACCGGCGCCGATGTCGGCACCTCCGCCGGCGCGGGCCGCAATGCATGTGTCGCGCTCATCGCGGCTCCCGGCGCCATCGATCAGAACGACTTCAGGTACTTCTTGACGTCGATCTTCTCCGGCACCACCCCGATCTGGGTGCCGAAGTCGGTGAACGTCTGCAGATAGCCGAGCTGCTTGTCGTTCATGTCCTTGACCATGGTGTAGCCGAGCATCGGCACCGAATCGACGAGGTCGTCGGGCGTCAGGGTGTTCTTGGCGAGATACTTCCGGGCCTCCTGCGGATTCTTCTTGATGAAGTCGACCGCTTTCGCCCAGCCGGCGGCGAAGCGCTTCGCCACATCCGGCCGCTTGGTAATGAACTCGGTGGTGAAGGCGCAGCCGGCGGCGAACGCGTCGGCATCAGGCCCGCCCAGGATGTATTTCGCGATCACGCCGGCTTCCAGCGTCTTCGCGATGCCCATCTTGTGCATGATGGTGGCGCTCGGCTCGAGCGTGTAGCCGCCGTCGAAGGTGCCGGCCTTCATGGCGTTGACGTGCTGGCCCATGTCGAGCTGGTCGATGGTGTAGTCGCCCTCCTTCAGCCCCACTTTTGCGAGCACGCCCTTGGCGGTGTTGAGGTTGGCCGGTCCGGGCGCCGACATCAGCTTCAAGCCTTTGAAGTCGGCGAGCGTCTTCACCTTGTCGGCGAGGCCCTCGCGCACCACGAACTGCTCCATGACGTAGGTCGTGGTCTGGCTGTGCATGGCGACGTACATCGCGACGCCCGGCTTCTTCACATTGGCGTTGAGGCCTTCGAGCGTGACCAGCACGGCCGAGACCTCGATCTGGTTGGTCATCAGCGCCGCGACGTTCGGCGGGCCGCCCATCAGCTTGATGGTCTCGGGCTCGATATCGAGTTCCTTGAAGTAGCCTTTCTCGATCGCGACGAAATAAGGCAGCGACGACGAGATCGGGAAGACGCCGACCGAAACCTTGTCGGCCGCAAAAGCGGGCTGCGCGGCGGTGAGCGCCAGCGCGCCGGCTCCGATCAGCGAGAGAAAATGGCGGCGTCGCATATCTTTGCTTCTCCTTTGGAAAGCTTCAGCTTTTCGCCATGGCGGGCAGTCCGGGCACCTCCTGGTAGAGCCGCCGGAGCTTCGCCATGAAGTCCGGCTGTTTTTTATGCAAACTTCCTGCCACCGGATCGGCGCCCTCCAGCATGGTGTCGGTGGCTTCGAGCGAGAATTCCATGGTGAAGCGCATCCGCTCGCGGCGGAGCGCTTCGATGTCGGTGAGCCAGGCCCGCGGATCGCGGCGGCCGGCCGCCCATGCTCGGGCCATGAGACCGGCCGCGACGGCCGCGTCCTCGATGGCCTGGGTGGCGCCCTGCCCGAGCGTCGGCACCATGCCGTGGGCGGCGTCGCCGAGGTAAAGCACCGGGCTCAGCGGATCGGTGTAGAGCACGCCGTGCTCCTGCATCCGCGCCCAATGCATGTCGGCGACGTTGGCGCAGACGGTGTCAACGAGCCAGCGGCCCTGATCGCTCAAGCGACCGCCGGGCGGCGTGAGGGCCGCGCGCAGCGCGTCGGGCTCTTTCAGGCGCTCCGGGATCGGCTGGTCGGGCGGGATCGGAAAGGCGGTGGCCACATAGACGTGATCGGGCGGCACGCGAAACGCCAGCAAGCGGTTCGGGCCGTTGAACCATTGCTCATAATCGTCGATCAGTCCGCGGCTCGAATCCGGCACAAGCACGCGCGAGATCGCAACGCCGACCATGCGGCTCTGCGCTTCGCCCGCGAGCGCGCGGCGCACCTGGGAGTAGCGGCCGTCCGCCGCGATCAGGAGATCGATGTTGTCGAGACGGTGTTCGACGCCGCCCTGCTGCCATGCGATCGACGTGGCGCCGCCGCTGCGGGCGATGTTGGTGATGGCGCAATCGTAAGACACCGCAGGCGCCGCGGCGTCTCGCAGCACGCGATAGAGCTCCGACCACCGGATGCGCCAGCCGTGGTTGTTCGCGACTTCCGATAGCGGCAGGTCGAACAGCACGGTGCCGTCGGTGAGCGAAATGCGCCAGTTGCGCCATGGCAGTCCTGCCGCACTGATCATGCCGGTGAGGACCGGATCATGCGCCTGAAGCGCCATCCGCGCGTTCGGCCCGATGTTGAGGCCGGTCCCGGACTCGGCGTGATCGCCCTGCGCGACGCGCTCCAGGCAGATCACCTCGGCGCCCGGGAGCCGCGACAGCGTGCGCGCCATGATGCAGCCGGCGACGCCCCCGCCGACGATGACGATGCGCATCAGCGGGCCTCCGATGTGGCGCGTTCGGCAATCGCCGCAATCAGCCCGCCGCCGTCTGGGCCCTGATGCTCGGCACCGCCCGAGACAAAGATCCGCCCGTCGCCGATCACGCCGGCCACGAGACCGCCGAGCGCGCCGCGCACATGGCGCTGAGCGTTGATGTCGGTGTCGTCCAGCATGGTGTGGCGCTGGCCGCGGATTTGACCGCGGCGGTCCGGCTCGCATTTGACGAACACGGCGCGCAGGCGGGCAAGATCGCGGGCGCTCACCTGCGGCTTCGCCTCGATGCCGAGATCGGCAAGCATCGCAACCACGCCGCCGATGTCGAGTGCGTCGGTCATCGGCCGGTGCGCGATCACGAGATCGCCCGACCAGAAGCGGCTGTTGCCCAGCACGATGACCTCGTTGGCCTCGACCTCGACACCCGACGAGATGCTGGCGCAGTTCGAGAGCACATCGAAGTCGCGCAGCATCGCGGTCTCGTCCACGGCGTTGATCTCGCCGAGCGCCAGCGCTGTGCCGAAGGCGCCGGCGGCGCGCGCCAGCGCCATCGAGCGGTTCGGATCGGTGGTGACGACCGATTGCCCGCGCGCCTTGGCGGCCTCGGCGCGGGCCGAGGTGATGCACGGGCATTTGACCTGGACGAAATGCACGTCGCGCGGGTCGGCGATATGCGCGTCCGCCATCGCGGCCTTAACGGCGCTGGCGACGCTCTGCACATGGGCGTTACGGCCGACGTGCTCGGCGGGCAACGGCGCGCTGATCGCGGTGCCGATCGCCAGCGCCGGCTTGGCATAAGGCGGCTTGGTATCGGGTGTGTTGGGCGCGTCGCCGCTCCGCGCCAGCACGACGTAGTGCGGGCTGAGCACGCCTTCGGTGCCGCCGGACAGCACGCAGGGGATGTGCTTGAGAAGCTCCTCGGGCTCGGCGCCGAGCTTGCGGCCCATGAGGCCCATCAGGCTCTGGGTGAAATAGCCGCGGGTGAAATCGTTCACGCCGCCGTTGCCCTCGGTCTTGCCGATGACGGCGGAGATGTGCTCGGGCGCGACCACGCCCTTGGCGAACAGCGCCTCCAGCGCAGAGACGTCGCCCGGGTGGGCCATGGAGAGTCTGAAAACGGTCGCTTGCATCAGGCTCCCCTAGCAAAATTCCTGCCGTTCACAATCGGCAACTCGGGCGGTGCCATCCCTCCCCGCGAGGGGAGGGTGGCGCCGAAGGCGCCGGGTGGGGAGATGCTGCCACGCGAGAGCTTTCCGTTGTTGATGCATCTCCCCACCCGACCTCGCTGACGCGAGGCCACCCTCCCCTGGCGGGGAGGGAGACCCG
>Ga0209758_1003690_pt1 | contig 13610 bp, 13 predicted proteins | sample AraplaMF_Col_mMF_FD_184258 | JGI IMG/M metagenome (GOLD analysis project Ga0209758, IMG submission 184258) | Arabidopsis root microbial communities from the University of North Carolina, USA - plate scrape MF_Col_mMF (SPAdes) (version 2) | ecosystem: Host-associated > Plants > Roots > Endosphere... | reverse complement strand
AGTCGAGCGCGGTGAGGATTTGTTCGGCAGCCTTGCGTGCTGCATCGGCGGTGGCAGCGGAGATCGCCGCCGGTACGGTCGATGTATGAAGGATGCCGTTGCGATGGACATTTTCGGCCGGGTCGAAGCAGAGCACGGTGCCATCGGTGGCGCGGGCGGCGATGATCGAGATCTCGCGCTCGAAGGCGACGAAGCTTTCGAGGATGAGCGGCACCGAGCCGAGCTCCGCATAGGCCCCGTCAGGACTGTCGGCCGGTGAACGGAACACCTTCTGGCCCTTGCCGTCATAACCGAGGCGGCGGGTTTTCAGCACCCCCCGACCGCCGAAATCCTTCAGTGCCTGCTCGAGATCGGCCTGGCTGTCGACGGCATGGAAACGGGCGGTCGGGATCCCGCAGCCATTGATGAAGCGTTTTTCGATGAGGCGGTCCTGTGCGGCTTCCAGTGCCTTCGGGGGCGGATAGACAGGCACGCTCTTCGCCAGCTTTTCGGCAGCCGCAACAGGCACGTTCTCAAACTCGTAGGTCACGACGTCGCAGAGATCAGCCAATTCGGCGAGCGCTGCCGGATCGTCATAGGCGGCTACGATCTGCCGGTTGGCGAGCTGGGCGGCGGGGCTGTCCGTCTGCGGCTCGAGGATGACCGTGCGGAAATTCAGCCGTGCCGCGGCCATGGCAAGCATGCGGCCGAGCTGGCCGCCGCCGATGATGCCTATCGTTCTTACCATCAGAGATCGTCCATCGGATATTCGGCGACCGAGGCGCTCTGGCGCTCGCGCCATTCGTCGAGGCGGTCGGCGATCTCCTCGTCGGAGAGGGCGAGCACGGCAGCGGCGAGAAGAGCAGCGTTGATGGCGCCGGCCTTGCCGATGGCAAGCGTACCGACGGGGATGCCGCCCGGCATCTGGACGATGGAAAGCAGGCTGTCCTGACCGGACATCGTCTTCGACTGGACCGGCACGCCAAAGACCGGCAGCGGCGTCATGGCAGCCGTCATGCCCGGAAGGTGGGCCGCGCCGCCGGCGCCTGCAATGATGACCTTGAACCCCTCCGCGCGCGCTCCCTTGGCGAAAGTGACGAGCCGGTCGGGTGTGCGATGAGCCGAGATGATACGCGCGTCATACTCGATTTCCAGCGCCTCCAGCGTATCGGCAGCATTCTTCATGGTTTCCCAGTCGGACTGGCTGCCCATGATAATGGCGACTGGCGGTCTGTCTGTCATCGTCACAATCGTTCCTTCAGGCGATGATATCGGGGATGATCTGGTCTTCCAACTTGGAGAGCTTGTCCTTGATGACCAGCTTCTTCTTCTTCATGCGCTGGATGCGCAGGGCATCGCAACCTGTCTCAATCATGGCGTTGATCGCGGCGTCGTAATCCTCGTGCTCCTGACGCAGACGCGCCACCATGAGCCTGATTTCCGCCTGTTCCTGATCGGCCATTTGCATTCCCCATAATCGTCTTCGGACCTTGTCCGGTCTGCCGATAATTTCCGCAAGCTCCTATCACCAAATAGAGGTAACGGGAAGTTAGTGTTGATCATGAATTTGCCGCTTAGTCTCCATCTTTTGGCCTTCGACAAGCCTTTAAAAATGTGTCACAGTCCGCGGGTTGACACCTTGGATCTCCAGCAATGGATGGCTGGGGAAGGGTAAGAGGAAGGAAGGGTCAAATGACTGTTCAAGCTCATCTTGAATCGCTCCAGAAAAAGCATGTCGCTCTCGAGGAGGAGTTGCATGCCCTGAGAACATCTCCCTCTATTTCCGATACTGAACTTGCCGAATGCAAGCGCCGTAAGCTGCGCATCAAGGACGAGATCGAGCGTCTCAAGTCATCCGTCCATTGATCTTTCCAGGATATCGCCGGACATCAGTCTTGTGAAAGAAAAGGTAAATTCCCCAATTTTCTAGACTATCGAGCAAGACCCGGTGAATAACCGAAATCAAGCGCCAGTCCCTTGCATGCGGCATCGGGCTGGCGTTTTTATGAGAAAAGGGCGTCTTCAGGCCCAGAACTGATCCAGCCAGAGATTGAGCTTGTCGAAGCCGCGGTTGTTGACCGTGTAAATGCGCTTCGTTCCTTCCGAGGTCACGGAAACGAGATTGCTTTCGAGCAGCGCCTTCAGATGTTGCGACACGGCGGGACGGCTGATCGGCAGGCCCTCGGCAAGCTCATTGACCGTCTTCGGCGCGCGCCGCAATTCCTCCAGCAAGAACCGCCGGTTCGGATCGGCAATCGCAGCGAAGGGGTCCGTGTTCGACATCACAAAAAGCTACGTCAAACAGTCTCTTGCAGCAAGGAAATTGTGCATCGCAACGGAACACAACCCTATTCGAGCACGCCTTCGCGCAGGATCAGGAAAGCAGCGATCAGCGCCATGGCATACATGAAGGGGTAGAATATCTGCGGCTTCATGCGCCGCACACACCATGCACCGGCAATCGTTGCCAGCGGGGCGAAGGGGAGGAGCGTGGCGGAGGCCAGAAGATTGCGGGTGTCGAGCTGGCCGAGCGCGAAATACGGAACGAGCTTTACAGCGTTCAGAATGGCGAAGAAGCGCACGCTGGTACCGGTGAATTCGCGTGGCGGCAGCTTGAGCGGCAGGGCGTAAATCTGGAAGGGCGCGCCGCCGGCATGGGCAACGAAGCTGCCGTAACCGGAAAACGTGCCCCAAAGGCTTGCCAGTACCGGGCGCTGGGGTCGTGGCGGGATGACTATACCCTTGCCGGGGCCGAAATTGTTCCAGAAATAACGCAGACAGAAGGCAACGGTGACGGCGCCGATGAGAATGCGCAGCACATAGCCGGGCACGAGAGCGGAGGTGGCCCAGCCGAAGGCGATACCGAGAATGGCGCCCGGCAGCATGATCCTCAGCGTCGTCCAGTCGCCGTGCCGGCGCCAGATGACCAGCGATATCATGTCCATGAAGACGAGGATGGGAAGCAGGATCGCGGCGGCTTCGACGGGTGCGACGACGAGGGCGAGAAAGGGAAGGCCGATCAGCGACAAAGCGTCGCCCATCCCGCCTTTGGCAAGCCCGACCAGAATGACAGCCGGGATTGCGGCGTAGTAGAATGACAGATCTTGCGGCATGCTTTTGAAGTTCCTCCCCTTGCAAGCCCCCTCTATCGGAATTACTCACTCAAAACGAGTGCGGATCCGCCATAGGGCAGGGAAAACCGCCGCAGATGGAAAGACTTCATGACCGAACCGGAAAACCGCTGCCGCCTTGTCCTTGTTGTGCCCGACATCGCCGATGCCGATGAACAGGTGAAGAGCGTCGCCGATGCGCTTGATGGCGGCGATGTCGCATCCGTCATTCTGCCGCAATACGGTCTGGATGACGGCAGCTTTCAGAAACGCGCGGAGAAGCTCGTGCCCATCATTCAGGGCGCCGGTGCTGCGGCACTGATCGCCGGCGACAGCCGCGTTGTCGGCCGGTCGAAGGCCGATGGCCTGCATATCACCGGACCGGCAAGCGAGATTGCCGATGCGATCGATCGTTACGCGGACAAGCTGATCGTCGGCGGCGGCAATGCGGCCGACCGGCATACGGCGCTGGAAGTGGGCGAGGAACGGCCCGACTACATCTTCTTCGGCAAGCTCGACGGCGACATCAAGCCGGAGGCGCATCCGAAGAACCTGGCGCTTGCCGAGTGGTGGGCATCGATGATCGAGATCCCCTGCATCGTCATGGGCGGCACTGATCCGGCTTCCGCGCTTGCCGTTGCCGAGACCGGCGCGGAGTTCGTGGCGATGCGCATGGGTGTTTTTGCGGAGCCGGCGCAGGCGTCCTCGATCGTGGCTCATATCAATGCCTTGCTTGACGAAAAAGCGCCACGGTTTGAGGATTGATATCGCCCTCATGCCGATCCCTGCCCGCCTTTCGAGATGCGCTCTCCTTTGCATAACCGCCCTGCTGGCGGTCCGGTCGGAGTTTGCGCTGGCCCAGGCGAATGAAGCGATTACCGAACCCTCTGTGACGCCCAGCCAGACATTCCGTACCGACCGGCCGCAGCCGCCCGCTGGCGCCGTTCCATCCGATGGTGTCGGGGTTTTCGATCGCATGGGCGCAAAGCTGCCCGACCTGCCGCCTGAAAAGGAATACAAGGGACAGATCGACGAGGCGTTCGGCGCCTATCAGCGCGGCTATTACCTGACCGCCATGGATAAGGCGTTGCCGCGGGCGCAGCTCGGCGATCCGGCCGCCCAGACCCTGATCGCGGAAATCCTGTCGCAGGGGCTCGGCGTCAAGCGGGATATGAAGAATGCCGTTTTCTGGTACGGCAAGGCGGCGGAGGGCGGCGATCCGGCCGCCATGTTCAAATATGCGTTGCTCCTCATGGAGGGCAACAACGTCACGCGCGACAAGGCGAAGGCCGATGAATTCATGCGCAAGGCGGCTGACGCGGGCAATTCGTCTGCCGAATTCAACTGGGCGCAGACGCTCGTTGCCGACAATCCCGGCGACAAGGGGCTGAAGCTTGCCTTGCCCTATTATGAGAAGTCGGCGGAACACGGCGTCGCCGATGCGCAATATGCAGTTGCGCAGATCTACCAGAAGGTTGCCGATCTGCCTGACGACAAGAAGCTTCTGGCCCGCGATTGGCTGGCGCGCGCGGCGCGCGCGGGGTTCGATACGGCGCAGCTCGACATGGGTATCTGGCTGGTTAACGGTATCGGCGGACCGAAGGATTACGTGCGTGGCTTCGAATGGCTGAAGTTTGCCGCCAACCGCGGCAATGTCGTAGCACAGAACAAGCTTGCACATCTCTACATCAATGCGCTCGGTACCCCGCCCGATCCAATCGAGGCTGCGAAATGGTACGTGCTGTCGCGGCGGGCGGGGCTGACCGACCCGGTGCTCGAGGATTTCTATCTCGGCATCGAGGATGATCAGCAGAAGGCGGCGATCGAGGCGGCAAACAAGTTCCGCCGGACCAATTAGGGCGTCCTTTGTGCGTCCATTCGGACGCACAAAGGACGCCCTAACTTTTTGAATCTACGCATCGGCCTTTGCCTTAGAAAAGCGCGTCCTCGAACAGATCTTCGTCGCTCTGGGCTTTTGCCGGCTCAGCAGATACGGGTGCCGCCGTTTCCGCGGTGGCGGGAATGATGTCGCGATGGACATTGCGCTCCTGCACCATGGTGTAGAGCTTGAAGATCTTGCGGTCGAGCGGAGCAATCGCTTCGGCGATGTCGGAGATATCGGCGATCCGATCGCCGGCCACGGTTTCCAGCACATCGGCACAGCGGGCGAGCACATCGCCGAGATCATGCTGGAAATCGAGCTTGCCGATCAGCAGGTTGATCTTGGTCGCGACCTCGCGGCCATGTTCGGCAAGCACCTTGAGCTCGTCTTCCATCAGGTCGGCTGCGGAGCGGATCGTGCTGACCGCCGAGGTGAGGCTTTCGGCAAGGCCGCCGTTCTTGGCGCTGCCTGCGGGAGCAACGCGACCGGCCGAGGCTTCGAGTGTCGGCAGGCCGTTGACGATGGCATCGGCTGAATCGTCGAGCTTGCCGGCAAAGATGCGCAGCTCGGCGGTAACGACGTTGATCGACTTGCCCTCTTCCCCGAGACGGCTGCAGCGCAGGTTGGTATTCAGCGCCATGTAGTGAATATCGGTCTTGACCGCGCGGATCGCCTCGATGGAGTGCAGAAGCGTCGCGGCGGTGCCGAGCGTCGACTGGCTGACCTGATCGGCCTGCCGGCCCGCGGCATCGACCTGTTTGACGATCTCGTGGGCGGCCGAGACGCTGGATTCCAGCGCGCGCATGAAATTGCCGCCATTGCCGTCGCTCTGACCACCCATCTGGTCGCGCAGCCTCAGAATTTCCTGCGTATCCTGGCTGAAACTCGCGATGGTCTGCACGACATTGCGGGAATCCCGCTGGAAATCCGTGCACATATCCGCCATCTGCGCGGCCGTCAGGTGATGAATGATGTTCTGCAGGCGCTTGCGTGCGTCGGCATCGAGCCTGACGCCGTCCTCGCTTGCGAAGAAATCTTCCAGCAGCGAGAAGGTGCTCTGCACATGCTCGATGCGCTGACGGGTGATATCGCCGATCTGCAGCGCCGAAAGCGTGGATGCGACCTTGGCCTGCACGCCGCGGGCAACGGCACCGACGTCGCGGGCGATCGCGCCAAGATTCTGGCGATGATCGGCGATTTTCTTCGCGTCGTCTTTGAGTGCCCTGGCAACAGCAGGAACGGTGTCGGCATAGTTCTTGGAGAGATTATTGCCGAAGGAGAGGGCAAGCTTGACCTCCTTCTGCAGGCTGTCGAGATGGGTAGCGAAACGGTTGACTTCGTCGGTCCCTGAATAGATGCGTTCGAGGATTTCCTGAGCGAAGCCCGCGAATTCGGCAAGGCCCGCGCCTGTTATCTTCACCGTGACCGCAAAGGTGCGCAGATAGCGCATCGTCTCCTGCATATCAGCGACATGCCGGTGCAGTTCCGAGCCGGTCTGGGCAAGTGCCATCAGGGCCTGCTGGCGGTTTTCTTCGGCGCCCGGAAGCTCGATCAGGTTCTGGACGGTTGCATTGAGATCAGCGCTGGTATCACTCGCCTCATTGTTTTCGAGCGCCTTGGTGATCTGGTCCAGCGACGTCAACAGACGATTGAGGACATCCATGACGGACAGCAGGACGGTGCCGCCTTCGAGGAAGCGCTCCTCGACCTGGGTGCGGGCCGATTCCAGAGTCTGACTGATATCCGAACCTGATGCGTAAAACGCAGTCTGTGCCGATGCCGTCGCGTTTGTCATTTTTGTACCTTTACTTATAAACACAGGCAATTTGACTCTATTTTTACGGGCAGGATGGAAACGGCAGGTAAACGCCGGAGACTCGTAAACGTTGTGATTAACAACCTATGAAAGCATTCGGCAAGAATTGACAGGTCTTGCGTTGGCGCCTGTCTATCTATTTGTTTTTTTATGGTATTTTATAATGTGAGAAGGCTTCAGTATAAATTATCCCAGATGAGAATTCAGGGAGTCTGGACTCGCGCTAATTGCACTTTCCTACAACCGCCGTTTACCCGCTGTTAAGCCTGTCATGAGAGTCCTTTTAGGGTCGTTAAGTATTTCTCCGACCCTGGAGGCTGCATTGAATACTCAGGTGCAATATTGTGAATCTATATCCCTTCCGGAAGTTCTGAGCATTCGTAATGCGTCAGAAGTATATGCGAAGGTTATTGGTCAATTTCGTGACAATAATACAATTACTCTAAGTCTTCCCGAAAACGCGGAAGCGGATCTGAGTTTCCTTCAGCTCATCGAAGCCGCCCGCCGTCAGGCAAAGGCCGCAGGCAAGACTTTTACCCTTTCGGCTCCAGTCGGCGGTTCGCTTCTCAAGGTTCTTGAGCGGGCCGGATTTATGGAAGCCTTCGATCAAGAAGACAAGAAGTTCTGGTTGCATAAAGAGGTGACGTTATGAGCGCAAACATCCTGACCGTTGACGATTCCGCCAGCATCCGGCTGACCACCAAGGTCACGCTCACCAACGCAGGCTACACAGTCACCGAAGCCGTCAATGGCGCCGAGGGCCTGGCAACCGCCAAGAGCGGCAATTTCGACCTGATCGTCACCGATCTCAACATGCCCGTCATGGACGGGCTGACGATGATCGAGGAGCTGCGCAAGCTGCCCGCCCAGGCCGGCGTGCCGATCATCTTCCTGACGACGGAATCCGATGCCGACCTCAAGGCACGCGCCAAGGCTGCCGGCGCCACCGGTTGGCTCACCAAGCCGTTCGATCCGGAAAATCTCGTTAAGATCGTGAAGAAGGTCCTTGGCAGATGAGCTCGCTTGATCCAGTCGCAGTATTCCGTACCGAAGCAGCCGAATGCCTCGAGGCGATCGAAGCCGGCCTTCTCGACCTCAATCACGACCTCGAAAACAAGGATCTCGTCGACGCCGTGTTCCGCGGCCTTCACACGTTGAAGGGCTCGGGCGCGATGTTCGGCTTCGAGGCGCTCGCCGCTTTCACCCATCATTGCGAAACGGCCTTCGACCGTGTCCGCAAGGGTGAGGTTCCGGCTACCGCCGAGCTCGTCGCGGCCGTCCTTGCCGCGCAGGACCACATGCAGGCTCTCGTCGAGCAGCCCGATGCCGATCATGGCGATACCGGCCACAAGCTGCTTGCCCAGCTTCAGGCCGCCGTCGGCGGCAAGGTCGAGGCAAAGGAGGCTGCCGCGCCTGCCGCTGCAGCGCCCGCTGTCACTGCAATCGCTCCTGCCAAGAAGACGACGACCTGGCGCATCCGTTTCAGCCTGCCGGCAAATGCCATGGCCAACGGCACCAACCCGCTCGGCCTTCTGGATGAACTGCGCGATCTCGGCGAATGCGCAGTCCGTGCAAACACATCAGGCATTCCGCCGCTCGATGATTTGGTCCCGACCGAACTCTACGTCTCCTGGGACGTCGTTCTGACCAGCGAGCAGGACCGTTCCGCCATCGACGACGTCTTCATCTTCGTCATGGACGATATGGAGCTCGATGTTCAGGAAATCGCCGGTCCGCAAGCCGCACCGGTCGATACAAAGAAGGATGTAGCTGCCGCCGCTCCGGTCGCCGCGGTAACACCCGCCGCCTCTCCGGAATTCCGCCCGGTCGAGGCGGTTCCGGTGAAGCGCGAAACGCCCGCACCCGCCCAAGCCGCAGCCCAGGCAAAAGCGCAGGAAAACGTCCGCGTTCCGGCAGAACGTCTCGACGAGCTGATGGACCGCGTCGGCGAGCTCGTCATCGCCCAGTCGCGCCTCAGCCAGCTGGCAAGTTCCAGCTCGGATATCGCCCTGCGCTCGGTTTCGGAGGAAATCGAACGTCTCTCCGGCGAGCTTCGCGACACGATGATGGTGCTCCGCATGGTGCCGGTCGGAACGCTCTTCTCGCGCTTCCGTCGCCTCGTCCATGATCTCGCGCGTGAAACCGGCAAGGTGATCGAACTCGTCACCGAAGGCGAGACCACCGAAGTCGACAAGACCGTCATCGAGCGTCTCGCCGATCCGCTTGTCCACCTCGTCCGCAACTCGATCGACCACGGCCTCGAGCCGCCAGCCGAACGCCTCGGCGCCGGCAAGACGGAAGCAGGGACCGTGACGCTTGCCGCCCACCAGTCCGGCGGCGAAGTCATCATCTCCATCAAGGATGACGGCCGTGGCATCAACCGCGAGCGGGTTCGCGCCAAGGCGGAATCTTCTGGCCTGATTGCACCCGGCCAGCCGCTTTCCGATCAGGAACTGCTGCAGCTCATCTTCGCGCCGGGCTTCTCCACGGCCGCGCAGATCACCAATCTCTCCGGCCGCGGCGTCGGCATGGATGTCGTCAAGAAGACGGTGGAGGCGCTGCGTGGCGCCATCGAGATCGTCAGTTTGCCGGGGCAGGGCTCGGAAGTCTCTCTTCGCATCCCGCTGACGCTCGCCATCATCGATGGCCTGCTGGTGCGTGTCGGTTCCGGCCGTTACGTCATCCCGCTCTCGGCGGTCGAGGAATGCCTCGAATTGTCGCTGGAAGAAGATCTCCGCTCGCGTGGGCGCAGCTTCATCTCGCTGCGCGACAGTCTGGTGCCGTTCCTCAGGCTGCGCGATCTCTTCCGAACCGGCACCAAGCCGGACGTGCATCAGAAGGTGGTTGTCATCTCAACAGGCACCGAACGTGTCGGCCTCGTGGTCGATCAGATCATCGGCGACCACCAGACGGTCATCAAGTCGATGTCGAAACTGCACAACAACGTGGCGACCTTCTCTGGCGCCACCATTCTTGGCGACGGCAGCGTCGCTCTCATTCTTGACGTCGGGCACCTCGTTGCCGCGGGTCAGCAACAGGAGGCGCAATTGCGCGTGGCAGGATGAGCACAGCAGCAACAGCCGAAAAATTCGACAAGCACTGGAATTATGCTGAGGAAGTCGAAGTTCTGACTTTCGATCTCAATGGCGAGACCTTCGCTCTGGAAGCAGTCATCGTCCAGGAAATCCTGGATCTGCTTCCCGAAACTGCGGTGCCGGGCGCCCAGCCTTTCGTCGCCAGCGTCATCAACTTCCGCGGCAAGGTCATTCCGCTCGCCGATCTTCGTCTCGCTTTCGGGATGGAAGCTTCGGAAGCGACGATCGACAGCCGCATCGTCGTCATCGAGGTTGATCTGCAGGGGGAGCAGACACTCGTGGGAATGCGCACCGACAAAGTGAACGAAGTGACGACGCTGACGAAGAGCGCCAGCGAACCGCCGCCAAGCGTGGGTATGCGTTGGCGCGCGGATTACATCAACTGCCTGGTCAAGAGGGGGGGCGAGTTCATCATCCTTCCGAATTTGCAGGCGATTTTCTCATCGAGGCATGAGACGGCGGGGGCCGTCAACTAGCCGGGGGCCAATCATTGAGGGGTTAAGACGATGCGATTGACGATCAAGACAAAGTTGGTGACTGCGTTCACTTTTATCATTCTCATGCTCATGGGCACTGCTGCCTACGGCATCTTCAGCCTCGGCTCGCTGAACGACACGATCGGTAACCTTCTTGCCGGTCCCGCTGCGCGCCTCGACCTGGCGCAACAGATCAATATCGCCCAGCTCGAAGCCATCCGCCAGCAGAAGAACCTCCTGACGGCGCGTAATGCCGACGACGCTTCCGGTGCGATCGAAAAGGGCAACAAAGCTCGCAAGGACTTCGCCGATGCCTTCGCTGCCGTGACGAAGCTTGCGACCGAGCAAGGCAAGGCGCGTTGGGAACGCGTTGCCGAACTCTCCAAGGCATTCAATCAGGCCGACGACCAGATCCGAAATTTCATCAAGGACGGCAATATGGACGGCGCCAACAACGTCTCGGTGACGATGGCTCGCCAGACGGCCAACGATATCGACGCCACACTCGATGAAATTCTGACGCTCGAAAAACAGCGCATGAAGGAAGCAGACGACAGCGCCGAACAGCAGTATGGCACGACGCGCACGATGATGATCGCGATTGCCGCTGTGGCGCTGCTGATCGCTGTCCTCACTGCCTTCTGGATCGCCAATACGATCAGCAAGGGTCTCACTCGCGCCAACACCGTTGTGCGCGAAGTTGCCGAAGGCGACCTGACGAAGATGGCCGAAATCACCACGCATGACGAAATCGGCGAACTGCTCGGCAACGTCAATGTCATGATCGAACGCCTGCGCGGCGTCGTCGCCGATGCCCTGTCGGCCGCCGACAATGTTTCGTCGGGCAGCCAGGAACTCTCGGCGAGCTCCGAGCAGGTCTCGCAGGGCGCGACCGAACAGGCGGCTTCGGCTGAAGAAGCCTCCGCTTCGATGGAGCAGATGGCTGCCAACATCAAGCAGAACGCCGACAATGCCGCCCAGACCGAGAAGATCGCCCGCCAGTCCGCCAAGGACGCGGAAGCTTCCGGCGATGCCGTCAACCGCGCCGTCGATGCAATGCGCACGATTGCCGAGAAGATCGGCATCGTTCAGGAAATCGCCCGCCAGACCGATCTGCTCGCTCTGAACGCCGCCGTCGAAGCCGCTCGTGCCGGCGAACACGGCAAGGGCTTTGCGGTGGTCGCATCCGAAGTCCGGAAGTTGGCAGAGCGCAGCCAGTCGGCAGCCGCGGAGATCTCCTCTATGTCGAGCGACACGGTCAAGGCCGCCCGCGACGCCGGCGAAATGCTCGGCCGCCTGGTTCCTGACATCCGCAAAACCGCAGAGCTCGTCTCCGAGATCAGTGCTGCCTGCCGCGAACAGGATATCGGCGCCTCGCAGATCAACGAAGCGATCCAGCAGCTCGACAAGGTGACCCAGCAGAATGCCGGTGCCTCCGAAGAGATGTCGGCTACTTCTGAAGAGCTTGCTGCTCAGGCCGAAGAACTGCAGGCTTCGATCGCCTTCTTCAAGGTCGATACGGCAGGCGCGACCCGTGCTGGCGTACGGAAGACCGCTGCGAAGACGACTGCCAAGATGGTCAAGGCTCCGGCCACTGCCCCACGCAAGCCAGCTCCGGCGACGCAAAACCACAATCACGGCCACACCGTAGCTTCCCAACAGGCACGCGCCAAGGGCTTTGCTCTGGACATGTCGATGGGCGGCCCGGATGCCGGCGACGATGATTTCCGCGAAAGCGCATGAGTGCTTCGCAGTGAACCGAAACTCTCCGCGGCCGCTTCGGCGGCCTCGGACCGAAATATCCCGCAACGTGTGTATGCGTTAGCGTCGTGATCACTAGATGTCCGACTGCTGGGAAGTGAATTACTCGCTGTTCCCCCTTTTTGGCTCTTCTTTGACTTTCCTCACCGGCGATCTGCTCACGGGCCGCCTTGCGAGACAGTATTTTCCGCTTCCAGGGGATAGAGATGCGTTTCACCATTAAAATGAAGCTAGGTATTGCTTTTGGTCTCGTAATATTATTGGCGCTTGGAATGGCAGGTCTTGCCATTGCCAATCTTTATTCACTCAATGCCGCCATCACCGATATCGTTGCTGGTCCTGCCAAGAATCTTCTGGCTTCGGGCGGGCTTTCTGATGCGGTCTCCGCATCGATCCGCGCCGAGAAGAATGCCATCATGAACACGGATCCCGCTGCCATTACCGGATATCGGGACACGGTCACGCAGGAGCGGAAGTCTATCGACGACCGGCTGACCGAGCTCGACAAGGAAACCAATCCGGCAATCATCAGCAAGCTCGCAGAATTCCGCTCGGTCTATCCGAATTGGACGCGAGTGCAGGACCAGATCCTCGATCTGGCAACCCAGAACACAACTGAAAGCAATGCGCATGCCGCCCAGATCTCCATGGGCGATGGCGCAAAGGTCACGGACAATCTCCTGAAGATCCTAGGTGAACTCAACAATCACATCGTTGAGGATCTGCACGCTACGGACGAAGCGACGAATGTCCAGTACGACAATTCCAGCAGTGCCCTGATCGGTATGGCAGTGGTGCTGTTCGTCTTCTCGACGGCTATCGCCGGCTGGATCGCATTCGGCATCAACCGCGGTCTGAAGATGGTTGCCTTCGTTGCGGAGGCCGTGTCGAAGGGCGATCTCGAACAGAAGGTCGAGATCAAGACCAATGATGAGATTAAGGATCTGATCGACACGGTCAATGTCATGACCGCCAACCTGCGCAGCACTGCGGCGCTTGCCGACAAGATCGCTATGGGGGATCTCTCGGTAGACGCAAAACCGCTGTCGGATAAGGATGTTCTCGGCATCGCCATGCAGAGCATGGTGTCAAACCTGCGCACAACGGCCGAAGTGGCCGATCTCATCTCGAACGGCGACCTGACGGTCTCTCCGAAGCCTCTCTCCGAAAAGGATACGCTTGGTATCGCTCTGGAGCAGATGGTGGAGCGCCTGCGTGGTGTCGTCGCCGATGCGATCGCGGCTGCTGAAAACGTCTCGTCCGGTAGCCAGGAACTCTCGGCCAGCTCCGAGCAGGTCTCGCAGGGCGCGACCGAACAGGCGGCTTCGGCTGAAGAGGCCTCCGCTTCGATGGAAGAGATGGCTGCCAACATCAAGCAGAACGCCGACAATGCCGCCCAAACCGAAAAGATCGCCCGCCAGTCCGCCAAGGATGCGGAGAATTCTGGCGATGCCGTCAACCGGGCGGTGGCTGCGATGCGCACGATCGCCG
>Ga0209758_1003689_pt1 | contig 13612 bp, 10 predicted proteins | sample AraplaMF_Col_mMF_FD_184258 | JGI IMG/M metagenome (GOLD analysis project Ga0209758, IMG submission 184258) | Arabidopsis root microbial communities from the University of North Carolina, USA - plate scrape MF_Col_mMF (SPAdes) (version 2) | ecosystem: Host-associated > Plants > Roots > Endosphere... | reverse complement strand
CGCTGACGGCGGCCATCAGGTATCCCAGCAGCACCAGGAGCCCGTCGCGCTGCAGCAGGGCCAGGGCCAGGACGGCCACCGTGGCCCCCGGCGCCAGGTTGCCCAGCGGGATCGGCAGCACCAGCACCAGGGCCAGCAGGGTGCAGACCACGCCGATCAGCCGCTCGCCGACCGGGCCGAACAGGAAGCCCAGCCGGGGGCGGGTGACCAGCTCCATCCGGCGGACGATCGGCGTCAGTCTACGGAACAATCCGCGCAGGTCGTCGCGCTTCAGGGGGTGGTGGATCAGCTTGCGCGGCAGCCACGGGATGTCGGAACCCCAGGCGATCTGCGGGGCCAGCAACAAGATCGGCAGGCTGAGGATCGTCGACGAGCCGGGGGGCAGGGGCAGGCAGTTGAGCAGGCCGAACACCAGCAGCATGGCCCCGAAGGCGCGGCTGTCGAACTGCTCGAGCATCTGGCCGACGGTCAGGACGGGACGGGTGTCCTCGCCGAACCCCTCGATGACGTCGGACAAACTCTCGGTGGTCATGCTTCGCCTTCAGTCACGCCCTGATCAAACGCGGAGCGCGGCCGTTCGCACCACGCCCCCGCATCCTGTCCCAGGGTTTCTCCGGACCCTAGGCGGTTTCCTTGATCAGGCGGCGACGCTCGACCGAGGAGGGGATGCGCAGGGCTTCGCGGTACTTGGCCACCGTCCGGCGGGCGATGTCGACGCCCGCTTCCTTGAGGATCTCGACGATCCGGTCGTCGGAATGGACGTCGGCCTCGGTCTTCTCGGCCTCGACCAGGCCCTTGATCTTGTGGCGCACGCTGGCGGCCGAGTGGGCCTCGCCGCCTTCCGACGACTGGATGGCCGAGGTGAAGAAGTACTTCAGCTCGAACACGCCGCGCGGGGTGGCGATGTATTTGTTGGAGGTCACCCGGCTGACGGTGGACTCGTGCATGCCGATGGCGTCGGCGACGGTCTTCAGGTTCAGGGGGCGCAGGTGCTCGACGCCGTAGGCCAGGAAGCCGTCCTGCTGGCGGACGATCTCGCTGGAGACCTTCAGGATGGTCTTGGCCCGCTGGTCGAGGCTTTTGACCAGCCAGTTGGCGGTGGCGAAGCTGTCGGAGACGAAGGTCTTCTCCTGGTCGGTCCGCGCGCCCTTGGCGATGCGGGCGTGGTAGCGCTGGTCGACCAGCACCCGGGGCAGGGTGTCGGTGTTCAGCTCCACGTGCCACAGGCCGCCGGGCGTCTCGCGCACGTGGACGTCGGGGACCAGGGTCTGGGGCGGGTCGCTGTGGAAGGCCGCGCCGGGGCGAGGGGTCAGGGCGCGGATCTCGGCGACCATCTCGCGCAGGTCCTCGTCGTCGACGCCGCAGACCTTGCGCAGGGCGTTCATGTCGCGCCGGGCCAGCAGGTCCAGGTTGTCCAGCAGGGCGGCCATGCAGGGATCGTAGCGGTTGACGTCCTTCAGCTGCAGGGCCAGGCACTCGCGCACGTCGCGGGCCATGACGCCGGCCGGCTCGAAGCCCTGCAGGACCGTCAGCACCTCTTCGACCAAGGCCAGGCCGCAGCCCAGGCGCTCGGCCACCTCCAGCAGGTCGGCGCGCAGGTAGCCGGCCTCGTCGACCGCGTCGATCAGCACGGCGGCCACGGCGTTGCGGGCGGCCGACAGGCCGGCCACGGCCAGCTGCTCGGTCAGGTGCTCGACCAGGGTCGGGGCGCGGGAGAGGGCGCCTTCGTAATTGTCGTCGCCTTCGAAACTGCCGCCGCCGCCGGCCCGCGACCAGTCGATCTGGCCGCCGGCCTGCTCGGCCCCCGCTTCGGTCCCGTCGCCGGTGGCGCGCTCGCCGGGCGAGACGTCGTCGGGCGTGGCGTCCATCTGGCTGCTGGCGGCGCTGTCGGACACGGCGTCCAGGCCCAGGTTCTCGGTGGCGCGTTCGGCGGGCTCTTCGGCCGCGCGGTCGGTTTCGGCCGGGCCGTCGTCGCGCGCCAGCAGGGGATTGCGCTCCAGCTCGGCCTCGACGAAGGCGTCGAGCTCGAGGTTGGACAGTTGCAGGAGCTTGATCGCCTGCTGAAGCTGCGGCGTGATGACAAGGCCCTGGCCTTGCCGAAGCTCCAATCTGTGGCCGAGAGCCAATGCGCCCTCCTGGGCAAATCAACGAACCTGTTGATCGCCATTGAACGGCCGGTTTGGTTAACGGGGCGCCAACGCCAGCAAAAAGCGGGCCACTGCGACCTTCCGTCCGCGAAGACCGGCGCTTTTCCCGGCATCGGGCGTCAAGTCACTGATATGGCGACGTTTTTAGTTTTCTGGAGCCGCAACGAAAAAGCCGCGCGCTCCGGGTGACGGAACGCGCGGCCTGTTAAATCTTGCCCGGCGGGCGCGGCGAAGGCGCCTAGACCCGCTCGTCGAAGCTGTCGCCCAGATAGACGCGACGGACCTCGGGGTTGTCGATGATCTCCTGCGGGGCGCCTTCGAACAGCACCTCGCCGGCGTGGATGATCGAGGCCCGATCGACCATCTGCAGCGTCTCGCGGACGTTGTGGTCGGTGATCAGGATGCCGATGCCGCGGTTCTTCAGGTAGCTGACCACCTCGCGGATGTCCGAGATCGCCAGCGGGTCGATGCCGGCGAAGGGCTCGTCCAGCAGCATGAACGACGGCTCGCTGGCCAGGGCGCGGGCGATTTCCACGCGGCGGCGCTCACCGCCCGACAGGGCGACGGCCGGCGACTTGCGGATGTGGGTGATCCGCAGCTCTTCCAGGATCTCGGTGACATGGTCGCGGGCCTTGCGCTGGTCCTTCTGGCGCATCTCGACCACGGCCATGACGTTCTGCTCGACCGTCATGCCCCGGAAGATCGAGGCTTCCTGCGGCAGATAGCCCACGCCCATGCGGGCGCGCTGGAACATCGGCTGGGACGTGATGTCCTCGCCGTCCAGGTAGATCGAGCCGTAGTCGGCGGCGACCAGGCCGGTGATCATGTAGAAGCAGGTGGTCTTGCCGGCGCCGTTGGGGCCCAGCAGACCCGCGACCTCGCCGCGCTTGAGGCGCAGGGAGACGCTCTTGACGACCGGGCGGTCGCCGAACGACTTGCCGATGGCGTCGACGAACAGGCCTTCGCTGGCCGTGGCGTCGACGTTCAGGGATTGCATCGAAAACGCCATGAGATCCTACGGCTTGCCGGCGGCGGGCTTCTTGTCTTTGTTCTGGTCGGGATAGAGCACCGCCCGCACACGGGGCTTGCCGCGGCCCGTGGCGTTGGATTCCATCTTCACGTCGTTGGTCTTGGTCTTGATCGTCATGCGGTCGCCCCGGGCCACGTCCTGGCCCTGGACGGCCACGACGTCGCCGGTCACCACGATGGTGTCGGTGGCGTAGTCGTAGACGGCGTGGTCGCCGCGCACGGTCTGCTCGGGCGTCACGTAGAAGACGTTGCCGTCGGCCTCGACGCGGTCGACGTCGCCGCAGTCGTTGTTGCCGGTGGGCGAGGAGGTCTTACCCGGCGTCTTGCGGCGGTTGTAGACGGTCATGGTCGCGGCCCGCATGCGGGCCTTGTCCTGCAGGACCTCGACCGCGCCGCGGAAGATGGTCTTGCACTGGCTGTTGATGACCTCCTGCTCGTCGGCGGAGATGTCCACCGGCGCGCTGGAGTCGTTGCCTCGCGCGGGGGCCGTCGTCTGGGCCATGGCCGAGCCGCCCAACAGGATCGGGCCGCTCAGCAGGCTGAAGGCGATCGCCGTCGGCGCCATCCATCGATTCATCAACCACGTCCTCATGTTCATTCCGGCGTCCCCGTGTTCTGACCCGGACTTTGGGCCTGCACGGGAACGGCCTCACCCGTCTTCCGGTCGATGCGCGTCTTGACGCCGCCCCGGAAGATGATGCGGTCGCCCTTGTCATATACGGAGTAGGCGTTGGATTGCACCTGTCCAGTTGGACCTTCGCCTTGCAGCGTGGTTTCGCCGGTGGTGTTGCCGTTGCGCGTGTCGACCAGGGCCTCGTCCGAAGCGAATCGATAGCCGGCCCCGTCGTCCATGCGCACGTTGCCGTACAGCTGCAGGATCAGGGTGTCTTCGCGATAGACGCCGCGGTCGGCGGTCGAGCGGGTGGGGGCGGGGCTGCCCACGCCCAGGGTCAGAGTCGGGGCGTCCAGGAACACCCGCTTGAGGTCGTTCTCGTCGCGCACCGCCGAGCGGGCGGTGATGATGAACGGCCGTCCGTCGCTGGACTGGCCGTAGAAGCGCGGCGTGACCATCCGGATCTGGGCCTTGCTCTCGGCCGGCCGGCGGTCGCCGGCGGTGAACGAGCGCCAGGCCACCTGGCCGCCCACGGTGGCCAGGAGGGCGACCATGGCGGCCGGCAGCACCACCCGCGCCAGGTGGACGCGGCGCGAACGACGGCGCCAGCGGCGCAAGTCCCGCCTGTATCCCGCCCGGTCGGCCTCGAGGGTGGTCATCCCGCCCGCCTCAGCTGTGCGCGAAGATGTCGACGTCTTCCCAGCCGGCCAGGTCCAGGGCCGCGCGGTGGGGAAGATAGTCGAAGGCCGCCTGGGCCAGGGCCATGCGGCCTTCGCGGACCAGCATGGCGTTGAGGCGCTCGCGCAGGGCGTGGAGATGCAGCACGTCCGAGGCTGCGTAGGCGACCTGGTCGGCCGACAGCGTGTCGGCGCCCCAGTCCGAGCTCTGCTGGACCTTGGACAGCTCGACCCCGACCAGCTCGCGCGTCACGTCCTTCAGGCCGTGGCGGTCGGTATAGGTGCGGGCCAGCTTGCTGGCGATCTTGGTGCAGTACACGGGGGCCGTCATGACCCCCAAGTGCAACAGGAACATGGCGATATCGAAGCGGCCGAAGTGAAAGAGCTTCACGACGGAAGGATCGGTCAGCAGGCGCTTGAGGTTGGGCGCGTCGTAGGTCGAGCGGTCCAGGCGCACCACGTGGGCGTCGCCGTCGCCCGACGACAGCTGGACCACGCACAGCGGGTCGCGGCCCAGGCGCAGGCCCATGGTCTCGGAATCGATGGCGACCGCCATCGCGCCGTCGAAGACGCCGGCGGGCAGATCGCCTTCATGCAGGAAGTTGGCCAAGTCTCTTCGTCTCCGCGCCCTCGGTCTCGTCGCGCGGACGCTGCGAATTCCGAATGCGCCTGAATAATGGGGCGCCGACCCTGTCGGCCGAATGAACAGGATATCTAACGCCTGGTCACAACCGTCGCTAGGCCCCCGTGGGGGCCAGGATCATTTTGTGAGCATGTCTTGGAAGCTTTCGAGCCCCCTGGAGTTCCGGGAGCTTCGGCGCCACCCCGACCTTCTTTCGAAGGTTGGTAGGGGGTGGTGCCCAGGAGAGGACTCGAACCTCCACGACCTTTCAGTCACTGGCACCTGAAGCCAGCGCGTCTACCAATTCCGCCACCTGGGCCTGCGAAGCAATCCGTGGATCGCCGCGAGGCCGGGACGTTTATGCAAAGGTTTTGACCGCGTCAATCGCTTAGTTGCGCATTTCGTTGCGATTGGGCTCGCGGTCGTCTATCCCCCGGCTCACGGGTTTAGGACGAGGTTGATTATGCAAGGTCTGGTCACGGTGTTCGGCGGCTCCGGCTTCGTCGGCGGCCAGGTCGTACGGGCGCTCGCCAAGGCGGGCCATCGCGTGCGGGTCGCGGTGCGCAATCCCAACCTGGCCTATCGCATGCGGATGCTGGGCGACGTGGGCCAGATCGAGGTGGTGCAGGCCAATGTCCGCAACGTCCCGTCGGTGGCGCGCGCGGTCGACGGCGCCGAGGCGGTGGTCAACCTGGTCGGGGTCCTGTGGGAAAGCGGCCGCCAGACCTTCCAGACCCTGCACGTGATGGGCGCCAGGACGGTCGCCGAGCAGGCCAGGGCCGCCGGCGCCAAGCGCCTGGTGCAGGTCTCGGCCCTCGGCGCCGACCTCGAGTCGTCCTCGAAGTACCAGCGCACCAAGGCCCAGGGCGAAGCGGCCGTCCGCGCCGCCTTCCCGGGCGCGGTGGTGATCCGCCCGTCGATCATGTTCGGCGCTGAGGACAAGTTCTTCAACAAGTTCGGCCAGATGGCCGCCCTGTTCCCCGCCCTGCCGCTGATCGGCGGCGGCGAGACGAAATTCCAGCCGGTCTATGTCGGCGACGTGGCCCAGGTGGTGGCGAAAGCCGTCGCCAGCCCGGCCGCCGAGGGCCTGACCTACGAGCTGGGCGGCCCGGCCGTCTACAGCTTCAAGGCGCTGATGGAGCTGATCCTGCGGGAGACCGGCCGCCACCGCGTGCTGGCCCCGATCCCGTTCTTCGCGGCCGGCCTGATCGGCAAGGTCGGCGACCTCTCGCCGATCAACCCGCCGCTGACCTCCGACCAGGTCGAGACGCTGAAGACCGACAATGTCGCCGACAACGGCCTGCCGGGCCTGGCCGAGGCCGGCGTCGTCCCAACCGCCGTCGAGGCCGTGGTCCCGTCCTACCTCTACCGCTACCGCAAGGGCGGCCAGTACGCCGAGGTCCCGGCGGGAGCGTTCTAGGAACGGCGAGATCCTCCCCCTGTGGGGGAGGTGTCGGCGTAGCCGACTGAGGGGGAGTAGCCGGCAAGCGGCCACAACCCGGATCCGAGATCCTAGACTCCCCCCACCGATCGCTGCGCGATCGCCTCCCCCACAGGGGGAGGCTTCAGGTTGTTCACTTCGGCATGTAGATCAGCCCCAGGCCGATCACCCCCACCACGATCCGCCACCAGGCGAACGGGGTGAAGCCGCGCTTGCCGATGAAGGCGATCATGGTCTTGACCACCACCAGGCCCGACAGGAACGACACCACGAAGCCGACGGCGATCGTGCCGGCGTGGCTGGGGTCGATGTCCTTGTAGCTCTTGAGCAGGTCCAGGGCGAAGGCCCCGACCATGATCGGGATGGCCATGAAGAAGCTGAACTCGGCCGCGGCCTTGCGCTCGACCCCCAGCAGCATCGAGCCGACGATGGTCGAGCCCGAGCGCGACACCCCGGGCACCAGCGACAGGCACTGGAACAGGCCGATCAGGAAGGCCGTCTTCAGGCTCAGCGCCATGCCGTCCTCCTCGCGCACCGGCAGCTTGGAGCGGTCGACCCAGAGCAGCAGGAACCCGCCGACGATCAGCGACACGCAGATCACCTGCGGCAGCCAGGGATTCTCGAAGAAGTGCTTGATCACGCCGTGCAGCAGGAGGCCGGCGGCGAAGGCGGGGATGCAGCCGATGATCACGCTCAGCGCGAAGCGGCGGGCTTCCGGCTTGGTGGGCAGGCCGACCACCACCTGCCACAGGCGCTGGAAGTAGACCGCGACCACGGCCAGCACCGCGCCCAGCTGGATCAGGACGATGAACGTGTCCCAGGTCGGGTCGGTCAGGCCCAGGGCGATCTTGGTCAGCAGCAGATGCCCGGTCGAGGATACGGGAATGAACTCGGTCAGGCCCTCGACCAGGCCCAGCACGATCGCGATCAGCCAATCCGGCATCGTCAGTCCTCTCAAGGGCCGGGCCTCCGGGGCGCGCGGCCGTACAAAAGCCCTGGCCGGGGCGTGCGCCTGGCAGGGTAAACAGCGGGTTTATCCGCGTGGCCGCGCCGCGGAAACGCGGAGGCGGCCCCGACGACGCCCCAAGGCCGTCCTGCCCCGATTTCGTGTCGATCGTTCGTCCGCCCGCCCGGACCCGCCTGAAAAGCGGGCGACGGCGGGCCCGGGACGCGGGCGGCGTCAGATTTCCTGGTTGTACTTGCCGACCCGGTCGCCCAGGCGCGGCTTGACCTCCTGGCGGAACAGGGCGCGCATGTCGTCCTCCGACCGCGTGCTTTCGACCACGACCACGATCTCGGGCTTGTTGGACGAGGCGCGGACCAGCACCCACGAGCCGTCCTCCAGGTGCACGCGCACGCCGTTGACGGTGATCACCTCGGTGATCCTGCGGCCCAGGATCGAGCCGCCGGCGGCGAACAGGTCCTCGTATTCCTTCACCACGTCGGCGACGACGCCGTACTTCACCTCGTCGCCGCAGTGCGGGCTCATGGTCAGGGAGGTGAAGGCCACGGGCAGGGCCTTGCGCATGTCCGACAGCTTCACGCCCGGATTGCGGTCCAGCATGGCCAGGACGGCGGCCGCCGCGGTCAGGCCGCAGTCGTAGCCGTAGCCCAGGTCGCCGTTCATGAAGAAGTGGCCGCTCTTCTCGAAGCCGGCCAGGGCGCCCAGCTCGGCGCTCTTGCGCTTGATGTAGCTGTGGCCGGTCTTCCAGTAGACCACCTTGCAGCCGTGGGCGGCCAGGATCGGGTCGGTGGCGTAGAGGCCGGTCGACTTGACGTCGACCACGAAGGTCGCGCCCGGGTTCAGCGGCGCCAGGTCGCGGGCCAGCATCAGGCCGATCTTGTCGGCGAAGATCTCCTCGCCCTCGTCGTCGACCACGCCGCAGCGGTCGCCGTCGCCGTCGAAGCCGAAGGCCAGGTCGGCGCCGTGCTCGCGGACGGCCTTGGCCATCGCGTGCAGCATCTCGGCGTCCTCCGGGTTCGGATTGTACTTGGGGAAGGTGTAGTCGAGGTCCGTGTCCATGCCGATGACGTCCGAGACGCCCATCCGCTGCAGGCCCTCGACGGCGAAGGCGCCGGCCGTGCCGTTGCCGCAGGCCGCGATCACCTTCAGCGGGCGGGTGATCTGGGCGCGCTTGGCGACGTCGGCGATGTAGCGCTCGGCCTCGCCCGCGACGCGGATCAGCTTGCCGCCGTCGCGCTCGACGAAGGCGCCGGAGAGCACGATCTCCTTCAGCCGGCCCATCTCGTCGGGGCCGAAGGTCAGGGGCTTCTGGGCGCCCATCTTCACCCCGGTCCAGCCGTTCTCGTTATGGCTGGCGGTGACCATGGCCACGCAGGGGATGTCCAGGTCGAACTGGGCGAAATAGGCGGTGGGCGACAGGGCCAGGCCGATGTCGTGCACCTCGCAGCCGGCGGACAGCAGGCCCAGGGTCAGGGCCTGCTTGATCGACAGCGAATAGCCGCGGAAGTCGTGGCCGACCACGATCCGCGACTGGCCCAGCTCGTGGATATAGGTCCCCAGGCCCAGGCCCAGGGCCTGCACGCCCAGCAGGTTGATCTCCGGCCCGAACAGCCATCGCGCGTCGTACTCCCGGAAGCCCGTGGCCTTGACCAGGGGTTCGTTCTCATAGGCGGCGGTGTTGGGAACGAGATCGGCGCGAGGCTTGGAGAACATCAATCACATTTCAGTTGCTGAGAGGGCGGGGCGGTGGCGTCGCGGCGGGCGCGGTCCGCGGGACTCGCGCGGTTTCGCCAAGAGCGAGGCTTGGACTAAGTCCGGTATGACTATCCGGAGCTCGTGACGATTTGCCAGGTCTCCCGGGGTGGGCGCGAGCGCGGGGCTCGGCCGGTGCGGCGCGAAGGCGTTGTTGTTAGAGCGGCCGCCCGCCCAAGGCAATGCGGCCACGCGGGCCGAAGGCGGCAAGGGCCTGGCCTGGCCCGCGAATTCAGGGCCGCCCCGGACATTGTCTATAAAGTAGACCAATAAGAGGGCTTTCTGCGAGCTGCTCGCAATAACCCCACCGGGTTCACGGATATATTTGTCTACACTTTTGACTAACGCATTCTTCTTGCCGCCAAGAGTCCGTATGAGGCCCGCGCACGCAAATTTTTCCCCGGAAGCGGGGACGAGGGAAGTCGCATGGCCGAGCGCATGCTGAAATTCACGACTGTCGCCCGCACGACGCCCGAAAAGCGGGCGGCGGGCGAGCGCAATGGCGACTTCCACGAGATCTACGCCGACTTCATCGATGCGAAAGCCTCCGAGCAGGCCTCGCGTTGTTCGCAATGCGGCGTGCCGTTCTGCCAGACCCATTGCCCCTTGCACAACAACATCCCGGACTGGCTGCGGATGACCGCCGAGGGCCGGCTGGAAGAAGCCTACCAGCTGTCGCAGGCGACCAACTCCATGCCGGAGGTCTGCGGTAGAATCTGCCCCCAGGACCGGTTGTGCGAAGGCAATTGCGTCATCGAGCAGTCGGGCCACGGCACCGTGACCATCGGCTCGGTCGAGCGCTACCTGACCGACAGGGCCTGGGAGATGGGCTGGGTCAAGCCGCTGGTCGCCAAGGCCGACCGCGGCCAGTCGGTGGGGATCATCGGCGCCGGCCCGGCCGGCCTGGCCGCCGCCGAGAAGCTGCGCGAGGAAGGCTATGCGGTCACCGTCTACGACCGCCACGATCGGGCCGGCGGCCTGCTGATCTACGGCATTCCCGGCTTCAAGCTGGAAAAGGAGGTGGTCGAGCGCCGCACCGGGCGCCTGGCCGATGGCGGCGTCGTCTTCAAGCTGGGCTTCGAGGTCGGGCGCGACGCCACCCTGCAACAGCTGCGCGACCAGCATGACGCGGTGCTGATCGCCGTCGGCGTCTATGCCGCGCGCGACCTGGTGGCGCCGGGCGCGGGCTCGCAGGGCGTGGTGCCCGCGCTGGACTACCTGATCGCCTCCAACAAGAAGACGCTGGGCGACGATGTCCCCGACTATGACAGCGGCGTGCTGAACGCCGAGGGCAAGGACGTGGTCGTGGTCGGCGGCGGCGACACCGCCATGGACTGCGTGCGCACCGCCATCCGCCAGGGCGCCACCTCGGTCACCTGCCTCTATCGCCGCGACAAGGCCAACATGCCCGGTTCGCTGCGCGAAGTGGCCAACGCCGAGGAGGAGGGCGTCACCTTCGAATGGCTGGCCGCCCCGCGCGCGGTGATGGGTGAGGCTACGGGCGTCACCGGCGTGCGGGCTGTCCGCATGCGCCTGGGCGCCCCGGACGCCTCGGGCCGCCAGACCCCGGAAGAGATCGACGGCGGCGACTTCGACCGCCCCGCCCAGCTGGTGGTCAAGGCCCTGGGATTCGAGCCCGAGAACCTGCCGGAGGCCTGGTCGGCGCCCGACCTGAAGACCACCCGCTGGGGCACGGTCAAGGCCGACGTCCGCCACCAGATGACCAATCTGGACGGCGTGTTCGCGGCCGGCGACATCGTGCGCGGCGCCTCCCTGGTGGTCTGGGCGATCAAGGACGGCCGCGACGCCGCCGACGCCATGCACCGCTACCTGCAGGCCAAGGTCTCGTCGACCTTGATCGCGGCGGAGTAGGGGGCGATGACCGCCTCGCCCTCCGGCGTCCTGACGGCGATCCTGCCGTGCAACGACCTCGATGCGTCCGAGGCCTTCTACGCGCGCCTGGGCTTCACCCGTCCCGAGGCCGACAAGGCGCCGGGCGACACCTACCGCATGCTGAGCAACGGCCAGGGCGGCTTCCTGCACCTGACCGACGCGGTCGAGGACTGGCTGGTCCCCGGCCGCAACCCGTTCGGCCTGTATCTGTACATCGAGGACGTCGACGGCGTGGCGAAAGCCTTCGTCGGCGAGACGCTCGAGAAGAACGGTCCCGAGGCCAAGCCCTGGGGCATGTACGAATTTTCCCTGTCCGACCCTGACCAGACCCTGGTCCGCGTCGGCTGGCCGAGCCGGTTGAGGGCCTAAGAATGACCGATCAAGCCATGACCCAGACCGACCTCTATCTGAAGAACCGCCAGGCCCTGATCGACGGCCACGCCTACGACCCCTCGACCGAGCGCGACGCGTGCGGCGTGGGCCTGGTCTGCGCCATCGACGGCCAGCCGCGCCGCGAAGTCGTCGAACTGGCGATCAAGGCCCTCAAGGCCCTGTGGCATCGGGGCGCGGTCGACGCCGACGGCAAGACCGGCGACGGGGCCGGCGTGCTGGTCAGCGTCCCGCAGGACTTCTTCGTCGACCAGGTGCGCCGCACCGGCCACGCCCTGCGCCAGGGTCCGGTCGCCGTCGGCCAGATCTTCCTGCCGCGCACCGACCTGGGCGCCCAGGAGGCCTGCCGGACGATCGTGGAAGCCGAAGCCCTGCGCTTCGGCTTCTACATCTATGGCTGGCGCCAGGTGCCGGTCGACACCTCGGTGATCGGCGAGAAGGCCAACGCCACGCGTCCCGAGATCGAGCAGATCATGCTGGCCGCCCCGGCCGGCCTGGAGGGCGAGGCGCTGGAGCGCGCCCTGTTCCTGTGCCGCAAGCGCATCGAAAAGCGCGTCCACGCCCAGAACATCAGCGACTTCTACATCTGCTCCTTCTCGGCCAAGTCCCTGATCTACAAGGGCATGTTCCTGGCCGAGCACATCGACGAGTTCTATCCGGACCTCAAGGACGAGCGCTTCGCCGCGGCGGTGGCGATCTTCCACCAGCGCTATTCGACCAACACCTTCCCGCAATGGCGCCTGGCCCAGCCGTTCCGGATGCTGGCCCACAATGGTGAGATCAACACCATCAAGGGCAACATCAACTGGATGAAGTCCCACGAGATCAAGATGGCGGCCGACGCCTTCGGCGAGTTCGGGGACGACGTGAAGCCGGTGATCCAGCCGGGCGGTTCGGACTCGGCCAACCTGGACAACACCTTCGAGGTGCTGGTCCGGGCCGGCCGCGACGCGCCCATGGCCAAGACCCTGTTGGTGCCGGAAGCCTCCAACCCCAACCAGAAGGCCGAGCACAAGGCCCTCTACAGCTACTGCAACGCGGTGATGGAGCCGTGGGACGGCCCGGCCGCCCTGTGCGCCACCGACGGCCGCTGGGTCGTGGCCGGCAAGGACCGCTCGGGCCTGCGCCCGCTGCGCGTGGCCTATACCGACGACGGCCTGGTGATCATGGGCTCGGAAGCGGGCATGTGCGGCGTCGAGGAAAGCCGCATCACCCGCAAGCTGGCGATCTCGCCGGGCCGGATGATCGCCATCGACCTGGCGGGCGGCAAGCTCTACGGCGAAGACGAGATCATCGACGAACTGGCCGGCCGCCACCCCTATACCGACTGGCTGGGCAACATGGTCGATCTCGAGAAGGAGATCGGCCCCGGCCCTGAGCCGCGCAAGTACGGCCGCGAGGAGCTGACCCGCCGCCAGGCCGCCGCCGGCTTCTCGCTGGAGGACCTGGAAATGGTCCTGGCCCCCATGGTCGAGGAGGGCAAGGAAGCCGTCGGCTCGATGGGCGACGACGCGCCCCTGGCCGTGCTGTCGGAAAAGTACCGGCCGCTCAGCCACTTCTTCCGCCAGAACTTCAGCCAGGTGACCAACCCGCCGATCGACCCCCTGCGGGAGACCGGCGTCATGAGCCTGAAGACCCGGTTCAAGAACCTGGGCAACATCCTGGCGCAGGACGCCGCGCAAGCCGACGTCTACGTGCTGGAAAGCCCGGTCCTGACCACCGGCATGTACGAGCGCATCCATGGCCTGCTGGGCCAGAAGAACGTCGCCGTCATCGACTGCACCATGCCGCTGCCGGCCCCGGAAGCGCGCGACGGCGACGCCCTGCGCGCCAACCTCGACCGCATCCGCGCCGAGGCCGAGGACGCGGTGCTGCGCGGCTGCGGCGCCATCGTCCTGACCGACGAGGGCAGCAACGCCGAGCGCGTGGCCCTGCCGATGATCCTGGCCACCGGCGGCGTCCACGCCCACCTGGTGGCCAAGGGCCTGCGGTCGTACGTCTCGATCATCGTCCGCTCGGCCGAGTGCCTGGACACGCACTATTTCGCGGTGCTGGTCGGCGTCGGCGCCACGGCGGTCAACGCC
>Ga0209758_1003678_pt1 | contig 13632 bp, 11 predicted proteins | sample AraplaMF_Col_mMF_FD_184258 | JGI IMG/M metagenome (GOLD analysis project Ga0209758, IMG submission 184258) | Arabidopsis root microbial communities from the University of North Carolina, USA - plate scrape MF_Col_mMF (SPAdes) (version 2) | ecosystem: Host-associated > Plants > Roots > Endosphere... | reverse complement strand
AGAAGGTTATGATCGTCGAGGACAATGAGCTTAACATGAAGCTCTTTCGGGACCTCATCGAAGCCAGCGGTTACGACACGGTTCGCACGCGTAACGGGCTGGAGGCGCTCGATCTCGCGCGGCAGCACCGGCCGGACCTCATCCTGATGGACATCCAGCTACCCGAAGTGTCGGGCCTGGAAGTGACGAAATGGCTGAAGGAAGACGACGAATTGCATTCGATCCCCGTCATCGCCGTCACCGCCTTCGCCATGAAGGGCGATGAGGAGCGCATCCGCCAGGGCGGGTGCGAGGCCTATATTTCCAAGCCGATCTCGGTCCCGCGCTTCATCGAGACGATCAAATCCTATCTGGGCGATGCATGATGCCTGATACCAGCAGAACCGGAGCCTTGTGAAATGACCGCGCGGATCCTCGTCGTCGACGATATCCCCGCCAATGTGCGGCTGCTGGAGGTTCGGCTGCTTGCCGAGTATTTCGAGGTGCTGACGGCCAATAACGGCCCGGATGCGATCGAGACCTGCGAGAACGGCAAGGTCGACGTCGTGCTGCTCGATGTGATGATGCCGGACATGGACGGGTTCGAGGTCTGCAAGCGCCTGAAGAGCGATCCGGCGACCTCGCATATCCCCGTCGTCATGATCACCGCGCTCGACCAGGTGTCGGACCGGGTGCGCGGCCTCGAGGCCGGCGCGGACGATTTCCTGACCAAGCCGGTCAACGACCTGCAGCTGATGACGCGCGTGAAGAGCCTGGTCAGGCTGAAGTCGCTGACAGACGAACTGCGGCTGCGCGCCTCGACCACGCGCAATATCGGCATCGAAGAGCTTCTGAGCCGCGATTTCGCGACCGAGGACGTCAAGCCGCGGGTGCTGCTCATCGACGAGCGCAGATCTTCCGTCGAACGCATCCAGAAGATGCTGCGCAACAGCGCCGATCTCGATGTCGCGACCGACCCGAATGCCGGGTTCTTCCAGGCGGCCGAGACTGCGTATGAATGCGTGCTGATCTCGACTGCCTTCTCGGACTTCGATGCGCTGAGGCTATGCTCGCAGCTGCGTTCGCTCGACCGCACCCGCTTCCTGCCGATCATGCTGCTCGCCGACGAGGGCGAGGAGGGCCGCATCCTGCGCGGCCTGGAACTCGGCATCAATGACTATCTGATCCGGCCGATCGACCAGCACGAGTTGACGGCGCGTCTGCGCACGCAGGTGCGGCGCAAGCGCTACAACGACCAATTGCGCGCCAGCGTCGCCCAGACGATCGAGATGGCGGTTATCGACGGGCTGACCGGGCTTCACAACCGGCGCTACCTCGACAGCCATCTGCAGACGCTGTTCGATCGCGCGGTGGCGCGGCGGCGGCCCTTGTCGGTGATGATCACCGATCTCGATCGCTTCAAGTCGATCAACGATACCCATGGCCATGACGGCGGCGACGACGTGCTGCGCGAATTCGCCCGGCGGCTGCGCAAGAATGTGCGCGGCATCGACCTCGCCTGCCGCTTTGGCGGCGAGGAGTTCGTCGTGGTCATGCCGGACACCGACGGCGCGGTCGCCGAGAAGGTGGCCGAACGCATTCGCGCCGAGATCGCGCAAGCGCCTTTTGCCATCGGTGCCGACGGCAAGGCGATCGAGGTCACGGTCAGCGTCGGCGTGTCGTCGCTGCTGAAAGGCACCGACAGCGTTGCCGCGCTGATGAAGCGCGCCGACCTGGCGCTCTATGAGGCCAAAAGCGGCGGCCGCAACCGGGTGGTCGCCAAGGCTGCCTGAAGCGCGCTGCGCTGAAACGGATTCAGCCGCCGCGCTTCAAGTGATCTTTCAGATTCGCTCCGCGCTTTAGATTTTTCATCTTGCGCCTGTCTTTGTCCCGAAACCGGTTCCCACTTTGGGGAGACATGCTCGGTAAAGAGGCGCCGATTCCCGGCTGTCCCGACAGGGTTACGAATTTACCTTAACCCAAGCGATTCGCGAGCGGTGGTTAAGAAATGGTTGATTTTTATAAGGTCTTGCGCAAATCTGCGTGCATAGACAGAAGACGAGGCCGGCACGAGGGTAGACTAGCCGGCCCGATCCAAAAATACCCCATGATGCTCAGGTCCGCCGCATCTCCTGGGTCCGTGGGGTCGGCCGGCCGGCGCTGGCACATAGTGGCCTCCTCGTACCGCTGCCAAACGCCGACCGGCCCCCTTTTCTCAAAAGCCGACATCGGAACCTTGCGCTTAATTGCGGCAGGCTCCTTTGTCGCCCGGTGTTTCACAAAACAAAAACGCCGCCCGGAGGGCGGCGTTTTGATTTCTCAGGATAACCAGATTACTTGATCTTGGTTTCCTTGAACTCGACGTGCTTCTTGGCGACCGGATCGTACTTGCGGAACGAGAGCTTGTCCGTCTTGGTACGGCTGTTCTTGCTGGTGACGTAGAAGAACCCGGTGTCGGCGGTCGACAGAAGCTTGATCTTGATGTTTGCGGCTTTGGCCATGATTTTCGTCCGTTAATGTTCGTGGAGTTTTGGCCGCTGGAGCACGGGGAAAACACCCGGACGCGGGAAACTTGGCGCGACACATAAAGAACGCGCCCGGAAAGTCAAGCCCGGGCGCCGTCCTTGCCTCATTTCGGTACGGCCGATCTTACTGCTTCAGGCGTTCTCGCCGACCCGCTGCCCCGCCTTCTTCCAGTCGCCCGTGGTATTCCACCAGCGGTTGGGATTGGCATGGTCGTCAAGACCCTTGGAACGGCTGGCGAGCAGCGGTTGGATGCGGATGACGGGCTCCTGATAGGAGTGGGCCTGGAATATCGCCTCGACGACGCGAGCGGCCAGCGCCTGGTCGTCGGCGATCTCGAACGACACTTCGACCGTGCCCGGCCGCCGGCGCAATTCCGTCTCGGCACCGGCGGCGGCGCCTTCGAGCGGCCGGTAGCGCTCGATGCCTTGCGCCGACTGATAGGCGTTGCTGTCATATTTGCCCATGCGCAGCGGCGCTATCGCCACCACCGCCTCCATGATGCGCTCGACATCGGCTGCCGGCGCCTGGAAAGTCACGAGCAGAAGCAATTCCATCCTGAGGGACTGGGTTTCAAAGCCGCTGTCGATCATCGTAATTCTCCTACCTGCGTGAGAGGCAGGGTATAGCAGGGGTGCTGCTGACACGGTGATGTCAGGATTGCCCGACGCTTCCGCGACGTTCTTCTAAAGAAGAATCTTGCGCACCAGCCTGACCAGGACCAGAGCCATGTAGGCGGCGAAGAAAAAGGCCAGCGACCAGCCGAAGCCGGATGGGCCGAAGGCATCCATGCCGATGCCGATCGCCTGTGGACCCAGCACCATGCCGACGCCGTAGCAAAGCACGAAAGCTGCATTGGCGGACGCCAGTTCGTGGCCGGAAAGCTGGGAGCCGAGATGGGCAAGGCCGATCGTGTACATGGCGGCGACGACGCCGCCCCAGACGAACAGGAGGGCCGCCATCAGATGCCAATTCTGCGCGAAGAACGGCATGAAGACGGTGCCGATGAGACCGACAGTGGCGCAGGCCAGAAGCAGATAGCGACGGTCGGAAACGCGGTCGCTGATCATGCCGATCGGGATCTGCAAGAGCACGTTGCCGAGCCCGATCATCGTCAGGAGCAGCGCGGCGTCGGCCTCCGAATAGCCGATGCGGTTGCCATAGACAGGGAACAACGAGAAACCGCCGGTCTCGACCGCGCCGAAAACAAGAACGGCAAAAGTCGCGGTCGGGACCAGCCAGATATAGCGCAGGAAATGGCTGGTCTCGCTGTCGGCGACGATGGTCGGGCTCTCGTTGCGGGCCGCCAGCACCGGGATAGCGGCAAGCATCACCAGCACTATGGTGACGCCGAACGGCAGGAAGCCCGAACTGCCGAGATGGGCGAACAGCCAGGGTCCTGCGGCAAAGCCGAGCGACAGCACGGTGGCATAGATGCCGAGCACAAGGCCGCGCCGGCTCGGCGGGGCAGAAGTGCTGATCCAGAATTCCGACAGGATGAACAGCACCGTCAGCGAGATATGCAAGGCGACGCGGAGCGGAAACCACATCCAGAAGTCCGGTGCGAAATGGAAGCCGACAAAGGCGAGCGCGCCGATGGCTATCATCAGCAGCATCGTCCAGGCGACGCCGAGCCGCATGGCTAAAGGGGTGGCGAGCGGCGCGCCGGCAATCGAGGCGAGACCGGCGACAGCGGTGTTGAGGCCGATCATCGAAGCGGAATGACCGCGGCTTTCCAGAATGACGCTGAGCAGCGGCATGCCGAGGCCGATGGCGATGCCGACGACGCTGATCGAGGAGATCGCCGCGATCATCGGCAGCCAGTGTACGCGTTCGTCGCCCTGTTCTTGGGTATCGACCGTCATGGGATCAAAATGCTCTGCTTCTAAAGGACTTCGCGGACAAAGCGGTTGCGGACGAGCCGGAAGAACGGCACCGCGCCCCCCGGCCGCAGCAAAGGATCGTCGGCAAGCCGACCTTCCAGTTCTTCCAGGATCATGCCGGTAATGTCGGGGATGTCGGCCTTGCGGGCATCGGCGAGCGGCAGCCAAACGAGTTCCTCCAACTCGTTGGTCGGGCCGCCGCCGGGCAACTCCACGGCAACGTCGTAGCGCCAGGCGCTGAAGAAACGCGTATCAAAACGGCGCACGCGATTGGGCGGGGTGATGGCGCGGGCGATGAAGCGGAGCACGTCCAGCGAGGGGACCACGCCATGTTCGGCGAAACCCTGCCAGTCGCGCTTTGCCGTCGAGAAGGCGCCCTTGCGGCCGATCAGCAGGCCGGCTTCCTCATAGGTCTCGCGAATCGCCGACAGGGCGATTGCCCGCGCCCGCGCCGCGCTCGCGCGGCCGGGACCCGCGACCAGCTTTTTCTCCTCTTCGCCGCGCAGAGGGGCGGCGACGGCAATGCGGCTGTCGGCGGGATCGGTACGGCCGCCGGGGAAGACGAATTTCCCGGGCATGAAGGCGTGTCCGGCGTGGCGCCGGCCCATCAGCACCAGAACGTCCTTGCCCCGGCGGTCGAGCAGAATGAGGGTCGCGGCATCGCGCGGACGCAGCGCCCGGCCGCTGCGCACGGCCAGGCCTTTATCGAGCTTGTCGACATCCGCCTTGGTCATTCGTTCCATGCGCTCGACCTAGCGGAAACTTCCCGGATGCGAAAGTGGCTTGCGCGTCGCGGCCTTTGCACCAGGGCCGACAGCGGTAGAACCTGGCTTATCAATGGCTCTCGAATTCGTCTTTCTCGTCGCCGAAGCCGTGCATATAGAGCGCCCATTGCAGGCCGATGACGGCGCCCTTGACCGGCTGCAGCAGCACGAGCGCGAGAATGATGGTCAACGGCACCCAGATCAGCGCGTGCTGCCAGGTCGACAGCGTCAACGCGGCCTCAACGGCCATGAAGCTGCCGACCACGATGTGGCCGACGATGACGATGACCAGATAGGCAGGCAGGTCGTCCGCGCGATGGTGGTGCAGTTCCTCGCCGCAGACCTCGCACTTGTCCACGGGCTTCACGAAAGCGTGGAACAGCTTTCCCTTGCCGCAATGCGGGCAACGGCCGAGCATGCCGCGCTTGATCGCCGTCCACAGCGGACGCGCGACACGGCCTGAGTGATGCTCGCCGCCGAAAACCTGTTCTTCCACCCGCAAATCGCCTGGCATCATCTTCTCCTGCCGCGCGGACCGACGCGCGATTGCGACGCGCGGGCGCGGCCTTTGGCCTTGTGGAACGACCGCTTTGAGCCTGGCAGCGGCTTCGGGTCGGTCAGCATCTCGAAACGCATCGCGCCGGCCATTGGCGCTACCTCGATCAGCCGGACTTCGACGCGATCGGCAAGCTGAAAGCCTTTGCCTGTGCGTTCCCCGAACAGCGATCGGGCGGTTTCGTCATAGATATAGTAGTCGCCGCCCAGAGTTGACACCGGAATAAAGCCGTCGGCGCCGTACTGCGGCAATTGGACAAAGAGTCCCGCCTTGGTGACGCCGGAGATGCGCGCATCGAACGTGTCGTTGATGCGCTCGGCGAGATAGGCGGCGATCAGCCGGTCGACCGTATCGCGCTCGGCGGCCATGGCACGGCGCTCCGTGGCCGAGATCAGCGCGGCGACCTCTTCCAGCCGGTCCGCCTCCTGCTGCGTCAGGCCGCCTGGCCCGAGACCAAGTGCCGCGATCAGCCCACGGTGCACGATCAGATCGGCATAGCGGCGGATCGGCGAGGTGAAATGCGCGTAGCGCCTGAGGTTGAGGCCGAAATGGCCGATGTTCTTCGGCGAGTACTCGGCCTGGCTCTGCGAGCGCAGCACCACTTCATTGACCAGCGCCTCGTTGTCGGCACCGCGCACCCGCTCCAGAATGCCGTTGAACTGGCTGGGCCGCATCTGCGCGCCGCGCGCCAATGACAGGCTGAGCGTCTGCAGGAATTCGCGCAGCGATTCCTGCTTGGCGAGCGACGGCGCGTCATGGATGCGGTAGACGAGCGGCTCTTTCTTGCCCTCCAATGTCTCGGCGGCCGCGACATTGGCCTGGATCATGAACTCCTCGATGAGCTTATGCGCGTCGAGACGCTCCGGCACGACGACGCGGTCGACCGTGCCGTCGGGCTTCAGCAGGATCTTGCGCTCGGGCAGGTCGAGCTCCAGCGGCTGGCGGGAGTCGCGGCCGCGCTTCAGCACTGCGTAGGCATTCCAAAGCGGCTTCAGGACGCCATCGAGGATCGGCCCCGTCTTGTCGTCGGGCGCGCCGTCGATCGCGGCCTGCGCCTGCGGGTAGGCGAGCTTGGCGGCCGACTTCATCATGACGCGGTGGAAGGAATGCCTGAGCTTGCGGCCTTCCGAAGAAAAGGTCATGCGCACGGCGAGGGCCGGCCGGTCTTGGCCCTCGCGCAGCGAGCAGAGATCGTTGGAGATGCGTTCGGGAAGCATGGGCACGACGCGGTCCGGAAAATAGACTGAATTGCCACGCTTCAAGGCTTCGCGGTCGAGCGGCGTGCCGTAGCGGATATAGGCGGCGACATCGGCGATCGCCACGGTGACGATGACGCCTCCGGGGTTCTTCTCGTCCGTGTCGGGCGCGGCGAAGACGGCGTCGTCATGGTCCTTCGCATCGGCCGGATCGATGGTCACCAGCGGCAGATCGCGCCAATCCTCGCGGTGATCGAACGTCGCCGGCTTCACCGCTTCGGCCTCGGCGATCACGTCCGCCGGAAAGACATGGGGAATGTCGTGGGCGTGGATGGCGATCATCGAGACCGCCTTCTCGCTGCTCAATGAGCCCAGCACCGCCAGCACTTTTGCCCTGGGCAGCCCGTACCGGGATGCCCGCGCCGGCTCAACCTCGACGAGATCGCCGTTTTTGGCGCCGTTCTGGAATTCCTTGTCGACGATCAGTTCCGGCTGGCGGCGTTCGACGGGCTCGATGCGGAACGTGCCGTCCTTGAGCACGCGGAAGACGCCGAGCACCGCGTCGCTGCGCTTCTCGAAGATCTTCATCACCCGTCCGGTATAGGCGGGGCCTGACGGATCGTCGGTCGGGAAGGTTTTTGCGAGCACGCGGTCGCCGATGCCGGGGACAGGGCCGCCGGCGCCTCGCGAAATGCGAATGGCAATGACGGGCGGTGAACCGGCGCCGGTGTATTCGTTCGGATGCGCCAGCAGCACGCCGTCATCGTCGCGGCCGAAAATGTCGAGCACCGCCATGTGAGGCACGGCGCCCGCGCGGGTGAGGCGCTTGCGCTCCTTGTTAAGAAGGCCCTCGTCCTGCAGGTCGCGCAACAGGTCTTTCAGCCAGATGCGATCCTCGCCGCGCAGCGCGAAGGCCTTGGCGATCTCGCGCTTGCCGGAGCGGTCGGGATTTTCGGCGATGTAGCGCAGGACCTCGTCACGCGAGGGCCGGTAATCGTCCTTGACCAGCTTGGCCCTCGTGTCGGCGTGGCGCGGATCGCCGTGGCTTCTTCCGGAGATCCTGCGCGCCACGTCTCGCTACCCCTTCTTCGCGCCCCGACGGAAGGGCTTCTTGCCGCCTCCGCCCTTGGCTTCCTTCTCGGCAATCAGGGCGAGCGCGTCTTCCATCGTCACCGATTGCGGGTCCTTGCCCTTGGGCAGCGTCGCATTGACCTTGCCGTAGTTGACATAGGGACCGTATTTGCCGTCGCGCACGACGATCTTGCCGCCGCCGTCGGGATGGTCGCCCAATTCCTTGAGCGCCGCCGGCGTGGCGCCGTTGCGGCCACCCTTGCCCTTCTGCTGCTTCTCGGCGATCACCGAGACGGCGCGGTTCAGGCCGATCGAGAACACGTCCTCGATGCTCTCCAGATTGGCATAGGTGCCGTCATGCAGCACGAACGGGCCGTAGCGCCCGAGGCCGGCCGAGATCATCTTACCGGTTTCCGGATGCTTGCCGACATCGCGCGGCAGGCCCAGCAGCGCCAGCGCCTTTTCGTGGTCGATCGAGTCGGGCGTCCAGCCCTTGGGCAGGCTGGAGCGCTTGGCCTCCTTGCCTTCGCCGCGCTGGATATAGGGGCCGAAACGGCCGCTGCGCAGCGTGATTTCCTCGGCGGTGTAAGGGTCCTTGCCGAGCAGCTTGACGCCGTCCTCGCCATTGCCGTTCTCGCCATTGGGATTGGCGGCGTCGCCGAGCTGGCGGGTGTAGGAGCATTCGGGATAGTTCGAGCAGCCGACGAAGGCGCCGAACTTGCCGAGCTTCAGCGAGAGGTTTCCCGAGCCGCATTTCGGGCAGATGCGCGGATTGGAGCCGTCCTCCCGCTCCGGGAAGACAAGCGGCGCGAGTTCCTCGTTGAGCGCGTCGAGAACGTCGGTGACACGCAGTTCCTTGATGTCGTCGACGGCGCCGGAGAAATCCTTCCAGAAGTCGCGCAGGACGTCCTTCCAGGCGAGCTTGCCGTCGGAAATCTCATCGAGTTTTTCCTCGAGCGAGGCGGTGAAGTCATATTCGACATAGCGCTCGAAGAAGCTTTCGAGGAAGGCCGAGAGCAGCCGGCCCTTGGCTTGCGGCACCAGCCGGCGCCGGTCGATGGTGACGTAATCGCGGTCCTCGAGCGTCTTCAGGATCGCCGTGTAGGTCGACGGCCGGCCGATGCCCAGCTCTTCCAGCTTCTTGATCAGCGACGCCTCGGAATAGCGCGGCGGCGGCTCGGTGGTGTGCTGGGTGGCGTTGATCGCCTGGCGGGCGAGCTGCTCGCCGGAGCGGATCTCGGGCAGGCGGCGGCTCTCCTCGTCCTCCGCGTCCTCGTCCTTCTGGTCGGTATAGGCGGCGATGAAGCCGTCGAAGCGGACGACCGAGCCGATCGCGCGAAGCTCGGCAGTGCGAGCGCCGTTGACGGCTTCGATCTCGACCGTGGTGCGTTCGATCTCGGCCGGCTGCATCTGGCTGGCGATGGCACGCTTCCAGATCAGCTCGTAGAGGCGCGCCTGGTCGGCATCGAGATACTGCCTGACCGATTGAGGCGTGCGGCTGAAATCGGTCGGGCGGATCGCCTCATGCGCTTCCTGGGCGTTCTTTGCCTTGGTGGTGTAGAAACGCGGCTTCTCCGGCAGGTATTTCGCGCCGAACTCGCTGACTATGGCGCTGCGGGCGGCCTCGATCGCCTCAGGCGCCATCTGCACGCCGTCGGTACGCATATAGGTGATGAGGCCGGCGGTCTCGCCGCCAATGTCCATGCCTTCATAGAGTTTTTGCGCGACCTGCATGGTGCGCGTGGCCGAGAAACCGAGGCCTGACGAGGCGGCCTGCTGCAGCGTCGAGGTGGTGAAGGGCGGGCCGGGATTGCGTTTTGTCGGCTTGGCCTCGACCGACAATGCCTTGAAAGTCGCGCCTTCCAGCATCGCCTTGATGTCGTCGGCCTGGGCCTTGTTGGCGATATCGAGTTTTTGCAGCTTCTTGCCGGCAAAGGCGGTCAGCCGCGCCTCGAAACTGTCGTTGCGCGGCGTGCCGAGGATCGCGGCGATCTGCCAGTATTCCTCGCGGATGAAGCGCTCGATCTCGGATTCGCGGTCGCTGACCAGGCGCAGCGCCACCGACTGGACGCGGCCGGCGGAGCGAGCGCCCGGCAGCTTGCGCCACAGCACCGGCGAGAGCGTGAAGCCGACCAGATAGTCGAGCGCACGGCGCGCGAGATAGGCGTCGACCAGCGGCGCGTCGATCTGGCGTGGATTGGCCATCGCCTCCAGCACGGAAGACTTGGTGATGGCGTTGAAGACGACGCGACTGACCGGCTTGTCCTTCAGCGCGCGCTTCTGCTTCAGGACTTCCAGCACGTGCCAGGAAATCGCCTCGCCCTCGCGATCCGGGTCGGTGGCGAGGATCAGCCCGTCGGCATCCTTGACCGCCTTGGCGATGTCGGCGAGGCGCTTGCCCGAGGCGGTGTCGACCGACCAGGACATGGCAAAATCCTCGTCGGGGCGTACCGAGCCGTCCTTGGCCGGCAGATCGCGGACATGGCCGAAGGAGGCCAGAACCTTATAGTTCTTGCCGAGATATTTGTTGATTGTCTTCGCCTTGGCCGGCGATTCGACGACGACGACGTCCATGAGGTCTCTTAATCAGCTGTGAGGTGGCGGAAGAACTCCGCGATGCAAGACGAAATCCCACTCTTTTCGTCGCTCACATGGCCGCGCTTTTGCAATCGGTCAAGGGGAGGCGGGCAATTTGAGAAGCGGTCGCCGGCAATACACTCTTAGAGTGTATGGCAAAGATCACATTTTTTGGGATGGAGGCATGCGCGCCTCGAACCGGGCGGACGACCGGCAAAGATGACTGGCTGCCGGATCAAAGGAACCGGCAGCCGGAGTGTCCGATAGCGCGAGCTCAATCTGCCTTGACGACGTGCCAGGCGCCGGCAACGCCTTCGCCGGTCATGTCGCCGGCCTTCTTGTCCTTGACGAAGGTATAGACCGGCTTGCCGTCATAGGCCCACATCTTGCTGCCGTCGGTGCGGTCGACGATCGTCCATTCATCGTCTGCCTTGGCGCCGGCCTTGGCCTTAAGCGGCGGCCAGTTGGCGGCGCATTTGTCGTAGCAGTTGGATTTGCCCTTCTCGTCCTTGTCGAAGGTGTAAAGTGTCATGCCTTTGGCGTCGGTATAGATCTTCTTGCCGCCGACTTCGGCTTCCTTCCAAGCTTCGGCGGCATGGGACGCGGCGGTGCCGAGCAGAAGGGCGGCAAACCCGAGTGCGATCGCTTTCATGATGAATCTCCCTGAGAACGAGCGCGCGGCAATCGCGCGCCTATCCCGACAACGCATTGGTGCGCCTGTTTCTTCCTTGGCGAAGCGGCGACGTGCCACACAATGGTGATTGGCGAAGAGCCATCCGCGTCGCTATATCGTCGCCAGCATAAGCAGGGCGGACGAAATGGCATTGGACATCGGCTATGTCAGCGCGGTCGGGGCAGGGGCCATCTCGTTCCTGTCGCCTTGCGTGCTGCCGCTGGTGCCGCCCTATCTCTGCTACATGGCCGGCGTTTCGGTCGACGATTTCCGCGGCAACCAAAGCGTGACGGCAAAGGAAGGCGCGCGCGGTGCGCTGCTCTATGCCTCCCTGGCCTTCGTGCTCGGCTTTTCCACCGTCTTCGTCGCGCTTGGGGCAGGGGCCTCGAGCATCGGCCGCCTGCTGCGCGTCTGGCAGGAACCGCTGGCGATGGCGGCGGGCGTGCTGATCATCATCATGGGCCTCAACTTCCTCGGCATCCTGCGCATTCCGCTCCTGTCGCGGGAGGCGCGCTTCCAGTCGCAGGGCAAGCCGGCCAGCATGATCGCGGCCTATGTCATGGGGCTGGCCTTCGCTTTCGGCTGGACGCCTTGCATCGGCCCGGTGCTGGGGCCGATCCTGACTTTGGCCGGCGGCCGCGAGACAGTGGGCGAGGGCGCGTTGCTGCTTGCCGCCTATTCGCTCGGCCTCGGCATCCCATTCCTGATCGCGGCGCTGTTTTCCGGTGCCTTCATGCGCTTCCTCGGCAAATTCCGCGTCCATCTCGGCCGCGTCGAAAAAGCAATCGGCGCGCTGCTGGTGGTTGCCGGCGTGCTCTTCCTTACCGGCGGCGTGCAGAGCGCGTCGTACTGGCTGCTGGAGAATTTCCCGGTGCTGGGGCGGCTCGGGTAGGCCCAGCGCCGACCCGGAACGATGCCTGAAAGCTGGCGTTACAAGCTTATGCGCAAACAGTTGCGGCGAGGCGATAATGGTAGCCAAGGCGGACGTGCAAAAGTTCTTCAAGGCCTATGAGAAGGTCTACAACGACGCGATCGCCGGCCATGTCGACATGGACGATTTTGGAGCGATGTATTCGAGCGGATTTGTCTCGGTCACCCCGGCCGGCGTCATGGCCGGTGAGAACGGCGTGCAATTTCGAGATATCATGATGAAGGGTTTTGAGGCTTACCGGGCGATGGGCAGCAAGACAATGACCTGCAAGGATGTCTCGGTAACCCCCATCGATCAGGACCGTTGCGTGGCCAAGGTGGAATGGTCGGGCGAATATGAACGCAAGGACAAAAGCCCCGTGACCATCGATTTCGAAGTCGACTATCTCGTCGAACGGCGCGATGGCAGCCTGAAGGTGTTTGGCTGGATCGCCGGCGACGAGCAGGCGGAATTCAGGAAGTATGGGCTGTTGTAAGTTTTGCCCATCGGGTTTGGTCCTGGACCCGCTGATTAAGAGTCAGCTGCTCCGCCGTCTCACCGGAATTTAACCGCATTGGTGCAGCATGGCCCGCACTGCTAGCATGTGTCGATTCACATCCTTTTCATACGGTTGCCTGCCATGAGCCAGAGATCCTGCCTGTCCGTCATCCTCGCCGCCGGCGAAGGCACTCGCATGAAAAGCGCCATGCCCAAGGTGCTGCATGCCATTGCCGGCCTGCCAATGGTGGCTCACGTGGTGAAGGCGGCCGAAGGGGCCGGCGCGACCGGCGTGGCGCTGGTGATCGGCCACGGCGCCGACGAAATGCGCAAGGCGGCTCAGAAATTCGCACCGAGGGCGGAGACTTTCGTGCAGGACAAGCGGCTCGGCACCGCGCATGCGGTGCTTGCCGCTCGCGAAGCGATATCAAAGGGTTATGACGATATTCTCGTCATGTTCGGCGACACGCCGCTTATCGATGCGCAAGCCCTGGCAACGGCGCGGCAGAAGCTGGCGGAGGGTGCCGCCGTCGCCGCCATCGGCTTTCGTCCGCCAAGTCCGGCCGGCTACGGCCGTTTGATCGAAAAGGACGGCCGTCTCGTCGCCATCCGCGAGGAGAAGGACTGCTCCGAGGACGAGAAGAAGATCGGCTTCTGCAATGCCGGCATGATGGCGGTGGCGGGCAAGCATGCGCTGCGGCTGCTCGACAAGGTCGGCAACAACAACGCCAAGGGCGAGTTCTACCTCACCGACATCGTCGAGATCGCCGGCGCGGAGGGTTTCGATGTGGTGGCCACGGAGGCCAGCTTCGAGAACGCGCTCGGCATCAACAACCGGGCCGAGCTTGCCGAGGCGGAAGCGATCTGGCAGGCGCGGCGGCGGCGCGAGGCGATGCTTTCCGGGGTGACGCTGATCGCGCCGGAGACGGTCTATTTCTCGCACGACACCGAAATCGGCGCCGACACGATCGTCGAGCCGAATGTCTGGTTCGGGCCGGGTGT
>Ga0209758_1003677_pt1 | contig 13640 bp, 4 predicted proteins | sample AraplaMF_Col_mMF_FD_184258 | JGI IMG/M metagenome (GOLD analysis project Ga0209758, IMG submission 184258) | Arabidopsis root microbial communities from the University of North Carolina, USA - plate scrape MF_Col_mMF (SPAdes) (version 2) | ecosystem: Host-associated > Plants > Roots > Endosphere ... | reverse complement strand
CCTTCGTAGAGCACCACCCGCATCTGGCCGGTCAGGCGCTCGACGCTGAACACCGTGCCGGTGGCCACCACCAGCTTGTCGCCGGCCGCCACCGAGAAGGGCCGCAGCGGGTCCTTGGCGACCGAGAACTTGGCCCGGCCGCTGTCCAGCCACAGCCGGCGGCGGCCGCGCTCGTACTTGACCTTCAGCACGGTGGCGCTGTCGAGCGAAGCGCGCGAGCCGTCGGCCAGCTCGACGATCCGCCGCTCGCCCTCGGTGGTGCGGTAGACGTCGGGCAGGCTGGCGCGCCAGGCGACGCCGCCGCCGACGGCCGCGACCAGGCAGGCCGCCAGCGCCGCCCACATCGCTCGACGGCGGCCGGGGCGGGCCCAGCGGCCGTGCTGCGCGCGCCGCAGATCTTCCAGGGCTTCGCGGCGCAGCGCGATCAGGCCCGGCCCCACGGCCTGTTCCTCGACGGCGCGCCAGGCCATGACGGCGTCGTCCAGCAAGCCGCGATGGTCGGCGTCGGCCTCGAACCAGGCCTGGAGCTCGTCGTGCTCGGCCGGAGTCAGCGCGTTGTCGGCCAGGCGCACGCACCACAGGGCGGCCTGCTCGCGCGCGGCGTCCAGCCGCTCTTCAGGAGAGATCACGGTCATTCGCCGGCCCTCACGCGTCGGGTCAGATGGGTCATGGCCTTGAGGATGTGCTTTTGCACCGCGCTGACGGAGACGCCGTACAGGGCGGCGAGTTCGGATTGCTTCATGCCTTCCAGACGGAACAGAAGAAAGATGGCGCGTGTGCGGTCGGGCAGTTCGCGCAGGGCGTCGGACACCTCGCCCAGGCTCTCGCGACCCAGCAGCACCCGGGCGGGGTCAAGCGGCTCCAGGTCGCCGGTCCCGGCGTGCACGCTGGCGCGATAGTTGGCCCGAACCCTTTCGCGCCGGCCCCGGTCGCGCAGCAGGTTGGCGGCCATCTGGAAGATGTAGGCGTCGGCGTTGTCCACTCCGCCGGCCCCCGTCGGACCGGATTGAGCGGTCGCCAGCTTGGCGAACAGCTCCTGGGTCATGTCCTCCGCGTCGCTGTGGCTGGCGGCGCGACGCATGAAGAACGCCATCAGCGCCGGCCGGTAGCGTCGGTCCAGTCTATGGAGGTCTGGTTCGATGACTGGTCGCACGATCCCGCCCCATGGGCGTGAGCCCGGGTTCAAGAGGTTTTTCCCACCGTGCATGACGCACGACAACGGCCAACCCACAGCACGGCGCGCCGACTTTTCGCATCTGCGGGAATCCCACGGAACGGCCGGAGCAATCTTCGGCCGGTTCCCTCCGGGTTTTACCCGGTGGCGCGTCCGGCGCGCGCGCGATGGAGTCGCGGCATCAACAAGGTGAGCGCATGGAAGAGATCCTTCGGGAATTCGCCAGCCACATCGCCCTGGCGACGGAACTGGTCTGCGTGCTGTGTATCGCCATCGGTTCGGTGGTGGCGCTGACCCGCGTGATCCTCGCCCTGGTGCGGGGTCTGGCGAGCGAGGTCAGCACGCGCCAGACGATCTTCGTCGCCTATGCCGGCTGGATCATCCTGGCGCTGGAGTTCGCCCTGGCCGCCGACATCGTCCGCACGGCCATCGCCCCGACCTGGGACCAGATCGGTCAGCTGGCGGCCATCGCGGCGATCCGGACGGCCCTGAACTACTTCCTCAACAAGGACGTCGAGGAGCGGCGCGAAACCTCCGCGTTCAAGGACTAGGCAGGGCCTCTTCCTAGAAGCCGATCGACGTCGAGACGGCGAACTGGCTGGCCTTGTGGGCCTGGCCGGGCGCCGGCTTCAGCTGCGAGCCGAACTCGAGCTGCAGCGCGAAGTGGCGGTCGACGACATAGCGGAGATTGAACCCCAGGCTGGCCAGTTCCGCCTCGTCGGCGAGATCGGGGAAATCCGTGGGCTGCTCGAACTTCCCGTAGTCGACGAACACGCCCAGCTGCAGGCGGTCGTCCAGGCCCGGTCGGCCCAGGGCCTGTCCTACCCGGATGGTCGGAAAGCGCATCTCGGTGCTGAGGATCACGCCGTTCGAGCCCAGGGCGATGTTAGTGTCATAGCCTCGGACGCTGCCGATGCCGCCCGCCGCCAGCTGTTCGCTGTAGGGCAGATTGCCGCTGGCGATCTGGGCCACGCCGCGCGCGATCCAGGTGAACCCCTTGGGCAGGGTCGTGGTCCGGGTGGCGCTGAAGCGGTCGTAGGCATAGGTGGCGTCGCCGCCGGGGACCAGCAGGCGCATTTCCCGGTCGCCGTTGTGCGGAGCCAGCTCGCCCGGCGAGAGCACGGCGAGGTTCTCCAGGTCGGTCTGACCGGCCCGGTCGGTGGCGGTCAGGCTGTAGATGACGGGGAACTGGACGATCTCGACGTCGGTGTCGAGCAGCCGGAAACCCAGGAATTCCAAGGTGTTGTCGACGCGTTTGTAGTCGAAGCCGATCTGCAGGGTCTGCTTGATCGGCCCGGGGCCGATCACGGGATGGGCCCATCGGCCGCTGAACTGCCCCGAATGGCCCTTGCTGCCGAACTCGCGGGCGACGCGGGGTTTCTGGATCGCGTAGGCCCCGAAGAACAGCAGGCGGTCGCCGTCGACCAGCGGGACCACGTCGCTGAACGAGTGCGAGGTGTAGCGGCCCGAGAAGCTCTGGGTGAACTGGTACGAGAACGTGCCGCCCCGGCCGAAGACGTTGCCCCAGTTGAAGCCCACGTTCCACTCGTCGCGGCCCAGGGTCGTGACCCCCTGGTTGTCGTAGCCGGCGTAGACGCGGAACGGGAAACGATCGTGGGCGGTCAGGGCCACGTCGCTCAGGCCGGTTTCGGCCCCGGGGCGGAGGACGGCGTCGACGGTCAGGAAGGCGTTCTGGTTATAGCCGTCCAGCGCTCCGCGCATCCGCGCCAGCGTCAGGGGCTCGCCGCTGTCCAGCCCGCCCAGTCTTCGTACGGTTTCCGACGAGAAATGGCGGTTGCCGGCGATGGTCACCTCGCCGACGCGGAATTCGGTCACCACGATCTGGACGACGCCGTTCTGGATGTTCTGGGGCGGCGCCGTCACGTCCATGAACGGCCGGCCGGCCTTGCGGTAGGCGGCTCGCACCAGGGCGGTGATCTTGTCGAGATCGGCGCGGGTCAGGGGCTTGCCGAGATAGTCCGTGGCCTGCCGGGTGAAGGCCGGCGTCGACAACAGCGGCAGGTCGGCGGTGGCGAGGCCGGTGGGCGGGGGCGCGACGCCGGCCGGCTGGACCGATCCCGGATCGGGAACGAAGACCAGGCCCTCCAGGCGCGGCAGCAGCACCGTCCGGTCCTGGCTGGGCGGGGAGGCCGGCGGCGGGGGCTGTACGGGCGGAGGCGTCGTCGGCTGGGGCGGCCGGGGGATCACGCGTTCGAAGTCCTGCGCGCGCGCGACGAGCGGCGCCGAGGCGGCCAGGGCGACGATCATCGCCGCCCACCGCGCGGGCGACTTCGAGTGGGGCTTCAAGGTTGGGCCTCGCTGATTTCGAGGGGGGCGGACCGAGCGACGAAGCGCAGGCTCCAGCGGGTCTGGCGGTCGCCCAGCAGGAGGACGTCCTCGGTGGAGTTGGCGACCGGCGCGCCGCCGAAGATCACCGCCTCGTTGCCCTCGATGACCGGCAGGGAGATCTCGAAGCTGGACGGCAGGTCGCCCAGGCCGTTGGTGCGCCCTTGATAGAGGCCGCCGGCGACGGGGTAGGGGACGTAGAAGCGCGGATTGCCGACGGAACGGGCCAGGTTGAACACCGTGTTGCAGGCGTCCGCCCGCGCGGTCGGACATCCCGGCGGTCCCGGCGGCGCGACGATCTCGCCGGGGCCCGAGGCCGAGGTCGGCAGGTCGTAGTTCGACAGCAAGGTCCCCGCGTCGGCGCTGTAGTCGTCGCCGCCGAGCAGGGCCGTCACGACGCGGGCGCCGGGATCCGCGGAGTCGTACGCGCCGGCGGTTTCGGTGACGGTGGCGCCCTGGCCGCCGATGAAGCCGGTCAACTGGTAGTTTCCGGAGGTCAGGCTCGCGGTGGTGTTCCCGTCGTAGTCCTTGGTCGGGTTGCCGATGATCACGGCGGCCAGGGGCGCGCGGTTGATGGTTCCCGCGCCGCTCGCGGCCGTGGGCAGGACGTAGTTCGAGAGCAGGGTCGAGGCCCCGGCGGCGTAGTCCGTCGTGCCCAGCGTCGCGCTGACCGAGCGGGCGCCGGCGTTCGGGGAGTCGTAGACGCCGACCGTCTGGCCGATGGCCATGCTCTCGCCGGACGCCAGGCCCGTCAGGACGTAGTTGCCGGAGGTCAGGGTCGCGCCGGTGTTGGCGTCATAGGTCTTGGAGATGCCGGTCAGCACGACCGTCAGGGCCTTGGGATCGATGCGCCCGGCGCCGGACACGCTGGTGGGCAGGACATAGTTGTCGAGCAGGGTCGCGCCGCCTGGCGCGAAGTCCGCCGTCGCGAGGTCGGCGGTCACCGTGCGGGCGCCGGCGTTCTTGTCGTCGTAGACGCCCGTCGTCCGGGTCACCTCGGCGCCTTCGCCGGAGACGAAGCCGGTCAGTTGGTAGTTGGCCGAGGTGAGCGTGGCGGTGGTCGTGCCGTCATAGGCCTTGGCCGGTCCGCCGACGATCGCCGCGGCCAGGGGCGCCTTGTCGATCCGGCCCAGGCCGTCGGCCGTGGCGGGCAGGACGTAGTTGGAGAGCAGGGTCGAGCCGGTCGCGGTGAAGTCGCCGGCCTCCAGGACCGCACTCACGGTGCGCAGGCCGGCGTTGGGCGAGCCGTAGGCGCCGGCGGTTTCGGTGACGACGGCGCCTTCGCCGGGTGCGAAGCCCGTCAGGGTGTAGTTCCCGGAGGTCAGGGCGGCGGCGGCGTCGCCGTCATAGGTCTTGGAGACGCCGTTGAGGCGGGCGATCAGCACGGCCGGGTCGATCCGGCCGAGGCCGTTGACGCTGGTCGGCAGCACGTAGTTGGCCAGGTTCGTGCCGCTGGCGGCGTTGAAGTCGCCCGCGTCCAGATTGGCCGTAACGAGGTGCAGGCCGACGTTCGCCTGGGCGTAGACGCCCTGGCTCTCGGTTACGGTCGCGCCCTGGCCCGCCACGAAGGCCGGTCATCACGAAGTTGTCGGGCGCGACCGTCGCCGCGGTGGTCCGTCATAGGTTTTGGTCACGCCCGCGAAGGCGACGAACAGGGTCTTGGGATCGATGTGGCCCAGGCCCGCCGCCGAGGTCGGGAGCACGTAGTTCGCGAGCAGGGTGCCGCCATCGGCCGCGAAGTCGCCGGCGCCGAGCGTGGCGGTGACCAGGCGGACGCCGGCGTCGGCCGAGGCGTAGGCGCCCGCGGTCTGGCCGATCGTGGCGCCCTGGCCCGCGACGAAGCCGGTCAGGAGGTAGTTGGCCGAGGTCAGGCTCGCCGAGGTCGTGGCGTCGTAGGTCTTCGTCGGATCGCCCACGATGATCGCGGTCAGGGCGGCCTGGTCGATCCGCCCCGTCCCCGTGGCCTGGACGGGCAGGACGTAGTTGGAGAGGTCGGTCGCGCCACTGGCGACGAAGTCCGCGCCGTCGAGGTCGGCGGTGACCAGGCGAAGGCCCGCGTCCGCCGAGCCGTAGGTCCCGACCGTCTCGGTGACGCTCGCGCCCTCGCCGGCGGCGAAGCCGGTCAGGGTGTAGTTTCCGGAGGTCAGCACCGCCGCCGTCGTGCCGTCATAGGTCTTGAAGGCGCCGTTCAGGATGGCGACCAGCATCGCCTGGCCGATGGTCCCCGTCCCGAGGGCGGTGGTGGGCAGGACGTAGTTGCCGAGCAGCGTCCCGCCATTGGCCGTGAAGTCGCTCGAAGTCAGGCTGGCCGTCACGGCGCGCACGCCGACATTGGGATTGGCGTAGGTCCCCACGGTCTGGTCGACGGTGGCGCCTTCGCCGGCGATGAGGCCGGTCAGCTGGTAGTTGGCCGCCGTCAGGCTGGCCGCCGTCGAGCCGTCGTAGAGCTTGGACGGGTTGCCGACGATCACGGCCGCCAGGGATTTGGGCGTGATATGCCCGACGCCCTCGGCCCGGGTCGGCAGGATATAGTTGCCCAGGGAGGTGCCGCTGTTGGCCTGGAAGTTCGGGCTGCCCAGTTGGGCGGACACCAAGCGGACGCCGGCGTTGGCGCTGTCGTAGGTTCCTGTCGGCTGGGTGACGATGGCGCCCTGGCCCGAGACGAAGCCGGTCAGCAGATAGGTGGTCAACACCGCGCTCTGGGTTCCGTCATAGGTCTTGGTGGGATCGCTCAGGATCACCGCTTCCAGCTGCTTCTTGAGGATCAGGCCCGCGCCGGTGGCGGTGGTCGGCAGGACGTAGTTGGCCAGCAGGGTCCCGCTGTCGGCCGTGAAGTCCGTCGGGTCGAGGGCGGCGGTGATCAGGCGCGCGCCGGCGTTGGGCGAGCCGAACTGGCCCGCCGTCTCGCCGACGCTGGCGCCCTCGCCGGAGACGAAGCCGGCCAGGCGGTAGTTGGCCGGGGCCAGGGTGATGTCGGTGGTGGCGTCGTAGGTCTTGGTGGGGATGCCGGTGACGAACGCCGTGAGGGCCTTGGGGTCGATCGTCCCCGAACCCGTCGCGCTGACCGGCAGGACGTAGTTGGCCAGATTCGTGCCGCCGTTGGCGGTGAAGTCGCCCGTCGAAAGGCCGGCCGTGACCGTGCGGGCGCCCGCGTTGGCGGCGCTGTAGGTCGCCGCTGTCTGGCCGACGCTGGCGCCCTGACCGGCGACGAAGCCGGTCAGCTGGTAGTTGGTCGAGGCCAGGGTGGCGACCGTGGTCCCGTCATAGGTCTTGGTGGGATTGCCGATGATGGCGGCGGTCAGGCTGGCCTGGCTGATGTGGCCCACCCCTGTGGCCGTCGTCGGCAGGACGTAGTTCGCGAGCAGGGTCCCGCCGTTGGCGGTGAAGTCGCTGGAGCCCAGCGTCGCGCTGACGTTGCGGAGGCCCGCGTCGGCCGAGGCGTAGGCGCCGACGGTCTGGGTGACGGTGGCGCCTTCGCCGGCGATGAAGCCGACCAGGTCGTAGTTGCCGGCCGCCAGGGTGGCGGCGGTGGTCGCGTCGTAGGTCTTGGTCGGATCGCCCACGACGGACGCCGTCAAGGTCGCCTGACCGATGGTCCCCGCGCCGCTGGCGGTGGTGGGCAGGACATAGTTGGCCAGGTTCGTGCCGCCGTTGGCGGTGAAGTCTCCGGCGGAGAGGCCGGCGGTGACCGTGCGGGCCCCCGCGTTGGCGGAACTGTAGGTCCCGATCGTCTGGCCGACGCTGGCGCCCTGGCCGGCGACGAAGCCGGTCAGCTGGTAGTTGGTCGAGGCCAGGGTGGCGGCGGTGTTCCCATCATAGGTCTTGGTGGGGTTGCCGATGATAGCGGCCGTCAGGCTGGCCTGGCTGATGTGGCCCAGGCCCGTGGCGGTGGTCGGCAGGACGTAGTTCGCCAGCAGGGTGCCGCCGTTGGCCGTGAAGTCGCCGGCGGCGAGGGTGGCGGTGACCAGGCGCGCGCCCGCGTCGGCCGAGGCGTAGGCGCCGACGGTCTGGGTGACGGTGGCGCCTTCGCCGACGATGAAGCCGACCAGGTCGTAGTTGCCGGACGCCAGGCTGGCGGCGGTGGTCGCGTCATAGGTCTTGGTCGGATCGCCGATGATCGCCGCCGCCAGCGCCTTGGGATCGATCGTCGCCGAGATGCCGGTCGGCTGGGTCAGGATGTAGTTCCCGGCGTCGACGCCGGTCAGGAGGTAACCGCTGGCGTTGACCAGGTAGGTCCCGGCGTTGGCCGACGGGAAGCTGGCCGACGAGGCGGCGCTGTCGACGTCCAGGTCGTCGACGCCCAGCGTGCCGACCACCACCGTGCCGGCGTTGTTCAGGGTGAGGGCGGTCGTGCCGTCATAGGTCTTGGTGTTGGCCAGCACGCCCGCGAGGGTCACGGTCGCCGGGGTGATCTCGCCGATCGGGGCGTTGGTCAGGGTGGGGGCGATGCTGTAGTTGCCCTGGGCCGCGCCGCCCAGCGCCAGGCCCGAGAGGGTGACGTTGATCCCCGTGCCCACGTTCTTGACCGCGTAGTTCCCCGACAGGCCCGAGGTGTCGACGATCACGTCGTCGGTCCCGACGATCCCCGACAGCGTATAGGCCGAGGACGCCGTCGGCAGCTCGGTCCCGGCCGTGTAGACGCGGCTGACCTTGATCAGGTTCAGCAGGGCCTGGGTGATGTCGGCGGTCAGGTAGTTGGGCTGGGTGAGGGTGTAGTTGCCGGCGTCGACGCCGGTCAGGCCATAGCCGGTGGTGGTGACGGTCTTGCCGATCCCGACATTGGGGTCGCCGAAGACGCCCGTCGTGGCGAGGGTCAGGGTCAGGTCGTCGGAACCCAGGCGGCCGACCAGGCTGGTTCCGCTGTTGTCCAGCGTCGCCGCGACCGTGCCGTCATAGACCTTGTCGTTGGCGGCCGCGCCGGCCACCGAGGCCGGGGCGGGGGTGATGTGGCCGGTTCCGGACGCGCTGGTGGGCAGGGTGTAGTTCGCCAGCGACGTGGCGCCGCCGGCCGTGAAGTCCAGGCCGTCCAGCGTCGCGGTCACCGTGCGGGTCCCGGCGTTCTTGCTGTCGTAGACGCCGGCCGTTTCGGTGACCGTGATCGTCTCGCCGGCCACCACGCCCACCAGGTCGTAGTCGGTCGAGGCGAGCGTCGCGGCGGTCGTCGTGTCGTAGACGCGGGTCGGATCGCCGATGATGCTGGCGCTCAGCGCCTTGGGCGTGATGATCCCGATCGGCTGGGCGGTCACGGTCGGCGAGATCGAATAGTTGCCGGCGCTGCTTCCCGACAGGCTCAGGCCGCTGAGCGTGACATTGATCCCGCCGATCACGGTCCCGCCGCTCAGGCTCCCGGCGACGTTCTTGTCGGCATAGGCGCCCGAGAGGCCCGAGGTGTTGGCCGTGACCGTGTCGCCGGCATAGACGCCGCTGAAGGCGTAGCCCGAGCTGGCGGTCGGCAGGGCGGTCGAGCCGTCATAGATCTTGGTCACGGCCAGGAGGCTGATCGGCGCGGGTGTGATGGTCGCGGTCAGGCCCTGGGGTTGGGTGACGGTGTAGTTGCCGGCGTCGATCCCCGTGACGATGTAGCCGTTGGCCACGACGGGCTTGCCGACGCCGGCGTTGGCGTCCGGCGCGGTGAGGCCGGCGTTGTAGAACAGGGCGCTGGAGCCGCCCGTCTGCAAGGTGACGTCGTCTGTGCCCAGCACGCCGCTCAGGCCCGCGCCGGCGTTGTTCAGGATCGCGGTGGCGGTCTGGTCGTAGACCTTGTCGTTGGCCAGCACCCCGATCACCTGCAACGAGGCCGGGGTGATGATCCCGATGGGCGCGTTGGTGGTGGTCGCCGCGATCGTGTAGTTGGCCGCGTCCGCGCCGGTCAGGCCGACCCCCGACAGGGTGACGCCGATGCCGGTGGCGACGTTCTTGTCGGCGTAGGCGCCAGACAGCCCGGCGGCGTTGACGGCCACGGTGTCGCCGCCGATCACGCCGGAAAGACCGTAGGCGCCGTTGGTCGTCGGGATCGCCAGGGTGGAGTCGTAGACCTTGGTCACCGAGGCCAGGATCAGGGTCGCCTCGGTGATGTCGGCGAACAGGCCCGTGGGCTGGACCACGGTGTAGTTGCCCGCATCGGTTCCGCCGATCGCGTAGCCGGTCGCGGTGACGGGGATGTTCACCCCGACGTTCTTGCTGGCGAAGGTCCCGCTGGCCGCGCCGGAGACCACGGTCACCACGTCGGCGCCCAGCACTCCGGAAAGGGCGGCCGCGCCGCTGTTCAGGATGGCGCTGGTGTTGCCGTCATAGACCTTGTCCTGGGCGGTGACGTTGATCACCTGGACGCTGGCCGGGGTGATCGTGCCCGCGCCGCTGGCGGTGGTCGGCAGGTTGTAGTTGGCGAGGTTAGTGGCGCCCACCCCGGTGAAGTTGGGGGCGCTGAGGCCGGCGGTCACGATGCGGGCGCCGACATTGTCGCTGTCGTAGGTCCCCACGGTCTGGCCGACGGTGGCGCCCTGGCCGGCGACGAAGCCGCTGAGGCTGTAGTTGGCCGAGGTCAGGGTGGCGACGGTGGTGTCGTCATAGACCTTGGTCGGGTTGCCGATGATCGAGGCCAGCAGGGTGGCCCGGTTGATCGTGCCCGGTCCCGAGATCGTCGTCGGCAGTTGGTAGTTGGCCAGGCTTGTGCCGGCGTTGACCGTGAAGTCCGACACCACCACGTCGGCCAGCACCGTGCGGGAGCCCGCGTCGGCCACGTTATAGCGCCCGTTCGAGGCCTGGACGATCGAGCCGCCTTCGCCGGCGACGAAGCCGGTCAGGCTGTAGTTCGCCGCGGTCAGGGTCGCCTGGGTCGAGCCGTTGTAGGTCTTGGTCGGGTTGCCGATGATGGAACCGGTCAGGATGGCGCGGTTGATGTCGGCCAGCAGGCCCGACGGCTGGTTGAGGCTGTAGTTCCCGGCGTCGGCGCCGCTGATGGCGAAGCCGCTGACGTTGACGGCCAGATCGGTTCCCACGTTGGATTGGCGGAAGGCGCCGGCCACGCCGGACGCGCCGAGCGTGACGGAATCCGAGCCGAGCACGCCCTGCAGCGTCGCCGCAGAGATGTCCAGTGTGGCGGCGGTGGTCGCGTCATAGGTCTTGTCGAACGCTGTGACGTTCGTCACCACGAGGGGCGCGGGCGTGATGTTGGCGGTCAGGCCCGCGGGCTGGAACAGTTGGTAGTTGGCCAGGTCGGGACCGCCCAGGGTCATGCCGACGACCGTGACCGCGATCCCGTTGCCGACGTTTCGCGTGGCGAAGGTTCCGACCGCGCCGCTGGTGCTGAGCGTGACCGTGTCGCCGGCGATCAGGCCCGACAGGCTGGCGACGCTGACGTCCAGCGGGGCGGCCGTGCTGGTGTCGTAGACCTTGTTCAGCGCCCGGGTGCTGAGCACCACCAGGGGGGCGGGCGTGATCGCGCCCGGTCCGATCGCCTGGACGGGCAGGATGTAGTTCGTGCTCAGCGCCCCGTTCGCATAGACGAAGTTGCTGGGCGCGAGCGGCGTGGTGAGGGTCCGGGCGCCGACGTTCTTGCTGTCGTAGTTGGCGACCACCGACGAGGCGCTGATGCTGATTGTTTCCGAGCCGATGAGGCCGTTGACCTGGTAGTTGGATGACAGCGGGAAAGCGTTGGTCGAGCCATTGTAGACCCGTGTGGGGTTGCCGATGATCGCCGCCGTGAGCTGGGCCCGCAGGATCGTGCCGATCCCCGTCGCTTCGGTGGGCAGGTTGTAGTTGTCGAGATTGGTGCCGGGGCCGGCCACGAAGTCCGTCGGCGCCAGCGAGACGTAGACGGGCTTCTGCCCGGCGTTCTTGTCGGCGTAGCTTCCCGTCGTCTTGGTGATCGTCGCGCTCTCGCCCGGGATGAAGCCGGTGATCGTGTAGTCGCTGGGGCTGAGGATCGCGAGGACCGTGCCGTCATAGGTCTTGGTCGGATTGCCGGTGATCGCCGCGTTCAGGATGCCCGGGTCCACGTCGATGCGCGTGATGGTGCCGAACCCCGTCACAGGGGAGGGGATCACGTAGTTGGACATCAGCGTCCCGGCGTCGGGGGCGAAGTCGCTGGCGTCGAGGGTGGTCGATACCGTCCAGACGCCGGCGTCGGCCGAGCTGTACTGGCCGCTGGTCTGGGTGACCGTCGCGCCTTCGCCGGGCACGAAGCCTTCGACCTGGAAGTTCGAGGGGCCCAGGCCGGCGCTGGAATTGCCGTCATAGGGCTTGGTGGGGTTCCCGACGATCTCGATGTCCAGCGGCGCCGGGTTGATCAGCCCCATCCCGGTGACCGTGGCCGGCAGTTGGTAGTTGGACAGCAGCGTGCCCGGCTGGGCCTGGAAGTCCGAAGCCGAGATGTTGGCGGTCACCGCCCGCGAGCCGGCGTCCTTCGAGGCGTAGGTCGCGCCCGACGACTGGGTGACCGCGAGCCCCTCGCCCGCGACCAGTCCGGAAATGACCACGTCGGACGGCGACAGTCGCGCGGCCGTCGTGCCGTCATAGATCTTGGTCGGCGTCCCGGTGACGGTGATCGTGACCGGGCGGGGCGTGATGTCGCCCGTCACCGAGCCGGCGACCACTGTCCGGTAGTTGCCGCTGTCCGCGCCGCTGATCACGCCGCCGGTGGCGAAGATGGGAATATTCTGGGCGACGTCCTTTGAGGCGAAGAACAGGCCCGAGGCGGTGATGGTGACGTCATCGCCCGCGATCTTGCCGGTCAGCACCGCCGAGCTGGTGTCGGCGGTCGCCGCCGCCGTTCCGTCGTAGACCTTGTCGTTGATCGTGACCGACGAGATCGTGAGCGTGGCCCGAGTGATGTCCGCGACCAGGCCGCTGGGCTGGGTCACCACGTAGTTGCCGGCGCTGGCCCCGCTCAGCGTCACGCCGGACACCGTGACCGCCAGGTTGGTCCCGACGTTCTTGCTGGGGAAGAGGCTGGTCGCGCCGGAGCCATCGACGGTGACGCTGTCGCCGCCGATCACGCCGAACAGGCTGGCGCCCGCGGTGTTGACCGTCGCGACGGCGTTGCCGTCATAGACCTTGTTGTTGGCCGTGAGCCCGCTGATCGTCAGGGTGGCGGGATTGATCAGGCCCGCGCCGGTGGCGCTGGTCGGCAGCACGTAGTTGTTGAGGTCCACGCCCGCCCCGGCGACGAAGTCCGGAGTGGTCAGGGTGGCGGTGATGGTGCGCGCGCCGGCGTTGGCGGAGTCGTAGTCCTCGCTCGTCAGGCCGGTGATCGTGATCGTCTCGCCCGCCGCGACGCCCGTCAGCTGGTAGTTCGAGGCGGTCAGGGTGGCGCTGGTGGTGGCGTTGTAGGTCTTGGTCGGCGTACCGATGATGCTGGCCGTCAGCACGGCTGGGGTGATCTCACCGGTCGTCGAGGTCGGCACGGGCGCGGCGAACGCATAGCCGTAGACCGGGATCCCGCCTTCCGTGATCTGGAAGTTGCTGGTGGTGACGGTCAGGCCGGTCTCGGCGTTCTTGGTGGAATAGACGCCGTCCAGCGACCAGTCGTCGGCGGCGAACAGCCCCGTGACGGTGGTGTTGCCGTCGTCCAGCGTGGCCGTGGTCGTGCCGTCATAGCTCTTGGTGACGGTCCCCAGGGTGACGCTGACCGTGGGCGCGGCGCGATAAAGCACGCCGTTGCCCGTCGTCGCCGGGCTGCTGCTGGTGACGATGTCGTATTGATAGAAGTCCGGCGCCAGGCCGCCCAGGGTGGTCGTGGTCGGGTCCTGGCTGACGACGTACCAGACGCCCGTCGCGTTGAGCGCGCCGGCGCCGGCCTGGTTGACGAAGGCGCCCGACGCCAGGGCCAGGTTGCCGCTGGTGGCGGTCACCGATCCGCCGGAGGTGATGGTCAGGGTCCCCCCAATACCCTGGAACGGGGGCGCGCCGGTCTGCACTTCGGTCGCCGCCAGGGGCGCAGCGATCGTGGCGTTGCGGCCGGCCTCCAGCGTCGCCATGCCCCCGCCGCTGATCGCCGCGTTGACGGCGAGGTCGCGATAGGCGCTGAGCGTCAGCTCGCCGGCGCCCGTCCAGGAGATGGCCGAGGCCACGGTGAGGTCGCCGTTGCCGCCCGTTCCGCCGGCGGTGGTGGCCTGGGTGA
>Ga0209758_1003670_pt1 | contig 13661 bp, 13 predicted proteins | sample AraplaMF_Col_mMF_FD_184258 | JGI IMG/M metagenome (GOLD analysis project Ga0209758, IMG submission 184258) | Arabidopsis root microbial communities from the University of North Carolina, USA - plate scrape MF_Col_mMF (SPAdes) (version 2) | ecosystem: Host-associated > Plants > Roots > Endosphere... | reverse complement strand
CGCTCTTGTCCATCTGATGGCAGGCAAAGGCGCAGCCGGTCTTGGCCTCCAGCTTGGAAACATCGGTGGGGGTCGCGGCGACGCCCATCGACGGCGTATTGTCGAGCAGGATGTAGAAATCCATGAAAGAGGCGGTCTGATATTCCGCCGTCGCCGTGCCCGATACGGTGATCGAGTCCTGGCCGAGGACATGCATGAAGGTGGTGGGTACGGAGGCGCTGAAGGTGACCGTCGAATTGAGCTTGTTGGCCGTCTTGGTGACGTCGATGCTCAAATTCACCGGCACCGAGGTCAGCTCGCCGGACATCTGCGAGAAGAAGATGCTGCGGGCATCCGTCTTGGCGATCGAAATGGTGCCGTTGCCCTTCATGGTCATGGCAGCTGCCACCGCATCCGATTTTTCGGAAATCGAGCCGACAGCTGCGGCATCGGCGGCGGTATAGAGCTCGGTACGCAGGCTCAGCGCATGGGCATAATCCAGCGCCAGACCGGCACAGCCGACCAACGGTACCATCAAAAGCGCCGTCATGATGCCAAAATTACCAGATCGGTCCGACAGGAAAGCGGATGAAAGGATACCCATGCTGAACCCCTACATTATTAGGGTACGCCTAACATGAGAAATCTAAAGTAGATGGAAAGCGGCATGGTATAAATCGCCTTAACGCCGGTTTCCGTGTCAAGCTCGTGGCATCGCGAGCCGCCGATGGAACTCTCCTCACGGCGCCGAATGCGCTAGGCAAGGGGAGCCGAAAGGTTTATAAGCCGCCGCATTCTTTAACGGGCAGGCATCCGGGGTAAACCGGATGGGGAAGCAGATGAGTGACATGGCACAGAATTGGACCCCGAGCAGCTGGCGGAACAAGCCAATCCAGCAGGTTCCGGAATATCCCGACGCGGCCGCGCTGGCGGCAACGGAAGCCACGCTCGCCACCTATCCGCCGCTCGTTTTTGCCGGTGAAGCCCGCCGCCTGAAGAGTGCGCTTGCCAATGTGGCCGAAGGCAACGCCTTCCTGCTGCAGGGCGGCGACTGCGCCGAAAGCTTCCTTGAGCATGGCGCCGATAATATCCGAGACTTCTTCCGCGCCTTCCTGCAGATGGCCGTCGTGCTGACCTTCGGCGCCCAGCTTCCCGTCGTGAAGGTCGGCCGCATTGCCGGGCAATTCGCCAAGCCGCGTTCGGCGCCGATGGAAACGCAGAACGGCGTGTCGCTGCCGAGCTATCGCGGCGATATCGTCAACGGTATCGAATTTACGCCGGAAGCCCGCATTCCGAGCCCGGAGCGCCAGCTCGACGCCTACCGGCAGTCGGCCGCAACGCTGAACCTTTTGCGCGCCTTCGCGATGGGCGGCTATGCCAACCTCGACAACGTGCACAAGTGGATGCTCGGCTTCGTCAAGGACAGCCCGCAGGGCGAGCGCTACCGCAAGCTTGCCGACCGTATCAGCGAAACCATGGATTTCATGAAGGCGATCGGCATCACCTCGGACAACAATCCGAGCCTGCGCGAGACCGATTTCTTCACCAGCCACGAAGCGTTGCTGCTCGGCTATGAAGAGGCGATGACGCGTGTCGACTCCACTTCGGGCGACTGGTACGCGACCTCGGGCCACATGCTATGGATCGGCGACCGCACGCGCCAGCTCGATCATGCGCATGTCGAATATTTCCGCGGCATCAAGAACCCGATCGGCCTGAAGTGCGGCCCGTCGCTGCAGCCTGACAACCTGATCGAGCTGATCGACGCGCTGAACCCGGCCAACGAAGCCGGCCGCCTGACGCTGATCTGCCGCTTCGGCCATGACAAGGTGGCCGACAACCTGCCGAAGCTCATTCGCGCCGTCGAGCGCGAGGGCAAGAAGGTTGTCTGGTCCTGTGATCCGATGCACGGCAACACGATCACGCTCAACAGCTATAAGACGCGCCCCTTCGAGCGGATCCTGTCGGAAGTCGAAAGCTTCTTCCAGATCCATCGCGCCGAAGGCACGCATCCGGGCGGCATCCACATCGAGATGACCGGCAAGGACGTCACCGAATGCACCGGCGGCGCCCGCGCCGTGACGGCCGAGGACCTGCAGGACCGCTACCACACCCATTGCGACCCGCGCCTCAACGCCGACCAAGCGCTGGAGCTGGCATTCCTGCTGGCCGAGCGCATGAAGGGCGGCCGGGATGAGAAGCGGATGGCTGCGAACGCCTGAGGCGGGTGAGTAGCGAATAGATTCGAGAAGCCCGGCTCGTACCGGGCTTCTTGTTTTGACAAGTGTCACCACTCGCCCGTTCTCATGTTCGGGACGCATAAGCCTCTTGTGGCTCCATCGCGCGCCCTGTATGCAAGACGCATGACCCGTGTACCGACCCTTTCCGGCCTGTATTACGCGCTGCTCCCATAGAGCGGCGACGGTCATCTATTTGACGTCAGAAACGCCGCACGGTCGGCGGCGTCGTGTTTCAGCAGAAGGTCTCCGGCCTGATTGGCCCTCATGGAGACCCTTGTGACCCTCAATTTCCAACCATCTACCAGACCCCGGTCGGAGTTCCTGCGCGTTCTCTCGGAGCGCGGATTCATCCAGCAATGCACCGACCTCGAAGCGCTCGATAGCTGGCTCAATGCCGGGAGCGGTACGGCCTATAACGGCTTCGATCTGACGGCCGACAGCCTGCATGTCGGCCATCTCATCCCCATCATGATGCTGCGCTGGTTTCAGAAGACCGGTAACCGGCCGATCGCACTGATGGGCGGCGCGACGACCCGGCTCGGCGATCCGAGCTTTCGCGATACGTCGCGCCCTTTGCTGAGCGAAGAGCAGATCGCCGGCAATCTCGTCGGTATCCGGCGCATCTTCGAACGGTTCCTGACCTTCGGCGACGGGCCTGACGATGCGCTTATGGTCAACAATGCCGACTGGCTTGGCAGCTTGAAATACCTGGATTTCCTGCGCGATGTCGGCCCGCATTTTTCCGTCAACCGCATGCTGACATCCGAAAGCGTGCGCCAGCGGCTGGAGCGGGAGCAGTCGCTCTCGCTGCTCGAATTCAACTACATGGTCATGCAGGGCTATGACTTTCACGTGCTTGCCGAAACGCATGGCTGCCTGCTGCAGCTCGGCGGTTCGGACCAATGGGGCAATATCCTCAGCGGCGTGGAGTTCGGGCGGCGCGCCGGCGGGCGAACGTTGTTCGGATTGACGGCGCCGTTGCTCACGACCGCCTCGGGCACGAAGATGGGCAAGAGTGCGGCGGGCGCCGTGTGGCTGAATGCCGATCGGCTGTCGCCCTATGAATTCTGGCAGTTCTGGCGCAATAGCTGGGATGCCGATGTCGGTCGCTTCATGCGGCTCTTCACCGAGTTGCCGCTCGACGAGATCGCGCGTCTGGAAGCGTTGCGCGGCTCCGAGATCAATGTCGCGAAGAAAGTGCTCGCGGATGAGGTGACGCGGCTCTGCCATGGCGAGGAAGCGGCAGAGGATGCCTCCGAGACCTCGCGTCGCATGTTCGAAGAGGGCGAGGCGGCGGCCGGTCTGCCGACCGTCGCGGTGAGCAGCACGGCACTGCGCGGCGGACTTCCGCTACCGGATGCACTTGTGATGGCCGGACTCGCCAAATCAAAGAGCGAAGCACGCCGGCTGATCCTCGGCGGCGGCGTGCGGATCAACAGCCGCGCTGCCCCCGACGAGACCATGCAGCTCGGTCGTACGGATCTGGAGAACGGCGTCATCCGCCTGTCGGTCGGCAGGAAGAAGCATGTACTGTTGCAGCCTGAACCGTGATGCCGTCAGGGGCGGGCTCCATTCGCCATCGCCGATGGCGTGATGAACAGAACCCGCTCACCGATGCTACAGGGAATGACGCTGACGGAAATGGTGCTGCAGGAAGGATTGGGCCTTGAGGAAGCTCCATGTGCGCGGGGCACCCGGCAGAAAATCGTCGTCGTTCAGGATGTCGCTCAGCGGTGACGCGAAGAGTTCGGCGGCCTCGTTGCGATCTGGCGCGTGATGGGCGCCGTCGAGAATCTCGGCGGCGCTGGAGCGGCTTTCGGTCAGCAGGAAGAGTTCCGGATGGCAGAAAACCGGATCATAGGCGAGGCCAATTGCGAAGGACTCCGACCGGTCGAGATCAGTGACGGCGATTTCCTCGGCGAGTTCACGGGCGGCTTCTTCGAAGAGATCGGTCTCTTCGTCGTCCGCGGGCTCGGCATAACCGCCGACGAGATAGAGAGCGCCAGGGTTCTGCTCGGCGGTGAGGCTTCGTTTGGTGACGATCACCTGCTGGTCCGCTGTGATCAGAACGACGGTAAGCCCAAGCGGGTCGGCGCGCTCGGCCTGCGGGTACTCCTCGGCAAAGCCGGCATGGCGGGTCACCACGTAAGCGGAAAAGCATGTGCCGTTTGCGATGATGCTCAGCCGGCCATTCTCGATGCCATAGGCAGCCATGCGCAGGAGCCGGCCGTCAAAGGCGGCGGGATGTCTGGCAAGGAAGCGATCCCAGCCGGATTTCCGTTCTGCCTCGACTATTTCGGAAAGTTCAAACTCTCTTGCAAGGCGGCAATGAATTTGGTCGACGGGGATGCTGAATGCTTCGTCTGCCGGCATCATCAGTGCATTGCCTTTCTCAGCAATTCGATGGTCTCGGTCACGGATGGTCCCTGGATCGGCGGCGGCTCGGCCCGCTCGCAGAATTCCCGCCAGATGAAGAAGGTCATTTCCGCGCCGTCGGTCGGGGTTTCGCCGGGGCCTTCGGCAAAGGTCTGGAGCAGACGGTAGCGTTCGTCCTGCCAGAACAGCGATTCCACCCAGTCATAGACGGGGATGATATGAAAATGGATCGGGTAACCCGGCATGTGACCGTATCGGCCGATATAGACGCGTTTTGCGCCGAGTACCGCGCCAAGGGTTTTCTGTGCTTTCGCCAGCAGCGGGCCGAGTTCGCTCAGCGCTTCGGGTGATAATTCGGAGAGGTCATTGGTAAAACTTCGGGAACTGACCATGAGATAGCCGGGCAGGGCGGAATTGATGCGATGGTTCACGAGCCAGCCGGTCGTTTCGCATACATGGAATTGCTCGGGAATTTCCAAGGACAGCTCCTCCATCGCACGCGGGGCAGCCGCGCGGATTCGCACAGTGGCTGAAGATGACGTGCTTCGGCAAGGGCAAGGGGAGGTGACATTCACCTGTTGTCGGGGCAGATTGCGGGCGTATCGAAGGGAAAAGTTTTTGACTGATATTGCATGCGCCATCTTCTGGCGGGAGGGCCGCGTCCTGCTGGTCAGGCGGGCGGGCCACAAAGAGCGCTTTCCCGATTGCTGGGATCTCGTCGGCGGCCATGTCGAGCCGGGCGAAAGCGCCGAGGCGGCCATGCTGCGCGAGGCAAAAGAGGAGATCGGGCTGACGGCATTGCGGTTTCGCAAGGTCGCTGAACACCCCGAGCAGGACACCGTCTTTCATCTCTTTCTGGTGAGCGAATGGCAGGGCGGAGAGCCCGTTCTGCTTGGCGACGAACATACGGCGATGCAATGGGTCACGCCTGATGAGGCCGCATCACTGGATGATATGGGGCACCCGCAATGGTGTGCGATATTCAGCGAGCTTCAGAAATAGTCTCCGCTCGGTGATATGCATCAGCACCCGGCCATCAGCTGAAATGCAACACATATTAATATAGCTATGTTTCAGGAATGGACCGGATCCGCCCGTGAACCCGGTCCGCATTTCCTTACATGCTCGTAGCGAGATTCCAGTTATAGACGCAGCGATCGAGGCCGATGGCGATCTCCAGCACGAGGACGTCTTGCTCCACCGCCGGCCCCTTTCTCGGCTGCGTCCTGTAGCGCTCCGGAAAATCCGTGCGGCGCGAGATCGAGCAGACTTCCATCCACTTGTCGCCGTTATCCACCTCCACATCGACCGTCGTCTCGGAATAGGCCGGCAGCCGGTCGGAAGGCACGATGCGGGTCGGCAGCGGTATGAGTGCGGCGATCATGCGGCGCACCGGCTCGAGGGAAGCGGCGTGATAGTCGTTGCCGCTGTCGGCCGTATAGGCGCACTGGAATTCCAGCTGCCAGAACTCTTTCAGGCGCATGTGCTTGGTCGGCTGCTCCTGCTCGCGGCGATAGGAGCGGCCGGCCTGCCAGACGCAGAGCGGCAGACGCGTTCTCGAATGATTGCTGAGAATATGCCGCATGTAGGCGTAGGTTGAGGGTGTCGTTTCCGGCCGCAGCACCAGCGGCGCGTCGGTTTCGGTCAGCTGCTCCTGAACCCAGATATCGGCGTTGGTATAGGCGTCCGAGACGAGGGTACGCGGTGTCAGCGCGGGAGCCTCGACCCTGCGGACATCCCATGCCGGGTTTGCGGAGCGGAGGAAATTTCGCACTTCCTCGGAGAAGAAGCGGACCATATGGTCGCGCATGTTGATTTCGCGCTCTTCCCAGTGGACGAGCGAATTGACATTGAAAAGATTGAGCACGGTGCCTGTCTCCTGGCAGCCCTAAGGTTATGGTGGGGCTTTACGTCCAGCAGTTCGCCGGACGCGTCAGGGCATCCGGACGTCACGACTGGACGCGGAGACCTCGTCCGCCAAAAGCGCGCAGAACGGCAACCTGCAGGCAGGTGCGGTTCAAACGGGAGATGGGCGCGCTGTTGGAACTCATGGCAGACTTCGTATCTGCGTGGCAGGCTCTTGTCAAACCGGCCTTTCGCCTTGCGGCCAGCGCTTCATCCATGCATTCTCGCGGCATGAGCGACCTGGATCTGCACCATATTCTCAGAGAACTTGCAGCCCGCGAGCCGATCTTCCACCGGCGGGAATTCGGCACGTCGCGGGCCGATCTCGAGAAGATGATCGATAGCAATTTCTGGGAAATCGGCGCGAGCGGGAGAGTTTATCAGCGCAGCTATGCCATCGAAACATCGCTTGCGCGCTACGCGAACGGGCCGGAGCCGCATGATTGGCCCTGCCGGGATTTTACCATCACGGTGCTGGCGGATGGGCTCTTCCTTCTGTCTTACATACTCGAAGAGCCGCAGCGCGTAACGCGCCATTCGACCATCTGGCGCCGGACAGACGACGACTGGAAGATCGTCTTCCATCAGGGCACGCCAATGGGGTGAGCCGACTCAGCGCCTGTCATTATTGCACCAGTACCGACTGCTGGCAGCGCACATCCGTAACCCGCACATCGGCTTCGCCGATCTTGATGCCAAGCAGGGTCAGGGTATTGTAGAGCAACTCGTCGAGCGGCTTGGTGAGCCCGGTCAGCGTATCGAGGACGGCGCCCTGGATCACCGCCTTCGGCAGGCCGATGCCGAGGCCGAGAATGTTGACCTGGATGTCGGTATTGCCCAGCAGGGTAGCGACGGTCGAGGTCAGGGTGTCCCTGGTCGAGACGTTCTTGATGGTCTTGGCAGCGATATCCTGCGGCTGGAAGGTCAACCGGGTCTTGGTCTGATTGGTGACGTTGACCTCGGCGAGCGCGGAGACGCTGAGCAGCGTCGCATCGATGATCTTGGCGCGGGAAACACGCGGCTTGCTGCCGAAATTGGCGAAAGCACTGGTATCGACGTCGCCGAGATCGAGTTCGGCGACACCAGGCACGACATCGATGCCGACATTGGCGTTTTGGGCGTTCGCGCCAAGGCAGGAAACACTCGCGAGCCTGGCTTCCGCATAAGCGACTTCAATATAGAGCGGCACGCGCAGCTTGATGCCGGCAATCGAGCTGACGCCGAGAACATTCACCTCGATTGCGAGCCGCACCTGGGCGGTGCGCACGACGGCGCCCGTGGTGCCGACCCTGTTGGAGGCCATTTCCTTCGGCGGCTCGCCGATCGCAAGCGTCAGTTTGGTGGCGGCAAGGCCGGGCACGGCGGCATTCAGATTGACGGCGACCTGCTTCTGCTGGTTGGCGGCGATTGCGGCAGCCGAGAGGACATCCATGACGCTGGCATCGACGGAAAGATGCGAGCCGCTGCCGACAAGCCTTTCGCCCGTCGGGCCGAGGTTCAAAAGGTCTTCCAGCTTCAGCTTGACCTGCGTGGTGCCGAGTGCCTTCTCGATCGTGTCGAGCGATTTCGTCACCGTGGAAGTCAGGCCGCTGGTCTTCTTCAGCGTGGTGAGCAGGCGGGGGTAGGAGATCTCCGTCGCCAACACGTCGTCATAGCTGCCGGCGGTGAGATTGAGATCGGTCGCCAGAGTATCCAGGAAGGAGAGCAGCTCGACATTGGCAGCCGCAAGTGCGGTATAATCGCCGACCTTGAGGGAAAGCGTGGTGCCGAGCAGGCTTCCGAGCAATGCGTTCAGCACGCCGTCATTGAGGCTCGCAAGGCGCGAGCCGACAGAGAAGGCGACAAGCTTCGAGGCGGAGGCCGTGCCCGTGGCGCTCAGGGTCGGCGCGGCAGCGAAGACAGCGGCAAACGTCAGCTCGGCCTTCTGGCTGAGGTCTACTCTCGCCGCATCGTAAGGTTGAGTTCCAGGGGAGAAACGGCTGCCGAGCGCCGTGGCCGTATCGGCGAGATAGGTGCCGGGCACGAGGTTTGCAACCGCATCGAATGTCTTGAGGTCGGCCTCCGAAAGCTGGCTTGTTCCTTGTTTTGTTTCATAGCCGTTTGCGGTTCTGACGGCGACGTTCAAACCATTCTGGCTGAAGTTGTTCACGAGGTTCTCGGCCGCATGATTGATATCGGAGGCGGCGACGATGGCGCCGAGATCACTCAGTTCCTGAAGGCGGCGCTGCTGCAGCGTCATCATGCCGTAGTCGATGCCAAGACCGAGCGTATAGAGAATGAGTGGCGCGCAGAGGGCTGCGGTGATGGCAATATTGCCTCGCGTATCGACCGCGAAGCGGGCCAGCGAGGCACGAAATTTCCGCATGTCAGATGCCTCCCATCCGGATCGTGGCGAAACGACGGATCACGTGGTCGGGCAGGGGAAATGTGTAGAGATTCCAGATGGGAAGATTGGAGGCGTCATAGGCAGCGGAGACAGTGAACTGATTGGCATTGGCCGGATCGGTGGTGACGTTGACCTGCAGCTTCGAGAGGTCGAGCAGCGGGTGGTCGATCGTCGACCGGGAAATGAAGTCGTTGACGAGTTGCGTGCGTTCCTGGCTGGTAAGGCCCGCGACAGCCGTACGCGCGGCATCCGCGGTCAGCTGCTGGACGGCATGTGCTGCGCTGAGATAGATGCCATAGGCAATCATCGTCAGCACGATCAGTATGAAGAGCGGTGCAACGATCGCAAATTCAATGGCGGCGGCGCCCGTGATATTGGCGTGGAAACGACGATACAGTTGCATATTTTTACCTCGCTTGCTGCCGAGCCCTGTTCTCGGACAGCCGCTGAGATCGTAAATCAGTATTTATTAATTTTGATTTATCTAATAAACGTATTGGCTGTATTTGCGAGAGATGATGCCGCACTCAACGTGTTGATATGAGTCGGGAAAGGTATTCTGATCTGGCCCTCCCGACTGATGGTGCTGTGCCTCTTCCAAAGCATCAGTTTTCCTGAAGCCTTCGATCAGCGCTTTGGATTTGACTGGCAGGTGTACCGACGCCACTCTCCCGACCGCTTCAGGGGGAGAGGAAATGCGCGAAGATCATGTGGGCGGATGCCTGTGCGGCGCTGTGCGGTTTACAGCAAGCGAGAGGCCCGATGTCGTGGTCGGCTGCCATTGTTCGCAGTGACGGCGGCAGACGGGACTCTATTATGCTTCGGCCGACGTGCCGGTTTCGGCTGTCTCCATCACCGGCGAGGAAAACCTGCGCTGGTTTCAGTCTAGCGATGAAGTGAGGCGTGGTTTCTGCTCGCAATGCGGCTCGGCGCTGTTCTGGCAGCGGCTCGGCGGCCCTGCCATTTCCATCGTGGCCGGGGCCTTCGATGAGCCGAGCGGCTTAAGCTTCGGCTATCATATCTTCTGCGCCGACAAGGGCGATTTCTATGAGATCACCGACGGCCTGCCGCAATATGCGGGACGCGCTCAAGCCTTTACGAAGCGGTAGGCGCTGTCCTTGCGTTCGGCATAACCAACGCCTGGATAGGACCAGTGATAACCGAGCAGCTTGATCTTCTCGGATGCTGCGCGGTCGAGCAGCATCCGGCGGTTTTTCAGCGCCGTTTCTGGGTCGGTGTCGAAGCCGAAATGCCAGGCCGGGTGTTCGAAGAAGATCACGTCATTGGTGCAGGCGTCGCCGGTAATAAGAAGATTGCCGTCGCCGGCGAGTTCGAAAGAGATGTGCCCAGGTGTATGGCCCGCAGTTTCAACGACGAGCATTCCGGGCAGGATTTCCTGGCCCGGCTTGACGAGGGTGAGCCGGTCTTTCACCGCGAAGAGATCGCGCTGCGCGCCGCGGGCGAAATCATGCAGGGTGGCGGGCATATGGGCCTCATAGTCCTTGTCGGTCCAGAAGTTCCATTCGGCCTCGCTGACGAAATACTCGGCATTCGGATAGAGCGGCTTGCCGTCATCAGTGATCGTCGCGCCCGAATGATCGGGATGGGCGTGGGTGAAGATGACCTTGGTGATCGCTTCGGGCTGGATGCCTGACGCCTTCAGGTTGGCGGCGAGCTTGCCGGCACTTGCCTGGAAATTCGTGCCCGAGCCGTTATCGATGAGGATCAGGTCACTGCCGTGGCGAATGAGCGGGATATTGGCCTGAACTGGCGCGCCGGCCGCATCGCCGCCGAGCCGCGCCAGGATCGGCTGGCGCTCCTGTGGCGTGGCGTCGGGCAGCAGGATTTCGGCGGGCAGGGTGATGAAACCGTCGCTGACAACCGTGATGTCGAAGGCGCCATGCGTGAAGCGATGGAAATCCGCCGCATAGGCGCCCCGAGGCAGGGCAAGGGCGGCCGCACCCGAGAGGACGCCGGCCAGCAGTTCGCGGCGCGTGGCCGACAGGCTGAGATTATCCCGGTTGGTCATCTGCGCTTCTCCTCTCCGACATCACCATAAGGAGACAATAACAGTGCAGCGGCAGGATTTCGACAATAAAATTCAATATTATCAATAATTTACATTGATTTTCAGATGTTTACGGCTGGTATCAACGGTCAATGCCCGACAGCCATTCCCTGACAACGGCGCGGCCGGCCTCCTTCAGCGCCGGGCCGAACCTTGCGGCATCCTCACGCAGCGTAATGATATCGATCTTGGCGGCCGCCAGTTCCGCGGCATGGCCGACCAGCCAGCGTTCGAAGCGCTCGTCGCATTCTGCCTCCGGGTGGAACTGGAAGGCGAGGACATGATTGCCGATCGTATAGGCCTGTTGTTCTACGATATCCGTCGTTGCGAGATTGATGGCTCCATCAGGCAGGTCGTAGGTATCACCGTGCCAGTGGAGCACAGTGATACCGCCGAGATGGCGAAGCGGGCTCTCCATGCCGGCTGAGGTGAGCGTGATCTGCTTGAAGCCGATCTCCTTCACGCCCGAGGGGAAGACGTGGCCACCGGAGGCGGCGGCAATGAGCTGCGCGCCGAGGCAGATGCCGAGAACAGGCTTTTGCGCTTCGAGCCGTTCGGCAATGAAGGCCTTTTCGGCGGTGAGGAAGGGGTAGGTCTCGTCCTCGTAGACGCCGATCGGGCCGCCGAGGACGACGAGCAGATCGGGCTCCAGCGGATCGGCGGTGAGGAAATCGCTGTCGCCGACAGTGGAATAGGTGATCGTGTAGCCGGCTTGTTCAAGCGCCTCGCCGAAGGTTCCGAGATCCTCGAAATACACGTGTCTGAGAACGAGGGCCTTGGCGGACATGATACGCTTTTCTCCCATAATTGCATGGCGGCGATCTTATCCGGGCCGTCACCTCTGACAACCGCATGTCGGAATAAAAAAGGCGCGCTGCAAGGGCGCGCCTTCCATCGTCTTCGGCAGGAGACTCAGCCCTTGATGAAGGCCAGCAGATCCGGGTTGATGACGTCCGGATGCGTCGTGCACATGCCGTGCGGCAGGCCGGCATAGGTCTTCAGCGTGCCGTTCTTCAGCAGCTTGGCGGAGAGCGGCGCGGAGTCGGCATAGGGGACGATCTGGTCGTCGTCGCCATGCATGACGAGAACAGGCACGGTGATTGTCTTAAGGTCTTCGGTGAAGTCGGTTTCCGAGAAGGCCTTGATACAATCGTAATGGGCCTTGGCGCCGCCCATCATGCCCTGGCGCCACCAGTTTTCGATGACACCCTGACTGACCTTGGCGCCCGGACGGTTGAAACCGTAGAAGGGGCCGGTCGGGATATCCAGAAAGAACTGGGCGCGGTTGGCAACGAGGGCTGCACGGAAACCATCGAAGACTTCGAGCGGCAGGCCGCCGGGGTTCTTCTCCGACTTGACCATAACAGGCGGCACGGCGCCGATGATCACGGCCTTGGCGACGCGGCCTTCCTTGGCGCGGGCGACATAGTGGACGACTTCGCCGCCGCCGGTCGAGTGGCCGATATGGACGGCATTCTTGAGATCGAGCGCGTCCGTCAGTGCGGCAACGTCGGCCGCATAGGTGTCCATCTCGTTGCCGTCGAAGGTCTGGCTGGAGCGGCCGTGGCCACGGCGGTCATGGGCGATGACGCGGAACCCATTGTCGAGGAAGAACATCATCTGATTGTCCCAGTCGTCCGCGCTGAGCGGCCAGCCATGATGGAAGACGATCGGCTGGGCATCCTTCGGACCCCAATCCTTGTAGAAGATTTCAGTTCCGTCCGTGGTCTTGATGAAAGGCATGGTCTGGCTCCGATTTTCTGATGATACTGGATTGGTTGCAGCGAGCGCGGCTTTCGGCACGGCCAGCGCCGCGATAACGGCGCCGCCTGCCAGAAGAACGTCCCGCCGTGTGGCGTCCACCGTCAGTGCAATGCTGCGTTCGGTCATATTACCTCCATGCGGGCTTCTCCGCGCCTCTTCGACGAGGACAAGCTGACTCACTTCCGGCAGTGACGCGAGTTAACCGTCGTAAATTGATGCAAAGCAAGAATGACGGCAATGCGCCATAAGACGTACTAACCTCATGAAGACAGTATCTTATCCGCAAGTTTTTTCTTTTCGAAGCCGCGGAAGCTGCCATGCGCCAGCGGAGCGAGCGTCACCGCCAGATAGGCGAGGCCGGTCAGCAGCAGTGCGGCGGAAAGGCCCCAGCCATCGATCAACGCGCCACCGGCAAGCCCGCCGAAGGGGATGAGCACCCAGCAGAGGGCGGCATTGAGCGATGTGACACGGCCCATCAGCGGCTTTGGTATGCGCTCGAACAGCACCGCTGAGAGGATGGGATTGAGGAAGCCGGAGGCGAAACCGCCGATGGCAAGCGTTGCGAAGATGAGGGCGAGCGGCGATTCCACCGCAAAGACCAGAAAGCGCGGAAAGCCCGTCAGCAGGAAGGCGACCGTATAGACGAGAAGGCGCGGCATCCGCTCGCCGATCATGGCGGCAATCGCCGCGCCGAGGATCGATGCGCCGGAGAAGACGGCGAACAGGGTTCCGAGCAGGGCGGGGCCGTGGCCTGAATCTTGAGTCCAGACAGGAATCAGGACCGAGAAGAAAGCCTGATCGAGCAGATTGGTGGTTGCCACCATCAGCACGATCGCGACCAGTACCGCATCGCGGCGCAGAAAGCGCCAGCCTTCCGACAGCTCCCGGCCATAGGCGGCGATGCCGGTCGCGTCGGCTTTCGGAGCACGCCGCAATACGGGGA
>Ga0209758_1003668_pt1 | contig 13667 bp, 12 predicted proteins | sample AraplaMF_Col_mMF_FD_184258 | JGI IMG/M metagenome (GOLD analysis project Ga0209758, IMG submission 184258) | Arabidopsis root microbial communities from the University of North Carolina, USA - plate scrape MF_Col_mMF (SPAdes) (version 2) | ecosystem: Host-associated > Plants > Roots > Endosphere... | reverse complement strand
ACGACTGGAAGCTGGTGCGCTTCGACAAGGAGATCAGCGTCGCGCCGAAAGACATTCCCTGCGCGAGCTGGCGTCTCGCCGCCCTTTCCCGTCAGGCCGACAGCCCCTCAGCCTCGGCCTGACACCACTGCAAGCCCGGCCCTGGCCAAGCCAGAGCCGGGCATTTTTTTGCCTTCCCTCAAGCGTCATCGCTGCTGAAGTCGGTCGAGGTCGCAACCGTCCGCCATTCCGCCAGCTCCTTCGCCACGAAAGCGTTCTTCGCCTCGATCCGCTCCACCGTGTCGCTGCCGAGCGGCAGCCGCAGCGGCGGGCTCTTGGTATCGGCGAGCTTCAGGAAGGCCTGCGCCAGCTTGCGCGGATCGCCGCGCTGGCCGCCATTGACGTCGGCTGCATGCGCGCGGGTCTTGCCGACGCTGTCGCGATAGTCGTCGATCTGCATGGCCGTGCGCGACAGCGAGCTCTCGTCGAGGAAGTCGGTGCGGAAGAAGCCGGGCTCGACCACGGTGACCTTGATGCCGAGCGGCGCAACTTCGCCGGCCAGCGCCTCGCTGATTCCCTCGACCGCGAATTTGGTGGCGCCATAGACGCCCCAGCCGGGATAGCCGGTGTAGCCGCCGACCGACGAGATGTTGATGATGTGGCCGGAGCGCTGCCGGCGCATATGGGGCAGCACGGCGCGGGTGACACCGAGCAGGCCGAACACGTTCGTGCCGAACAGCTTCTGCGTCTCGGCTTGGCGGGCCTCCTCGATCGCGCCCAGCAGGCCGTAGCCGGCATTGTTGACGAGGATGTCGATGCGGCCGAACGCCTTCACGGCCTGGCCCGCGGCCTCATGCGCCTCGGCCTCGCTGGTGACGTCGAGCCGTGTGGCCAGCAGCCGCTCGTGCGTGCCGAGGCGCGCAGTGACGGTCGACGGATCGCGCGCGGTGGCGACCACGGCGTCGCCGGCCTTCAGCGCCGCTTCAGCGATCAACGCACCAAATCCGCGGGATGCTCCTGTGATGAACCAGACACGCATGGTGTAGCCCTTTCCATTTGGGCCCGGCGATGTGCCGAAGCCGATGGGCAGGGGTGTAGCGGCTCGCCATAGCTGAGATAATCCGCTATATATTTGGCAAGCTACTGAGCGCAATTCATCAATGCGGATCGACCCGTCCGACCTCGCGACCTTTCTCGCCATTGCCCGCCACCGCAGTTTTCGTGCCGCGGCGATCGAGCTTGGCGTGACGGCCTCGGCGCTGTCCCATGGCTTGCGCAATATCGAGGAGCGGCTCGGTCTGCGGCTCGTCAACCGCACCACCCGCAGCGTCGCGCTGACCGAGGCCGGGGAGCGTCTGTTTGCGCGCATCACGCCGGCCTTCCGCGACATCGACGACGCGCTCGAGGATCTCAACAATTTCCGCGGCAAGCCCACTGGCACGTTGCGTTTCACCGCCGCGCGCCAGTCGGCGCAGCTCGTGCTGCTGCCGATCGTCACGCGCTTCCTGAAGGAATTTTCCGACGTCAGCGTCGAGATCGCGATCAACGATTCCCTGATCGACATGGTCGCGGCCGGCTTCGATGCCGGCGTGCGCTTCGGCGAGACCATCGCCGCCGACATGATCGCGGTGCCGATCGGCCCGCGGCACCGCTTTGCCGTGGTCGGCTCGCCCGCCTTCTTCAAGAAGCACAAGCCGCCCGCCACGCCGCACGACCTCAAGGGCCTGCCCTGTATCCGCTATCGCTTCACCTCAGGCGCGCTTTATCACTGGGAGTTCGAGCGCGGCGGCATCGAGCTCGCCATCGATGTCACGGGGCCGCTGACCATGAACGACCAGGATCTGATGGTCGATGCGGCGCTCGACGGCGCCGGCCTTGCCTACGTCTTCGAGCAGCAGGTCGAAGCGCTGCTCGCCAAGCGCAAGCTGGTGCGCCTGCTCGCCGACTGGTGCCCGGCCTATCCCGGCTTCTTCCTGTACTATCCGAGCCGCCGGCAGCTGCCCGCGGCGCTGCGCGCGTTCGTGGATTTTGCGCGGGCGCCCGCGAAGTAGCTGCGCTCTCTCTCCGAGTCGTCCTGGCGCAAGCCAGGACCCATTACCCCAGGGAGAAGTTTGACGAAAACTTGTCGTCCGGTACTGCGATCGAGATCCACCGAGGGATCACGCGGTATGGGTCCTGGCGTTCGCCAGGACGACAGCAAGGAGATGGCGGTGGCCGTATCTCCTACTTCCCGGTGAACACTGCCTTCCGCTTCTCGATGAAGGCCTGCACCGCTTCCTTGTGATCGACAGTCGTCGTGAGACGAACCAGCCGCTCGGCTTCGTGATCCCTGGCGGTCTCGAAATCGAACAGCACGGCTTCGTCGAGATTGTCCTTCATGTAGCGCAGCGCGAGGCGCGGGCCCTCGGCGAGAGATTTGGCCAGAGCGAATGCTTCGGCCTGCAGCTTGTCGCCGGGCACGACGCGGTTGACGAGGCCGATTGTCTCGGCGCGCGCGGCATCGACGCGGTCGCCGGTGAACATCAATTCGCGCGCCCGCGCGGTGCCGACGAGGCGGGTGAGCAGCCAGGCGATGCCGTAGTCGCCGCTGAGCGCGATGCGCGCATAGCCGGTGGCGACGAAGGCTGATTGCGCGGCGATGCGGATGTCGCAGGCCATGGCGATGGCGAGCCCGGCGCCGACCGCGGGACCGGGGAGGGCGGCGATGGTGGGCTTGCGCACCGACACCAGCGCGCCGGTCAGAAGCCGCTGCCGCTCCTGCAGGTCAGCGATCCGGTCATCCAGCGACATCGCCATCTTGTTGGGATCGCGATGCGCGCCCATGCCCTTGACGTTGCCGCCGGCGCAGAACGCCTCGCCCGCGCCGGTGAGCAGGAGCGCACCGACGTTCGGATCCTCGGCGCAGGTCCGGATCATGGTGCGCAGCGCCGGCGTCAATTCGTCTGACAGCGAATTGCGCGCCTCCGGCCGGTTCAGCGTAATGATGGCGACGCGGTCGCGGATGACGCAGAGGAGCTCGTTGGTGCCGGTATCGACGATGGTTTCCGTGGTCATGTCGCCTCCCTTTCTTTCGTCATTGCGAGCGAAGCGAAGCAATCCAGAACCGTCACCGCGGAAATAGCCTGGATTGCTTCGCCGCCAGCGCAAAATTGCTTCGCAATTTTGTCGCGGGCTCCTCGCAATGACGGTTGTTGTTACGTTACCGCCTCAAAACTTCTCCACCCAGGGCCGCAGCTCCAGCTCCCAGCTCCAGGCGCTGCGCGGCTGCTGCAGCACGTTCCAATAGCTCTCCGCGATGGCATCGGGATCGAGCATCGAATCCGGCTTCTCCGCAGGCTCGGCGTACGCGGCGCTACGAATGCCGCCGTCGATGACGAAATGCGCGATATGGATGCCCTGCGGCGACAGCTCGCGCGCCAGGCTCTGCGCAAGTCCGCGCAACGCGAACTTGCCCATCGCGAACGAGGCCGACTGTGCGTAGCCCTTGACGCTGGCGGAGGCACCGGTGAACAGGATCGCGCCGTGCTTGTTCGGCAGCATGCGTTTTGCCGCCTGCTGCGCTACCAGGAAGCCGCCATAGGCGCTGACAGCGATCGCCCGCGCAACGTCGGCCGGTACCTGGTCGACGAACGGCCCGCGGGTGCGGCCGCTGGCATTGTAGACGACGAGGTCAGGCGTGCCGATCTCGCGCTCGACGAGGCCGAACAGCCGCTCGACCTCCTCCGGCTCGGTGGCGTTGCAGGCATAGGCCTTCGCGCCGGTCTCGGTGCAGAGCGCACCGAGCTTCTCGACCTTGCGCGCGGCCAGCGCGACGCGGATGCCCTGTGCGGACAATAGCCGCGCCAGCGAGGCACTGAGGCCTTCGCCGGCACCGACGATGAGGGCGATCTTGTATTTCGGATGTTCCATGGCGTGATCTCTGAGGGCAGGGTGCGGATGATCTATGCATCGATCACGCGGACAACCAGCCGGGTCGATCACAATTCCGCAGAGCGAATTGCTCCATCACGGCGATCATGCCTCCCTGACAATTTGCGGCTTTATCCGTCTCCGCCACAGGAGCATGATCGACATCATTCAACGCGGCAAGCGATAAGAATTGCCGTCGGGCGGAAACGAAGAGGACGATCATGCACAAGCCGGTCACAGCGCAGACGGAACATGTGGCGGCCGGGCAATCGGGCCTGCTGGCGCCGGATACGTCCGGCATGAACTTCTACCGCGCAGATCCGGCGCTGACGGATCTGCTCCGCATCCACCTTCCGGACAATCTGTTCCGCCACATCGAGCCGCATCTCGATCGGCTCGGCGAGATGGCCGGCGGCGCGCTCGACGAATGCGCGCGGCTCGCCGACCGGCACACGCCGGTGCTGCACCAGCGCGACAAGTTCGGCCGCGACGTGCAATGGATCGAATATCATCCCGCCTATCGCGAACTGGAGAACGCCGCGTTCGGCCGGTTCGGCATCCACGCGCTCTCGATCCGCAAGGGCATCATGGGCTGGCCGGACAAATATCCCGTCGTGGCCAAGCACGCCTTCACGTTTCTTTTCAACCAGACCGAATTTGGCATGGGCTGCCCGATCAATGTCACCGACGGCTGCGCCAAGCTGCTCGCCAATTTCGGCGACGACGCGCTGAAGGCAAAATACCTGGATGGCCTGACCTCGACCGACATGAGCAAGCTGACGCAGGGCGGCCAGTTCATGACCGAGAAGGAGGGCGGCTCCGACGTCGGCACGCTGACCACGCGCGCGGTGCAGGAGGGCGACCATTGGCGCCTTTATGGCGAGAAATGGTTCTGCTCGAATGCCGATGCCAAGGTCGTGATGCTGCTGGCGCGGCCCGAAGGCGCCGGGCCAGGCACGCGCGGCGTCGGCCTGTTCCTGATGCCGCGCTTCCTCGACGACGGCGCGCAGAACCACTACCGGATCGTGCGCCTCAAGGACAAGCTCGGCACCCGCTCGATGGCATCGGGCGAGATCAAGCTCGAGGGTGCAATCGCCTATGCCGTCGGCAAGCTCGATCGCGGCTTCGTGCAGATGGCCGAGATGGTGAATTCGTCGCGGCTGTCGAACGGCGTCAAATCCACCGCGCTGATGCGTCGCGCCTATCACGACGCCATGATGGTGGCGAAGAACCGCGTGGTGTTCGGCCAGCGCATCATCGACCTTCCGCTCGGCCGCCGGCAGATGCTCAAGATCATGCTGCCGGTCGAGCAGGCGCTGTCGATGAGCTTTCTCACCGCCGATGCACTCGATCGCGCCGAGGCCGGTAGCCAGGATGCGGCGGCGCTGCTGCGTATCCTGACACCGACCCTGAAATTCCGCGCGACGCGCGATGCGCGCAAGGTCTGCGGCGACGCGCTCGAGATGCGCGGCGGCATCGGCTATATCGAGGAATTCGCGACGCCGCGTCTGCTGCGCGATGCGCATCTCGGCTCGGTCTGGGAAGGCACCGGCAACATCGTCGCGATCGATGCGCTCCGGCGCGCGGTTGGCCGCCACGGCGCCGAATCCGCGCTCGCCGCCGACCTCCACGCCCGGCTCGACGACAGCGCCTCGGTGCCGCAGGCCTGGCGCGACAATCTGCGCGGCCTCGTCGATCGTGCGGTCGGCTTCGCGCGCGAGGTTGCGGGCAAGTCCGAGAACGAGGCCGATGCGCGCCGCGCCACCAGCCTGCTCTATCACGTCGCAAGCGCGGTCGCGCTCGCCTGGGAAGCGCACCGCATTCATGAGATGCGCGGCGATGCGCGGCGGCTGCTGCTGTCGCGGCTGGTGATCGACCATCGGGTGTCGCCGAGCGATCCGTTCCGGCTGACGGAAAATGCCACGCAGACGAAGATCGCAGCGCTGCTGCTCGGTGAGCGCGATGCCCCCATGAGCGAGGTTGGCGAACTGGTTCTGGCAGCGTAGGCTGCCCGCCACCAACCAAAGAAAAGCGATAGGGAGTGCTCGATGAAGGCCGCCGTCCTCCATGAAGTCAACAAGCCGCTGGTCATCGAGGATGTCAGCCTGCCGAAGCCCGGCCCGCGCGAGGTGCTGATCCGCACCGCTGTCGCCGGCCTCTGCCATTCCGATTTGCACTTCATGGAAGGCCTCTATCCGCATCCGCTGCCCGCGGTGCTCGGGCACGAGTCCGCCGGCGTGGTCGAGCAGGTCGGCTCCGACGTCACCTATGTGAAGCCGGGCGACCACGTCGTCACGTGCCTGTCCGTGTTCTGCGGCACCTGCGACAATTGCACCACGGGACGCACCGTGCTCTGCACCGACACCACAGTCAAAATGATGCCGGGCGTCTCCAACCGGATGCAGTGGAACAGATCGGAGAAGCTGCACCAGTTTCTCAACCTCTCCTCCTTCGCCGAGCAGATGCTGGTGCACGAGAACGCCATCGTCAAAATCAGGAAGGAGATGCCGCTCGATCTCGCCGCGCTGATCGGCTGCGGCGTCATTACCGGCTACGGCGCGGTGGTGAACACGGCGAAGGTGACGGCGGGCGAGACCGTCGCGGTGATCGGCTGCGGCGGCGTCGGCATGGCCGCGATCAACGGCGCGCAGATCGCGGGCGCCGGCCGCATCATCGCCATCGACACCAATCCGGCCAAGCTGCAGCTCGCGACCAAGCTCGGGGCCACCGACATCATCAACCCCGCCGACGGCGACGTCGTGAAGCAGGTGCGCGACCTCACCAATGGCGGCGTGCACCATTCCTTCGAGGTGCTCGGCCGCAAGGAAACCGCCGAGCAGGCGTTCGGCATGCTCACTTCGGGCGGTACCGCCACCATCGTCGGCATGATCCCGTTCGGCCAGAAGATCGAGCTGCACGGCTTCGACTTCCTCAGGGAGCGCCGGATCCAGGGCTCGTCGATGGGCTCGAACCATTTCCGCGTCGACATGCCGCGCCTTGTCGATTTCTATCTGCGCGGCAGGCTGCACTTGGAAGACTGGATCTCGGCCAAGCTGAAGCTCTCCGAGATCAACGAGGGCTTTGCCAACATGAAAGCCGGCAAGACGCTGCGCAGCGTGATCGTGTTCGATAGCTGAGTCACAACGAAGGTGTCATCGCCCGGCTCGACCGGGCGATCCAGTACTCCGCGGCGGGACTTATGTGACCCAATGACCGCCGCGGAGTACTGGATGCCCCGGTCGAGCCGGGGCATGACAGCGGTGTTCGTAGCCCGGATGGAGCGGAGCGCAATCCGGGGTCTTTGTCGCGGATCGGCCGTCCCGGATCTCGCTTCGCTCCATCCGGGCTACAGGAAACCTTCCCTCACCGCGACACGTGGGCCGACACCGCCAGCCATTTGCCCTTCTGCTTCGCCCAGCAATCGGTGTATCGCCCGGTCGCCTGCTGGCCGTCCGCCGTGGTGTAGCTGGTCGCGGCGTGGATGATGGCGAAGTCGCCGATGATGCGGATGATGACGTCGTAGGCGTGCAGGTTGCGGATCGCGATCGGCCGGGCCGTCTGCTCCAGGAAGCGGCGCGGTCGACCAGCGTTTTGTCGGGGTTGGAGCAGTAGAACTCCGGCGCCAGGATCTCGTCGAAGCGCTTGACGTCGCAGTTCTGCACGGCCGCGACATAGTCGTCGTTGAGCGCGGTGAGCTGCTCGAGGTCCTGGCTCATGTTGCTTCCCTCCCTGTCATTCCGGGGCGCGCGGCGCGCGAACCCGGAATCCCGACGTTGTCTTGCTCGGTCATTGCGAGAAGTCCGTAGCCCGGATGGAGCGAAGCGCAATCCGGGGACCATCGCCGCGGATAGGCTGACCCGGATTTCGCTGCGCTCCATCCGGGCTACGAGACCCGTACAACGAGATTAATCGTCAAACATCTTCGGCGGCACGAACCCGCCGTACTCACGCTCGATCAGCTCGGCCAGTTTCAACGGCGTGCGGTCCTCCAGCCATGGGCCGACGATCTGGACTCCCACGGGGAGCCCGTCCGGCGCAAAGCCGGTGGGGATCGCGGTCGAGGGCAGGCCGGGCAGCGTCGCGATGCCGGGCCAGGCGAGCTGGTCGGTATAGACGTGCTCCTTGCCGTCGATGCTGATCCGCCGCTTCTCCTGCTCCGGCGCATGGTCGTGCGGATAGGCCGGCGTCGGCATGACAGGGTAGATCACCGCGTCGAACGACTTGAACAGCTCGCGCCATTGCGCCCGCAGGCGGGTGCGCCCGTGGTTCGCCGCCTGCCAGTCGCGATGGCTGAGCGCGATGCCGCGCAGCCGTTCCGCAGCGAGGCTGTTGTCGCCCTCCGGCAGCGCCTCGGCCGCTTTCTTGGCGCCCGCGTAGACATCCGGCGCGAAGGTCGCGCCGAGGAACGACATCAGCATGCGCATATATAGCCGCGAAGACGCCGCGAAATCCGGCAGCAGCGGAGAGCTGCGCGCGATCGTCACGCCCGATCTGGCGAGGTTGTCGGCGAGCGTGTTGATGCTGCCGCGCACGACCTTGTCGGTCGGCAGCACCGGATCGGTGTCAATGACGAGCACGCGAAAATCCTTCAGCGCGGTGTGGCGCGCCGCCGGCAGTTCGAGCCGGTAGGCCAGCCCAGCATCGATTGGATCGGGGCCGGCCATCACATCCAGCACCAGCGAAAGATCAGCTGCGCTCCGGGCCATCGGACCGATCACCGAGAGGTCGCGCTCGAACGGCAAGGGCGGCAGCGGCGGCGGCGTGTGGCCGCGCATCGCGACGAGGTTGAAGGTCGGCTTGTGGGCATAGATGCCGCAATGGAACGCCGGCACGCGCAGCGAGCCGCCGATATCCGAGCCGATCGACAGCGGGCCATAGCCCGCAGCGAGCGCCGCGGACGAGCCGCCGGAGGAACCACCGGGCGTGCGGCCGAGATCGTAGGGGTTGTTGGTGGTGCCGTAGATGTCGTTGTAGCTCTGCCAGTCGCCGAGCCCGAGCGGCACGTTGGTCTTGCCGACGATGACGGTGCCGGCGTCCTTGACGCGCGTGACCGGCAGGGCGTCTTCCTTGGCGACGAAATCCTTCTGCGTGGGAATGCCCCAGGTCGTCGGCAGGCCGGCGACGTTGTAGGATTCCTTCACCGTCATGGGCAGGCCGAGCAGCGGCTTGCGTTCGCCGCGGGCCAGGGCCGCGTCTGCCTCACGCGCAGCGCTCAGGGCGCGGTCGAAGTCCCGCACGCAGATCGCGTTGACCTTGCCGTCGTGCCGTTCGATGCGGTCGATTGCGTCCTGCGTGAGCTCGACCGACGAGACCTTTTTCGCCGCCAGCGCCGCCGAAAGCTCGACCGCGCTCTTGAAGCTCCATTCCGATTTGGGCACTGCGCTTCTCCTGTTTCTTCTTGTCCATGGATGATGCGCAGTTTGGCGCAATGCCGCAACCGGCGTTTGATGGCGATTGACATGCCGGTGAGGTGGAGCGGGCAGAGGCTAAGAAATCGGTGTCATCGCCCGCCTTGTGCGCACTTGCGCACTGGGGCGGGCGATCCAGTACTCCGAGGCGGTTGTGATCGAGCCGATGGGCTGAGGCGTACCGGATTCCCCGCCTTCGCGGAGAATGACAGCTGGACCGGAGCTACGCCGCCCCGATAACAATCCCCACCGCCAGCACGATGGCGCCGCCGAGCACGATCTGGAACACGGCCTGCAGGAACGGCGTGTCCATGTAGCGCGAGCGGATGAAGGCGATCGCCCACAATTCGAAGAACACGACGACGCAGGCGATCGCGGTCGCGATCCAGAACGCATTGGGCCAGCTGTCGGGCACGAGATAGGGCGCGGTGTGGCCGAGGCCGCCGAGCGTCGTCATCGCGCCGCAGGTGACACCGCGCAGCCAGGGCGAGCCGCGCCCCGTCAGCGAGCCGTCGTCCGACAGCGCCTCCGCAAAGCCCATGCTGATGCCGGCGCCGATCGAGGCGGCGAGGCCGACGAGAAAGGTCTGCCAGTTCTGGTGCGTGGCGAAGGCCGCCGCGAACAGCGGGGCCAGCGTCGAGACCGAGCCGTCCATCAGGCCGGCAAGGCCCGGCTGCACATATTGCAGCACGAACATCCGCCGCCGCGTACGGTCTTCCTCGGCACGCACGTCGGGCTTCAGGATCTCGTCGGTGAGCGCGGCGGCGCGATTCTCGTGATGCTTCTCCTCCTCGGCGAGATCGCCGAGCAGGCGGCGCACGCCGACGTCCTTGGCCTGCTCGGCCGCGCGCGCGTAAAAACGCTCGGCCTCGAGCTCCATGGTCTCGACCTCTTTCCGGATGGTGTCGAGCGGCAGGTTCTTGGTCAGCCAGATCGGGCGGCGGCGCAGGAAGCCTTTGACGTCCTCGCGGCGGATCGGCGGCAGATGCTGGCCGAAACGCTCCTCGTAGAGTTTGAGCAGCCGATGCCGATGGCCGCGCTCCTCCTCGGCCATCTCCTCGAAGATCTTTGCCGTATCCGGATAACGCTCGCGGAGGTCTTCCGCGAAAGTCATGTAGATGCGGCTGTCCTCCTCCTCGGAGGAGATCGCGACCGCAAGCACCTCGCGTTCGGTCAGTTCGGCAAAAGTCTTCACGGCTGCCCTGTTGCATTAATTTAGAATAATTCTAAACTATATAGGGCGCAGTGGTTCCGGGGTCAAATCAGGCGCTGCGTGCCTTCTGAAGAAAGTCGAGCAGCAACCGGCTCACCTCGGCCGGCTGCTCCTGCTGCACCCAGTGACCGGCGCCGTCGACGAGATGGCAGCCGAGCATCTTCGTGCAGCCGCGCCCCTGCATTGCCTCGAACACGCCGGGGCGTTGGTAGGTGCCCCAATCCTGGCTGCCCGAGATGAAGCACGAGGGCACGTCGATGCTGCGCCCGGAAAACAGCTGCATCTCGCTGTTGAGCATGCCCGTCGTGCCGTAGCGGTACCATTGCAGGCCGCCCTGAAATCCAGCGCGACCATATTCGGCGGCGTAGTATGCGAGGTCGCTGTCCGGCAGCCATTGGTTGGCGGCGATCGCGGCAGGCGAGGGCATCTCCTTCGCCACCGTCTCGGCCATGGTCTCGCTGGCGTCCATCACATAATAGGTCGGCAGCTTGGCGAGCTCGCCTGCGGACCACGACTTCAGCGGATACGGCTTGTTGTCGGCCCAGTCCGCGCTCTTGTGATGATAATAGGCGCGCAGGAAATCATGCACGCCCTGCGGCGCATGCTGCATGTCCGCGTTGGCCGGACGGGTCGCGTAGTACCATTGATAGTGCTTGCGCGGACGCGGCAGCGCGGCGAGCTCGCGATGAACGGGGTCTTCGGACGCAGGCCTTGCCGGACCATCGACTGTGTTGAACGGCAGCGGCGGCGCGCCGCCGAACGGCGCGCTCATCAGCGTCACCGAACGAAACACGTCGGGCCGGATCAGCGCACACCACGCTGCGACCGGACTGCCGAAATCATGCCCGGCGAGATCGACCTGCCTGTAGCCGAACGCGGACACCAGTGCGAGCGCATCGCGCACGAGGTTGAGCAGCGAGAACGGCGCGAGATCGTCATCGTAATCGGCGGTCCATCCCGTGGTGCGGCCATAGCCACGCTGATCCGGCGCGATCACGTGATAACCCGTCGCGGCGAGCGCGGGCATCACCTTGCGCCAGGAGAACGCGAGCTCAGGAAAGCCGTGCAGCAGGAGGATGCAGGGACGCCCCTTGGTCTCGAACCCGGCCTCCAGCACATGCATGCGCAGGCCGTTGATGCCGTCGACATAACGCGAGCGGATGCCGGCGGGCAGGGGGATGTCGGGGAGCGCGGTCATCGTTTCCTCCACTGGAGCGTCTCTTACCCTCCCCTGGAGGGGGAGGGTCGATCGCGCGAAGCGCGAGCGGGGTGGGGTGATCTCTCCACTCGGGCAGTATTCAACGAGGATAGACCGTCACCCCACCTCGGTTCGCATTCCGCTTCGCTGCATGCGACCCGATCCTCCCCCTCCAGGGGAGGATGGGAGTTCGCCGTGCGAGCTCGGCTAAATCACACCGACTCGCACACGAACGCGCTGCCCTTGCGCTTGATCTTGCCGACCGACGGCGAGGGGAAATGCGCCGTGCAGCACAGCGTGTCGGTGTCGCAATAGCGCTCGAGAAAGCCGCGGCGGGTTTTCGCCGCGGCCGCGGGATCGACGTCGAACTTGATCGACAGCTCCGGATAGAGCGTCTGCAACGGCGAATGCATGAGGTCGCCGGAGAACACCGCGTCGTCCTTGCCGCGGCCCATCGTGAAGGCGACGTGGCCCGGCGTGTGACCCGGCGTCGGCAGGATGCGGACGTGATCGCCGATCTGGTGATCGTTGCCGACCAGCTCATGGCGCTTGGCCTCGACCACCGGCAGCACGCTGTCAGCGAAGGGCGGGATCTCCGTCTTCGCGTTCTCGGCGAACCAGTGGTCGTATTCCTGCTTCGCGAAGACGTAGCGCGCCTTGGGGAAGGTCGGCACCCAGCGGCCGTTCTCCAGCCGCGTGTTCCAGCCGACGTGGTCGACGTGCAGATGCGTGCACATGACGAAATCGATGTCGCCGACCCCAAAGCCCGCGGCGTTCAGCGCGCGCAGATAGGTGTCGTCGGTCTTCATGTTCCATTTCGGCCGATTGGGGCGCGGCTTGTCGTTGCCGATGCAGCTGTCGATCAAAATGGTGTGGTGCGGCGTCTTCACCACATAGGACTGGAAGCACAGCATCAGGACGTCCTGCTCGTCCAGCGCGCGTGCCGCTCGCATCCAGGCCCGGTTCTCGGCTAACACTTCCGGCGTCAGTCCCGGCAGCATCTCCAGCGCCGGGACGAACGATGTTTCCTGCTCGATGACGCGATGGATGGTGAGATCGCCGACCGCGTATTTCAGGCTCATGGTAGCTCCTGCGGGTTATGCCGCTGGCGGCACCGAGATCTTCACGGAGGGCCGCTCCAGCATCTTCTGGTGGAAGGCGTCGAGTTTCGGATAGGCCTTGCGCCAGCCGCAATCGGCGAAGCGGAAGTCGGCATAGCCGAGCACGCAGACGAGGCCGATCTGCGAGATGTCGAACGGGCCGTTCAGCACCTCGGGCATGTTCTCGAAGCGCGCCATGCCGGTCCAGGCCCGGTTCCAGTGGTCGTCCGACCAGGCCTGCCATTGCAGACCCTGCGGCCGCACCATCTTCTCGTAGCGGCATAGCAGCATGGAATCGAGCATGCCGTTGATCAGCGAATGGTTGGTCTTGGCCTTCCAGCGCCGCGGACCATAAGCCGGGATCAGGCTGCCGCCGGCGAGCTCGTTGAGATATTCGACGATGACGTAGGAATCCAGGATCACGTCGCCGTCATTGGTGATCAGCACCGGCAGCTTCTTCAGCGGGGTGATCTTCGAATAATCCTCGTTGGTCGTGCCGGGCGCGACGGTCGCCGGCGTCAGCTCGATCTTGTCGATCAGCCCGAGCTCGATCGCGGCGATGCGCACCTTGCGGGCGAAGGGCGAGGCGGGTGAGAAGGTGAGCTTCATGGGAATATCCTGCGGGGTGGCCGACAACTTGTTTCCGTCATTGCGAGGAGCGAAGCGACGAAGCAATCCAGAGTGTCGCCGCGGAGGGATTCTGGATTGCTTCGCTTCGCTCGCAATGACGGGCAGAGAGCGGAGACCGCGGCTTACGCCGCGATGATCTCCTGGCGCTGCTCGCCGAGGCCCTCGATGCCGAGCGTCACGACGTCGCCGACATTGAGGAAGGTCGGCGGCTTCATGCCGAGGCCGACGCC
>Ga0209758_1003667_pt1 | contig 13673 bp, 13 predicted proteins | sample AraplaMF_Col_mMF_FD_184258 | JGI IMG/M metagenome (GOLD analysis project Ga0209758, IMG submission 184258) | Arabidopsis root microbial communities from the University of North Carolina, USA - plate scrape MF_Col_mMF (SPAdes) (version 2) | ecosystem: Host-associated > Plants > Roots > Endosphere... | reverse complement strand
ATCGTTAAATTAGTTTGCAGTTGCCAGTTTGAGGAGATTATTGGTTTACGCGCGTCTCCCAGGTAAGCTGTGTGCCTGATTTACGCAGGGTTTCGGCTACAGAGCAGTACTTGTTCATGGATAATTCCACGGCACGGGCGGCCTTGTCAGGATCGATATTGCCGGTGAGGTGGAATACTACGTGGGCTTTTTCCCAGAGGCTGGGTTCTTTGCCTTTTTCGCGGTCTCCTTCGATCTCAATGCGGAAATCAGTGATCTCCTGCCTTTGTTTTTTAAGGATCATCACCACATCAATGGCAGAACATCCACCCAGGCCCATCATGAGCATCTGCATGGGGCGAACGCCATTATTGCTACCGCCATTCTCTACAGAGGAATCCATGCGCACACTGTGCCCGGTTTCATCTGTGGCTTCCATATTGAACCCGTCGTCGATCCTTTTTAATGAAATTTTCATGCTTTCCTAAGAATTTAGGTCAAAAATAGGTTAAAGAATGCTGAAAGCAAAACGCGGTTAACGCTCAATGCCTAACGCTTAAAGCGAAACGCTGATAAGTGCTGATGAAGGAGGAGCTTAAGCGTTAAGCATTTGGCGTTTTGCTTTCAGCTTTTTTTGCGTAGTTTCGCGCAAATTTTTGGGGGTTGCCTGTAAAGGAATTACATATAAAGGAAGTATTTACATTAGAATCGGGCGCTGCGTTGCCTGAGTTACGCATTGCTTATCATACCTATGGTACGCTGAATGCGGATGCGAGCAATGTGGTGTGGGTATGTCATGCCCTGACCGCTAATTCTGATGTGGCTGACTGGTGGACGGGCCTGATAGGCGAAGGCCGGGTAATAGATCCGGCGCGTCATTTTATTGTATGCGCCAATATCCTGGGCTCTTGTTATGGTAGTTCAGGTCCGCTGAGTATCAATCCGCAGAGCGGACAACCCTACTATAATAGTTTCCCACAGGTGACCGTGCGGGATATGGTTAAAGCGCATATCCTGTTGCGCAAACACCTGGGAATTGAAAAGATCCACCTGCTGATAGGCGGCTCCATGGGCGGCTACCAGGTACTGGAATGGGCATTGGCAGAGCCGGCGGCAATCGACCGTCTCTTCCTGCTCTGCACCGGGGCATCAGAAAGCGCCTGGGGCATTGCCATCCATACGGCGCAGCGCCTGGCCATTGAGGCAGACTGCAGCTGGCAGGATGCCAGCGCAAAAGCCGGGCAACGAGGCCTGAAAGCGGCCAGGGCTATCGGGATGTTAACCTACCGTAATTATCAGACCTTTGTACGCACACAATCTGACCCGGACAAGAACAAGACGGATAATTTCCGGGCGGCTTCCTATATCAATTACCAGGGCGAAAAGCTGGTGAACCGCTTTAATGCCCAGAGCTACTGGCTGCTGACCAAAGCCATGGACAGCCATAATATTGCCCGGGGCAAGGAGGACGATATGGGCGCCCTGCTGGAGCAATTACCCCACCCTACCCTGCTGATGGGGATCACGAGTGATATATTGTGTCCGCCGGAAGAGCAGCTCTTCCTGGAGCGGCACCTGCCCAATGCCACTTACTATGAAATAGACTCTTCTTACGGGCATGATGGTTTCCTGATAGAATTTGAACAGATCGGTGCATTGCTGAAAAAGTGGATGGGCGAATAGGCCATGCGCTTTTCAGTAAGCTTGCATACGCTTTTACCTAAGCTTGTATGCGCTTTTACCGTAGGTAGGACTAAGGTATCACTAAGCTCTCCCCCGGAGTTTACGAGGAAAACATGAGGAACTTACTAAGGTAAGATGAGGAATTCACTAAGGTTCTACGAGGACATTTCCGCCAAAACCGCCATTTCCGCCATGTAATTTGGGCCGCATCCCCTGGCCTGGTACCTTCGCTTTGACGGTGGACAGTTGGCAGTTAGCGGGCAGATATGGACGGTGATGACAAAAGAACGCGTGTACCAAGTGCGGTTGCCGGATGCACGGTGCTTGTCATCATAAATCCACTATATTTACGGAGTAATGAAATCCCAAATTGTTACTATGAAAGATGCCTTTATCGCTGCATTGTTATTTAGCCCGATCTGCCTCTTTGCCCAGGCCCAGGAGGAAGTGGATGCAACTAAACATGAAAAGGTTAAAGTTATCCGGCTTGATGCGAAGCATTACCTGCCTGATGGAGCGCCCCTTTTACGTCTGTCAGGTATAAAAGTGATCGTTCTTTGTGCGGATACCAGCAAACTGGGATATGTACAGAAGGGCATGGCGAATAAAGCGGTACGGGCTGTTCCTGACAAACCTTATACGCCCTATCTGCAGGATTTTGTGAACGAGGTATTTGGCGGTGTTTATGTAGCGTCCGGCCGGCGGATGTTGTGGGTGATCAAAGACCTGCGCATTAATGAGGCTACCCAGGACATGCAAGAGCATGCGTTTGTACGACTGAAAGCAGATGCCTACCTGCCTGTAAATAATAGCGATACCCCTGCCTACCGCCTGCTGGCAGCTTTTGACCGGGTGTTTGTGAAGAGCGGAGGGAATCTGGCCAATAAACATGACGAGCAGATCGCGGAAGCGATACAACAGTTCTACCTGAGCTGTGAAGATGCGGCGGGTGTTTACTCCGGTGATACGCCTTTAACAGAGGCGGCTATCGTTGCCAAAGCACTGGAGCCGTTTAAGTCGCCTATTTATCATGACCCGGCTTATAAGGAAGGGATCTATAGGACTTATGAAGAGTTCCTGACCAATGCGCCTTCGATCACGCAGGTTGAGATAGAGAAAAAGAAGCAGCAAAAAATGGCGGTATATGCTATGTCTGGAGATACGGTACGCAAAGAAGTGACGGAGATGTGGGGAGTGTGCTATAAGGGCGTATTGTATAAGTATGACGACCGTGAGCTAGTACCAATCATGCGCCAGGGTAATACGTTTATAGTGAGCCGGTATCTCCGGGATCTAAACAGTCAGAAGACCTTTATTTTCTGGGAAGGGATGGCATCGGTACTGGCTGGCGGTGTACCAGGATCGGATGGATCTACGGGGATGCATTTGGCGAGGTGGGTGCCGGAGGCAGCGGAATATGGGGCGGCGACGACAGTGGATGTGGAGAGCGGAGAGTTGGTGTTTTAAATTTGAATGAGTGGAAGTATGAAAAACATTTTGGACAAAGTATCTGACATAGAGACTAAAGAGGATTTTATTGAGTTTATCGGATTATTAGTGACTGATCTAAAAGAAGGTCCTGATGAATGGGAGAATAAAGATCTGCCGTCTTACCTGGATGCAATGGCAAGCTGGACAGAAGACATGGATGGTTTCTTCCATAATTTTGACTTGCCGGTTCCGGGAAATGTTGACTGGAAGACTTTTGCGATGATATTACTGGCGGCGAAAATGTATGAGTGACATCACCACCATTGGGGGAATTCGCAAAGCTTAGCCCGCAAATGACTTAAAACATCCAGATTTATCCTTCCTTCATAGTTAACGTAAACATTTGCTGCATTATCAGCAAAAGACTTTTTCCATTTAATTGAAAACAAATGTACGTTCTCAATGCCCCCAACAGAAATCTCCAGGTCATCACTCATATTGGTCAAGACAGCCTTATCATCTTCAGACTCAATCATTTTCAAGGTGGATACGAATTCATCCCAAATCCTGCATTCAAACCAAATGTCATTTATGCTATAGCTTATATTTCCGGAGGAATGGCCTATTTCAATTTGTAAAGAAACTTTAATTGAGGGCAATACCTCATCATACTCCAATATCTCCAATTGTAGTTTAACTGGTTCATTTATTTTTATTATTGACATAATAAATTGCTATGGTTTCTTATTCAAATTTTCTTCAATTTTGTTGGTAGTATCATCGTCCATCGCGGCATCCAGCAGCAGAATTGTATTCCACATTGCGCTCAGGAACTCGAAATCTCCTTTTTTTCCTAACACCCAGGTATTTTGTTGCAGTAACTTCAAAAATCCTTTTGTGATATTTCGCCCTCCGCATTATATATATCCCCTCTTCTTTCTGAATTCCCAAAAGGGAATTTCTCATTAGGACAGTTTTATCTAAAAATTATCGAAAACGGCAATTAAATCGCCGAAAGCATCTGACAATCATCCATAATTTACCCCTAATCAGTAGCACGTGGCGAAACAAATACGGCAACGATCAAATCTTCTGCATCTACCCATATTTGCAAACCTAGCGAATCTACATCATAAACATCCTGTTCAATATCATCTGGGAAATATATTACATCGACGTCAATTGCAGACTTGTCGATATTAAATGTTGAGAAAAAAAGATCATTATTCATTCCAATTAAAAAGTTACTTTCGAAATAACAGTCGCCTCTGCACGCTATTGATTCAATTATTCCATCCCGCGTAAGAATATCGATCATTCCATTATTGCAGCTGTAGACATCCTAGTCTTGGTCTTCCGCCTCTTTCGGAGAAAATTCAAATTCAAAATCAGATGCATATTGATTAATATCATTCCCGAACTCAAAGGGGCCTACACTTTTGTATAGAATTATTTCGAACATAATATTATCTTTTATTACCATTACTATGCTCCGTTCTTTTTTTTTAGCTGCCTTATTTATGTTTTTATTTTCTGCCTCAAGCTTTTTCTTCGCATTACCCTTGCGTTGACCCCCATAACCAGTAGGCGGTAGGTAAAGTCATTATAAAAATAGCTTTGGTAGAATTTGATCTGTTTCAGCACCTGGTATTGCCCGGTGGCACTATTAATGTTGTACACTTTAATACCGGTTAAGAGCTTATCGCCGAGATAGCTATCTTGCCTGTCGGCAGTGGATTGTTCAAATGCCAGCTTACCATTTGGGAATGTGATCTCATTCAATAGCTGCTTTCATGTGTATGTATTTGAATGCAAACCTTATTATAGGGATATTATTTGTTTTCGAGCGCCTGGAGTCTGGCTTCCTGGAGGCCGTCTTTTTCCTGCAGGGCTTTGATAGTTTTTTGCTGTTCGATGAGGTAAAGGGTGAGCTCCTCCACCTTCTGCAGCAGCTTCCTATTCATCTCTCCCAGATCCAATCCTTCTTTTTTTACTTCTGCAGCTGAAGGTATCTCCGGCAAATGTTGATTTGCATTAATATACTTCTCCACTTCACTCAAAGCTGGCAGCTTGTAATCCTTATTAAACACATAATCCGGCCATGTTTCCTGCGTTACTTTCACCCTTCTCGCTGCGATAGTGCCTGCTACGGCCAATTTGTAAGATCCAGGAGAGGTAGTGCCGATACCTACGCTGCCGTTATCAGCAATACGCATGGCTTCAATTAATCCTGCATCATCCCTTACTGAGAATTTCAATGCAGATTGCCGGCCTGTTGCTATTGTTCTCTCCGACTCTATTGTACCTACTTCTGTTCCGGCCATATTAAACCGTACAGCGCCTACGCTGCCCAGCACATCTGAACTGTTAGTCAGCTGCATGGAAGATGATCCGGTAGTGAATATCTCTAGTCGCTGCGAAGGTGTAGTGGTACCGATACCTAAACCAGTGTTAGTCAGCGTCATCCTTACTGGCGCTACTGTACTGGTTCTACCGGTTTCAAAGAATATCTTACCAGTATTGGCTGCCGACAAATGCAGATCGGTATAGCTCTCCAATACGTTGGCATTTTGTTGCAGGGTCACCAGGTAATTACTGGGGGCGGTGCCAAAAAAGAGCAGGGAATTGGGGATTCCTTTATGCTCCATCCTGATATAGTTTGCGACAATAGGATCGGTTGACTCAATCGTTAACCTGTTCGTAGGGGCGGTTGCGCCGGTGCCAATACCAACGTTTCCGGTAGTCCCAATCGTATTTTCCTGAGCGGAAAGGCTAGCAGGTAATAATACTGCAGCTACCATCAGTGCGGTAAGCGAAATAGAAATTTTGTGCATATAGGAGGTTTATTTTATCGTGTTTGCTGTTTACTGGCAGGTGTTTTCCTGGATTTTCTTTTCCTGGGTTTCGTTACGTTGTTTCAGTTCATTGAGCTCTTTTTTTATATCGATTAAATACAGCGTCAGCTCTTCTACTTTCTGCAGCAGCTTTTTGTTCATCTCTCCCAGGTCGAGCCCTTCTTTCTGTACTTCTGCAGCTGAAGGCATTTCAGGTAAGTGCTGGTTCTCTTTAATATACTGCTCTACCTGGAGCAATGAGGGCACCTGATAATCCCGATGGAATACATAGTCAGGCCAGGTTTCCTGTGTTACCTTTACCCTGCGTGCAGCGATCGTTCCTTCAACCGCCAGTTTATAATTGCTTGTATTGATAGTACCTATACCCACATTGCCACTGGGATCAATTCTCATTCTTTCCGTACCGTTATTTGTGGAAAAAGACAGAAATCCTCCCAATGTACTTCCTCCTCTATGAAAATTGATAGCACTGTTCAATGCGCCATAGAACCTGTGCTGAAGCGCAAATGAGGGACCGTTAATAACGGTCGAATTGAAAGCCTGTACCCCAACAAAAGTACCACCACCGGTAGCGTCACCTTCCGGTAACCGTGCTAAAATACTATGGATCGCATTTACAGTAGCAGGTGTAACGTCAAGGGGCGCACGTGGCGCAGCTGTACCGACACCTAGCTTTCCTTGAACAAGGATAGGATCCAGCGTTGTGCTGAATGGCTGCACATTGGATACATCTTCATCATGTACAAGGGTTAGCGTTGCAGCCTGCGTGTAACCGGTGAAGGAGAAATTTATCAAAGTTGATCCATTAGCGATACTAACCGCCATATAGCTTTCGCCGTTATAAGTAAGTGTTACCAGCGTAGCAGGTTCATTGTAAGATATAATACTACCCCGGTTAGTAGTATAAGCGCTGGCCGTATTTACTTCAACCGTCCATTTGCGGTTTGATGAAACTGCGTTGCCCCGCACACCGGTGATCTTACCCATTACATAACCATCCGGCATAGGCGTACCGTTATACGCCCTGTGCAATAGGATGTAGTTTACTCCCTGTGCATCCTCGGTTTGTCCGGATATCATCAGATTTTGCTGATAAGTGCGAACCTGGGCATGAGTTGAAAAAGTGATGAATGATAGCAACATCACTGTAGCTAGCCGAAGTATTTTATTCATAGGTAAAAGTTTAAAAATTATAGCCCAGTCTTAATTTTATAGGATCTGTTCTTGGTACATGCTGGTTATACAGAAAATCATAGAGCAGGATAATATTGCCTTTCAACTTACTGCTTACCTTGTACTTCTTGCTGATACCTAGCAAGGCACTCCCCTGCCAGTTATTAATATCCTTTAACTGGTCTGTATTGGTGAATGCGGTATTATAGTTTTCTTCAAAGCCACCGTTGATGTAGAAAGTGCCTTTCAGCTTCCAGTCCAGGAAAGAACGCAGGCCCAGGCCCTGGTGACTAAAGCGGATGTTATTAAATCCCGTTCCGAGACCAAGCTTATAAGCGGTGCCCAGACCAGCACTGCCGTTCTTGTGGAATTTATATGCCACCTGTCCGGCAATATCACTGGTGGTAGGGAAATATTGCGTAGACCGTGCAAACTGCATGTTACCACCGAACTCCAGCCTTTGCAGAAAACTTTTGGTCTTCATTTCATTGGGCTTGAAGCCGGGCATATCTGCGGCATTGTCCACATCGGGGAATTTATCTTTCAGTTCGTTAAAGCGTTCACGTGCCTGCGACATTTGCTGGCTTACGGCTGCCTGGGCGTTGGGGCCTCCCCCACCCAGACGCTGCTGAATGAGCTGTTCTACCTGGGTACGGGTTTGCAGGCCTTCCATGTTTGCGGCGGAACCGGCGGCGGAGAAATTAAACAAGCCCGCCAGCTGGGAATTATTCTGCAGAAAATCGTTATAAGCAGGCACTTTCTTCAGCATCTCCAGCGCTTTGGCCTCTGCTTTCTTTTTATCTTTCAGCAGTTCTTTATATTCTTTGAGCTGCTGTCCGTAGTAGTAGGCTTCTTTATTGAATTTCTCCAGGTCTTTGGTGAAGCCGGTATATTGCGCCAGCTGCTCTTTGAGCTGCTGCTTCCGTTCCCGTATGTAGGCTTTGATCTGTTCTGCCTGTTGCAATTGCGCCTGCAGCTGTTGTACGTTTTGCAGGGAGCCGTTTACTTTATCCTGCAGGGCTTTGGACTGGCCGCCTAGTGATTTGGCATCTTTGAGAAAGGACAGGGAGTTTTGCAGGGTGTCCAGGTAGCCGGTGTAGCCGGCGCCCAGTTTGGAGGGATGATATTTACCTGCCTTTTGTTTTAGCCTGGACTGCAGGTTACCCATAGAATCGATAGAACGGGAGAAGATGTTCTTTGCCGCAACGGAATCTATCTTCGCCAGCCTGGCCTGCATTTTCTTTTCCTGGCGGGCCAGGCGATCCAAGGTTTTCTGAGAGCGCTTGTTCACCTGTTTTTCAAAATGGCGGGATTTACCGCTCACCTGGGAAAAGTATTTATCGGGTAGTTGTTGCATCTGTTGCGCAGTGCTGTCCTGCGCATTAGCTATTGCTACAATAAACGTGAGGTATAGGGAAAACTGGAGCTTTCTCATAATAACCATTGTCTCTTAAAATTTATCTTGATAAAGTTACATTCGCAGTACGCATGCTATCTGCATTCACACAGGATATCTCTACAAAAAAATGTAACATGAGAACAAGGTATAGTCGATGCATATAAGTTTGGGTTACAACATCCGGGGCCAAAATACAATACTTTTTTAGTTCAGGAAGAAAACTTTTGTGTTAAATGTGTTGATTATCAAATATCAAATAAAATAAATTGCGAATATATGCTACATCGCTCTATTTGAAGGTGATTGTTCCGGCATCTATAAGGCTGTCGAATCTCGATATCCCGTATTGCCTGAAATCATTCTGCTGCCAGTAAGGATCTGACGATGGTATGTCTTTTTCTTTATTACCGGGAATCAAAAAATGAACGTAGAAATAGTGCTGCTTACTGGTTGTATTGGTTTTGTCAATGCGGCTGAGATACCTGGTGTGACTTGTAATTTCTTTACCGTGCTGGTATACCTTTACCCACAGATCTTTCCCGGACCGGACATAATGAGCCGGCACATAAGCGATACCATTTCCATTCACTAAATACCGTCCTCTGGACGAAAGGTTAAATTTAAAACCTGCGGTATCCTTTACCGGGATAACATAGCACCATCCGCTATAACCTTCCGGAACCTCCACCTTGGCGGTGTTGAAGATCAAAGAACAGCCGGCACAAGGAGAAAAGGCCAACAATAAATAAAGTATGCTTTTTCGTAGCATCGCTGCGGTTTCTTTTCCTACCCTCATAACAAGATGAGTTGAAAAATGTTTACTATCTAAAATACTCCCTTTTTTTATCATTTATACCAATTTTTTTCGTTAACTTCCTCATAAACAATGATTCCCCAATCGTATGGATGCTGATCCAAATTATACCTTGCAACACACATGTTAGAAATGATAATTGTTAATTCACAATAGTTCGTTATTTTTAATTATAATAAAAAACGCTAATCCCCGGCTCAACCAAAACAAAATTCTACATTTTATGAAGAACTATCTTACAACCTGTTTGTGTTCAGTCCTATTTTTACTAAACCTATGTTCAGTAGTACAGGCACAACAACAGACCACCATCACCGGCGCTGTTACTAATAGTCTCAACGGGGAAAAAATGCCCGGTGTAACCGTTAGCGTTAAGGGCACTTTATCCGGTACCATTACCGACAACAGCGGTAATTTCAAGCTGAATACCTCCCGGGACCTGCCGTTTACCCTCGTATTTTCTTACGTTGGGTTCAAAAGCGAAGAAAGGATCGTTACCAGCGCCAATGAGGCCGTCAACATACAGCTGACCTCTACCGAGGTACTGGGACAGGAAATAGTAGTGGCTGCCAGCCGTGTAGCGCAAAACATCCTGCAATCGCCGGTATCCATCGAGAAACTGGACTCCAGGGCCATTAAGGCTTCTCCCGCTCCTACCTTCTACGATGCACTGGCCAATATGAAAGGCGTGGAACTGAGCACCCAGAGCCTTACCTTCAAATCGTTGAACACAAGGGGATTTGCCAGCAATGGTAATATACGTATGGTGCAACTTATAGATGGTATGGATAACCAGGCCCCGGGCCTGAACTTCTCCGTGGGCAACATCGTAGGCATCACCGAGCTGGATATGGATAATGTGGAGCTGCTGCCCGGCGCCTCTTCCGCCCTCTACGGGCCAAATGCGCTGAACGGCATTGTGCTGATGAACAGTAAGAACCCTTTCCAGTATCAGGGCCTTAGCGCCAACGTAAAATCAGGTATACTCTCTGAGCCCGGCCGCAGTAAATCGTCTACCGGGTATTACGACGTGACCCTGCGTTACGCCAAGGCTTTTAATAACAAGTGGGCTTTCAAGGTGAACCTGGGCTATCTTTCAGCAGACGACTGGCAGGCATATGACGACCGCGACCAGAGCATCCTGAACGGGTATAACCTGACGAGCGGCAACCGTAGCACTAATCCCGCTTACAACGGTGTGAACATTTATGGGGATGAGACCAATGTGAATATGAAATCAGCGCTGAAGGCCGCTGCCTTAACGCCTAACAACCCGCTGGGTCAAGGTATTGCAGGATTATCCGCCGCCACCGGAGGAGCCATCACGCCGCAGATGATCTACAATTCCATTATGCCGGACAGCGCCCGGTCTTTTGTATCGCGCACTGGTTATGACGAAGGTTCACTGGTGGACTATAAAACCAAGAATCTGAAGGTGAACGCTGCGCTGCATTACAAGATCCGCGAAAACCTGGAGGCTTTTATACAAGGCAGCTATGGTTATGGTACAACGGTGTACACCGGTGCAGACCGCTACTCCATCAAGAATTTCAAAATGGGCCAATATAAAGCAGAACTGAAGGGTAGCAATTTCTACGTTCGCCTGTACACTACACAGGAAAGAGCGGGTGACAGCTATGCAGGAGGCGTGCTTGCACAAGGTATCAATGAAGCATGGAAGCCTAGTACCACCTGGTTCCAGCAATATTTCGGCACCTATGGAGGCGCTTCTCTCCAAACTTTCGCCACTGCCTTCCAGCAGGCGCTTGGCGCGGGACAAAACCCTGCACAAGCCTATGCTACCGCTACCGCCGCTTCTCAGAACAATGCTACCGCATTCCATAACGCCGCCAGGGCCAAAGCAGACAGCGGACGCCTGATGCCCGGCACGGCCGCCTTCAACGCCGCCGCACAAAAGGTAAAAGATAAAGCCATCCCCGGCGATGCCACCGGCGTAGGCGCCAAGTTCCTGGACAAAACCAACCTGTACCAGGCTGAGTTCATGTACAACCTGAGCGATCATATTTCCTTTGCTGAAATACTGGTAGGCGGTAACTACCGCGTTTATGCGCTGAACTCTGATAAATCATTGTTCGCTGTGGATGACGACGGTAAGGAATTCCGTATCCATGAGTGGGGCGGTTACCTGCAGGCATCCAAAAAAGTAATTGACGATCACCTGGCGCTGACTGGCTCTGTTCGTTATGACAAGAACGAGAACTTTGCAGGCCAGTTCACCCCCCGCGTTACAGCGGTATATACTTTCCTGAAAACACATAATATCAGGGCTTCTTACCAGACAGGTTTCCGTATCCCTACCTGCCAGGACCAATATATAGACCTGGCCACTCCACAGGCGCGCCTGATAGGCGGGCTGCCCTTCCTGCTGGAACGCCATGGACTGAAGAGCGGGCCGGTATATACACTGGAGTCCGTTCAGGCAGGCCATCCGCAGCAATACCAGTTCAAAGAGTTCAAACCGGAGAAGATCATTGCCTGGGAAGCCGGCTATAAAGGCCTGTTTGCCAACAAAGTGCTGGTAGACGCTTATGTTTATTACAATACTTTCAAGGATTATAACGGTATCCAGCTGCTGGTACAACCTACCGGGCCCAGCACGCAAAATATCTACTCTATACCCGTGAACCTGGATGAGAATATTAAATCCTGGGGATGGGCTTTAGGCATAGATTATGCCCTGCCACTCAATTTTGTGATAGGTGGAAACGTTTCATATAACAGGCTGCTGGATGAAGATAAATTCGGCGCTGCTGTAATGTACAATACGCCTAAAATACGTTATAACCTGTATGGCGGTAACCGTAATATTGCCCATTCCAATATCGGCTTTAACGTGACCTATCGCTGGCAGGACAGCTTTGTATGGCAATCTTCTTTCGTAGGACCGGTAGTAAGAACGCTGGCGCTGAGCGAGATCCCGTCTTACGGCAGCCTGGATGCACAGGTGACCAAGCTGTTCCCGAAAGTAAAGACCACCCTGAAGATCGGTGGCGCTAACGTGCTTAGAAAAACATACACTCAATCATGGGGTAACCCGGTAGTAGGCTCACAATGGTACGCCTCGCTGGGGTATAACCTCTAATACTTACTCACCCGCTTAAATTGGCGAAGCCCCCCGGCATAAACCGGGGGGCTTCTATTTGTTGTAACCCCCAACCGGAGTTGGGATATCTTGATGCCCGAAGGCTTATACGTTAAACCTGAAATGCATTACATCACCATCTGCTACGATGTACTCCTTGCCCTCTATCCTTAAACGGCCATTATCTCGGGCGCCGGATTCTGAACCGTATTTCACGAAATCATCGTAGGAGATCACTTCCGCCTTGATGAAGCCTTTCTCAAAGTCGGTATGGATCACGCCTGCTGCCAGCGGCGCTTTCCAGCCGCGGTGGATGGTCCAGGCACGTACTTCCTGCACGCCGGCGGTGAAGTAGGTGATCAGGTTGAGCAGTTTATAGGCGGAGCGGATCAGGCGGTTCAAACCCGGTTCGGTGAGTTTATATTCTTCGAGGAAGAGCTGCTTGTCGTCCGGATCTTCCATTTCAGAGATCTGGGCTTCGATGGAGTTGTTCATGATGATCACCTCGGCGTTCTCGGCCTTTACAGCTTCCTGCAGGGCCTGGGAGAACTTGTTGCCGGTGTGCAGGGAAGCTTCATCCACATTCGCTACGTAGAGCACGGGCTTTTCTGTTAAGAGGAAAAGGTCGGCAATAGCGCTGCGGTCTTCCTTGCTCAGGCCCAGCTCACGGATATTACGGCCCTGCTCCAGGCATTCCTGGCACTGTTTCAGGATCTCGAATTCCTTTTTAGCCTTGGGATCGCCCCCGGTTTTGGCCATCTTTTCCGTGCGGGCAACTTTCTTTTCCACTGTTTCCAGGTCTTTCAGCTGCAGCTCGGTATCGATGATGCCTTTATCACTTACGGGATTGATGGGGCCTTCCTCCCTTAATATATTTTCGTCTTCAAAGCAGCGGATCACGTGAACGATGGCGTCCACTTCGCGGATATTGGCCAGGAACTTGTTGCCCAGGCCCTCGCCTTTGCTGGCGCCTTTTACCAGTCCGGCGATGTCCACAAACTCGATAGTGGTAGGTACTACCCTTTCCGGCTTCACCAGCGATTCCAGTTTGGCCAGGCGCTCGTCCGGTACATCTACCAGGCCAACGTTGGGCTCAATGGTACAGAACCGGTAGTTACTGGCCTGCGCTTTGGCGCTGTTACTAACCGCGTTAAATAAAGTTGATTTTCCAACATTCGGCAATCCTACTATTCCTGCTTGCAACGCCATTTTAAAAAATTTGCCCGCAAAGATAGG
>Ga0209758_1003666_pt1 | contig 13674 bp, 12 predicted proteins | sample AraplaMF_Col_mMF_FD_184258 | JGI IMG/M metagenome (GOLD analysis project Ga0209758, IMG submission 184258) | Arabidopsis root microbial communities from the University of North Carolina, USA - plate scrape MF_Col_mMF (SPAdes) (version 2) | ecosystem: Host-associated > Plants > Roots > Endosphere... | reverse complement strand
TTTCGTCCAGCATGGCGGTGACCACGCCGCCGTGGATCACGCCGGATTGCGTGTCGCCGGCGAAGACGGATTGGTAGGGCAGGCTGGACCAGGCTTCGCCGCGTTCGGCGCGATCGATGCGAAGTCCGCTGGCGCGGCCGTAGAGCGATCGGCGCTCGGCAATCGCCTTTGCGAGCTGTTCGAACGGCAGCGGCTGCCCGTCATAGGTCGAGATTTCAGACATGGTGCCGATTTTAGCATGCCGCCGTGATGAATGGTGCAGCAATACGCATGACGTATCAGCATCGGCGGAGGTGGTTATTGGTCCAAGAATCTGCCTCTATTGGAATTCTTGTGTGTGGGAGTGGCGAAATGGGTGGCTTGGTAATCAGTGGCGGCCGGGTGGTGGATCCCGCCAGCGGGATGGACGCGATCGGCGATGTTGCCGTCCTTGATGGCCGGATCGCCGCGGTCGGCACCGATCTCGGCAGCGCCGAACGGGTGATCGACGCGACCGGGCTCGTGGTGGCGCCGGGCTTCATCGACCTGCATGCGCACGGCCAGTCGATCCCGGCGGACCGCATGCAGGCCTTCGACGGCGTGACGACGACGCTCGATCTCGAGGCCGGCGTGTTGCCGGTCGCATCCTGGTATCGGCGCCAGGCCGACAAGGGGCGGGTGCTCAACTACGGCGCCGCGGCCAACTGGGCGTTTGCGCGGATCGGCGCGATGACGGGCTCGAACGCGGAGAGCTCGCTGGAGGCATTCGGCAACGCCATGCGCGATCGCCGCTGGATGGACAACGTGGCCAGCGACACGGAAGTGACCGCCATCCTCGACCGCCTCGCAACGGGATTGGACGAGGGCGGCATCGGCATCGGCATCCTCAACGCCTATGCCCCGGGCGCCGGCGTGCAGGAGCTGACCGCGGTGTGCCAGCTCGCGGCCGCGCGTAACGTCGCGACCTTCACCCATGTCGCCTACATGTCCCGCATCGACCCCGAAAGCGCCGCCGAGGCCTATATCCGCCTGATCGGCTATGCCGGCGCCACCGGCGCGCACATGCACATCTGCCACTTCAACTCCTCCAGCAAGACCGACGTCGAGCGTTGCGCGGTGCTGGTGAAGAAGGCGCAGGCGCAGGGCCTGCCGATCACGGTGGAGGCCTATCCCTACGGCACCGGCTCGACGGTGCTGGCGGCGGCGTTCTTCAGCGATCCCGAATTCGAGGCGCGCAACGGCCTCGGTTACGATTCGGTGCAGCGGGTCACCGACGGGCGGCGCTTCCGCGACCGCAAGGAATTATTGGCGGCGCAGGCCGAAGAGCCGTCCACGCTGGTGCTGTGGCATATCCTGGATACCGAGAACAATTCGCACCATCGCGATCTTCTCGATATCTCGGTGTTGTATCCCGGCGGCGCGATCGCCTCCGACGCGATGCCATGGACATTGTCGGACGGCAGCGTCTACACCGGCGACGCCTGGCCGCTGCCAAAGGATGCCACCTCGCATCCGCGTTCGGCGGGCTGCTTCACCCGCTTCATCCGCGAGTGGGTGCGTGAGCGCAAGAAGGTCTCGCTCTCGGAAGGTATCCGCAAATGCGCGCTGATTCCGTCGGAGATTCTTTCGGCAAGCACGCCCGCGATGCGCGCCAAGGGAAGGCTGCAGGCCGGCGCGGATGCCGATATCGTCGTATTCGATTTCGATGCTCTGACCGACCGCGCGACGTTCTCGGCGATGAACCGCCCGTCGGAGGGCGTGCGGCATCTCGTGGTCAGCGGCCAGCCGCTGATTTCAGACGGTGTGATGGACGTGGCGGCGCGGCCCGGCCGGCCGGTGCGCCGGCCTGTTGTCGAGAGCTGATCGTGCCGGTCCCGGTGCTGCTCATCACCGGCTTTCTCGGCGCGGGCAAGACCACGGTCGTGAACCACCTGCTGGCGCACGCGCAAGGACGGCGCATCGCCGCCGTGGTCAATGATTTCGGCGCAATCAATATCGATGCGGAGCTGATCGCCGGCGCCAGCGACGGCGTGGTCAGCCTCAGCAACGGCTGCATCTGCTGTTCGCTCGAAGGCGACCTCCTGCGGACGCTCGCCAGCCTGCTGCGGCGCGATCCGCCGCCGGAATTCATCGTGATTGAAACCAGCGGGATCGCCGATCCCGCCGATATCGTCCGCAACCTGATGGATCCCCTGATCTGGCGCGAGGCTCCGCTGGAGACGGTGCTGTGCGTGGTCGACGCAACGACAACGCCGGCAGCGTTGAACGAGGATGCGCTGCTCCGATCACAGCTCCGCGCGGCCGACGTGGTCGCGCTCAGCAAGATGGACCTGGTCGACACAGCCCGCAGCGCGCAATTGCGCGAGACCATCCGCGCGCTGCATCCGGCGGCGGTGGTGATCGATGCCCTGCATGGCGAAGTCCCGGCCGCGCTTCTATTCCCTGTCGATATCGACCGCGCCCTCGTGCCGCGCGAGGTCGGGCCACGACGGCCAACGGCTGACCGGTTCGAGACGCTGAGCTGGACATCGGAACGGCCGGTGTCGCTGCCGCGGTTGCAGCAGGCGATCGGCCGGCTGGCACCGAAGCTCGTGCGGGCGAAAGGGTTGTTTGAAACACTGGAGCAGCCCGGGCGGCTGACGGTGTTTCAACTCGCCGGCGGCCGCGCGACCTTGGCGCCGGGAGGATCGGTGGTGGCCGGGGTGCCGCGGACACGGATCGTATTCATCGCCGAGATCGGGGTTCTCTCGAACGCCGAGATCGAGGGAATCATGGAAGGGTGCACCGGGTGAAGTGCGCCTGTTGCTATTGCTGCAACGACGCGACGCTGGCCGCAATGTTCTCCGCCAGCGCCTGCACCAGCGGCACGTAACGCCCGATGGCATCGGCGCGGTCGAGCGCCGAGGTGAAGTAGGTCATGCCGACGGTGGCGAGGACGCGGTCGCTAACGACGATCGGCACGGCGATCGTGTTCGACGAGCGCGGCTCGACCATCGGATCGCGTTCGGCAAAACCCTGCTTGCGGATGGCGGCCAATAGCGACAGCGCGCGTTTGCGTTCACTGGCGAGCCTGTCCTCGCGCGCCTGCGAGCGCGCCAGCATGTCGAGCAGGATCGAGCGCTCGCTGACGGGGCAGAAGGCCAGATAGGCGCGGCCCAGCGCCCGGCCGAGCAGGCTGAGCTGCATGTTCAGCGTGCCGTGAAACGGCGAGACCGGGCTGTCGGGAATGGTGCTGAAGCGGACCACGACGGCGCTGCGGTCGAGCACGGCGATCGCGATCGGCCATTGATATTGCCGCGTGAAGGCGAGCGCCCAGGCGCGCGCGGCCTCGACCACCAGCGGATCGCCGTGAAAGCCGTTGCTCAGCGACTTGACGCGGGAGGCGACCGCGTAGCCGCCCTGGCGAGGATCGTTGGTGGCATAACCCATCGCACATAGCGACTTCATCAATCGGACCACGGTCGATTTCGGCAGGCCGGTCGCCTTGTGCAGGCGATCGATCGAGGTGACGCGGTGGCGGTTGAGCTCCTCCAGCAGCAGAAGTGTGCGGGAGGCGGCTTCGACGGTGTCGGATTTGAGCGGCATTTGGAATTCCACCTGGTGGAACGAAGCGGAATAGCTATGGCCGACCAGCCGCCTGCCTGCAATGGTTTTCGCCAAGCCACGCCGGAGCGCCTTGAACGCGGTCCTGAGCAGATGGCGGGGAGGAACAACCGTGTCCGGAGAGGTCGTCAGGCCGCATTTTTCGTCGTTCCGCCGCCGCTTCGCGGCGCGGCAGACGGTTGTCGGCACATTCATCAAGACGCCGACCACACATGCGACCGAGATCTTCGGCGCGCTCGGCTATGATTTCGTCGTGATCGACGAGGAGCACGCGCCGATCGATCGCGCGATGACCGATGTCATGCTGCTGGCCGCGCGGGCCAGCAACCTCGCCGGCATCGTGCGGGTGTCGTCGGACGATCCGGCCAAGATCCTGTCGTGCCTGGACTGCGGCGCCGCCGGCGTGCTGGTGCCGCATGTCGCGACCGTCGAGAAGGCACGTGCGGTTGCCGCCGCCGCACGCTACCGCGGCGGACGGCGCGGCTATTCCGGCTCGGCCCGCGCCGGCGCCTATGGCGGCACGCCGATGTGGTCGCTGGTGGAGGAGCAGGATGCATCGGTCTGCGCGATTGCGATGATCGAGGACCCGGAAGCGCTGGATCATATCGACGCCATCGCCGCCGTCGACGGCATCCACGGCTTCTTCATCGGTCGCGGCGATCTCACCGTCGCTCTCGGCGCCAAATCGTCGGCGGATGCGTCGGTGAAGGACGCCGTCGCGCGCATCATTGCGGCGGCAAAGAAGGGCGCCAAGCCGGTCTGCGTGATGGTCGCGAGCGCGGCGGAAGCCAAGGATTTCGCCGGGCTTGGCGCCAGCGCCTTCATCATCTCGTCGGACCAGGGCCAGATGCGCCGGGCCGCGGCGCAGACGCTCACCGATTTCAGGAATCTCGTTCCAACCACGGATGGCCTCCATGTATCACAACAGTGATCCCCGCGCCGCGCTCGCCGCTGCGCCCGTCGGCGCAAAGCCCGCCGCCACCCATTTTGCCGGTGCGGAGTACGCAAAGTTCTACGAAACGGAGCCGGCCGAAAGCCAGAACGGGGCGCGCACCTGGTACGCCCGCGGGCAGAATTTTATCATTGCCTATAGCGATGCCGATGAGGGTGCGGTGCTGGCCAGGGCCAACCAGCCGGATGAATATGTCGTGCTGCTTCCCGATCCCGGCGCGGGCGCGGAAATCGTGTGGGGCAATGAGCGTGTGGTGGTCGGCGGCCACAGCATCAGTTTCGTGCCGGCAGGGGCAAGCTCGGTGACGCTGCTTGGCGCCGCCAAGGTGGTGCGCATGATGACCACGCAATCGGAAGACCTCGCGAAGCGTTGCTCCAACGCGGCGTCCTATGCGACGCCGCATCCCAACCTGCCGCCGTTCGAGCCGTGGCCGGAAGCGAACGGCGGCCCGAAGATCCGCACCTACAGTCTCGACATTGCGGCAACGCCCGGCAGGTTCGGGCGCATCTTCCGCTGCTCGACCTTCATGGTGAACTTCCTCGAGCCGCGAACCGGCCCGCGCGACACCACCAAGATGTCGCCGCATCACCATGACGATTTCGAGCAGTGCTCGCTGGCGCTCGCCGGCACCTTCATCCATCATCTGCGCTGGCCATGGACGACCGATATGGCGGAGTGGCGCGATGACGACCACGAGCACTGCGGATCGCCCTCGATCGCCGTGATCCCGCCGCCTTCGATCCACACCACGCAGGCGATCGATCCAAAACTCAATGTTCTCGTCGATATCTTCTGTCCGCCGCGGCTGGATTTCTCGGCCAAGCCCGGCTGGGTGCTGAACGCGGACGATTATCCGATGCCCGCGCCAACGCCCGCCGGCAAATCCGCCGCCTGATACGCCGCCAATTGAAAGGGCCCGCCATGGCCGAGAAGCAAGCGTCCTATCCGACCACCGTTCCGCTGCCGCCGCTGTCGCGCGCATCGGAGGTCGCCGAGCTCCTGGTCGGCGCGATCGATCTGCACTGCCATAGCGGCCCGGCGGCGATGCCGCGCATTCTCGATCACCACGAGGAATTGCTCGATGCCGCGGCGGCAAAATTCCGCGCCGTGCTGTTCAAGGATCATTTCTATGCCGGCATGCCGCATGCGATCCTCTTGGAGAAGTTGTTTCCCGAGACCAATGTAAAGCTGTTCTCAGGGATCGTGCTGAACAATGCGTCCGGGGGCATCAACCCGCATGCCGTCGATCACACGATCAAGCTCGGCGGCAAGATTGTCTGGATGCCGACATTGTCCGCGGCAAACCATATAAGAGCGATGGCGGCGGGCAACTCGACCTTTCCAAAAACCTCGCAAAGGATGCTGGACCCGATCCCGCTTTCCGCGCTCGATGCCAACGGCAATCTCACGGATGACACCAAAAAGGTCATCGATCTCATTGCGGAGGCGGACATCATCCTGGCCGGCGGCCATCTGCCGGTCAGCGAGCTGCACATCCTGTTCGAGGAGGCGGCGCGGCGCGGCGTCAAGAAGATGATGGTCAATCATCCGACCTATATCGTCGGCTGCAGCGATACCGATATCCGCGAGTTGGTCGCGCGCGGCGTCAAGATGGAACATTCGATCTGCATGTTCATCGAGGGCAAGTCGTTGAAGTACAGCCCCGACGATCTCGCGCATCTGATCGAGGTGGCCGGCGTCGACAACACGATCCTGTCGTCCGACCTCGGGCTGCAGGGCTCGCAGCGCCCGGTCGATGGTTTCCGCAGCATCACCCAGATATTGCTCGATCTGCAGATGCCGCGCACAGCGATCCGAAAACTCATCAGCGACAACGCGGCAAGGTTTCTGAATCTTCCTGTGATGGCGGCGCAGAACGCCGCCTAGCAGGGAAAGCGCAAAGTCCGCGAAAAGCGGCGCGCGTCAGGGGAGGGAGGCGGAAAATGAATGGAAGCCGTTCCAAGGGCTGGCGACCGATCGCGGCAGCCTTGTTGTTTGCCGGGCTGAGCCATCCGGGCTTTGCCGAAGAGGATCGCAAGCCGAAGCCGCCGATCATTCTGGAATCGACCGGCGCCTATGAAGTCGGCGGCAAGGTCATCGCCAAGCCCGGCGATCCCAGCCAGACGCTCTCCTGCGATCACGGCTATGTCGAATACTTCATCCCTGCGAAACGGCGCAGCGTCGGCCTGATCATGTGGCACTCTTCCAGCACGAAGGTGTGGGAGAACCGCTGGGACGGCGGCGAAGGCTACAAGAGCATTTTCCTGCGCAGGGGCTATCCCGTCTATCTCTGGGATGGTCCGCGCGTCGGCCGCGCGAACTGGAGCTGCGAGCCGATCACCTACACGCCGGATTATTTCGATCAGCGCAATTTTGCCGCCTGGCGTTTCGGCGTGAATTATCTGAACTGGCATCCAGGCCTGCAGTTTCCGACCGCCGACAAGGAAGCCTGGAATCAGGCGACGCGCGCCCGCTACGACGAATTCGATACGCTGGAGAACGCATTGCTGCAGGCGGAAGCGGGCGGTCAGGCGATCGACCGGATCGGGCCCGTCGTCGCCGTCACCAATTCCGCCGCCGGCTGGCGTGCGCTGCTATCGGCGCTGAAGGCCAAAAGCGACAACATGAAGGGTATCGTCGCCTATGAAACCCCGGGCTTCGTGTTTCCGGAGGGCGAGGGGCCCGAGCCGAAGCCAGACGCGCCATATGGCCCGAACTCCGTGCCGCTCGCCGAATTCAAGAAGCTGACCAAGTTCCCGATCCAGATGGTGTTCGGCGACTACACCGATACGCGCCCGATCTGGGCGACATCGGTCAAGGTGGCGCGGACGTTCTGCGACATCGTCAATCGCCACGGCGGGGACTGCGAGGTCCTGCTGCTTCCCGATGCGGGCCTGCGCGGCAACACGCATATCGCCTTTGCCGATCTCAACAACGAAGCCGTTGCGGACGAGATGTCGAAATGGCTGCACCGCAAGGGCCTGGACAGGTTTGCCGGAGAATAAGCGCCTCGCATCAACGCAAGGCACAGGCACGTCAGGAGGAAACATGCGACCGCTCGCTTTCGGCCTCTTGGGCCTTGCACTCGCCCTTGCGCCATTTCCTCGCGCTGCCGCGCAGGAATGGCCGAACCGCCCCGTGACCATGATCGTGCCGTTCCCGGCCGGGGCGGCCGTCGACACGCTGGCGCGCGCGGTCGCCCACGCGCTCAGCGAAGATTTCGGCAAGCAGTTCATCGTCGACAACCGCGCGGGCGCGGGCGGCAATCTCGGCGGGACGGCGGTCGCCAAGGCGGCGGCCGACGGGCATACATGGCTGTTCGGAACACCGGCGCCGATCGCGCTCAACAAGCTGATGTACAAGGGTCTGGCTTACGACTCCGAGCGCGATTTCACGCCGGTCATCCTCGTCGCCAAGTCTCCCATGATCATTGCGGCGACAGCGGCCTTCCCGGCGAAGACGCTTCCCGAGCTGATCGCCTACGCCAAACAGAACCCCGGCAAGGTCAATGTCGGCCATCCCGGCAACGGCACGCTCGGACACATCACCTCGGCGCTGATCCAGCAATTTGCCGGCGTGGAGATGACGCATGTGCCTTACCGCGGCTCGGCGCCGCTGCTCACGGACCTGCTGTCGGGACAGGTCGACATCGCCATGGATTTCATGCCGACCTATCTGCCGATGGTGGCCGACCGCAAGGTCCGTGCGCTGGCGGTGACGACGAGCCAGCGCGTGGCGCAACTGCCCGATGTGCCGACTGTTCAGGAGACCGGATTCAAGGGATTCGAGGCGACGGCATGGTACGCGATCGTCGCGCCAACCGGCACGCCGCCCGAGATCGTGGCGAAGGTGAACAAGGCCGTGAACGCCTTCGTGAACAGCGACAAGGGCAAGGCCATCCTCGAACAGAATTCGCTGCAGGGTGTCGGAGGCTCGCCGGAAGACCTCAAGGCCTTCATCGACGGCGAACGCGACAAATGGCGTCCCGTGATCGAGGCCGCGAAGATCGCGATGCAGTGACGAGATCGCCTATGACCGCAACTGAGATTCCGGCGCTGGCGGCGCCGAAGGTCGCTCTCGTCACCGGCGGTAACAGCGGCATCGGCAGGGCGACGGCCGCGCGCCTTGCCGCCATGGGCGCTGCCGTCGTGGTCGGCTACAACAGCCGCCGTGCGCTGGCCGAAGAGGTGATCGACGGACTGCAGGGAAGCGGCCATCTCGCCATGCGCATCGCGATCGACGATCCCGCCTCCATCGCCGAGGCCGCTGCGGCGGTGGAGAGGCAGTACGGGCGGCTCGATGTGCTGGTCAATTGCGGAGGCGCCACGACGCCGGTGCCCGCGGCCGATCTCGACGGGCTGACGGACGACATCTTCGACCGCACCGTGACGACCAATCTGCGCGGTCCCTTCGCCATGATCCGCGGCTTCCGCCCGTTGCTGGAACGTGGCAGCGGGGCGGCCATCGTGAACATCTCCTCGATTGCGGCCCGAACGGGCATCGGCAGCAGCCTGGCCTATCTCGCCGCGAAGGCGGGCGTCGACGCGCTGACGATCGCGCTCGCAAAAGTTCTGGCGCCGCGTATCCGCGTGTTCTCCGTCTCGCCGGCCGGCGTGGATACGGATTTTGTCGCCGGGCGAACGCGCGAACAGTTGCAGAAGACCGCCGAGAAGCTGCCGCTCGCCCACCTCACGACGCCCGACGATGTCGCACGGGCGGTGATCGCCTGCATCGTCAACCTGACCAGCTCAACGGGAATCGTGCTGCCGGTGGATGAAGGCCGGCATCTCTGACCGAACCACCGCGCCGCGCTGCGGACATCATGAACAGGGAACCATGGAAAAGCTGAAATTCTATATCGACGGCGCCTGGGTGGACCCGGCCACGCCGTCAACGCTCGGCGTGGTCAACCCTGCGACGGAAGAGATCTTCGCGCAGATCAGCCTCGGCTCGAAGGCCGATGTGGATCGGGCCGTTACGGCGGCCCGCCGCGCGTTCGCGACCTATTCCGAAACGAGCGTCGAGGAACGCCTGTCCTGGCTTCAAAAGATCATCGACGGTTTCAAGGCGCGCCTGCCGGAGCTGGCGCGGACGATGACGCTCGAAATGGGGGCGCCGATCACGTTCGCGACGGAGCGTCAGGCCACCGTCGCGCTGTTTCATTTCGAGGAAGCCGCGCGCGTGCTGGCGCAATACCGGTTCGAGGAGCGGGTTGGGAACGGCATCGTTCGCCGCGAGCCGATCGGCGTCTGCGGATTGATCACGCCGTGGAACTGGCCGCTCAACCAGGTGGCTTCCAAGGTGGCGCCGGCGCTGGCGACCGGGTGCACCGTGGTGCTGAAGCCCAGCGAGATCGCGCCGCTCAGCGCAATGCTGTTCGCCGAAATCGTCGACGCCGCCGGCGTGCCGCCGGGCGTCTTCAATCTCGTCAACGGCGATGGCCCGACAGTGGGCGAGGCGATCGCCGCGCACCCTGGGATCGATATGGTATCGTTCACGGGTTCAACGACGGCAGGTGTGAGAGTGGCAAAACTCGCGGCTGATACCGTCAAGCGCGTCGCGCAGGAACTCGGCGGCAAATCCGCCAACATCATCCTCACCGATGCTGATCTGAAAAAGGCCGTCATCGAGGGCGTTCACGCCTGCTACACCAATGCCGGCCAGAACTGCCAGTCTCCGACGCGCATGCTGGTCCCCCGCGCGCAGCTCGGGACGGCATTTGCGGCCGCGCAGCAAGCGGTCGGCAGCATACGCCTCGGCGACCCGCTCGATCCGGCATCCACCATGGGGCCACTGGTGAGCCAGGCGCAGTTCGACAAGGTCCAGGATTTCATCCAGTCCGGCATTGACGAGGGGGCGACGCTGGTTGCGGGCGGTCCGGGGCGGCCCGCCGATATCAACCGTGGATATTACGTTCGCCCGACCGTCTTCGGCCATGTGGCGCCGCAGATGAGGATTGCACGCGAGGAGATTTTTGGTCCGGTGCTGTCGATCATCAGTTACGACACCGAGGACGAGGCGGTCGAGATCGCCAACGATACGCCGTTCGGCCTGGCGGGATTCGTGCAGTCCGGGGATGTTGCGCGCGCCCGCAAGGTCGCCAACCGCATCCGCGCCGGGCGGGTCTACCTCAACGGCGCGCCGTTCGATCGCAGCCTGCCGTTCGGCGGCTACAAGCAGTCAGGCAATGGGCGCGAGTTCGGCGTGTTTGGATTTGAGGAATATCTGGAAGTGAAGGCGGTCATAGGCTAGCGCGCCGCGCATTTCAGGCCGCGGGACGGAAATGTCCGGGCGGATGTTTTGTATCGCGCCGGATCAGCCGGCGCAGCGTGGACGGCTCCGCATATCCGACGCGCCGCGCGATTTCGTCGACCGGCAGGCGCGTGGTTTCCAGCAGGAATCGCGCCGTCTCCAGCCTGATCCGTTGCACGAACTGAATCGGTGAAACGCCGCAGGTCGCCGCCATCCGCCGGGCAAATGTCCGCGGCGCCAGCGCGACGGAAGCGGCGAGCTCCTCGATCGCAAAGTCGCGCGCGATGTTGTCGCGCACCCATTGCTCGGCCTTGGCGATCCTTTCATCCTGTCCCGCCAGATAGGTGATGGCCATGAAGGGGGCCTGCGAACGCCGTTCCTCCAGCAGGAGATAGTTGGCGCAGGCCTGCGCCAGGCCTGGTCCGGCGAACCGGCCGACGATCGCCAGCATCAGGTCCATCTGCGCCATGGCCGCGCCGCCGGTTGCGACGGGCCAATCGGCGACCACGATCTGCTCCGGCACCAGGTCGACGGCGGGATAGCGCTGCCGGAACAGCGGCGCAAACCACCACGTCGTGGTCGCACGCCGGCCGTCGAGCAGCCCGGTGTCCGCCAGCAGAAAGGTGCTCGCGCAGGACGCGGCGAGCGCCGCGCCGCGCTCGAACGCGCCGGCCAGCATGTCGCCCGCGCGCCGGCAGGCCGAACTTTTCAATTTGCGGAGCAGTTCGTCTGCCGATGGCGTGCCGAGGCCGGGGACGATGACGAGCTCGACACCGCGCAGATCGACCTTGCCGCGGCGTGGCCCGCAACGCACCGTCATCACCTTGAACGGCAGCATGCGCTTCGCGCCGCCGATCCGGTTGGCGGTCGCCAATACGTCGTGGGTGATCGCCGCGCTCGAGGCCATGCATCCCTCGATCCCGATAATGGCGACTTTGGTCATGTCAAAAAATGCTCGATTAATGTCATTTTTGACACTAGCGCGCCGCCTGCGAAATCGCAACGATCCTTGCGAAAATGCTGTCCCGGGAAGGAATTGCGATGCCGAAACGGTCGATGAAGCAGGACGATCCGCTCGATGATTTCACGCGCCGCGACATCACGCTCGATGGCATCGCCAAGGTCGTCTACGTCGCCGGCGCGGGGCCTGCCGTGATCGTGATGACGGAGATGCCGGGCATCAGCCCGCATGTCGCGCGGTTTGCGCGCTGGGTCCGCGATGCCGGCTTCACGGTCTACATGCCGTCGCTGTTCGGCCGCGACGGCGCCGTGCCAGGCGTGGAGGAGGGGGCCGCGATCTTTCAGCGCGCCTGCGTCAGCGCCGAGTTTCGCGCGCTTGCATCAAATCAATCCAGCCCGGTGACAAAGTGGCTGCGATCGCTGGCGCGACTGGCGCATGGCGAGTGCGGCGGTCCCGGCGTCGGCGCGATCGGGATGTGTTTTACGGGAAATTTCGCACTGACCATGATGCTCGAACCCTCGGTGCTGGCGCCGGTGCTCTCGCAGCCGTCGCTGCCGCTGAACGATCCGGCCGGCATTGAAATCGCGCCCGATGAAGTCAGGGCCGTTCGCGAACGGCTCGAGCGGGACGATCTGACTGTGATGGCGTATCGCTTCGAGGGCGACAAGTTCTGCATGGCGCAGCGCTTCAAGGCCTATGCGGACGCGCTCGGCGACCGCTTCATCGGGCGGGTGCTGCCCGACAGCGCGGCCAACACCGATCTCGCGCCGTTCTTCGAACGCCATGTCACTACGCCGCACAGCGTCGTCACCGCGCACCTGATCGACGAGGCCGGCCAGCCGACGATCGCGGCGCGCGACGAGATTCTGGCGTTCTTCAAGCGCAGGCTTGCGCCGGCCTGAACTGTAGCGGCTCATAGTCCTTCAAACGCGTCGCGCGACGGCGAGATCGGCAGCCATTCAGGGATGCGGCGTTTCGCGAGCCAGTATGGCCGCCAGAGCGATAGCCAGGTCGGACGGTCGAACGGCGCGGTGTTCGAGCCACGCGGCACGATGTTGATCTGTGGCAGGTCATGCGTATGAAGCCACTGGCGCGCCACCCACCATAGCTCACGCGATACGTCTTTATTTCCGGCGGCTTCGAGCTCGATGATATTCGGCAGTGGGTCGCGAAGGCGGCAGCCAACGTTCAGGGTAGCGACGCGTTCACCATTTCGCCGCACGCTCCACAGTCGCGAGCGATTGTACGCTACACGGTAGCCATAGGTGCGAAGGCAATTCCGCATGGCGTCCGCCTCTTCAGCGATCGCGGAGATCGAATTCAAAGGAACGAAATCGTAGCCCGCCAACCGGCCGCCCTGGAGCCACATGTCGTCGATCGGCTGAGGGCCGAGGCTCACATGCAAACCGATCGTCGTTCGCCAGGCGTCCGCCGCCTCAAGGGCTGCGCCAATGCGCATGTCCGGTGTCCACCGCCTCTCGATCAGGTCATGCGCAAACGTTGCCGGTTGGACTGAATACCATGCCCAGAGGCTGAGGAGCCGCAACCGCGCAGCCGTCACGCGGCGCGGTTCGCGGACGAACTCACGCGCGATCCAGACCGCTGCCGGCTCATGTGCGAGCTCGGCCGCTTCGGCCACGATTTGTAGCCAGGTTGGTGCCAGCTTGGGGAAGCGCGGCAGGTGATTGGCGATCTGTCGGCGAAACAATTCGCCATCCGGCATGCGCATGACCGGACGCGCGAATGCCTCCGGCGGCAGCTTGCGCAGCCACATCGGCAGCTCGGCGGCCGCTGCCGCTTCCGCGAGGCAGGCGCCGTCAACGACGCACGCAAGTGCACGCGCGGGATCGAGCCCGCGACGCGGCACGGCCAGCGCAAACAGGAGCGCCGGAAAGCTCAAAGCGAGGTCCGCGATGCGCGAGTGCCG
>Ga0209758_1003664_pt1 | contig 13681 bp, 11 predicted proteins | sample AraplaMF_Col_mMF_FD_184258 | JGI IMG/M metagenome (GOLD analysis project Ga0209758, IMG submission 184258) | Arabidopsis root microbial communities from the University of North Carolina, USA - plate scrape MF_Col_mMF (SPAdes) (version 2) | ecosystem: Host-associated > Plants > Roots > Endosphere... | reverse complement strand
AACACGCTCAATGATGCCGGGATAGGTCTCAACCATAACGGCTCGTATGTCTTGGGTTCGACCTTTGACCTTACCGGAAAGTATCGCGCCAGCCTCCGCCACAGCCTGCAACTCAATCTGAACAGGGAAGCGCTTGAATGCGACCCGGGGTAACCGGTAGCGCGCGACTTCGAGGTCGACGGACAACCCTTCCATGGTAGGTTTCATTTTTGAGGCCAGCCATTCAAGCGTGCCGGATGGGCCAGTAAAGCCCTGTGCGGCAAGCCGGGTCGCGAACACGCCGTCGATCGCAGTTGCCGCAAGGCCCATGGCCTTCATCATGCTGATCGAGCCGCTATTAACGACAAAACTCGTGAATCCGCGAGCGCCAGATATTCCGACCGCGTTTGCGAGCGCTTGCTTCGGAAGGCCCCAGATCTTGCCCGCGATCAGAGGAATGGCGTAAGCGGCTGCACACAACGGATGGAAGCCGCGCTCAAGAAAGGAGATAGCATCGTTGACGCGCATGCTGGCCTCATAGCCAGCGACTATCGCCTCGACGAGATCGCGACCACTTCGTCCCTGCTCCTCGCAGAGCGCAAGCGCTGTCGGAATCACCTCGCTTGGATGAAGCGGTTCAGTGCCGATGTAGGTGTCATTCATGTCAAGGGAGCGGACGAGAACACCGTTGACGAACAGCGCGCCTTCTACGGTTGCGGATCGTGGATAGCCGATCACGGTTGCCGTATTGCCATCTCCGAAAGTCTTTCGGATGGTTGTCTCCGCGATATTCGCAGGCTCCGATCCGACCGACCCAAACGCGCAGCCGAGCGTATCGAGAAGGACGCGCTTGGCCGAAGCGACCACGTCAGCCGGAAGATCTTCGAATCGGACAGCAAGCGCAAATTCTGCAAATCTCTGTTCGAGAGCCGCTTTTTGATCATCACCGCTTCCGGCGGCAAGTGCCGACCCAACGAAACCATAACGATCGGGCAAAATGCTGCTAACGAGACTTGCCGAAACGGCAATCATCGTTCGCTCCAGGAAATCACGGCGATTCATAAAAGCCTCCATGAAAATTGCAAACTATGACGGCTATCAGAGTATGTCGATTTCTTGCCAAGCTATCGAATGGCCAAAAACGTATTGCTGGCAACGCACCTCCCGCGCGCTAACATCTAGTATGAGGAAGAAGACCAACTTTGGAAAGCTATAGATTTCGGTTTAGGGACAGAATCCGTGCTGACGCGGATGTAGGTCGGTTCCGATCTACGCTCCACGGCCGCCCTTTTGACGTCCGCCGACGAGCGCAGCCTAGAGACATTCCGCGAAATTCGCGGATCACGTCGGCGTACTAAGCTGCGCTCTTAGCACAACGCTAATCATCTACTTTGCTCATGCCGGCTTCTGGACGACCGCACAATTCACTAAAGTAGAAAATTACGCACTTCCTCCTGGAAGATTGGCGCGCCAGGATCCTGAGAGAGCAACATATGATTTTGACCGGGCAGCGCAACGACTCGGAATTTCTGCTGCCATATCTCGGCCCAAAGAGATCGGAACCCTGCGGTCGTCTCGAACATGCATCACGAGCGTAGGAGCCTTAATTTGCTTGAGAAGGTGTCGGACGTCGAAATTAGCTACTGTTTCGAGATAACGTACTGCAGACTCCGCCGAGGCGCTGAGACGCTGGAGTTCATTGAAGGCATCGACCTGCTCGTTTGTAGCGCTTGCTAACATCGACGATGTAAAGAGCTGCCGGAAGGTTGGCTCATCCGCGCCCCAACCCAGCTTCATCAGTGTTTTCATTGCCGCAAACCGCTCCCGATTGGCGGTCGAAAGATTCGGATTTTTGTTGGCGCCGACAGCAAACCCGCCATATAGGATCAGGTGCGACACGCGCTCCGGATGCCGGACCGCAAACGCAATCGAAACAGCGCAGCCCTGCGAGAAGCCGAGAAGCGGACACCTGTCGAGGCCGGCTGCGTCGGCCACGCTTTCCATGTCCTTGACCCATGCGTCGAGCGAGAGCTCGCCGACGTCCCAGTCCGAAAGGCCATTACCGCGAGCATCGTACCGGACGAGCGTGAACGACGAGGCAAGTCCGAGCAGAAAATCACGGTAGAGGGGAAGATCCCAGTCATACTCGAGGTGGCCAAGCCAATGCGCCGATTTCAATAAGCCTGGTCCACTTCCGACCTTCGCATAGGCCAGCCGCACTCCATCCGTGGCTCTGCAATAGCGGATGGTCTGTTTGAGATTTGCTGCCGACAGAACACGCGCCGCGGGCGATCCGTTTTTGTCCAGATCGATGGCATAGACTTCGATCGGTCGGGCGATGTTCTTGAGGTTCTGCCGGCCCAGCTCGCGAAAGGGAAGCTTCAGTTTGCCATCGATCTGATCAAGGACCTGCCGGGAAATGCAGATGCCGCCCCGGACCGCGATGCCTTCGAGCCGCGCGGCGACGTTGACGCCGTCTCCAAAGATATCGGCCTCATCCTCGATGATGTCCCCGACGTTTATCCCTACGCGGAATTCGATACGTCGATCAGGAGGGATACTCGCGTTCCTCGTGACCATCCCACGCTGAACCTCGACTGCACACCTCACCGCTTCAACGGCGCTCGAAAACTCCACGAGCATTGCGTCACCGGTTGTTTTGATAAGACGCCCGCGATGGGACTTGAGCTTGTGATTGACCAGCTCCCGACGGTGCGCCTTCAATCCGGCAAGAGTGCCTTCTCCGTCATCACTCATAAGCCGTGAATAGCCGGCTACGTCGGCCGCCAAAATTGCCGCCAGCCGGCGCTCGACGCGAGCGTGAACCAAAATGTCCTCCGTCACCTAGCGTAAGCAAATCATATGCAGTGAAACGGCGTTAGTAGAAACCCTCCTTAGCCGCCGGCCCGGCGTATCCGCTTTGGGCATCAATTTGCGTCGAGTATCACGTTGGTGGGTGGAGTCCGGGTTCCCCTTGCAAGCGACGGCCAACGAAGGCTACTCGAAAATTCTATTTTCGGGTTAGTCTCTCGGCCGAATTCAGAAATCGCCGGCAATTCTACCGTGCAACTAAGGTCTGCAGCCGGCGGGCAAGCCCTGCTAGGGGACGATCAATGGTAGAGTCAATGCCCAGCCGTACCGCTTTGGTGACATCGCTGATGCGGGCGTTGCATTCGCGCACCGACCCTTCTCCTTTGCTAAATGATCCCTGGGGCGATCGACTCGTTCCCGAAGTCGAGCGCGAAAGAATGATCCAGCGAATTTTGGCACGCATGGAGTCGGACGCGCGTGCCCGCGCAATGCGTGCACCAGATTCCGTATTGGATGATTTTCTACTGAGCAACGCTGCCTTCCCGGGAGTAGTACTCCGCTCTCGCTACGCGGAGGATGCGCTGAGGGAGGCTACAATCAAGGGTCTACGTCAGTATGTCCTGATTGGTGCCGGATTCGACAGCTTCGCGCTTCGGCGCCCCCCGTTTTCCGACGTCCTGAGAATCTTCGAAATAGACCATCCGGCGACGCAAGCGTTGAAGATTCAGCGTATCAAGGAATGCGGCATCCCGCTTCCGCAGTCGGTACATTTCATCGCTGCGGACCTCGCGAAAGAGGATCTGGCAGCAGTTTTGGCTCGCTCGCCGTTCCGGATGGACGAAGCAGCATTCTTCTCTTGGCTTGGCGTTACGGTGTACCTGACGCGGAAGGCCAATCTGGCAACGCTGCGTGCGGTAGCGACTTGCGGCGCTCAGGGGAGCGAGCTTGTATTCACCTACGTCGATCAAAGTGAGTTCGCCCCCGACAGATCGCAGTACACTCACAACGAGAACGCCAAAGCGGTGGCGGCAATCGGCGAACCTTGGATTTCGGGCTTTGATCCCAGTGAAATTATCAACGATCTCACCTCTGTAGGGCTTGAACTGGTAGAAAATCTGGACGGAAAGGCAATGTGGGACCGCTACCGGAGAGCAAACACGACGCTCGGAGAACCGCCTGCCAGCTTGCACATAGCCCTGGCGCGCGTGGGTAAGGGACAGAGCATCGACGGACACTGGTAAGCGGGGACAGTGATATCGCTTTCGGGTCAACTAAGGTCGTTGGTGCTGGATGCGGCTTCCGCTCAAGTTTGACAAGCTGACCTGCTCAGAGCGGCATCGAGCTTCGCAACGGAAGGGCCGGACGCTATTGGCGACACGGCCCGGAGTGTCCAACCGATAAGAGCTAACGTTTCGGGATTATTGTTCGAATCCTATCTGCGTGCCCGGTTGGGCGAGCCTTGGCATTGCCGGTGCAGTTGGATGATGTTTTTCGCGATGGCGGGCGCATCGTAAGGTTTTTCAAATCGTTTCACTTCCCAAAAGCGGCTTCGACGCGGCCGTGATCGACATCAACGTGCACGGCCAATCTGCATATCCGATCGCCGACAAGCTCATGCAGCAGCGCATTCCGTTCATTTTCGCCACCGGCTACAGCCGAGAAGCTCTGCCTAGTCGTTCGATCAGCTTCGTGAACTGGACGAAGAGGCGCCATCGAGCGTTCCCGATATTCCAGGTGACGAGGGCAGCCAGGCTGCGCCAACGCGGACATCGCCTCGCCCGAGCAGACCACCCGATGGTGGTCGCGCCGTTGACGGATGTGCGCCGGCGTACGGCGCGAACGGTGGCTGCTGTCGTGGCCTCCGCGAACGAGGCCTCCGCGGTCGAGTGTCTTCGCCCCGCCGGCCGAAGACCGCCTTAGCTGCTCAATTGCGAAACAGCCGGTTTCGCACCATCATCCCCATCCACGAGGTGGCGTAATGAGTAGTTCATGTCGTGTGTTGATCGTCGAGGACGAGTATTTCCTCGCGGCCGATCTGGAAGATGCGCTCCGGTCGGAAGGCGCGGAGATCGTCGGTCCGATCTGCGAATTGTCGCAAGCGCTGGCGCAGGTCGAGGAAGACGTATCAGGCCGACCGCGCGCTCTTTCTGTTGCTTTCCGCAGTACCTCCAGTTCGTGCTGCAATGCAGGACGAACTGCTGGTGCGCGCGGGAGCCGCGATCACGAAGGCTCGCGCCCAGGTCGTCGAAAGCCGCTCGACCGTCGCAGCGCTGCCTCCGCCAAGGAGAACCCTTGCCGATAATATCGAGAAGCTCGCTACGGAACGGAACTCTCTGGTGGCTGCCGTGTCGACGCTTCATCAGCTCGTGAGGCAAGCGGCTACGGATACCGCCAAGGCGTCGGTCAAAGTCGGTTTATCGTAACGTGGCTTGCCGGTCTGAAGTATGACAGGACCGGCTCTGGGCGACGTCGTCGACGACCTCCCCGGTTGATACCGTCTTCAACCCCCCTTCCGCGAGAGACTCGCATCAGTTCCATCGTGGAACCTCCGGGAGAGGTGCCCACTGGGTGTCTAGAAGTGAGAAGTATGCGTTGTGCTTGAAACGCCATGAAACGCAACGAAGTTGCCTTGGAAACGTCACGCCCCGGTGCCGCCCAATCGGTGTGTCCGGTCATTGAGGTCTGGATCGGAAAACCGACGGGCGCGGAGTGGCGCCTCGTCAACCTCTTCGCTGTTCGGCGCGGCCGCTTCTGCGGCCAATCGGCGGCGGACAATATCGATGTGGCCCCGCAGATCATAAACCTGGTTTGCGAATCCGAGCGGGAAACGGGTGTGGCTAACCGCTTCTTCGATCTTGTCTACGGCCGCTCGCGTGGCGACCCGGTCCCTGCTGCTTTGATCACGTTCGATGGAGCTTTCCAGCGTCTTGAGTTGGCCATACCAATAAAGCAAGCGTCTGCGGATGTGCCACTCGTATGCCGCGGGCAGGTATCGGAACATTGGAAGCCCGATCGCGATTGCCGTCACCAGCACAGCTATCGCTCTTTGTGCATGAACGGTGAGCCAGAGCGGCAGATGTCGCTGCAGAAATGAGGGGCCGTTCTTGTAAAAATCCACTGCTGCCGCGGCCATCGGAAAATCCGGGTCGCTCGCGATGGGAAACTGGCCGGCGCGCTGGAATATGCCAGGCGCACCATGGATTTCCTGCATCGTCCTAAGAAGAAGACTGACGATTTCCGGATGCAGATCGCTACGGACCAGCACGCTGCTGGTTGTCGCGATAAGGGGAACATCCTGAGCCGGAATATTCCCGGCGAGGTCGATGACCCCTTGAGGAAGGTCCAATCGCACGAGGCTTGGAATCACCCGAGTAAACGCCTCCGCCATGGGGAAGCTCATGAGTCGGACCTTCGGACTGTGCAGCAAAGATTGCACGGCCGGTGCACTTGGCGAGCCAAGTATCCATACGACGTCCACTTCGCCGGTCTGTAGTGCTTGCGCAGCTTTGTCTCCCGCGATCGGGACGAAGGTCGCGTTCTCCGCGCTGATGCCGCCCTTACCCAGTATTTTCTCAGCGCTGAACCGAGTGCCACTTCCGACAGGTCCCACGGCGATGCGTTTGCCTTTGAGCTGCGACAGTTTCTCAAGGCGCTCGTCGGAGACGTAAAACAACCAAATGGGGAGGTAATCGATCGTGCCGAGCGATAGGAGGCCGGAAAGGCCGTTGGGCTCCGCGACGCCGCCCGTGACGAACGCGATCTGAACTCCCGAGCCGGGATCCTCTAGCAGCTTCAGGTTCTCCAGCGCACCTTCGGTCGCGCGCAGTTCCAGGTTCACGTTGGCGGCCGCAAATTTCTCCCGGTATCGGCGGCCGTAATAATCGAAGCTGGCGCCCTGGAAGGCAGTGGCGATCGTGATTGCCGAGGGCGGAGCCGGCAAGAAATAGATGAGCGACCACGAGACGGCAGCGAACGCCAATATCGTGAAAAGCAGGACGTACCTGAGCCTTAAACCCGGCATGCTTCCAGCGTTCCGGCCACGCTCGGGGCAAGCCTATCGGCTCCCCAGTGGAAGTCCAGCAACTTTGCACAGGGGCGGACGGCGTCCTCTCGCTCAGGAACGGGCGCACCAGCAGGTCGGCGCCAGGGCCGCTCCGCACTGAGGTGCCCACGTCGGGGTGGCCCTTTAGCCTACCACGACAACCTAGCGGCAATGGCGGTTATCGTGCGCGAAGCAGCGCTGGCTTCGAAAGCCGGTTGTGCTCCCCAAGCCGTCCTCAGCTCGCTCGCTCCCAATGATCTCGCATGCTAAATTGCGGCCGAGTTTAGTCCCGAGGAAGGCATGCGGCGTCGCCAATTCATCGGATTATTGAGCTACGCGGCCGCGACCTGGCCGCAGATTGCTCGAGGGCAGAAGGGGTCGTTGCCCTTGATTGGCGTCCTTAGCAGCGGACCTGCCAAATTGCGTCAAGATCAGTCCGATGGACTTCGGCGTGGGCTTAAGGAGGCGGGCTTCGTAGAAGGTGAGAACTTGAGCATCATTTACCGTGGGGCGGACGATCATTATGACCGGTTACCGGCACTCGCTGCTGAACTTGTGAGCCAGTCCGTTGCGGTCATCGCGACCGCCGGCGGTCCAGTGGCGGCGCTTGCCGCCAAGTCAGCGACAAACACCATCCCCATCGTATTCGCCGCCGTGTCCGATCCGGTAAAGAGTGGCCTAGTAACAAGCCTTAATCTGCCGGGAGGCAATGTTACCGGAAATGCTGGGTTGACCATCGAGCTTGATGCCAAGCGACTTGAACTGCTGAGCGAACTCAAACCGACGGCGCGGATCATTGGAGCCTTGGTAAGCTCCAATCGTCCTGGCGTCGAAGTCGAAGAGCGCGATTTGGTTGCAGCGGCAAAGAAGTTAGACCGCGAGGTCGCGATCCTCCGCACGGCGGACGGTCCATCGATCGAGGCGGCGTTCGACGCATTGGCCAAACAAAACATAGTCGGGATTTTGGTGGGCGCGGATGCGCTCTTCAATGATCACCGTCAGCAGGTTGTTTCTCTAGCGGCACGTTACGGTATGGCAGGCGTTTATCCATGGCGCGAGTACGTGACGGCAGGAGGGCTCGTGAGCTACGGGGCAAATCTCTTGGAAGGATATCGTCTGTCGGGATTGTACGTGGGGCGCATCCTTAAGGGAGAGAAGCCGGCCAATCTACCGATCATTCAACCGGAAAAATTTGAATTGGCTATCAACCTGAAAACAGCCAAGACGCTGGGTATCGACATCCCACCGGCAGTAATCGCTCGCGCGGATGAGGTAATTGAATAGCGAAGTTAATTGCTGAGGTGCATGAGTCCGCAAGTGGCCTATGCTTCCGTTAGCGCAGAACGCTCCGGCGTTGTTCGGAAATAGCGCTTTTGACCCCGACCAGAAGTTCCCGCGACTACACGCTACGGCGGCGTTGCGGTAACGTACAGCCCGTATCCACGGTGGGGATCAGCATGCGTCGGCGGGATTTCTTGACAGCGATCACTGGAATTGCGGCCTTCTCGACCTCTCGCGTAACAGCACAGACCAAGTTGCCCGTAATCGGCTTCATGGGTGCAGCGACACCCTCCGCCTGGGCTCCGTGGACAGCCGCATTTAGCCAGCGCCTCAATGAGCTCGGTTGGGTCGACGGAAAAACCGTCAAGATTGAGTATCGGTGGGCCGGAGGAAGTGAGGAGCGCTACGCACAAATAGGCGTAGAGCTAGTGAAACTTAATGCGAGCGTTCTTGTAACGGTCGGAGGTGACTCGGCCAAAAGGGCGACTTCTACGATTCCGATCGTTGTTGCCTTAATGGCAGACCCAGTCGGCACCGGTCTTGTCGCCAGTCTCGCGCGACCGGGCGGCAATATCACCGGGATGTCCATACAATCGCCTGAACTCGCCGGAAAACGAATTGAACTGTTAAGGGAAGCTGTTCCTGCATTGAAGCGCTTTGCAATCCTAGCTTGGCTTGATTACGCGGGGACAGTGCTGGAGGTCGGGGCGGTTCATGAATCCAGCAAACGGGTTGGACTTGAGGTCGTTACCCTTCCGGTGCACTCAGCGAGCGACATAGAACCTACGTTCGCGTCATTCGACCCTCAGCTCCAAGCCGTGTACGTTCCACCCAATTTGCTTATGAACACCAATCGCATTCTTGTTAACAAGCTCGCATTACAGCACCGCTTGCCGACCATGCATGGCTTCCGGGAGTATGTGGATAGCGGCGGCCTAATGTCTTACGGACCCAATACAGCCAGTCTGTTCCGACGAGCGGCAGAGTACGTCGATAAAATCCTCCGTGGCGCCAAGCCCAAGGAACTCCCAGTCGAGCAACCAACCGAATTCGATTTGGTGGTCAACCTCAAGGTGGCCAAGGCTATCGGCTTAGAGGTATCTCCCTCGTTTCTTGCCCGGGTTGATCAGGTTATTGAATGACTGGTTTTCTCTGGCCCCATCTGCGAAGTTAAGCCTCGTGTGCCGCAGGCCCGCCTGAGTTCTTCGCATTTGACTCTAGGCGGACAGCGGTGAACCGTCCCGAAGTGTCGCCCGAGTTCGAACAGCTACTTTGCGGCACGTCAGCCCATAAGACCCGCTTGCGTAATCCGTCTAAAAAGTGTTCGCGGTCGGCGGGATCGCGGTACCTTTCAGCTCGGACCCCGGCAAGATCGAGGGCGCTCGGGGGCGCGGCTAGGCCATTCGCCGCCAGTTCGCGGCGCCTTTCGCTGGCGAATACCTTCGCCTCGGCTTGCGCCGCCTCAAGCTGGCCCATCTGTGCGTGGCAGGCCGCGAGTAGCCCATGGGACCACCCGTCGAAGGCGCGTGCTTCAAAAAGGGCCTTGATGACCTGCTGGTACTCGCGCCCCGAATAAAGAGCGAGGAGAACCTATCCCTCGGACGTCCGTTTTCCTCGCGAAAGTGCGCCAATCTACGACGGTCATGTAATCCGCCTGTACCACGCGGGGTTCGCGCTGTATCTCATGGTGCGAACGTATAGGGAGGGACAGAGCTAAAGTGGATGTGTGACTTAACCTCGACCACAAGGAGGATCGCCGACCCAGGTTTCCAACCGAGACCCGCTGATTAAGAGTCTAATGTTTTCTGAATAATTACAGGTGCTTAGATGTAAAAGGCAGCCATAGCAGAGCTATATAGATCAATGGGTTACAGCTGAGTTGTAAATCACGCTTTTCTTTGACCTATGCCCACTGCGTCCGAACGTAAATAGCGGCTGAAAGGATCAATAAAAACAATGAACCTCGTTTACGATTGACCACTTTTATCGCCGTTTGTTCACGGAGTTTCGGTGGTCAATCGGTGGTCAGCTTCCGATCTGCTCTCACTGAAAACCGTCCTGGTCTTTTTAACCAGTCGGGCGTTCGAGTCGCTGGTCCGCTACATCGCGAGACCCACTATTTCGGAGGTCCTGTTCTCCTATCGGCGGGGCAGCCTAACTCGTGACGCGGCGCCTTCATAGCCCGCCACGAGCCGCCGTTCGTACGCGATTTGTCGCTGCCTTAAGTGTCCCGAGTAGCTTCAGATCCCGGACCCGCACTCACCAATTGACGCAGATGCCGAGTTTGCCCTCGTAGGCGTAGGTGTTGCCTTCGAAGCGCTGCTGGTAGGACGCATTGGCGAACAGCGCGGTGAAACGGTTGAGCTGGCCATTGATTCCGGCGTTGAGCTGCTCCGTTGTCGCGGATGCGAACCTCCACGTCACTGCCCAGATTTTTGGTGGTAGCTTTCAGGGGCGGCTCGAAGGATTCCGGGCCGCTTGGCTGGTTCGCGGCGTAGAAGCCGTTCGAGATGAGATTGAGAAAAACCCGCGTGATCTTCTGGGAAAAAGATCGAGACGGCCGGCTCCAGGGTCCAGATCCCGCTCGAGTCTGATGTTGAAGCGAGGATTTTCCGCGCGGACGCCGTGGTAGGCCAAATTAAGGCTCTCCTCGAGCAGCGCGTTCACGTCCGTCGAGCGCATCTCTCCGCAAGCGAAGGCGAAGGGATGGTCCCTCGTGGACATGAAGAAGGAATGAAGCCGACCTGCGGTTTGATGCCGAGGGTCATGCCTCTGAAGCCGCCGAGAACCGGTCCTGGCCCGCTGTCGTCCGTGATCTGTCAATATGCCCCGTATGGACGGACTGGCGCTCCTCGCAAGGCTGCAGGAGGCGGACGACCCAAGTCGAGTTCACGCGGCCATGGGAGAAGGCCCACGGCATTCCGCCCGAGCAGGTAGTCGCCTCATGATGACGGGCACCTCGGGAGGCCCGGCGCAAACCACCGGCAGCATCTTTGCGACGGGGGTGGCTCCTTCCGCGGCGGTTGCCCCAATCAAGGGTTCAACGAAGGCTTCAACCTTCCAGATTTCGCCGATCGCGCCGGAGCCGCCGGCGAGCCTGATATGGTCGACAAGCTCAAGGCTGGCTACACCCCCAACGGTATCACCTACAAGGTCTCCAACGGCGTCATTGTCCTGACCGGCGGTTCGATTTCCATCCACGGAAACACGACGAGCACGACCAGTGGGGTGCCGGGCGCAGTCGTCGACGGTGCGGGCTCCGCCCTCAATTTTCAAGGGACGAAGAGCATCGTGACCAAGGGCGGCAGCGCGCCGGCCATCCTCGTCCGGAAGCAGGATCGGGTACGCGTCGCCAAGGGACAGGACTACGAAGCCCGCTACGAAGCGAAGAAGACCGGCCGCTCCGCAGCAGCCGTGAAGAAGGCCGTCAAGAAGGTCGGTAACAGCCGCAAGCGGGTCGAGAAGCGTCTGGGACGCTGAACCACCGGCCGGTCTTCTTCGCCAGTTTCTGCCAAACGTCGGCACTCGGCCGCGATCTGAGCATGCGACCTTGTGCTGGCCGTCCTTATCGGCCAGCATGGGGTATATTTCTCACTGATCTGTCTCGCTTTCACCCGGCCATTTTCCAGAGGGTGTCATGTCAGCGCACGAACATTGGCAGATGGATGCCAGCGCCCCCGAGCTTTATGAGCGCTATCTCGTCCCGGCGATCACGTTGGTCTGGGCCGACGATCTGCTCGATCGCATCGAGCCGGCAAACGGAGAAAGCGTCCTCGACGTGGCGTGCGGGACCGGGGTCGTGGCGCGCCGGCTCGCCGAACGCGGCCACGTCGGAAGACTCGTCGGCGTAGACCTCAACGGGGCGATGCTGGCCGTCGCCCGGGCAAAATCCAGCGACGTGGAGTGGACCGAGGGCAGCGCGCTGGATTTGCCCTTCCCAACGCGCAGCTTCGATGTCGTGCTCTGCCAACTCGGACTTCAGTTCTTTCCTGACCGACCGCAGGCGCTCCGAGAGATGGCCCGCGTCCTCAGACCGGACGGACGCCTCGGACTCAGCGTCTACAGCGCCATCGAGCACACGCCCGCCGCACACGCCTTCGTGCAGGCGCTGGATAAGTTTCTCGGCGCGGAGTCATCGCGGACCAAACGCGCGGAGCATCTTTCCTGCGGCGCTGACGAGGTGGGCAATTGGGTGCGCCAGGCGGGTTTCGGCCGTGTCCGGGTCGAGACCGTGACCAAGCAGATCGGTTTTCCGTCGGCGCTCGACTACGTTCGCTTCCAGCTTACGGCGACCCCGATGGCCGCACTGTTGAAGGAGGAGGACGACGCCGGGCGTGAACGCACGATCCGAGCGATCGCCGAGGACGTGGCGCGCCGACTGGATTCCTCGATGCTGGCGAACGGGAGGCTGACGTTTCCCCAAGAGTCGTTCGTGGTCGTGGCATCGCTTCGCTGACCGTCCATTCGTTGATAGTTCGGCGGCCTCCTCGCCCTGCCAGCGTCTGAAAGTAGAAAAGTCGATCGTAGGAGCATCCGCGCATGAACGAGTATCGGACGGAGCCCGAGACGCCGCTTTACGACCGAGCGTTGCTGCTGCACGGTGCGAAACGCAACGAGTTGCTGACCTTGGCAGAAGTTCAGCGATACGGCAGCGACAGCTTCTCCGATCCGGATTTCGTCCGGCTGTACGGCATGAACCCGGCTGAGTGGTACGCGCGCGGGGTGCGGTTGCTCGGCCGGACGGCAGTCGAATGCACTCGAGATGCCGTTGCCGACCGCATCGGGCAGGACGTCGCGACTGTTGCGGCGTCCCTTCCGGCCCCGGCCCGGTGGGTCGTCGTCGATCCGTTCGCCGGGTCGTGCAATACCCTGTACTGGATCTTGCGACACGTGCCGCAATCGCGCGGAATCGCCTTCGAGTTCGGCCCTCAGGTCTTTCAGTTGACCAAGCAAAATCTCGCGGTCCTCGATCGGCCGATCGATCTGAGGTCCGGCGATTACGGAGTCATGTTGGGACAAGTCGAAGTCGCGCCCGAGGAGGCCTTGATCGTCTTCGTGGCCCCGCCTTGGGGCACTGCGCTGGATGAGACGGAAGGGTTGGATCTGCGCCGGACTGAACCTCCCATAACGGAGATCATTGCGAAGGTCGGCGAGGCGTTTCCCGCCCAGCGGATTCTTTTCGCCGTTCAGGTGTACGAGAAGTTGGATAAGGCGTCCCTGGCCGAGCTTCATGGAAGGCTCGATTGGTCCGACCTCAGAATCTACGATTTCAACGTTGCCGGCAGGAATCATGGCATTCTGTTGGGAACGCGGGGGTGGAAGCCATGACTGGCACCTCGCGCCATCACCGATCCGGAGGTGTGATCGGGCGGCTCACTGCGCTCGCGGAAGAGTACGAACGCCGGGCCAGTGCTGCGCCGGACCCGAGGGACGGCAAGGACTGAGGCTCAAGCCTCTCCGGGACCCGAGAAGAGCACCGTCGGGGGCGTTGCGCGCGGCGCTGGCGCGCGTGGGTAGCTCGATGCACGACCCTTGGGGTCGTACTGTTTGGCCAGTTCGAGCAGGCGC
>Ga0209758_1003658_pt1 | contig 13702 bp, 9 predicted proteins | sample AraplaMF_Col_mMF_FD_184258 | JGI IMG/M metagenome (GOLD analysis project Ga0209758, IMG submission 184258) | Arabidopsis root microbial communities from the University of North Carolina, USA - plate scrape MF_Col_mMF (SPAdes) (version 2) | ecosystem: Host-associated > Plants > Roots > Endosphere ... | reverse complement strand
GCAAAACCCGACAAGCTCTGCATCAATGTCTGGGGCGATGCGGCGATCGGCTTCACCGGCATGGATTTCGAGACCGCGGTGCGCGAGCGCATCCCGATCATGTCGATCCTCTTGAATAACTTCTCCATGGCGATCGAGTTGAAGGTCATGCCGATCTCGACCGAGAAATATCGCTCGACCGACATTTCCGGCGACTACGCCGCGATGGCGCGCGCCTTCGGCGGTTATGGCGAGCGGGTGACCAAACCGGAGGACATCATCCCCGCGATCAAGCGCGGCATCCAGAAGACAAGGGAAGGCGTGCCGGTGCTGCTCGAGTTCATCACCGGCAAGGAGACCGAGGTGTCGCGACCGGGGACGTGAGGCGACCGCAGCGCCGAGGGCGCTGGCTCCAACTGCAGGAGATGTGGTATCCGGCTCTCGTGCCGCGCATGCAGTGGCATCGAGCCGGATTGCGAATGACCATCCCGTCTAACGACATCGCCGAGATCGACGAGCTCAAGCGGCAAGTGCAGTTGGCCGCGGCCGAAAATGCCCGGCTGCGCGATCGGCAAAATGCCAGCGCCGAAATCTTGCGCACCATCGCAGCGTCCCCGTCGGATGCCCGGCCCGTGTTCGCGGCGATCGCATCGAGCTCGAAACGTCTCCTCGGCGGTTTCTCCGCCACTGTGCTCCAGTTCATCGGCGACGAGCTGCATCTGGTCGCGTTTACGCCGACCAGCCCGGAAGCCGACGAAGGGCTGCAGGCGTCGTTCCCGCGGCGGATCGAGGATTTTCCAACTTTCGCGCTGGTTCGCGGCGGCGAGACGATCCAGTTTCCCGATGCCGAGGCTGAGGACGTCCCGGAGCTGAACCGCAACCTTGCACGGCTGCGCGGCTTTCGCAGCGTGCTGTTCATGCCGCTGATGAATCGCGGCACGGCGGTCGGCATGATCAGCGTCACGCGCATCGAACCCGGTGCGTTCACGCCCGACCTCGTGGAATTGCTCCAGACTTTTGCCGATCAGGCCGTGATCGCGATCGAGAACGCCCGCCTCTTCAACGAGACGCGCGAGACGCTGGAACGCCAGACCGCTACCGCCGACATCTTAAGGGTGATGGCGGCCTCGCCCTCTGACGTGCAGCCGGTGTTCGATGCCGTCGCCGCCAATGCCAACCGGCTGATCGGTGGCTTCTCCACTGCGGTGCTGCGCTATATCGACGGCGAAGCGCATCTGGCGGCCTTCACGCCGGGCGATCCCGAGGGCGACCGCGTGCTGAAAGCATCGTTCCCGGTACCGTTCGCGCAATTCCCGGCCTACCAGCTCACGGCCAATGGTCGACAGGCGCAGCTGCCCGATACCGAGCTCGAGCCGGCCGCACGCGACATCGCGCGCGCCCGTGGATTTCGCAGCATGCTGTTCACGCCGCTGATGAGCGAAGGCGAGGCCAAAGGCGTCATCATCGCCACGCGGCGCACGGCCGGCACGTTCGCCGAGCATCACGTGCGGCTGCTGCAAACCTTCGCCGACCAGGCGGTTATCGCGGTCAAGAATGTCAGCCTGTTCAACCAGGTTCAGGCCCGCACCATCGAGCTCGCCAAGTCTCTCGATGACTTGCGCGCGGCGCAGGACCGGCTGATCCAGACCGAGAAGCTGGCCTCGCTCGGCCAGCTCACCGCCGGCATCGCACACGAGATCAAGAACCCGCTCAACTTCGTCAACAATTTCGCCGCGCTGTCGACTGAGCTGGCGGACGAACTGAACGAGGTGCTTGCGCCGGTTTCACTTGCGGGCGAGGTTCGCAGCGAGGTCGACGAGCTGACCGGGATGCTGAAGGACAATCTTCAAAAGGTCGTGCAGCACGGCAAGCGCGCCGATTCGATCGTCAAGAACATGCTGCTGCATTCCCGCGAAGGCGGCGGCGAGTATCGGTTGAGCGACATCAACGCGCTGCTCGAGGAGAGCCTCAACCTCGCCTATCACGGCGCGCGCGCCGAGCAGCCGCAGTTCGACGTCACCTTGAAACGCTCGTTCGATCCGGCGGCAGGCTCCGCCGAACTGTTCCCGCAGGAGATCACGCGGGTGCTGCTGAACCTCGTCTCGAACGGGTTCTATGCGGTGACAAAGCGCAAGGCGGAAAGCGGCGCGGGCACGTTCGAGCCGACCTTAACAGCCACGACCCGCGACCGCGGCGACAGCGTCGAGATCCGCATCCGCGACAACGGCACCGGCATTCCGGACGATGTGAAGGCGAAGATGTTCAATCCGTTCTTCACCACCAAGCCGGCCGGCGAAGGCACCGGCCTCGGGCTGTCAATGAGCCACGACATCGTGGTGAAGCAGCACGGCGGCACGATCGAGGTCGCGACGGAGCCCGGCCAGTTCACGGAATTCACGATTGTGCTGCCGCGAAAGAGCAGCTTCGCGGACGCCAGCGGCTAGCCGTCCCTATTCCGCCATCTCGACGGCCTGCGTGGCGGAGGGACCGGCCAGCGGCCGCTCCTCCATCAGCATCAGGCAGAGCGAAGCTGTGGTCATCAGCGCGGTCGCGGCGGCGAAGACATAACGGAAGGCATGCCGCATGTCCTCCACAGGGATCGCGGGGATGCCGCCAGCGGCATGATGTTCGCCCGCCAGCGGAATGTCGGCGCCGAGCGCGATCAGCAAGATGGCGGCGAACGCAGCGACCGTGAACGAGGACATCAGCGCACGGAAGAAATTCATCGCGCCCGTGATGGTGCCGACCTGCGGACGTGCCACCGAATTCTGCAGCGAGACCACGCAAACCGGGAAGGTCGTGCCAAGCCCGAGCGCAAACGCGGCCATCAGCGTCAAGAGGCCCCAGAGCGGCAGCGTCGTGACCGTGAGCCCGAGGCCGCAGATCGCTGCCCATGAGGTGCCGATGATGGCGACCCGCTTGTAATGTTTGGCACGCGCCATGGTGCGTCCGGCGATCGCGGCACCGCAGGTCGAAACCGCCGCGAGCGGAATCAACGCAAGCCCCGCCTCGCTGGCGCTGAGGTGATAGACGGACTCGTAATAGAGCGGCAGCTGCACCGTGAGGCCGGTGATGGCGCCGAGCCCGCAGCCGCCGGCGGTCAGTGCGAACGGCGCGACGGATCCGCCGAGCAGCGGGAGCGGCAGGAACGGTTCATCAGCGCGGCGCGCGTGCCAGATGAAGGTGAGCGCGAGCGCGACCGCGCCGCCCACCATCGACAGCACGGTCGGCGAGAGCCAGGGATAGCGCGTGCCGCCCCAGGTCAGCACCAGCATGAAGACGACGGCGGAGGCCATCAGCAGCACGCCGCCGATCCAGTCGACGTTGCGCTTGCGGTGGAACACCGGGATCTTCTTCATCTTCGGCAGCAGCAGCGCGAGCGCCGCAGCTGCGAGCGGCAGGTTGATCCAGAAGATCATCGACCAGTGCAGATGCTCGGCGAACACGCCGCCGATGACGGGACCGAGGATGCCGCCGACCATCCAAACGCTGGAAAAATAGGCCTGGTACTGGCCGCGCTCGCGCGGGGAGACGACGTCAGAGATCACGGTCTGAACGACAGGCATGATGCCGCCGCCGCCAAGCCCCTGAAGGCCGCGCGCCAAGATCAGCATCGGCATGCTCGGCGCGATCGCGCACAGGATCGAGCCGGCAATGAACAGGCTGAGCGAGGTGATGAGCATGGCCTTGCGGCCGTAGATGTCGCTCAGGGTCCCGAACACCGGCGCAACCGCAGTCGAGGCGAGCAGATAGGAGGTGATGACCCAGGACAGGTTGGAGACGTCCTGGAACTGGCGGCCGATGGTCGGCAGTGCGGTGGCGACGATGGTCTGGTCGAGGGCGGCCAGGAACATCGTCAGCATCAGGCTCATGACGATGGTGCGGACCTCGTCCGAGGTCAGCGGCCCCGGTGCCGAGATCGGGGGCGAGTCGCTGACGCTCATGACCTCGCCCGGAAGGCGGGTCAGTTCCTCGGCGAGATCCTCGGGCAATGTCTGGATGTCGGCAGACTGGCTGCTCTGCCGTATGAACTTATTCATCTCGGGCTGTCGGATCGTATTGCGGTGCAAAGCCGCGAAGGATTCGTGCTATGAAGCCAATGTAGACAGCAAAGTTCTTCTCGGGCAGGCACCGCGGCGCATGGGTGCATCCCGCACTGCGGTCATCCCGAACAAGTGATCTCAAACGGCTGGCGGATCAGGCCTTGATCAATCCTTGGGGCGTCGCTTCAGGCGTGCCCGTTTGGGGAGCTGCCCCGGCCATTGCACGAGGTTGTTCTCGAGCTCCTCGTCGGGGATCTCCTCTTCCGTACCGGCAACCCGGCCGCGCACGGAGACGCCGGCCTCGTGCACCGTATTGGGATCGCCCGAGACCAGCGGGTGCCACCAATAGAGATCGCGCCCTTCCGCGACCAGCTTGTAGCCGCAGCTCGGCGGCAGCCATTTCAGGACGCGGACGCTCTCGGGGGTCATGACAACGCAGTCCGGAACGTGGTCGAAGCGATTCGTGTAGTCCTTGCAGCCCGCCGTGCAGGAATCGAGCATCTTGCAGCTGACATCGGTGAAATAGATCTCGCCGGTATCCTCATCCTCGAGCTTGCTCAGGCAGCAGCGGCCGCAGCCGTCGCACAGGCTCTCCCATTCGGCCGGCGACATGTCCTCCATCTTCTTGGTTTTCCAGAAGAATCCATCCTGATCTGAAGGTCGTTTGCGAGCTACGGTCATGCGCCTGATATTGATCCAAAGAGCTGCGGCCTGCACCATCTAGGGGGCGCAGGCGCAAAGCTGCAAGCAACGCGCCCAAAAGGCCCGTAATGAACCGGGGTTCAATTAGGCCTGTTGTTCAAAATTGCGAGCGTGACCATTGGTTTATAGGCCCTGCTCGGCTAGAAGAACAGCAAGTCCCCTGAGGTCCGCGAAACGGGCGCCTTGGGTTTGCCGCAACAATCCCGCAAGACGTCTCGATGCCGCCCCGGCCGGGTGCTTGAACGCTTTCGAACCGAGCCTCAAGGGTTCTAGGTGGTCCAGAACACGCCATCCAACTGGAAGAGCAGAGTCAGGAACTTCTTCCTGGACCTCGATGCACGCATCGACTCCTCGCTGTTCTCCTCGGCCAAGGGCATTCGCGAGCTTTACGAGCGCTACTCGACCTTCATGGACCGCTTCTATGTCGGCCGGTGGAAGCGCTGGGTGTTCATCGAGCCGCTGTCGGAGGCCGCCACCATCGGCCTCGGCGGCATGTTGCTGATGCTGATCCTCGCCATCCCCGCCTTCCGCGAGACCGCGGACGAGGACTGGCTGAAGAAGTCCGACCTCGCGGTGACGTTCCTCGACCGCTACGGCAACCCGATCGGTAGCCGCGGCATCAAGCACAATGACTCGATCCCGCTGGAAGATTTCCCTGATGTGCTGATCAAGGCGACGCTTGCGACCGAAGACCGCCGGTTCTACGACCATTTCGGCATCGACATCGCAGGCACCGCCCGCGCGCTCGTCACCAACGCCCAGGCCGGCGGCGTCCGCCAGGGTGGCTCTTCGATCACCCAGCAGCTCGCCAAGAACCTGTTCCTGAGCAACGAGCGCACCATCGAGCGCAAGATCAACGAGGCCTTTCTCGCGGTCTGGCTGGAATGGCGCCTGACCAAGAACGAGATCCTGAAGCTCTATCTCGACCGCGCCTATATGGGCGGCGGCACCTTCGGCGTCGACGGCGCGGCGCATTTCTACTTCAACAAGTCGGCGCGCGACGTCAATCTCGCCGAGGCCGCGATGCTTGCTGGCCTGTTCAAGGCGCCGACGAAATACGCCCCGCACATCAACCTGCCCGCCGCGCGCGCCCGCGCCAACGTCGTGCTCGACAATCTCGTCGATGCCGGCTTCATGACCGAGGGCCAGGTGTTCGGCGCCCGGCGCAACCCGGCCTTCGCGGTCGACCGCCGCGACGAGGCTTCGCCGAACTATTATCTCGACTACGCCTTCGACGAGATGCGCAAGCTCGTCGACACCTTCCCGAAATCCTACACCGAGCGCGTCTTCGTCGTTCGCCTCGCGATCGATACCAACGTGCAGAAGGCAGCCGAAGACGCCATCGAGAACCAGCTCCGCCAGTTCGGCCGCGACTATCACGCGACGCAGGCCGCAACCGTCGTCGCCGATCTCGACGGCGGCATCCGCGCCATGGTCGGCGGCCGCGATTACGGCGCGAGCCAGTTCAACCGCGCCACCGACGCCTATCGCCAGCCCGGCTCCTCGTTCAAGCCTTACGTCTACACCACGGCGCTGTTGAACGGCTTCACGCCGAACTCGGTCGTGGTCGACGGCCCGGTCTGCATCGGCAATTGGTGTCCGCAGAACTATGGCCATTCCTATTCCGGCTCGGTGACGCTGACGCAGGCGATCACGCGCTCGATCAACGTCGTGCCGGTGAAGCTGTCGATCGCGATCGGCCAGAAAGAGCAACCGAAGGCGCCGAACCCGGCCAAGATCGGTCGCGCCAAGATCGTCGAGGTCGCCCGCCGCTTCGGCATCAAGGCGCCCCTGCCCGACACGCCATCGCTGCCGATCGGCTCCGATGAAGTCACCGTGCTCGAGCATGCGGTCGCCTACGCCACGTTCCCGAACCGCGGCAAGGCCGTGACGCCGCATGCCGTCCTCGAAGTGCGAACCGGCGCGGGCGATCTGGTCTGGCGCTGGGACCGCGACGGCCCGAAGCCAAGGCAGGCGATTCCTGCGAACATCGCCGCCGACATGGCCGGCATGATGAGCCACGTCGTCAGCGAGGGCACCGCGCGGCGCGCAGCGCTCGACGGCATTCCGACCGCGGGCAAGACCGGTACGACGAATGCGTATCGCGACGCCTGGTTCGTAGGCTACACCGGCAACTTCACCTGCGCGGTCTGGTACGGCAACGACGACTACTCGCCGACCAACCGCATGACCGGCGGCTCGCTGCCGGCGCAGACCTGGCACGACATCATGGTCGCCGCGCATCAGGGCGTCGAAGTCCGGGAAATTCCCGGCGTCGGCATGGGCCAGAAGCTGCCGCGCGAGCAGATCGCCAACGCACAGGCCAATGCGGCGCCGAAGGTGCTGGAGACCAAACCCGGTCCGCCGCCGGTGTTGACCAAGCGCGGCGCCGACATCCTGGTCCGCGTCGAGAAGCTGCTCGACGACGCCGCCAGGACAGCGAACAAATCGGCTTCCGACGACAGCAAGCCGGCCAGGCCCGCATCGTCGACGAGCGCGCTCGCCTTCCCGCAGAACTATGCGGAAGAGAACGCAAACGCATCCGCCCCGCGCAAGAACTGATCGAGACCCGTGCGGCTGATCCTGATCACATTAACGGCCCTCCTGCTCGCGACCGTGGTCGGCGTCGGCGCCACCTGGATGACGACGACGCGCGGCACCGAAATCGGCGCGCTGACGATCGGCGCCTGGACCGCGCGTCCGCGCACCGGCACCGCCGACGTCGATCCCTATTCACGCGCCACCATCGTGCGCAACGGCGAGCTGCCGATCGGAACCGGCGACGGCGTCGCCTTCACCGCGACCACCGACGACAAGAAGAAGGCGCTCGACGGCCGCTGCGACGTCGTCGTTTCAGGCGTGACGCCGCCGGCACGGTTCTGGACGCTGACGCTATACGACCGCCAGGGACACCTCGTCGCCAACTCGCTCCAGCGCTACGGCTTCACCAGCCAGGAGGTCGTGCGCGCCTCCGACGGTTCGTTCGAGATCCACATCGCCGCGCGCTCGCGGGCCGGCAACTGGCTGCCGACCGGCGGCATCGAGCGCTATGCGCTGATGTTCCGTCTCTACGACACGCCGGTCGGAGTTGCGACGCGCACCCAGCGCGATGCGCCGATGCCCAGCATCTCCACTGTGGGTTGCTCATGATCCGTCTGGCGTTCACCATCCTTGCCGGTGTGGTGCTGGGCCTCGTGGTCCATCTCGTCAGCGTGCTGGCGCTGCCGCGGATCGCAACGCAAGATGCCTATTCGCGACTGACGCCGATGACCAAGCTCAACGGCGTGACGCAGCTGCCGCTGGCTGATCCGCAGACCTCGCCGATGCCGTTCATGGATCCGGCCTTTGCGCTCGCGATCTGCCGCTATGACCTGTCGGGCGGCCCGATCAAGCTGACCGTGCCGGTGAGCCAGGCCTATACCTCGGTGTCGTTCTACACCCGCAACGAGATCGCCTATTACGCCATCAACGACCGCTCGGCCGGCAAGAAGGTGATCGAGCTCGACTTGATGACGGAAGCGCAGCACAACGCGCTGCCCGAGGACGAAGAGGTCACCGCGGCCGACCGCCTGATCATCGACTCGCCCAGCACCACCGGCCTGATCGTGATGAAGGCGCTGGCCGCCGAACCCGGCCTGATGCCGCAGGCGCAAGCAACGCTTCAAGCCGCGACCTGCGCGCCGCAGACCGAGGCGCCGGCCAAGGCCGAGGCACCGCGCGGGCGGCGCTGAGGCGCGGGCGTTGAGCCCCGCGCGTACCAAAAGCTGAAAACAACCCCATGCACAGTAGCAGAGGTGTTGAAACTATTGGCTAATCCAGACGACCGATCGACACCAGCGCGACGGCGGCAACAAGACCGCTTTGAACGCCTTTGACACGTCGGGCAAAACACTGGCAGAATGGCATCATCGAGAGTTTGTCAGACCCGTGCGGAAAAATCCGTCGCGGGTCTTTTTCATGCCTGGATGGAGGTGTCAAAATGAGACGATCGGCATTGCGCCCGCGGCTAGTCAAGTCGTCGGGCCAAAGTTCACCGCCATAAACTCAAGCTGGCTGAATCACGTCCGCAATCGGGTAGGAGCGCCGGACAGAATGCTCGATCCCTCGTCGTCGCCCTCCGACTTCAAACGTCAATTATACATGTCGTACTCGTGCAACGAAATCCGGGTCTCACGTATGAGATTCGCAAGCGCCGCGGTGAAGACTCCGACTGCAGCAATGAACAGCACGGCCACACCGTACTCGTGCCGCAGCTGATAGAATGCGCTGACGAAGGCCACCATGACCAACAGGCACGTCAATATCGCGCTAGTCCCCGCGAAGAGAATTGCCTTGTTCAACAGTTGGGCACGGCGCTTCAACCGAGGAATGTCTTCCTTCAGACGCGCCCTGGTCTCATCGCCAGTCGATATGGAATTGAGCACTTGTATGCGGTCGACGACCCGGTTCATGCGCGAAACGAGCAGTGAGACGAATCCAGCAACTGCTCCGAGGAGGAACGATGGCGCGGTGACCTGAACAATCACCTGCGAAAGTTGCTCGACGGACGGGGTGTCTGGAAACGGCATCGATCCCTCCCATGATCGTCGGTGCAAACGCGTAGAAGCCTCAAATCGACTGCGCAATCATCGAACTCCTAGTGAGCCCGAGCGGCGCGAACCGCTCGGGCTGGGGTGCATGAACTAGGTGCCGGCTACTTTCTGAACGGCTGGCGGCGACCAGCTGCCGTTGATGATCGACGGCGACTTCTCGTTCGGCCAGTACATTCGCAACATCAAGACGAACTTGCCGGCTGGTGCCGGTAGCCAGTTCGCTTCCTTGTCAGCTCCAGGCGAGTCTTTTTGAATGTAAAGATCCACGGAACCGTCGGCATTGGGCTTGAGGCTCTGGCGGGCACTGATCGAGTAGCGGTTGATGGGATTCGCCACGAAGAAATAGTTCTCATCGTACATCGTGAGGGACCAGAAGCCGCCAACGGGCGGAAGTTGTCCCTTCGGGAAGCGGAGGACATACTTGTTGCTGCCGACGTAAGCCCTGCCGTCGGCGTCCTTCTGGGATGTCGGATAGCAAGCGTCCTGAATGCGGTTAGCGCCAAGACCAATGGCCGTGACGAAGGCGCGATTGAGATACTCGGTGCCGTAGATGCCGGTTTCGGTGTCGAACATCCAGCCGTTGACGTTCTTGACCGCTTTGTTGACCTTGAACTGCAGCATGATCCGGTCGAAAGCGACCTGCGGAATGCGCTTGGAGAATGCGGCGTCGAGCTTGCTGGCGTCGAAATCCTTGCCGGGCACCAGCCCGATCTTCGCGAACTTCGCCACGTCCGCTGGCCGGCGCGGGTGGATTGCGCTTCATCAACTGAGCAAGAAGCGTGAAATAGGCGACGGGATCCATACGGTTCACCTGATCGCGCACTGCCGTCTTCATGTCGATCGAAGGATCGACCTTGCCTGCTGGCGGCGCGAACGTCTTGCCGTAGGAGCTCAACGGCACGAGCTTGAACTCATCCTGCACAGCATGAACGGCCGCATAGTCTTCGGGTGTGCCCGTGCAATAGATGCGCCCCAGAATCCAGACGATGCTGGTCGGCGACTTGTACTCCTTGACACCTGCCGGAAGCGTCCCTTTCCAGCCTGGGCCGGTGATTGCGTAGGTCTGAGCCTTGGTGCCCGTGGTTCGCTTTCCGGGGACCTGGAAGACGTTCGTCCAGCCATCGAGCATCGGAAACAGGAAATAGCGGTCCTTCATGTCGGGCATGCTCAGGACCCACGGCTCGTCTCCAACGTCGAGCCACGCCGTGGTGTACAGCGTATCGGCATTCGGCGCCGTGACGTCCCTGAAGCTGGCGTCAGGATAGGAGCGGAGCTTGATGAATTGCCCCATCGGGGCTCGCGTGCCCTCGACCGTGGAGACGTTCGTGATCACCCGGCGAGTCAGTTCCATCGTCACCAGCGGATAGCCATAAACATAGGCATCGGTGGCGAGCCAGAACTCCTCACCACCCTCGATCGCGCGAAGCAACGGCCCTTCATAGTCAGCGCGGCTCGACGATAGGGCGACAGCGGAAAACGCCGTGCCCAAAGCAGTCATAAGATGGCGGCGTGTGAAATGCATGAGCTTGCTCCGGTGTTTTGATCGTAGCTAAGGCATGAGAGATTCAGACCTGGTGTCCTCGCGCGACGTTTTCATTCGTTGTAAGGCGTGCGCTCACCTGGCGCGCAGCTGCGCACCTGCAGTGAAAACTTGTGAAACATGCCGCGCGTTGATGCACATCAACGTCACGGCACGTCGTGTCCTCCGCGTGCTCGGTCGAAAATGCGTTTGTGGGACGCTCGTATGAACTCTCGTTCTGGTGCCTACGCACCGCTTCAGCTGATCGTCCCGAAAAAAGTGCCAACATGGCGCGAATGCCACGAAGCGGCGAGGATCTCGCTGATCTCTGGGCGCAAGTTGTTGAATGTACTTATTCGCCCGCACTTAGCCCGGAATCCGCGAGGGGGCTGCCAGCTATTGAATGGTATTCGCTTGCCGCACAGACGTTGATACAGGTCAACGCCTAAGTCGTCGTGCGATGTCTCGTTGCTTCCGAACTTAGGAGTTTTTCAAGGTCAAGCAAAAGGAGGCTGTTATGCGACGTGATAGAAAATGGTTGCTTGCCGCTGCCGTACTTGCGTGTGCAGCAACAGGTTCGGTGCAGTGGTCGTCAGACGACGGCCCTTCATTTTCCGTCCAGAGCGCACAGGCCCGCGTCGGACGGCCGGCCACTCCTGCGAGTGTCGCTGGCGTCGCGCGCCGAACAACGCGCCGGGCCGTAGTCGGCGGAGCGGCCGTAGGGGCAGCAGCGGCCGGGGCCGCTGTCGCGGCACCTGCCTGCGTCCGCGTGCTTGTCAACGGCGCGTGGGTGTGCCGTTAAGAAACCTCTTGCTCGGCCCCACTGTTTCCGCAGCAGGACGTTTCCCGCGTGCAACGTAGCGAAGCATCAGCAAATCGTTGCGAGCGCAGCGAAGATTTTCGATCGCTTCGCTGCGCTCGCAATGCCGAGAAGGTAATATTCTGAAGAGATGCAGCAACTCCCCTCCCCCGCAGCACTGAATCTTCGTCGCCTCTAGCTCCGTAAAATTCTAACGCTCCTCGGTCGGATGCACCCATCTGCAGGGCGTGATGCTCCGCGTTGCGATCAGCTTGATCATGCAGACCGACGGACCTTCCAAGCCTCGCTCGCTCGACTTTGACACTTCGGGCAAAACACCGGCAGAATGGCAACGTCGAACGTTCGTAACACCCGCGCGGAGAAACTCCGCCGCGGGGTTTTTCATGTTGGAGCAGACGTCGAGCACTCCTGCAACTACTTGACGGCGCCGCCGGTGATGCCGGCGATGAAGCGATCGAGGAATAGATTGTAGGCAATAGCCACAGGTATGGCGGCGATCAATGCGCCGGCCATGATCTCGCCCCAGAAGAATACGTCGCCGCGAATCAAGTCGGTCGATACGCCCAGCGTGATCGGCTTTTGGTCGGATGACGAAACGAAGGTCAGCGCGTAGACGAACTCCTGTAAGGTCAAGGTGAACGTGAAGATCACCACCGTGAGGATCGCCGGTACCGACAGCGGGACTGCCATCTTGATGAAGGCGCCGAACAAACTGCAGCCGTCGACGATTGCAGCTTCCTCGATCTCGACCGGTAGTGCCTTGAAGAATCCCATCAGCAACCACGAGCAGAACGGGATCGTGAAGGTCGGATAAACCAGGACCAGCGACCACATCGAGTTTTGCAGACCGAGTTCAGCGATGATCCGCGACAGCGGCAGGAATAGCAGGGTCGGCGGCACGAGGTATGTCAGGAAGATGAAGATTCCGAGAGCTTCGCCCCTCCGGCTGGTCATGCGAGCAAGGCTGTAGCCAGCCGGCACCGCGGTTAGCAGCGTGATGGCTGTAACGCAGAGACCTATGATGAGTGAATTCAACAGCCACCGCGTGAACAGGGTCTGCGAGAACAGGTACTTGATGTGGTCCAACGTCGGCGGCTCATTGAACCAGAACGGAGTGTTGGCGATGTTATAGAGGTCGCTGTTCTGTTTGAACGCCGTGATCACCATCCAATAGAACGGAAACGCGGCCAGGATGACAAAGAACGCTACGCCGAGGAAAAATCCGGTCTCGCGGGCCGAGCGGGCAACAGAGCGGGACATGTCAGATCTCCCGACGACGAATGAAGCGCAGCATGAAGACCACCACGACGAGCAGTACCGGCAGCATGAACAGCGATATGGCAGCGCCGTGCGCCACGTCCCCGGATACGATGCCGGTCTGAAAGCCGGCAAATCCGAGCACCGAAGTCGCGCCGCCGGGCCCCCCCATCGTCAGCAAGAAGACGATGGAAAGGTCGGTGAACGTGAAGACGATGCCGAAGATCAGGCCGATAGCCATGATCGGCAGGATCATCGGCAGGATGATCTGGTAGTTGCGACGCCAGAAGCCCGCACCATCAACCGTGGCGGCGTCAATGACGTCCTGCGGAACGGCGGTGATGCCGGCCAGGAAGATCACGATGGCGAAGGGAAAGAAACGCCAGGCATTGATGATGACGATGCACAGCATCGCGAGGTGGGGATTGCCGAGCCAGTTCGGTGCTTGTTCACGCGTGAGGATGCCGGACGCAATCAGCGTCCAGTTGATCACGCTGTACAACGAATCGAACATCCATTGCCAGGCGATCGTGGCCAGCGCGACCGGCACCGCAAACGGCAGGATGATCAGCGCCCGCACGATCTTGCGGCCGCGGAACGGCCGCAACAACAAGAAGGCTCCGAATTTTCCGAGCACGAGGCCCAGCAGTTGCGAGCCGAACGTAAAAACAAAGGTGTTGCGCAGGGTATCGAAGAAAGTCGGATCTTGCAGAATCTGCTCGAAGTTCGCCAGGCCAACAAATTTCCAGGTCGGATTGTATATCGTATAGGCGCTGAGTGAGTAGTAGAT
>Ga0209758_1003656_pt1 | contig 13704 bp, 10 predicted proteins | sample AraplaMF_Col_mMF_FD_184258 | JGI IMG/M metagenome (GOLD analysis project Ga0209758, IMG submission 184258) | Arabidopsis root microbial communities from the University of North Carolina, USA - plate scrape MF_Col_mMF (SPAdes) (version 2) | ecosystem: Host-associated > Plants > Roots > Endosphere... | reverse complement strand
CCTTCTCGGTGTTCGCCTCGGTGCCGTTCGGCCTCAACGCCCGCCAGCAGAATTCCTGGTGGTACCAGGGCGGCGGCATGGAGCTCGGCAACGAGTTCTTCAAGAAGCACGGCGTCATCGGTTTCCCCTGCGGCAACACCGGCACCCAGATGGGCGGCTGGTTCCGCAAGGAGATCAAGACCGTTGCCGACCTGTCGGGCCTGAAGATGCGCATCGGCGGCATCGCCGGCCAGGTGCTGCAGAAGGTCGGCGTCGTGCCGCAGCAGCTCGGCGGCGGCGACATCTATCCGGCGCTCGAAAAGGGCACCATCGACGCGGCCGAGTGGGTCGGCCCCTACGACGACGAGAAGCTCGGCTTCCAGAAGGTCGCCAAGTACTACTACTATCCGGGTTTCTGGGAAGGCGGTCCGACCGTCCACGCTTTCGCCAACCTGGAAAAGTGGAATTCGCTGCCGAAGAACTATCAGGCCATTCTCGCCAACGGCGCGGCCAACGCCAACAGCTGGATGGCGGCGCGCTACGACATGCAGAACCCGTCTGCGCTCAAGCGCCTGGTTGCCGGCGGCACCCAACTTCGCCCGTTCACCAACGAAGTGCTCGACGCCTGCCTCAAGGCGACCAACGAGCTGTGGGGCGAAATCTCCGCCAAGAACGCCGACTTCAAGAAGACCATCGATGCGATGCAGGCCTACCGGTCCGATCAGTATCTGTGGTGGCAGGTCGCCGAGTACACCTTCGACAGCTTCATGATCCGCTCGCGCACCCGCGGCTGATCCTCGTATCCGACGTCAACGGCAGGAGCCCGGCCTTCGCAGGAAGGCCGGGCTTTTTGCGTTGCGGCATCCGAAGATCCCGCAAGATCGTGATGGCATTCGCGGAGCGGATGCTCCAAGCTCGGCCCAAGCCGCGAACAAGAAAGGCAGCCGATACACGATCATCACAGGGGAGGGCTTCATGAAGCGACGCGACTTTATCAAGGTCACCGGAATGGGCGTGGCAGGTGCCGCAGCGATGGCGGCGCCGGCCATCGCGCAATCGATGCCGGAGATCAAATGGCGGATGACCACCAGCTGGCCGAAATCGCTGGATACGCTGCACGGCGGCGCCGAGCAGATGGCCAAGGCGGTCGCCGAGGCCACCGACAACAAATTCCAGATCCAGACCTTTGCGGCAGGCGAGATCGTTCCCGGCTTGCAGGTGCTCGACGCCGTCCAGAACGCCACCGTGGAGATGGGCCACACCGCATCCTATTATTATTTCGGCAAGGACCCGACCTTCACCTTCGGTTCGGCGATTCCGTTCGGACCCAACGCGCGCCTCAACCAGGCCTGGTACATGTTCGGCAACGGCAAGGAGCTCTTGAACGAGTTCTACAAGAGCTACAACGTCACCTCGCTGCTCGCCGGCAACACCAATTGCCAGATGGGCGGCTGGTTCCGCAAGGAAATCAACACCGTCGACGATCTGAAAGGCCTCAAATTCCGCATCGGCGGTTTCGCCGGGCGCGTGATGCAGAAGCTCGGCTGTGTTCCGCAGCAATTGGCCGGCGGCGACATCTATCCCGCCCTGGAGAAGGGCACCATCGACGCCGCGGAATGGGTCGGTCCCTATGACGACGAGAAGCTCGGCCTCTACAAGGTGGCGCCGCACTACTACTATCCGGGCTGGTGGGAAGGCGGCCCGATGCTGCTGGCGATCGTCAATCTCGACAAGTGGAATGCGTTGCCGAAGTCGTACCAGAACATCCTCGAACAGGCCGGCCACTATGCCAACAACTGGATGATGGCCAAATACGATGCGGTGAATCCCACGAGCCTGAAGAAGCTGCTGGCCGGCGGCACCAAGCTGCACGCGTTTTCGCCGCCGATCATGGAGGCAAGCTTCAAGGCGGCAAAGGAACTGCACAACGAGGTTTCGGCCGGCAACGCCAACTTCAAGAAGCTCTACGAATCCCTGACCTCGTTCACCAACAATGGCTATCAGTGGTTCCAGGTCGCCGAGGTCGGCTACGACAGCTTCATGGCGCGGCATTCACAAAGCTGACGGCAGCGCTTGCAAGCGATAGCGCCGGACCGGATCGGTCAGCCTGCCAAGACGAAGGCGCGTTCCCCCTCTCACCCGCTCTTGCGGGGGGAGGGGACATGACCTCACCGCGCGAAGATGACCGCGCCCAGGGCAACGGCCAGCGCAAGCAGCGACACGCCTGCCGCCGGCCATTGGCGAAGAGCCCCGTCGAGTCCTTCCACGGCCTTGCCCACGGTGCGAGCCCTTCCGGCGAGGAGGTCTATCGCCACTGCGATGTCTCCCGCGGGAACGTGCCCGAACCGGCGCGTCCACCGCAACAGCGGGATCGCCAGGACCGCGCCTGCCAGAACGGGCCATAACGCCTTCCAGACCACCGCCGCGGCGAACGGATCAGGCAGCATTCCGCTTGGGACCGCCAAGAACAAAGCCCATGGCACGGCGAGCGAAGCCGCAGCGGTCGTCAGCCACGGCCAGACAAGTCCGGCGGCCGGTCTCGCCTCGGGATGTTGCGACACGCTGTCCGCCAAACCGTGCAGGAATTGCAGCATCAGCAGTGTCGTTGCGATGGCGGAAATCGTCGCAACCGTGTTCGCGGTACCATCTCCCAATGGACCTCCGACCACGAGTTTTGCCAGCCCGCCGCCGGTGAGCGGGAGCCCCCCGATGCCCACCGCAATGACGGCGACGGGCAAAAGCATCCACCGCAGATGGCGATGACCGGTCGCGACGGTCACGCCGACGGAGAGAAACAGTGCGCCTTTGACCAGCACGTGGTTTGCGGCGTAGAACGCCGTTGCCAGGACCGCGCGGCCATCCCCCGCGATCATTCCCATGCCAATGACCCCGATCATGAATCCCATCTGGCTTACGCTCGAATAGGCCAACACGACCTTCGGTTCGCGTTGCGTCAGTCCAATGACAACGCCGTAGATCGCCGCAAAGCCGCCCGCCGCCGCTACTGCCGTTCCCCAGTCGGGTAGCGCCGTGTCCAGGGGCAGAAAGCGAAGCATTCCAAGGACGCTGGCTTTAACGACCGCGCCACTCAGTATGGCCGATGCGGGGGTTAGCGCTGCTGAATATGCCAGAGGCATCCAGAAGTGACATGGTACGAGCCCCGCTTTTGTGCCGAAGCCCGCTATCAGCAGCGCAAGTATCAGGTCGCGATGGGGTGAAATCGATAGCGCTACGGCGGCGTCGCGGATCAGCAGGCTATTGCCCGGGATTTCCGCGGCGAGCATCACGAACGCGACCAGAAGCAGCGACTCCGCCAGCAGCGCCAGCATGATGTAGATTGCGGCGGCGTTCCACGCCCGCGGGGTGTCGTGGCAGGTGATGAGGCCGCAGGCTCCGATGGTCAGGAGTGCAAGAAGAAAATAGAAGCCCATCATGTCGCTGGCCAGAAATACGCCGATGGAGCCCGTCAGCGCCATCAGCCAGCACACGATGAACCGTGCCTGGTTCGGCCGGCCTTTGAGGTAGGACAGCGCGTAAGTCCCGGACGTTATCCACAACAGCGCGGCAACTCCGAGCAGCAGGCCTCCGGGGACATCGAGGGCGAAACTCAGGTTCTGGCGAGGTGAACCCAGTATCAGGCTGGACCCGGCCGGGACAAAAAAGACCGCGGCGAGCGCGGGGACCGGAGCGAACGGAAGGCAAGAGAGCATCCTGCTCAATGCCCATGGCCACAGACATAGCAACAGCAAGCAAAGTGGAACGACGATTGCGGCCATCAGCAATGTACCGGTGTCACTCATCCCGGCGCCGCCATCATCGTGCCGGAGCCGACCTGAAGCACGTCGAGCGGACCTAGCGCGACGAAGCCCAGCAACAACGAGAGCAAAGCCAGCGTCAGTGCCGCCGCCTCGCGATATTTCGGCAGGGCCGCGCCCAATTTCAGGAACTCGCCGGAAGGCTGCAGCGCACGGGAGAGCACGATGAACATGTAGCCGCTTGTGAAGAGCCCTCCCGCCAGCATCACCACGACCCAGGGCCATTGACCGGTTTCGACCGCCGCCCGCATCAACAGCCATTTGGCGAGGAAGCCGCCGCTCGGCGGTAATCCGATCAAGCAAACACCACCGATCGCGAATGCAAGCATCGTCATCGGAAGCGCGCGCGCGGTGCCGCCGAGATCGGCGATCCGGTCGTGCCCGAGGGCGGTGTAGATCAGTCCGGCGGCCATGAACATCGCGGCTTTCGCCGTCATGTGTGACATCGCCTGAAGCATGCCGCCGGTCAAAGCCTCGCTGCTCTGGGCCGGCGTGGCGGCTGCGTTAAAGGCGATCGGAAACATCAGGAAAAGGTAACCGATCTGCGCGACCGTCGAATAGGCAATCAGGAGCTTCAATCGCTTCTGCTGCAAAGCCACAACGCTGCCGAATGCAATTGCGCTCGCGCCGAGCGCGCCGAGCAGCTGCGCGCCGGCTGGTGTGAGCATTCCTGGCAACGCGTCGAACCAGAGCCGGACGACGAGAAAGAATGATCCCTTGACCACAACCGACGACAGGATCGCGCTGGCTGCTGCGGGGGCGCCGGCATGGGCGGGTGGAAGCCAAAGGTGCAGTGGGAACAGCGCGGTCTTGGCAAGCAGGCCGATGGTCATCAGCACGGCGGCGATCAGCGTTGCCGGCTCCAGATGCGCCTGCTGGGAGAGCACGGCAAAGTCCATCGTGGCATGGCTGCCATAGAGCAGCGCCGTTCCACCTAAATAGAGAATCGAGCCGAGCAGGGCGAAAAGCAGGTACCGCATTGCCGCCCGTATCGTCTCCGCGCTGCCGCTCAGGCAGACCAGCGGTACCGCAGCGAACGTCAATAACTCGAGCGCGACATACAGCGTGAACAAATCACCACCAAGGAAGATCATGTTCATGGCGCCAGAAACCGCGACCAGCATGATCCAGAACACGAACGGCGAACGCGTTTCAGCGGCTTCGAGGCGGCTGTTGAAATCGGCATGGGCAAATACACCGACGACGCAGATCACGACAGCCATGGTTGACATCATGAGCGCGGAAAGGCCGTCCGCGCGCAACATGATGCCGAGAGGCGGCCGCCAGCCCCCCACGACGTATGTCAACTCGCGGCCACCTCGCCAGACGCCGTCAAAGATGAAAATTGCGATGACAAGTCCAGAAAGCAAGACAACAAAGGCAATCGCTTCGACGTACCGGCCGCCGGCGACGATCGACAACAAGACTCCGGTAACCGGCAATACGATCGCGAGCACAAGGAGCGACGGTTGCCCCATTGCCGCGTCGCTAAGGGCGGCTACGCCCGGCATCAGGAGGCGCCTCCGTCGGCGTCCGGCTCTTCGGACGCCTCGGAAGCCACGGTGGCGCGGCCGCCTGCTTCGACGAGGCGGGACACAAGCGCGACAGCCATCGCCGTAGCTGCGAAAGCAACCACGATCGCAGTGATGGTCATCGCCTGGGGAACCGGATCACCCTCGAATTCGGTTGCGGCAACCCTCCTGGATATGACGCCAAATGCCAGAAAAACGCCGCTACCGAGGAGATTGAATGCCAGTATCTTCCGCAGCGGCTCGGGGTCGGTGATGAGTGCGTACAGTCCAAGGCCCATCAGCATGGCAGCGCAGGATGCGAACAGCGGCAGGGCGTTCATTGCCGCTGCTCCTGTTGCGGCGGACCTGCCGCCAGCATGCCAGGTGCGGCAGCGATCGAGAGCGTCAAAGCGACTTCAATCGCGACAATCAGCGGCTTGGCGTAGCCGGCAGGGTAGGCCAGAAACGCGTTCGCCAGCACGATCCCGGCGGTCCCGATGGCCAGGAAAATGACCGGTCCGATAACCAGCATGATACGCAGCCATGTCCCGCCGATCGAAGGTATGCTCTCCAACCCGGCAACGATAACCAGGAGCCACATCGCGGCGAGAATTGTTCCTCCTTGAAACGCGCCTCCCGGCGCTTTCGCTCCGATCCAGCACATATAGATCGCCACCACGATTCCTATCGGCGGCAGGAGTTGAGCAAGGAAAGTCAGAGTGCCGTTCAGCCGTGCATAGAGACGGATAGCGGGGCGGCCGTTCCACGCGCCATCCGGCGCCAGCGACCAGACGCCGAGCAGGGCGAGCAGCAAAACGACCTTTTCGAGCAGCGTATCGAGCGCACGGTAAACGAAAAGAACGCCGGCGACAGGATTGCCGAGCCCGGAGGACGCCAGGTTCTCCATCACCTTCGGCGCAAGGGTGGGAATGACCTCGGGTGGCAGCAGTACGGCGCCGGCCACGCCCGCCGCGACGAGCGCGGACAAAATACCCGCCGCCAGTCTGACCCGCAGGCTGGCCCTGATATGGTCGTCCCCGGCAAGTCTCAGGCGCGCGGCCGCGCCGAGCAGCAGCATTCCGGTCATTCCACCGCCGATTGCCGCCTCCGTCAGCGCGACATCGATTGCAGCCAGCCTGACCCAGACAATCGCCAACAGCAATCCATAGATGGCGAAGGCGATCGCGGCTTCAAACGCGTCGCGCGCACGGACGATCGACGCACCGATGGTGAGGACCAGCAGGACCAGACAGACATCGGTGAACAACAAGATCGTCATCGATGCGGCCCTTGCTGGCTGAGGGCTCCCGCGACGAGCTGTGTTACGATTGCGCTCGAAAGTTGAACCAGCAGCCAGATCGTCACCAGCCTGAGGGCGCCGACAGCTCCATCTGTCCGCGTCACAAGACCCAGGACGACGAGGCCAAGGCCGAGATTGTCCACCTTCGTTATGGCGTGCAGACGGGTCAGCGCGTCCGGGAAGCGAATCAAGCCGATCGTGCCGGCCAGGAAAAACAGCGCCCCTGCCGAGAGACTGAAAAAGGTGAACAATTCGAGCCCGAGGCGCATGTGCCGCTCACCGACTTCGACCGGAGTTGCCTGAAAGGGGCGTGTCTCGAACGAACGCGACCGCCGCGAACGCGGCAAACAGAGCGAGTATGAGGGCGACGTCCTCCGTTGCCGGAGATTCCGTCCCTACCGCCAGCAACAGCAGCACAGCCACGCCGCCGGTTCCCAGCAGTTGGGCCGCCATCAAGCGATCGACCCCCGCCGGGCGTCGAATCACGACGATCAGGCCCAGTGCAACCGTCAAGAAGATGAAGCTTGCGACTCCCAACAGCACGCTATTCATTCCGGTGCGCCTCGCCGAGCGCCTGGATGCACAGCGCTTCCTCCGCGGCCAACTGCTCGGCCACCGGCTGTGTCAGATCGAGGCAATGAATGGAAAGCGTGTTGCCATCCGCCGGTCCGCAAGGAAGCGTGCCAGGCATCAAGCTTGTTATTGCGCAGAACGCATTTCTCTTCGTGCCGGGCGGCAGGCGCGCTTGATAGGTGACGAAGCCGGGGGTCAGCGGCAGCCGGGGATCAAGCGCGCGCAATGCAACGTCGGTCCCGGCGCGAATTGACTGATACAGAAAGTGCAAGACGAATCCGACAGCCGAAACCGGACGCAGATGCCATGGCTCCGCAGGCAACAAGCGCAGACTTGCCCAGCTCGCCGCAACGGCGGCCAGCAGCCCGGCCGGGATATCATCGGGCGCGGCCCTGGTCAGCACGATCCAGAAGCCGAAGAATGTGGCGGCCCGGCAGACAGCGCTCGCAACGATGCGTAAAATCGTGCTGCCCTGGGCTGTGGATCCCGGAATATTCACGAGCGGCTCCGTACTGCCCCGTGCCTTTTGCCTGCGCGGACGCCGTCACGATCACCGGATCAGTAGTCTACCGCGTCGCGACTGATCGGACAGGTCATGCAGTGGCCACCGCCACGCCCGCGGCCCAACTCCGCGCCGACGATGGTGATGACTTCGATGCCCTCCTTGCGCAGCAAGGTGTTGGTATAAGTGTTGCGATCGTAAGCGTAGACGACGCCCGGCGAGGCACAAATCAGGTTCGCACCGCTGTCCCATTGCGTTCGCTCGCGCTGATAGTCACTGCCGCCGGCCTCGACGACGCGGAGTTTCTTCAGGCCAAGCGCCTCCTGGACGACGCTGACGAACGGCTTCTCCTCCGGATGCAGTTCGACGCCGCTCGGGCTGTTGCTCGGACGATACGAATATGTGCGGGTCTGGTTCATGAAGTCCGGCGCGAGCAGCACGCAATCGCGGTCGGCAAAGGTGAACACCGTATCGAGATGCATCGCCGCGCGAATTTTCGGCATTGCCGCCACGATCACGCGTTCCGCGGCCCTCTTTTCGAACAGCGTCGCGGCGAGCTGGCTGATGGCCTGGCGAGACGTGCGTTCGCTCATGCCGATCAGCACGACGCCTTTGCCGATCGGCATCACGTCACCGCCTTCCAGGGTGGCCAGTCCATGATCCTTGGTGGGATCGCCCCACCAGACATTGACCTTGCCGGCGAAATCAGGATGGAATTTATAGATGGCCGTGGTGAGAATGGTCTCCTCGTGCCGGGCGGGCCAATAGAGCGCGTTGAGCGTCACGCCGCCGTAGATCCAGCACGTCGTATCGCGCGTGTACAAGGTGTTCGGCAGGGGCGGCAACAGATACTCGGTCGCACCGGCCGCCTCCTTGACCATTTTCAACGCCGCGCCGCCGTGTGCTTCGGGAAAATCATGTGTCGAAAGGCCTCCGATCAGTGTTTCGGCGAGTTTTCTGTCGTCCAGGCCGGACAGATAGCTCCTCAACTCGTCGATGAAGCCGAGGCCGACCTGGTTCGGCACGACCTGATTGTCGAGGATCCACTTCTTGCCTTCCGCAACGGCAACCGTTTCGGCCAGCAGGTTGTGCATATCCAGCACGTCGATGCCCCTGTCGCGCATCTTGGTGACGAAATCGAAGTGGTCGCGCTTGGCGTTGTCGACCCACAGCACGTCGTCGAACAGCAATTGATCGCAATTCGACGGAGTGAGGCGGGTGTGGGCAAGCCCCGGCGCGCAGACCAGGACCTTGCGCAGCTGGCCGACCTCGGAGTGCACGCCAAACGCCGATCCGTTTCCCTTTGCCATGTTGGGCTCCTATTGCGATCTAGATCGTGATGTAGCCGGTGGCCAGGCCGTGGACGCCGATAACGCAACCCGCGACCGCCACGCCGAACAGGATCCATTCAGCGGGAGTGAAGAGCTGTTTGCCCAGTTCTCTTCGCGTCATGTAGTAGAGGATCGTTCCCGGAGCGTAGATGATGAATCCGAGCAGGAGGAATTTCGCTCCGCCGGCAAACAACAGGAAGATCGTGTAAAGCGTCGCCAGGACCGCGATGACCGTGTCCTTGCCGACGTCGCCAGGGTCCTTCTCGTATGTCTCCTTGCGAAGAACCAGCATCAACGCAAAGGCGGCGGAGAGGAAGTAGGGGATCAGCGACAGGTGGCTGCATAGCGACAGGGCAAAGGTGAAGGCGTCGTCGGAGAACAAGGTCGCGATCAGCACCAGTTGGATCAGAAGTGAAGTCATCAGCAGCGCCGATGACGGCACCTGGTTGGCGTTCTCGCGCGCCAGGAAGGCCGGCATGTCGTGCCGCTTTGCCGCCACGGACAGCACCTCGGCTGCCATCAGGGTCCAGGCCAGATAGGCTCCGAGCACCGAGACAATCACGCCCACGCCGATGAACACGGCACCCCAATGGCCGACGGCGGCTTCGAGAACGCCGCCGACCGAGGGCTGCCGGAGTTGCGCGAGCTCCGTACGCGGCAAGATGCCGTAGGACAGGATCGATACGGCTGCGAACAGCGCCAGCACGCCGAGGAAGCCGGTCACGGTGGCGATGCCGACGTCTTCGCGTCTTTGAGCGAAGCGTGAATAATTGCTCGCGCCCTCGATGCCGAGGAACACGAAAACCGTCACCAGCATCGTCGACTTCACCTGCTCGAACAGATTTCCGTAATCCCCGCTCGCGCCTCCCCAGAGATTGGCCGCGAAAACAGCGGGCTTGAGGAAGAAGATCGCCAGCACCAGGAACAACAGCAGCGGAATGACCTTGGCGATGGTCACGATCTTGTTGATGGCCGCGGCTTCCTTGACCCCGCGCAACACCAGGAAATGAAATGCCCAGATGCCCACCGAAGAGATCGCAACCGCGACGAAAGTGTTGCCCTGACCCAGAACGGGGAGAAACGCGCCAAGGGTGGATTTGATGAGAATCCAGTAGGAGACGTTCCCGACACATGCGCTTGCCCAGTAGCCGAACGCGGAAAAGAAGCCGACATAGGGCCCGAAGCCGGCCCGCGCGTAGGCATAGACACCGGCATCGAGGTCGGGCTTGCGGTTTGCCAATGTCTGAAAGACGAAGGCGAGCATCAACATGCCCGCTCCGGCAATCGCCCAGGCAATGAGCGCCCCGTAGATGCCGGTGGCCTGCGCGAAGTTGCGGGGTAACGAGAACACGCCAGCCCCGACCATGCCGCCAACCACCATGGCGGTGAGCGTCATCAACGGAAGCTTTTGCTGGCCTGTAGTCTCACTCATGGCGACACCATGGTTGTCTCCCGTCGCGGTCTGGCCGCATGAAGCCGCCCTTGTGTCCGCTCTCGCTCGACTGAATCACGGATGGTCCCGTACGATGCATCCATGAAGTGCAGCCGACCATCGGGTAATCACCCGGCGGAAGGGCGCGGAAACACCCTAAATGGACGAGCCGGCGATGGCCGCCATCATGAGCGGCCGCCGCTTGCCCGGGTCTTGGCCAACGCATCGCCCGACACGGCAGGCGTCTGGCAATCAGCCATGGCCGTGGAAGGAAGCCGATCTCCTTCGGTCCCCCTGAACCAGACCACATACAAGGTGGGCAGAAAGACCAGGGTCAGGATGGTCGCAACCAACAGGCCGCCCATGATCGCAAACGCCATCGGGCCCCAGAACACCGTCGGCGCGATCGGAATCATTCCGAGCACCGTGGAAACCGCCGTGAGCATGATCGGGCGAAAACGGGCGCTGCTGGCATCGATCGCGGCGTCCCAGACGGTTTTGTCTTGCTCCCGCTCGGCGTCGATCTGACCGATCAAGATGACGGCGTTCTTTGTGATCATCCCGACCAGAGCGAGAATTCCGAGAATGGCGACAAAGCCCAGGGGTCTGCCGGACACCAACAGGGCACCCACCACGCCGATCAGTCCGAGCGGCGCGACACTGAGCACGAGGAGCAATCGTTGGAAGCTTTGCAGTTGAATCATGAGCACGGTGACCATGATGAGCAGCATGACCGGTACGACGGCGACGACGGAAGCCAGTGATTTCCGACTCTCTTCGACCGTACCGCCGACGACGATGTTGTAGGAGGCCGGCAGCGTCTTCCTCAGGGTTTCCACCGCCGGCGAGAGCGAGGTCACGACGGCCTCCGGCAGCGTTCCCGGGGCGATATCCCCAAGAACGGTCAGGGTCGGAAGACGATCCCGTCGCCAGATCAAGGGCTGTTCCTGCTGGTATTGAAACGTCGCGAACTGGCTTAAGGGAACCGTTCGACCGCCCGGCAGCGGGACCTGCAGATTGCGCAGGTTGGACAGCGATATGCGCTGTTCATCCGTTGCCCGCACGATGACATCGACCAGATAGATGTCATCGCGAACCTGGGTTACCGAGGTGCCCGAGAGGACGGTGTTCAGCACGGAGGCCAGGACCTGTGAACTCAGGCCCAAAAGACGAGCCTCATTCTGATCGACCTGGATGCGCACCTGGCGTGCCGGCTCGATCCAGTCGAAGGCGACCTTGCCGGTCGCGGGGTTGGAAGCGACGACCTCGGCGAGCTTTAATGCGATCTCCCGGATCTTGCCGACATCTGGACCGCTGACGCGATACTGCACCGGCCAACCAACGGGCGGCCCGAGCTCGAGCGGCGAGACCCGGGTGATCGCGCTGGGAAACTGGACGGCGAAGAAGTGCTCCAGCCGGACGCGCAGCCGCTCACGTGCCGGAACGTCCTTGGCCACGATCACCGCCTGGCTGAAGAAATCGTTCGGCAACTGGACATCGAGCGGCAGGTAGAAGCGGATCGCGCCGCGCCCCACATACGTGCTCCAGCGGGCAACGTCCGGATCTCCCTCCAGAGTCGCGTCAAATCTCCGGGCGGCGGCTTCGCTGGCGAATATGGAGGCATTTTGCGGCAGACTTATATCGACCAACAGCTCCGGGCGATCGGACGACGGAAAAAATTGCCGAGGTATGAGCGGAAGCGCCAGCACGGATGCAACGAAGAGCGCCAGCGAAAGTGCAATCGTCAGCCACTTTGCCCGCATGGCGGACGTCAGAAACGAACGGTATAAGCGAAACACCCTGCCTGGCGTGGCGGCCTGCGCCGTCTTTGGCGGCTTTAGAATGACGATGCCGAGCAGCGGCGCGAATATGACCGCAACCAGCCAGGAGACGATCAGGGCGATCGCGACCACCGCGAACAGGGAGAAGGTATATTCTCCGGCGGAGCTCGCGGCAAAGCCGACCGGTACGAAGCCGGCAATGGTGACGAGCGTTCCGGCAAGCATGGCGAATGCGTAGGTCCGGAAAGCAAAGGTTGCGGCCTCTACCTTGCCGTCGCCCTCGGCGAGGCGATTGAGCGTGGCATCGGTCGTCGTCATCGCATCGTCAACGAGCAGCGCGAGGGCGATGATGAGCGCTCCGAGCGATATTCGCTGCATATCGATGCCCGACATCTTCATGACCGGGAAGACGATAGCCAGCGTCAGGGGAATCGAGAGCGCGATGATCAGGCCCGGCCGGACACCCAGGCTGATGAAGCTGACGACAAGAATGATCGCGATGGCCTGCAGCAGTGACGTCATGAATTCGGCGATGGCACCTTCGACGGTTACGGCCTGGTCCGCGACGAGTTTCGGTTCGATGCCGATCGGCAGGTCGGCGGTGATCTTTGCCATGGCTTGCTTGAGACGCCTTCCCAGCGCGAGAATATCGCCGCCGTCGCGCATGGAGATGGCGAGGCCGATCGCCGGCTTGCCGTCGATGCGGAACTGAGGCTGCGGCGGATCGGAATAGGCGCGCCGCACCTGAGCGATGTCGCTGAGGCGTAACATGCGGCCATCAACCACGAAGGTTATATCCGCCACGTCCCGTTCGGACTGGAATGAACCGGACACCCGCATCGACAGGCTTTCATGGCCGGTCTGAATCGTACCCGCCGGCCGTATGACATTCTGCGCCTGAAGCGCCGCAATCAGCGCCGACCGATCGATGCCCAGGGTTGCCAGCTCCTTCATCGAGAACTCGACGAATATCCGTTCGTCCTGGGCGCCGAGCAATTCGATTTTCGACACGTCGGGAACCAGAAGCAGTTTCGAGCGGGCGTCTTCGACGTAGTCGCGCAGCTCGCGATGAGTGAAGCCGTCGCTGGTAAATCCGTAAATCGTCCCGAAGGTATCGCCGAAATCATCGTTGAACCCGGGTCCAACGATGCCGGCCGGGAGGGTGTGACGCATATCGCCGACATTCTTGCGAACCTGGTACCAGGTGTCGGAGACTTGCTTTGCGGTGGCGCTGCCCTGCAGATTGACGAATATCGTCGTGACGCCGGCGCGCGTGAAGCTGCGCAACGAGTCCAGATGATCGGTCTCCTCAAGTTTGCGCTCCAGGCGCTCGGTGACCTGCTTGACGGTCTCCTCGATGGTCGCCCCCGGCCAGGCAGCTTGAACCACCATTGTCTTGATGATGAACGCGGGATCTTCGCTGCGGCCAAGACGCGCATAGGACAAGACGCCGGCAATCATGGCGACGATCATCAGATAG
>Ga0209758_1003652_pt1 | contig 13722 bp, 14 predicted proteins | sample AraplaMF_Col_mMF_FD_184258 | JGI IMG/M metagenome (GOLD analysis project Ga0209758, IMG submission 184258) | Arabidopsis root microbial communities from the University of North Carolina, USA - plate scrape MF_Col_mMF (SPAdes) (version 2) | ecosystem: Host-associated > Plants > Roots > Endosphere... | reverse complement strand
CCGCATCGTGCTTGCCCATGTCGCCCGCAACGCGCTTCTGCCACTGGTCACCATGCTCGGCCTGCAATCGGCGCAGATGCTTGGCGGCAGCGTCGTCATCGAAAGCGTCTTTGCCGTGCCAGGTCTCGGCCGCCTGGCACAGGAAGCCGTCGCCGGGCGCGACACGCCGCTGCTGCTCGGCATCATCCTGGTCAGCGCCGTCCTCGTCATTGCCATCAATCTTCTGGTCGACCTCGCCTACGCCTTCCTCGATCCGCGCGTCGGCGCCAGCGAGGCAAGCGCATGAACCGCCTGCGCCGTTTCTTGCGCACGCCGGAGGCAATCGCCGGCGCGATCATCCTCGCCTTGCTCATCGCGATGGCGTTGGCCGCTCCGCTGCTGTTTCCCGGCGACCCGCAAGCGATCGCCGGCCCGGCGCTGCTGCCGCCATTCCAGGACTGGTCGCTGCCGCTCGGCACCGACCGGCTCGGCCGCGACGTGCTGGCCGAGCTGTTCCATGGCGCCCGCACCTCGCTGGCGGTGGGGTTGGCGGCGGCCGCAGCGGCGCTCCTCATCGGCGCGGTGGTCGGCACTTTAGCCGGCTTTGCCGGCGGCCTGGTCGACGAAGTGCTGATGCGCGTCACCGATGCCTTCCAGACCGTGCCGAGCTTCCTGCTCGCGCTCGCTTTCGTCAGCATTGTCGGCCCCTCGCTCGACGTCGTCGTCGCGGCGATCGCGCTCGGCGCCTGGACCGGGCCCGCGCGTGTCGCCCGCGCTGAAGTCCTGTCGATCCGCGAGCGCGACTATGTCGCCGGCGCGCGTGTCATCGGCATGCACCCGCTCGAGATCGCTTTTCGCGAGGTGCTGCCCAACGCCCTGCCGCCGGTGCTGGCGCTGTCCTCCGTGATCGTCGCGGCCGCGATCCTCACCGAAGCAGCGTTGTCCTTCCTGGGCCTTGGCGACCCCAACCGGGTCACCTGGGGCGGCATGATCGCCGAGGGGCGTACGGTGCTGAGCGCCGCGCCGTTTCTTTCTATCGTGCCCGGCGTCGCGCTCGTGCTGACCGTGCTTGGCGTCTACCTCACCGGCGAGGGCGTGGTGGAAAGCACCGCGGTGCGCAGGAGCCTGTCGTGACCGCGTTGCTCTCGATCAGCGATCTTTCGGTGCGCTATCGGCGCGATGGCGTCGAGGTAGCAGCGCTGAAGGGCATCAGCCTGGATGTGGAGGCCGGCGAGCGCCTGGCGATCATCGGCGAAAGCGGCTCGGGCAAGAGCACGCTGGCGCTGGCGATCGCGGGGTTGTTGGCGGGATCCGCTAAGGTCGAAGGACGCATTGATTGGACGACACCGAAATCTGGATCGTCTCATTCCTTCGCGCCCCCCTCTGTCCTGCCGGAGATCTCCCCCACAAGGGGGGAGATCGGCAGTTCCGTCGCCGGCTCTCCTCTTGCAACGCTGGCCATTGGCGAAAGCGGACGCGACAGTTCAATCTCCCTCCAAGTGGGGGAGATGTCCGGCAGGACAGAGGGGGGCGCGACAGAACGCGACCCAGCAGCGACTGGCGCGAACCTCGCACCGGTCCTCGGCCGCGACATCGGCTTCGTCTTCCAGGACCCGTCCTCCAGCCTCGACCCCGTGATGCCAGTCGGCAAGCAGATCGCGGAAGTCGCCCGCACCCATCTCGACCTGACCTGGCCACAAGCCTTCGCCCGAGCCGCAACCCTCCTCGACCGCGTCCGCCTACCCGACCCTGGCACCACTCTTCGCGCCTATCCGCACCAACTCTCCGGCGGCCAGAAGCAGCGCGTGGCCATCGCCGCGGCCATCGCGGCCGGGCCGATGCTGCTCATCGCCGACGAAGCGACCAGCGCGCTCGATTCCATCGTCCAGGCCGAGATTGTCGCCCTGATCCGCAGGCTTGTTACCGAGGACGGCATGACGCTCATCTTCATCAGCCACGACATCGCGCTTGCCGCCACGCTTGCCGATCGCATCGCGGTGCTGCGTCACGGCGAATTGGTCGAACTCGGCGAGACCGACCAGATCCTCAATGCGCCACGCCACGCCTACACGCGCTCCCTGCTCGACGCTCATCTCGGCCTCGACGCCGAGCCGGTGCTTGACCGGCAAGGCGCTTCGGCATGACCGTGCTTGCCGTCTCCAATCTCGCCAAACGCTACCGTCGCGGCGGCAAGGCTTTCGCGGCGGTCGACGATGTGTCCTTCGAGATCGGCCCGGCGGAAACGCTGGCGCTTGCCGGCCCGTCCGGCAGTGGTAAATCGACGATCGCAAGGCTGGTGCTGCGGCTGATCGAGCCCGATGCCGGTCGCGTCGCGTTCGAAGGCGCGGACTTCCTCGCGCTCTCCGGCGCCGCTTTGCGTGCGCGCCGTGCCCGCCTGCAGATGGTGTTCCAGGATCCGCTCGCCGCCTTCAATCCGCGCGCCACGGTGGCGGGTGTGTTGGGCGATCCCTTGCGCATCCACGGCATTGCCCCACGTGCAGAGCGCCCGCGCCGGATCGCGGCACTGCTGGAGCGCGTCGGGCTGGATGCAGGCCTCGCGGTTCGCGCCATCCATGAGATTTCCGGCGGCCAGCGCCAGCGCGTTGCGATCGCCCGGGCGATTGCCACGCGCCCGTCGCTGATCGTGCTCGACGAGGCGGTGTCGGCGCTCGACGTATCGGTGCGCGGGCAGATCCTGGAATTGCTGCTCGACCTGCAACGACAGGAACGGATCGCCTATCTGTTCATTTCGCATGACCTTGGCGTCATCCGCGCCGTGGCGCACCGCGTCATCATCCTCGATGCCGGCCGGATCGCCGAGAGCGGCGATGCCCGCGCCGTCATCGCCAATCCGCGATCGGCGATCGGCAAGGCGCTGGTGGCGGCGACGCCAAGATTGACTAGGAACCGACCATGATCCCGCAAAGTGGGAACCGGTTTGCGGACAAGATCATGGGTCAAACAACAAAATCAGGACACACCATGACCGATCCCGAAGCAGCCCGAACCGAAAAACTGTCACGCGAGCTCGACTCCGCATTCCGCAACCGCGCCGACCTCTATCGCCTTTTCCTCGACGAGCTGACCGCTGAGCTTGGCGCCGAGAAGGCCGAAGCGGTGATGGTTCGCACGATCGAGAAGCGCGGCCGGGAAGTGGCGGCTGCGGCCTTCGCTGGCTTCGGCCCCAATGATGCGCCGGCGATCGGCGAGGCCTTTCTCGCCGTCAGTCCGGACGGCGGGCGCATGTATCCCACCGATGTCGAACGCGGAGCCGGCCACATCGCCTTCAAGGTGAAGCGCTGCCCGCTGAAGGACGCCTGGGTCGAGGCTGGCGTCGGCGAAGAAAACCTCGCCACGCTCTGCCGTATAGCCGGCGCCTTCGACCGTGGCCTGTTCGAGGCAACCGGCGTGCGCTTCGCCAATGTCACCTGGACGCCGGGCCATGGGGCCGGCTGCTGTCACATCGCGCTGACCAATCGTGACGCTTAGCCGGAGAATTATTCGGCAAAGACGTGCAGCTCGCCGCCCGCTTTGTCGATCGCGGCGCGCATCGCCGCCGCCGGCTCGCTGTCAGTGACGACATCGGAAATCTCGTTCAGCGCGCTGACGCGTTCGAGACCGCTGCGGCCGAACTTGTCGTTGGTCACGACCAGCATGGTCGACAGCGATCGCCCCATCATCGCGCGCTTCACTGCCGCGGCGCCCGAAATCATGTCGCTCGGCCCTTCGGCATTCAGCGCAGAGGCGCCGATGATGGCGACATCGGCATTGTAACGGCGCACGAATTCGACCGTGTCCTCGCCGAGCACGGCCGCCTCGCGGCTGTCATAGGTGCCGGGACACAGGATGACGCGGAATCCGGGATTGGCGCCGGCCACCGAGGCGACGCCGACGGAGTTGGTGATGATCGTCAGGTCCCGGCCGTGCTGCGAGAGGCTGCGCGCCACCTCGTAGGTGGTCGATCCGCCATCGATCATCACGATGCTGCCTTTCTCGATCAATCCGGCAGCGCCGCGCCCGACGCGGGCGCGCTCCTCGACCATGGTGAGGCCGCGTTCGGCGATCACCGGTTCCGACGTCACCAGCGAAATGGTCGCGCCGCCATAGGTGCGGTTGATGAGCCCCGCCTCGCCGAGCTCGATCAGATCGCGGCGGATGGTCTCGCCGGCGACGCCGATGCGGCGCGCAAGCTTCGAGATGCGGATCGAGGCCGAGCGCCGCACCTCCGACAGGATCAGCTCATGGCGTTCTTTCTTCGTCAGCCGGCCTGGCTCGATATTCATCGCTCTTCCTTCCCGGGATTTCGCTCCCGGCGCCAGGACATTAGCCACGCCGGGAACCGGAAAGCCAGCCTCAATGGCGCAACCGATCGCGCATGGCGTACCACAGCATGCCCAGCACATAGAGCGGGCCGCGCAGCGCCGTGCCGCCCGGGAACGGCAGCGGCGTCAGCGTCGAGAACAGGTCGAGCCGCGAGGCATCGCCCGTGATCGCTTCCGCCAAGAGCTTGCCCGAGAGCGTCGACAGGATGACGCCCTTGCCGGAATAGCCATGCGCGAAATAGACCTCGCCGTAATGCCCGACATGCGGCAGGCGCGACGTCGTCACCGACACCAGTCCGCCCCAGGCATGATCGATCCGGCAGCCCTTGAGCTGCGGAAAGGTCTTTTCCATATGCGGCCGCACGAAGCCGCCAATGTCGGCCGGCGGCGACGGCGTGTAGCGCTCGCCGCCGCCGAACAGCAGGCGGCCGTCGGCCGACATGCGGTAGTAGTTGACGACGAACAGCGTATCCGAGACCGCGACATTCGCCGGGATGACATTGCGCGCGCCCAAAGGTTCGGTGGCGACGATGTAGTTGCCGACCGGCATGATGCGGCTGTTGACGCGCGGCTCCAATCCCGTGAGCAGCGCATCGCCGGCCAACACCACATGCCTGGCGTGGACCGAGCCCCTGTCGGTGAACACCCGGATGGAAGGCTCGCGCTCCAGCCGGACGGCGACCGAGTTCTCATGGATGACGACCCCGGCATTGACCGCGGCGCGGGCAAGCCCCAGCGTGTAGTTGAGCGGATGCATGTGGCCGCCCAGCCTCTCGAACACCGCGCCCTGATAGGGCGTGTCCACCATCTGCCGGGCTTGCGCAGCCGACAATATCTCGACATCGGTGAACTTCATCACCTTGGCGAGGCACTCGGCTTCTTCCTCGAAGTCGCGCATGTCGGAACCGTTGACGGCGCCGACCAGATGGCCGGTCTGACGCAAGTCGCATTCGATACCGTGCCGCTCGATGATGTCGAGCACCAGCCCGCGCGCCTCGAAGGCGAGGTCGAACAGCGCCTTCGCCCGTTCCGGCCCGAAGCTCTTGACCAGGCCCCTGGCGCCCTTGCGCAGGCCGGGGATCATCTGGCCGCCATTGCGGCCCGAGGCGCCCCAGCCGATCTTGCCGCCTTCGAGCAGCACCACCCTAAGACCACGTTCGGCCGCATGCAGCGCCGCCGAAAGACCCGTGCAGCCGCCGCCCACGACCACCAGATCGGCCTCGACATCGCCGGCAAGCGCGGGATGCTCGGGCGCCGGATTGGCGGTGGCGACATAATAGGACTTGCCGATATCGAGACCGGAATTGAAACCTGTCGAACGCGAAGCCATGATCACACCTTGAGCAGCAGGTGGTCGCGTTCCCAGGACGTCACGACGCTCTGGAACAGATCGAGCTCGACGCCCTTCACGCGCAGATAGGTCTGGAAGAAATCCTCGCCGAGCAGCGCCCGTACGGGCTCGCAGGCCGAGAAACGCTCCAGCGCCTCCTCCATCGTCTTTGGCAGTGTGCTCTTGCTTTTATAGGCATTGCCGAAGGCCTCAGGCGAGCGGCTGAGCTTCTCCTCGATGCCGAGATAGCCGGCGATCAGCGAGCCGGCCATGGCAAGGTAGGGATTGGCGTCCGCTCCCGGCAGCCGGTTTTCGATGCGCCGCGCGGCGCGCCCGCCCATCGGCACGCGCAGGCCGCAGGAGCGGTTGTCGTGCGACCACTCGATGTTGGCCGGAGCGCTGTGGTTTGGCCGGATGCGCCGGTAGGAATTCACGTTGGGCGCAAACAGCGGCATGATTTCGGGGATATATTTCTGCAGGCCGCCGATGAAATGCGCGAACATCCCGGTGTCCTCGCCGTCTTTGCCGGCAAACAAGGGCTCGCCCGCCTCATCGACGATCGACATGTGCAGGTGCATCGAGCTACCGGCCTGCGCGGCGATCGGCTTGGCCATGAAGGTGGCATGCATGCCGTTCGCCCGCGCGATCTGCCGCGCCAGACGCTTGAACAGCAGCACCTTGTCGGCAAGCGCCAGCGGATCGCCATGCAAGAGATTGATCTCGAGCTGCGCCGTTCCGGATTCATGGATCAGCGTGTCGAGCGGCAGACCGGCGGTCGCGGCATGCTCGTAGAGGCGTCGCGTCACCTCTTCGAACTCCTCGAGCGCCTGCATATCGTAAGGGTGCTGCACGCTTTCCGGACGGCCGTTTCGCCCGACCGGCGCGGTCAAAGGCTGGTCAGGGTTGGGGTTGGGCGCCGTGAGATAGAATTCGAGCTCCGGCGCCATCACCGCGCGCCAGCCGCGCCGGCGGTAGAGGTCGAGCACCGCCCGCAGCACATGGCGCGGCGAAGCCATCCAGGGTCGGTCGTCCATGTGGAAGGCGTCAGCAAACACATAGGCCCTGCCTGGGCTGCCGGGCGCTACGCACAGCGTGGAAATGTCCGGCACCATGCGCATGTCCGGGTCCGAATAGGCAAAGCCCTCGTCGATGGAACCGGAATAGCGGCCGTCGATCGCCACCAGGAAGGCGCTGCTCGGCAAATAGAGCGCCCGGTCCTCGAGCGACTTCATGAATTTGGCCACCGGCAGTGTCTTGCCGCGCAGCACGCCGTTGACGTCGGGCACGAGGCACTCGACCTCGTTGATCGCATGCGTTTTCAGCCAGCTTTGCGTGTCCGCGCCGGGAAATGAAGAGTCTTTATTGTCAGGCATTGGTCATGTCCGTACGAAGGAGAAAATCGCTTCGGCGGGCATGTCCGTTCCGGTAGGGCGTTATCTAAGCTGCGTTATCCGAGGACGGACGCCCGCCTGATGACCGGCCGAATGGCCGGATGGAATGCGAGCCGCACCCCTTCGGTCCAGCCGTCGCGAACGACATGCGAGCCGACCTTGGTCTCCTCCGCGCGCTGCAGGTTCTCGTGGCGGCAGCAGCGCATGATCAGTGGCAGCCTGTCGAGACGAGCTTCCTCGCCGCCGGAACGGAATCCGGCCGGGTGCGGAAGAGCGTTTTTGCCGCCTGCATGACAAGCCTCATTGAAGAACCTGGCCTATGGTTTGACCGATCGTCGCGTCCGGCGCAAGCCCAACCGATGAAACGGCTGCCCACCTTTGCCGCGAATTCGCGGCGCGCGATCCGACTTACGGAAATCCCGGCGACGGGTAGTTCCTCAACACAGTGATTTTGAAAGATTGCAGGCTTGTCGTCGGGCAAGGCTATCAACGTCCGTTCGGGTAGTTAGCAAACGCTGGCGATGAGCTCCTGAACCTCGTCATCCTCGGGTCTGCGCGCGTCGCTTCGCTCCTTGCTCCGCCCGTGGATGACGATCGCGATAGGCGTCTCGGCCGCCCGTCGCTGACGTCGCGCGAAAAGCAGGTCGTCGACCTGGTGCTTCAGGGCCATTCCACGGAATCGATCGCCAGGGCTGCGGATCGTGCCGGGGACCGTCAAGGTCCACCGCCGCAACATCTATCGCAAGCTCAAGATCAAGTCGCAGGCCGGACTCTTCGCCCGCTTCGTCGAGATCATCGACGCGCGGATCGGCTGAGTTTCGACTCCATCGGGTCGGCCGCCGCAAACACCGCGCTTGCCTCGCTGACGATCGAAACATGATTCCAGGCCGCCTTGCCCGCAGCCGCCGCGTCACCGCGCATGATCGCGGTGACGATCAGATCGTGTTCCTGCCAGGATTTGGCCAGCCGGCCCGGCAGCATGAATTGCGCGCGTCGGAACGGCGCCAGCCGGCTGCGGGTCGCTACGGTCAAATCATGGATATGCGTGTTGTGGGCGCCGCGATAAAGCCTGCTGTGAAACTCGGTGTTGAAATATTCGTAGTCCTCCTCGGCGCCGAGCTGCACCATGCGTGCCGATGCCTGATGCTCCATCTCCATCGACCGGCGCTCGGCTCCAGTCATACGCTCGGCGCAGAAGCGGGCGCAGATCGCTTCCAGCTCGGCCATGCTCTCGAACATCGAGGCGAGATGCTCCTGCGTGACCACGGCGACGATGGCGCCCCGGTTGGGCCGCCTCTCGACCAGCCCGATGGCGCTCAACTGACCGAGCGCCTCCCGGACCGGCGTGCGCGAAACGTCGAATCGGGCAGCGAGCGAGACCTCGTCGAGCCTTTCGCCGGGGCGCAGATAGCCAGTGACGATGCGGTCGGCGATCGCCCTCACCATCTGATCCACGGTCGTCCCCGACCTGACCAAGCTGCGTTTTGCCGACACGTCTCCTCCCGTCCAGTTGTTACGGACAACCCGCGGGGTGGACGGCCCACAGGCTATTTCGACTCAAGGTCACGCTTTTGTATGCCTATATTTTAACCTCAATGTCAAATTGGTCGCTTTTCAGGCAAAAAGTGCATGCACTTGCCCTTGGTTTATGCAGGTCTTCTAAAGTCCTCCATTGATTTCCTTGCAGAAAATCGCGCTGAGGAACTGGCACAACGATTGCATGCACTTTCTTGACGACACGTCAACCGACCCCTGCGGGGGCCCAAGAAAGGGGAGCATTCGATATGACCGACAAATTCATCCTGAGCCGCCGCGATCTGCTCAAGACCTCCGCCGGAGCGGCGCTCGGTCTGGCCTCGGCGGCCTTTCCGATCCGTGCGGCCCGCGCCGCCGCCGCGACCGTCGGCTTTATCTATGTCGGCCCGAAAGACGACTACGGCTACAACCAGGCGCATGCCGAGGGGGCTGCTTCGCTAAAGGGCATCGAGGGCATCTCCATCGTCGAGGAAGAGAACGTCCCTGAGACGGTCGACGTCCAGAAGACGATGGAATCGATGATCAATCTCGACGGCGCCTCGCTGATCTTCCCGACCTCCTTCGGTTATTTCGATCCGCATATGCTCGCCATGTGCGCCAAGTTCCCAGACGTGCAGTTCCGCCATTGCGGCGGCATGTGGAACAAGGACAAGCATCCGATGAACGCCGGCTCCTATTTCGGCTATATCGGCATGGGCCAGTACCTAAACGGCGTCGTCGCCGGCCACGCCACCAAGTCGAAGAAACTCGGCTTCGTCGCCGCCAAGCCGATCCCGCAGGTTCTGCTCAACATCAACTCCTTCCTGCTCGGCGCGCGCTCGGTCGACCCGGCGATCACCTGCCAGGTGATCTTCACCGGCGAGTGGTCGCTCGCGGTCAAGGAAGCCGAGGCCACCAACGCGTTGATCGACCAGGGCGCCGATGTCGTCACCTGCCATGTCGACAGCCCCAAGGTGGTGGTCGAGACGGCCGCCGGACGCGGCGCCTTCGTCTGCGGCTACCATGCCAACCAGAGTCCGCTGGCGCCGCAAAAATACCTGACCGGCGCGGAGTGGAACTGGGCCAAGGTCTACAAGATGTTCGTCGACGCCCTCGTCGCCGGCAAGCCGCTGCCCAATTTCACGCGCGGCGGGCTGGCCGACGGCTTCGTCAAGATGAGCCCGCTCGGTCCCGCCGTCGGCGAAGCGGCGCGCAAGCAGTTCGACGCCACGCTGGCCGAAATGATGAAGGGCGGCTTTTCCGTCATCAAGGGCCCGCTGAAGAGCAACAAGGGCGCCGTCGTCGCGACCGCGGGCCAGGCCTTCGTCGAGACCGCCATCGAGCTCGAAAGCATGGACTATCTCGTCGAGGGAGTCGTCGGCTCGACCGCCTGAGCGGCTGCGTGTGGCCCCAAAGCGGGCAGCGGTTTGGGATGGCGACGCGCATCGAACAACAGCTCGAGGCGCGGCGCGCTTTGAGCCGGTGAAGGGAGACGGGACGATGGCGGACACGGTGAGCAGCCCTGACGTGCGGGCTATCCTCGATGCGAGGGGATATCGGCCCGTGCTGGAATGGATCGCCAGGCGGGCGGAGGCTCTCGTCATTCCGCTCGCCGCGCTGGTCGTCGGCATGGTGCTGTTCAGCCTTTTCATCCTGGCTGTCGGCAAGTCGCCGGCCCAGCTCTACGAGACGATGTGGCGGGGCGGCTTCGGCTCCTGGTTCTCGATCCAAAACTCGCTGTCACGCGGCGCGCCGCTTTTGCTCGCGGCGCTTTGCGTGGCGCTGCCGGCGCGCCTCGGCCTGGTGGTCATCGGCGGCGAGGGCGCGATCGTTCTGGGCGGCGTCGCCGCGGCCGCCACCGGCGTGGCGCTGAACGGCGCGCCGTCTTTTCTCGTCATCCTTCTCATGGGCGTGGGGGGCGCAGCCGCCGGCGGCATCTGGATCGGTGCCGTCGGCGCGCTCCGTCATTACCGCGCAGTCAACGAAACCATCTCAAGCCTGCTGATGGCCTATATTGCGATTGCAGTGATGAACCATCTGGTGGAAGGTCCGCTGCGCGACCCGGCTTCCCTCAACAAGCCTTCGACCCAGCCGCTGGCAGACATCTACCGCGTCGGCAACATACCGGGCATGGAAGTGCATTGGGGCCTGGTCGTCGGCGTCGTCGCATGCGTGCTCTCCTGGCTGCTGATCGAGAAGACCCGTTGGGGCTTTGCAGCCCGCATCGCAGGCGGCAATGTCAGGGCGGCGCAGGTGCAGGGGCTGGCCGTCGGGCCGCTGATCGTCGGCTTCAGCGCGCTGGCCGGCGGCTTCGCCGGCCTCGCCGGCACGCTGGAAGTCGCGGCCGTGCAGGGCAGCGCCAACGGCTCGCTTGCCGCGGGCTATGGCTATACCGGCATCCTCGTCGCCTTCCTTGCCCGCCACAATCCGCTCGCCATCATTCCCGTCGCCATCCTGCTTGGCGGCATCGACGCCTCCGGCGGACTCATCCAGCGCCGCATGGACCTGCCGGACGCAACCGTTCTGGTGCTGCAGGGCATGCTCTTCATCGTCATCCTGTTCAGCGAGACCTTCTACGGCCGCTTCAAGCTCTTCAACCCTGATCTCTGGCAGAGGAACACCTGATGGAGACGACCGACATCGGGCTATGGGGCGTGCCGCTCGCCATGCTGGGCGGCGCCATCCGCGTCTCCACTCCCTTCATCTTCGTGTCGCTCGGCGAGGCCATCACCGAGCGCTCCGGCCGCATCAATCTCGGCCTCGAGGGTACGCTGGTGTTCGGCGCCATGAGCGCCTACGCGGTCGCGGTGATGACCGGCTCGCCATGGCCCGGCCTGCTGGCCGCGGCCGTGGCCGGTCTCTGCTTCGGCCTCTTCCATGGCTGGATCTGCAAGTTCCCGAAGGTCAACGACATCGCCATCGGCATCGCCCTGATGCTGTTCGGCACGGGCCTCGCGTTCTTCTTCGGCAAGCCGTTCATCCAGCCCTCGGCGCCCGACCTGCCGGCGATCCCCTTCGGCGCCTGGTCCGACATCCCGCAGGTGCAGGCGGCGCTCAACGTCAACGTGCTGTTCCTGATCGGCGCAGCGCTTGCCGTCTTACTCTGGTGGGCCTTCCGCAATACGCGCATCGGCTTGATCGTGCGCGTGGTCGGCGACAGCGCCGATGCAGCGCGCGCCATGGGCCTCAACCCCAACACGGTGCGCCTCCTCGCCACCGGCGTCGGCGGCGCGCTGGCCGGCATCGGCGGCGCCTATCTGTCGCTGTACTATCCCGGCAGCTGGACCGAGCGCATCTCGTCCGGCCAGGGGCTGATGGCGGTGGCGCTGGTCATCTTCGCGCGTTGGAACCCGCTCGGCTGCTTCGCCGCAGCCCTGCTGTTCGGCGGCGCTGGAGCGCTCGGCCCCGCGCTGCAGTCGGTGGGCGTAACGCAAGGCTACTACCTGTTCTATGCCGCGCCCTACATCCTCACCCTTATCATCATGATCGCCACCTCGTCGCCGAGCCGCGCGCTCGCCGGCGCGCCCGGCGAACTGTCCATCACCAAATGACCGCATCCCCAGGAACCGCTCGCGAGACCGGAGTTTTGCCATGAACGCCAGAGCCGAGATCACTCAGCGCTACGTCGACGCCGATCCCTATCCCTGGCCCTACAACGGCGATCTCAGGCCGGGCAACACGGCGCTGATCATCATCGACATGCAGACCGATTTCTGCGGACCGGGCGGCTATGTCGACCACATGGGCTACGACCTGTCGCTCGTTAGGGCGCCGATCGAGCCGATCAAGTCGGTGCTGGCGACGATGCGCGCCAAGAACTATACCATCATCCACACGCGCGAGGGCCATCGCCCCGACCTCGCCGACCTGCCCGCCAACAAGCGCTGGCGCTCGCGCCGCATCAATGCCGGCATCGGCGACCCCGGCCCATGCGGACGCATCCTGGTACGCGGCGAGCCGGGCTGGGACATCATCCCCGACCTTTATCCGGCCGAGGGCGAGCCGATCATCGACAAGCCGGGCAAGGGTTCGTTCTGCGCCACCGATCTTGAGCTGATCCTCAACCAACGCGGCATCGACAACATCGTGCTCACCGGCATCACCACCGATGTGTGCGTGCACACCACCATGCGCGAGGCCAACGACCGCGGCTTCGAATGCGTGATGCTGGAGGATTGCTGCGGAGCGACCGACTACGGCAACCATCTGGCGGCGATCAAGATGATCAAGATGCAGGGCGGCGTATTCGGCGCCGTTTCGAATTCGGCCGCGCTCGTCGCGCAGCTACCGTGAGGAACCGGCGATGAGCGGAACGCACGGAGAGGCGATCGGCGTCGAAACCATCGGCATGACCATGCGCTTCGGCGCCTTCACCGCGCTGGATGACGTTTCCATCAAGGTGCCGGCAGGCTCCTTCCATGCCTTGCTCGGCGAGAACGGCGCCGGCAAGTCGACGCTGGTCAAGTGCATGATGGGCTTCTATCACCCGACGTCGGGCGACATGCTGGTCGACGGACGCCAGGTCGCGATCGCCAGCCCCAGGGATGCCGCGGAGCTCGGCCTCGGCATGGTCTATCAGCATTTCACGCTCGTGCCATCGCTGACGGGGGCAGAGAACCTGGTCATCTCGCGCGAAAAGGTGCCTGGCGTAATCGACTGGCGCAAGGAGCGGAGCGCGCTTGCCGTCTTCATGGACGGCATGCCGTTCAAAGTGCCGCTCGACGTCAAGGTGGCCGAGCTCGCCGCAGGCGAGAAGCAGAAGCTCGAGATCATCAAGCAGCTCTATCTCGGCCGCAACTTTTTGGTGCTGGACGAGCCGACATCCGTACTCACCCCGGGCGAGGCGAAGGAAGTGCTCGGCCTGGTGCGCGGCATGACCAAGGCCGGCGACCTCACCGTACTGATGATCTCGCACAAGTTCCACGAGGTCACGGCATTCGCCGACGACATCACGGTGCTGCGCAAGGGTAGGCTCACCGGTACCGGTAAAGTCTCCGATCTCTCCCACAGGGCGATGGCCGCGATGATGATCGGCGACCAGCCGATCGCCGCGCTCGACAGCCGCGCCGAGCCGAAGCCGGACGCCGAGATCGTGCTCAAGGTGAAGGCGCTGAAAGCGCCGGACCGCACCGGCCTCAAGTCGATCGACATCGCGGATCTCGGCGTGCGTTCGGGCGAGATCGTC
>Ga0209758_1003647_pt1 | contig 13738 bp, 9 predicted proteins | sample AraplaMF_Col_mMF_FD_184258 | JGI IMG/M metagenome (GOLD analysis project Ga0209758, IMG submission 184258) | Arabidopsis root microbial communities from the University of North Carolina, USA - plate scrape MF_Col_mMF (SPAdes) (version 2) | ecosystem: Host-associated > Plants > Roots > Endosphere ... | reverse complement strand
GGCCCCGCGATGATGTTCTCGGAGACGGCGTGCTCCATGAACAGGTTCGGCGCGATAATCGGCACGGCACCGGTAGCCAGCGCATCCTCCTCCAGCACGCCGCGTGCGCCGCCCCAATGGTCGGTGTGGGTATGGGTGAAGATGACGGCGGCCACCGGCTTCATGCCGCGATGCCTGAAGTAGAGATCGAGCGCGGCGCGCGCGCCTTCGATCGAGGTCAGCGTGTCCACGACGATGACGCCGCTGTCGCCCTCGATCAGCGTCATGTTGGCGATGTCGAGCCCGCGCACCTGGTAGACGCCGGGCACCACCTCGAACAGCCCATGCTGCATGTTGAGGCGCGACTGCCGCCACAGGCTGGGATTGACCGTGGGCGGCGCCTGTTCAGTGGAGAGAAAGCCGTAGGGCTCGAGGCTCCAGACCGTCCGCCCCTGCGGGTTGGTGATCGCCGCATTCTCGATCGTGCCGAGAAAGCCGCGCGCGGCATCGTCGAAATCCCGCGTGTCGGAAAACGGCAGCGCATTCAGCATCGCCGTTTGCCGCGCGATGACGGACGGTGTTGCGTCCTTCGGTTCGCGGCTGAGTTCAGTCATTTCGGTTTCCTCCGGCCTGTCGCGCGGCATCTAACCGCATCTCGCGCTCGATTGCCATCATTGGCGGAGGCAGCACAGGCGCCCCCACAGGGGGAGAGCGTGCACCGAATTCGCCACCCTCGCTAATGCATCCCCAGCACCCGCGGCAGCCACAGCGTCAAATCGGGCCAGTAGGTCACGATGACGAGGAAGCCGAGCATGGTGATCAGCCACGGCAGCACCGCAACCGCGAGCTCGGTTATTCGCATTCGCGCGATCATCGAGGCGACATAGAGGTTGAGGCCGACAGGCGGATGGCAGAGGCCGACCTCCATGTTGACGTCCATCACGATGCCGAAATGCACGAGGTCGATGCCGAGCTTCTTGGCCGCCGGTGCCAGGATCGGCGCCATGATCAGGATGATCGAGTTCGGCTCCATGAAGTTGCCGGCGAGCAGCAAGAGGATGTTCACCACCAGCAGGAAGCCGACCCAGCCGAGGTTCTGCGCCGCGATCCAGTCGGCGAGCGTCGCCGGCAGGTTCTCGTTGGAGAGCACGAAGGAGAACAGCACCGCGTTGGTGACGATGTAGAGCAGCATCGCGCTGGTGTTGGCGGCACGGAGCAGCACCCGCGGCACGTCCTTCATCCCGATCGCCTTGTAGACGAAGACCGAGATGAAGAAGGAATAGACCGCAGCCATCGCTGCCGCCTCGGTGGCGGTGAACAGGCCGCTGTAGATGCCGCCGATGATGATGACGACCAGCATCAGGCCCCAGACGCTCTCGCGAAAGGCGTGAACGGTTTCCGCCCAGGTCGCCTTCGGCAGCCGGGGATAATCGCGATTGCGCGCAAGCCACCAGGTGACGATGCAGAGCATGGTGGTGAGCAGGATGCCGGGCAACAGGCCCGCGACGAACAGCGCGCCGATCGAGGTATTGGTCGAGACCGCGTAGACGATCTTCGGGATCGACGGCAGCATCAAGATGCCGAGCGAGCCGGCGACCGTGATGATGCCGGCGCCAAAGCGCATCGGATAGCCGTGGCGGACCATCTCCGGCAGCACGATGGCGCCGATCGCGGCGACCGTCGCCACGCTCGAGCCGCACACCAGCGCGAACATCGCGCAGGCGACGATGCCGGCGAGGCCGAGACCGCCGTGCCAGTGCCCGATCAGCGAGGTCGCGAAGTTGATCATGCGCCGCGCGACGCCGCCATGGGTGAGGAAATTGCCGGCGAGGATGAAGAACGGGATCGCCATGATCTCGAAGCCTTCGATGCCGGTGAAGAGCTTCATCGAGACCGCTTCGATCGGGACCGCGGTCAGCGTGAACAGGAACGTCATCACGGTGAGGCCGAGCGCGATCGAGACCGGGATGCCGGTCAGCATCAGCGCGATCAGCAGCGCGAACACGGTCGCCGCGCGCATCCAGTGCGGCAGCACGATGAATCCGGTCTTCTCGGCAAGGCAGAGCGCGAAGATCAGGATCGGCGTCAGGATCAGGATCACGCCGAGCGGTGAGACTTTTCGCGCCGCCGCTTTCGTCGCCGCCCCCGCTGGCTGCGGATGCAATGCCGGCGAGACGTCGGCCTGGACGCCCTCGACATGGGTCTCGTCGTGATGCGGCAGATCGCCGGTCCAGAAATAGAACCAGGAGACCTGGAGGAAGCGGAAGCACATCAGGCCGGAGCCGAGCGGGATCGCCAGATAGACGAACCACATCGGCGCTTCCAGATCGTTGGATTGCTGCCCGGTGTGGAACATTTCGCCCACGAAGGAGGCGCCGAAGGCGGCGATCATGCCGGTGAACAGTGCGCCGCAGAGCAGCGCGAACAGGATGACGTGCTTGCGCGAATGCTCCGGCAGGCGATTAACGAGCAGATCGACGCCGACATGGATGCCGGTCCGCACGCCATAGGCCGCGCCGAACTTCGCCATCCAGATGAACATGTAAATGCAGAGTTCCTGCGCCCACGAGAGGTCCAGCTCGGACATGAAGGTGAACACTGCCATCGCGAGCGACGCCAGCCAGGTCATGCCGTGTGCGGTCGCCCATCGCGCGAGGTTGATCGATTCGCCCGCACCGTAACGGTGCACGACGGCGATGAAGATCAGTCCGGTTGCAGCGGCAATGAGCGTCGCGATCAACCATTCTTCGAGATGGTTGAGCGCCTGGTTGAGCACGCGAAGCAAATCAGAGTCCCCCTATCGATACGAAACGGCCGGGAGTGCATGCACTCCCGACCGTTCGTCTTGTTCTCCCGGACAACGCGTCAATTCATCTTGACGTCGAGTTCCTTGGCGACGAGATCGAGCACCTCCTGCCCGACCCGGCCCTTGGCCCATTTATAGGTCGGCTGCATCGCTTCCTGCCAGGCCTTGCGATCGGCATCGGTCAGATAGTGCAGCGTGGTCTTGCCCGACTTCTTGATCTCGGCCAGCGCGTCCTCGTTCTCCTGGTGCGCGATCTGGTTGGTGTAGTCGGTTGCATCCGCCATCGCCTTCTCGAGCTGGGTGCGGATATCAGGCGGCAGGCCCGACCAGAATTTCGAATTGACGATGACGGCGTATTGCAGATGCGCGTGATAGGACACGGTGATGTCCTTCTGCACTTCATAGAATTTCTGCGTGAGATAATTCGACGCCGTGTTCTCGCAGCCGTCGACGACGCCGGTCTGCAGCGCCTGATAGACTTCCGAGAACGCCATGATCTGCGGGATCGAGCCCATCAGGCGGAAATACTGGTCGGCGATCTTGGATCCGGAGATGCGGAATTTCAGACCCTTGAAATCCTCCGGCTTGATCAGCGGTCGGTTCGAGGACACCATGTGGAAACCGTTGTCCCAATAGGCGAGTCCGGTGATGCCCTTGGTCTCCAGCTTCTGGAACAACCACTTGCCGACCGTGCCCTTCATCGCGGCGGAATAGGTCGCCTCGTCCTTGAACAGCCAGGGCAGATCGAGCGCCTCGAATTCCTTGATGCCGAGCGGGGCGAATTTCGCGGTCGAAGGCGCCAGCATCTGCACCGATCCGAGTTGCAGCGCCTCGATCTCTTCCTTGTCCTTGTAGAGCGAGGAGTTCGGATAGACTTCGACCTTGACCTTGCCGTCGGTGTACTTCTCGGCAAGCTCCTTGAACTTCAGCGCGCCCTTGCCCTTCGGAGTGTCGTTGGCGACAACGTGGCTGAACTTGATGATGATCGGGCTCTGGGCCTGAGCAACGGCCGGAGCCAGAACGAACGCGGCCGCAGCGGCCGCAAAGAGCAGTTTGCGCATGAAGGACCTCCCCAACAACCCAGGAAACCGGATTCTTTTTGTTTTTAGGATTTCAGTAGTGGCAGCAATCCGGACCCCGAACAACTAGACCTAAGCCCAATTTGCCACAGCGAAGCTATGCCGCAGGCAGGCTAGCTTGACGGCGGTCGCATGCGCAACCCAGCGCCCGCTTCATCGCGATCGAGCGAGCGCTTATGTCGCATTGCCAAAGGTCGTTAACCTTTGCGCTGGGCGACCATGAACAGCCGCCGGAACGGGAACAGGGTCTGCCCCGCCGCATTCTTCGGATAGGCCTTTGCAACCCGCATCCCATAGGCGGCTTCGAACGCGGCCTTCTCGTCGCCCTCGAGCACGTCGAGGTAGCGCGTCAGCCAGGTGCCCTTGGTCCATTCCTTCACGGGATTTTCGCCTTCCAGCACCTGAAGATATTCGGTCTCCCAGATGTCGATATTCTGAGACAGCGGCGCGAGCACGTCGTGATAGAAGGCCGGGCCCTCGACCGGCGGCGGCGTGACGAGGTGCTCGACCTTGGATCGCCACGGCCCGTCCAGGGCAGTCTCGCCGATCAGGACATGCGATGGCGCCAGGAAATTGCGCGGCATCTGCACCGCAAGGATCCCGCCGGGCGCGACCCTCTCCATAACCGACGGAAATAGTGCCGCATGATTGGGCAGCCAGTGCAGTGCGGCATTGGAATAGACGACGTCGTATTGCTTTGCGGGACGCCAATGGCCGAGATCTTCGTGTGACCATTCCACATCGGGCGCGGCTTTGCGCCCGGCGGCAACCATCTCGGCCGAGCCCTCGACGCCGGTCACGGCGGCCGAGGGCCAGCGCTCCTTGATCAATTTCGTCACGTTACCGGCGCCCGCGCCGAGATCAGCGACCGCATGCGGGCCGATATCCGGAATTCGCATCAGCAGGTCCACGGCGGGCCGAAGCCGGTGGCCGGAGAATTTCAGATATTGCTGCGGATCCCAGACCATCGGTCGAGCCTTTTCTTTTTGGTGTTTCCTTCACTGTCGCTCTTGGTTACCACTGCTCGTCCTGCCCAGGCAATTCGCAAAGCCTGCGAGACGGGCGGGAAACGAAGGCAAAAAGCAAGAACCACCAAGAGAGCGTGTGACCATGGACCTCGGCCTCAAATCGAAAACCGCTGTTGTCACCGGAGCGAGCATCGGCATCGGCCGTGCCATCGCCAAGGGCCTGGCGGCCGAGGGCGTCCGCGTCGTCGGCGTGGCGCGCCGCACCGACCTGCTGGCCGAGCTGGTAACGGAAGTCGGCGGCGGCCTGATCACCCCGCTCGAGCAGGACGTGATGGCCAAGGACGCCGCCGAGCGGATCGCCGCCTTCGCGCTGAAGGAGCTCGGTCATGTCGACATCCTCGTCAACAATGCCGGCGGCAGCCGCCCTCTCCCCGTCGATGCGCCCGACAGCAAATGGGACGAGGCGATCGCGCTCAACTTCACCAGTTATCGCCGCATCGCACACGCGCTCTTGCCGCAGATGATCGAACGCAAATGGGGCCGCATCGTCAACATCACCGGCAAGTCCGAGCCGGAGGGCCTCAACGCCGCGTTTGCGGCGAAGGCCGCCGTGCACGCGTGGGCCAAGGGACTGTCGCGCGAAATCGGCGAGCACGGCATCACCATCAACTGCATCCCGCCCGGCCGCATCATGAGCGAGCAGATCCGCCGCAACTATCCCGAGGATTATCGCGAGCGTTTTGCCGAGGAGGAGATTCCGGTCGGCTATTGGGGCGAACCGGAAGACCTCGCCGCGCTCGCGGTATTCCTGGCCTCGCCCGTGGCGCGCTACATCACCGGCACGGTGATCCCGGTGGATGGGGGCTTGCGGCGGTATCAGTTTTAAGGCGGGGCCTCGTGGCCAACTTCTGGCACGCCGCTGACACTCGGTCTGACGATCATCGGAGCCGAGGTCCCTGCTCCATGATGCTCTAGCTATGGATCCGGCGGCCAAACCTGCCGGCAAACCTCAAGGTTTGACATAGGTCCATCCCTGCTCCTGCAGCTCCATGACGCGCACGACACCAGATTTGACGACGGTCGCCTGCGGAATCAGGCTGATGTCCTTGTTCTCCGCCTTGCGCATGTTTTCCCGGGTATTGCCGCAGGCTTTGAAAGAGATTTCGGGATGGCTCATCGCGAGCACTTCGATGCGCGGCTTTACCGGCGAAGTGTCATCGCGCAGCATGTGGAGGCCAGGACCAAAGGTGACGACCTCGATTGACACTGCCTCACCGAGGTCGTGGTAGTATTCGGCGACGTTGGTCGCGTTGTTGAGGACCAGGTTCATCGTAGCGGGGTCATTAGAATTGACCTGCAATATCAGCTGATGCGGCTTCTTGGCGATCTCGGATTTTGTCGCCTGATCCAGCGCCGCCCTGGTCGCAGGGGTTTGCGCGCCCGCGCGTGTCTGCCCCGGCTTGCTCGTCCGCATCTGTCTGGTCGGTTGCTTCTGATTGTTCGCCTGGTTCTTCTCGCTCGCGTGGGCGATCGCCAGGTTCTCGAGCTGCGCCTGCGCGCGTGAGCCGACCAGGAGCAGCATTGCCACGCCGCCGATCATTGCCATCGCCAACTTCAGATTGATCATCTTGCGTCTCCTCGTTCCCTGACTATCACCTTCCCGGCCTGGCGACGACATGTGGCCATTTGCATGCAGCCGCCATTTTCTTGCGTACATTTTCGAATCCGCTGAGCAGGAATTGTCCGTCTTGCACCGGACCAGTGCGGGTGAAAAGGCGCACAACGATGTGACCGTCCTCGGGTAGCGTGCTCAGCAACTTTACGACGTCGCCCCCGAAAGCGACGCCGGAGCCGAATGACGGCGAGGCTGCTGCGAGCTGAATCGGCGTATCCGCATTCAGCCGAAAGGAGATGACGTATTCGTTGGCGCTCCGAGACAGCGCCGCTCCGGCGACCGTGACTTCCGTGCGGCCTTTGCGGCAGTGGATTGCGAGCTGCATCGCGGGTCCATCGGAGCCGCTGACAGAGGATGTGGTGGCCGTGACGATCGGCGAATAGTCAACCGGCGAGGTGGTCTCGCTGACCAGCCAGTTATCGTCGGACACCCGCCGGGCAGGCGGTGGCGACTCGCGTGATGAATCTCGAAGACATTCCAGCCGAGCCGATCCGTCCATCGCCGGACAAGCCCGAGGTGATTCCATGGAACCGGGCGCGCTTTGCGCGTAGGCAATTCCGCACGCAACGTTGAAGGTGACCACGAGCGGAGCAACGGGAGTCTTCATGGCTTCGCCTGGGCACTGCGCGCCTGGCGATCCAGCCATTCCTGCGCGGCCTGGAAGCGGGTGAGTCCCGGGATGGTTGCAGCAAGATTGATCGACCGCCATTTCGGATCAAAGCCTGCCGCCTGCAGACGGTCAATCCGCGAGAACAGGTAGTCGACGAGGCGCGCCACGCGTTGATAGCGATTCGAGCCTGGCCGCCAGTTGAACGCAACGAGCGCTGTCGGGACCGCGATGGTCGAGACCCGATCGCCCTGCTTGATCAGATTGGGATACTCGGTCGAGTCCAGGGTCGCGGGCAGATAATAGTCCTCGAATCTCCTGTCGTAGTGGACCGGCAAAAACTTGAATCCCGCCTCCCAACGACCGCGCACGAAGGCATCGACGGGCTTCGACGTGATGAACACGACCGCCGAGATCTCCCCCTTTCGCATCTGTTCCAGGGCAAGCTGGTGCGGAATGAACGTCTTGTCGACGTCGATGCCGAGGCGGCTGAAGATCATCGGTCCGGAATAGGCCGCTGCGGTGCCCTGGGTATTGAAGTTCACTTTCTTGCCCACAAGGTCCTGCAGGCTCGTGATCTCCGGCCGTGCGAAGATGTGCAACTCGGACGGAAACAGATTGAGCAGGTAGGTGATGCGGCTTTGGATCTGCGGAACCTGAAGCTTGTACTCGTCGAGCGCGTCGGAATTGATGATCGCGGTATCCACACCGCGCAAATAAAGCAACGCATTCAGATTGTCGGTGGCGCCCCGGGTGACGATCGGCAGGAGATGCAGCTCCGCTCCGTCATCGACGACACGGGCCATTTCTGCCGCGAGGCGGATCGGCGCGCCCTCGAGCAGGCCGCCGGCGAGCCCGACGGTCCAGGCGTTCATCCGATCCTTTTCCCTCTCCTGTGGCAGCGGCCGTCGAACCATTTGTGCATCCGCCTTGGCGGATCTTGCGGTTTGTGCTTCCAGGCAAGCCGGTTGAATCAGCACGGCAATCGGCACCAGCGTGGCGAGCAGGAGCGAGGAGAGCGATCTTGTCACCTTGTTCATGTCCTTCCCTTCCGGACTACCCACTGCAACGACTCGTCCCAGCATCAGTGCAAGCCCACTCTCAGTGATCCAATGCATCCAGTCGTTCTCTAGCTGCGCGAATACCGCTCCTCTGCGCCTTCGCGTAGAGATCTCGCGCCTTGGCCGTCTCGCCGCGCGTTCCATAAGCACCCCAGGCGGACAGAACCGCTGGATCGTATGTCTCCGCGAGCATGAAGGTCGCCTGCGCAATATTCTTCTCAGCAGCGAGCTCAAGTACGATCCGCGCTGCACCGATATTGCCCTGATCGAGCAACGCTCTGGCACGTGGGATCAATCGGGCCTCCACCTCGTCTTGAGCTGGACTCGTCGGCGGCTCCGCTGCGGTCACGTTCTTCGCCGTCGACAAGATCGGGCCGCCGTTTATTTGCGACGCCGGGGCGCCCTTGTCGGTGGGGAGGGATACCGAGGCGATGTCTCTCTCCCTGGCATCAGTCCTGCTCCGCTCCCGTTCCAGCGACTGCCGCAGTTCGTCGATCTCTCGGTTCGCTGCCTGTCTCTGCTGCGAGGCTGCATCGCTCGCCTCGCGCAAACGCCCGTTCAGGATTTCGATGTCCCCGCGCGCTTGCGCAAGTTTGCCTTCCAGCGCGGCAGCGTGAGCCTGGGCCTCTCCGAGAGCACGGCGTTGTTGCTCAGCATCCGTCGTTGCCGACCGCGCGGCGTCCTCCTGTTGCGCGAGGGCAGCGTTCCTTTCGCGCTCCTGCTGCAAGGACTGCCGCAATTCCGCGATCTCCCTGCCCGCCGCCTCGCTCTGCTCGGTCGCCGCACCGTCGGCCGTGGCCGATCCGTGAGTAATGCCGGCAAGCTCGCTCGCGAGTGCCGCGGCGCGTGCCTGCGCCTCGTAGCGTTCTCGCTCAGCGCTTGCCGCTACCGTCTGCGCGGCGCTCGCTTGCTTCGCCAGGACGGCGCTCTTTTCCTGCTCCTGCTGCAGGGATCGCTGCAGCTCATTGATCTCTCGCGCCGCCGCATCTCTCTGCTGCGCGGCCACCTCGTCCGCATCGCGTGCCTGCGCGATACGGGCCTCGATTTCGCGGCGGGTTCCGGCAAGTTCGTCTGCGAGCGTCGCGCTGCGGGCTTGCTCATGTTGAAGAGACTGCTGCAGATCCTCCGTGGCACGTTCCGCTGCGTGCGTGCGCTGGTCCGCCTCTTCAAGCTCCCTGCGCGCACCGGCGAGGTCACCGGCGAGTCCGTCACTGCGCGGAGCGTCGGCCTCGAGCCGTGGTCGAGGTGCCGCCGTGCTTGCCGAGACTGCCTGCATCAAGGCCTCGGAGGTTTCGCTGTCAGGGAGTGCGAGCGATCCGGTCCCGATCTCAGGCTGCCGGTCGAGCCCGGCGGCGCTTCCGCCGTCGACGTGCATCGTGTCCAGGGCCGTTTGCGCCTTGAACGGGCCGAGCGCACCGAGCAGGGCTATCGCAATGAAGATGAGGGGGACCAGAACGACAGCCGCAAGGAGCGAACTACCCGACGTTACCCCCTCCAGATCGACATCCTCGGTCTCACCACAGCGTTCGGTCGGTGAACCGCAGATCGTCGAGTCATCCCTTGCGGCCCATCTGTCCGTCTCGGGCGACCCGTGGCCGAGCTCAGCGGCGCCCGCCGCATCTTCTATCCGGATGTTTTCTCGATCCCTGGGTGTAACATCGATTGATCGGCGCATGTATCACGCCTTTCTCAAGAGCAACTCCGATGGAGCAATCGCCCAGCCTGTTTGCATGGTTTCGGCACTCGATCAGAACACCCGCACATAATGATGTTGCGGCGCCGCGAGGCGCTCAAATTAAACATAATAATTAATTGAAATACATATAATTTTGACTGAATTTAAAGTCAAATTAAATATGCGCGTCTTATGCCGTACCACGCTGAAGCTCATACATCGCATGGAATATAGGGCTGTCGCCCCGAATACGCGTATCTGAGCATGTTCTCGTCGCGTCTCGGAATCGAGGAGTGACCATGCGCACGGCATTGCCGTATTTGGGAATCGGCATCTGCTTGTCTGTTGCCACGTGGCTGGTGCTGGGGCTTGTCCTCTAGAAGCGGTATTCCGGAGTTCGGGCAGTCGCTCGAAATCACCGGCCCGGCGGTTTGATCTTTCGTGTCCGAATGCGGTCGGACACCTGTCCTCCCGCGCCTGTCGACCAATTTCGCGCCTTGGGAATGAATCGTCGGTGCCGTGATCGGCGCCCCTCTCCCGCAAGCGGGAGAGGAAGCTCACTGACGATGCCGCAGCATCCTGGACACCATATGCGCTTATCGTGTCGGTTGCTCGCCGTCGCAGACCTCGCTTGCCTCAATAGCAAGGCGGATACGGATAATATCCGCAGGCCCTCCGGTAGCCATACGCGCCGTAAGCCCCGGCAGCACCGACCGCCGCTGCGCCGTAATACGCGCGACGGTGTACTCTGCGGTTCACGCCGGCGACGCTCATCGGAGTCAGCGGTCGCCCTACCCTCGCTTCAGCGCGGTCGATTGAGACTGATGGAAGTGTTGAGGACGAAGTGTGCAGCGACAATGGTGCGGCGGTCGACAGGGCCACCGCCACGACCAGCCCAAGACGCTTGACGTTGAAGATCATGTTGTTTCCTCCCATGCGAACGCTGGTCCGCCCAACGTGACGTGCCCCACGGCCCGACCTTTGATCAGGATCAACACCAGGCACAAATGTGAGACAGAGGTGCCGACGCGCCTCCGATAGCCCAGCGGCCCCTCTCCTAGGCGCGAACGAGCCCGTCGGTTGCCTCGCAAGGCGTCGCCTGGAAGCCGAGATCTACACGATCACAAAGTTCGATGCGTGCAATTGGCTGATCGCGGTATCGACGAAATCGATAGACCCCGCGTTAGGCGCACTGCCCAGGGCCAGCACGGTCCCGCCATGCCCATCACCTTTGAGCGCGTTCATGATATCGGCAACGGAGTGGTAATTGCCCACGCCGTTTGCAAGATCGACCACGCCGAGCACGTCATTTCCAAATCCGGAGATCGAATCGATCTGGGTGCTGGAGTTGATCGAGACGGTCAGACCCGTACTGTGATCAATGATGTCGACATGGGCCGGGCCATTGATGATCGCCTGGTTGCCGAACCCGACAAAGTTGAACTGATCTGATCCGCCATTGGCCGTCATGACGTCCTGGCCGATCTGGTTTGTCACATTTGCCGTGGAGCCGTTGAGCACCACGTGGTTGGCGACCCCGCCGAGGGCGATTGTATCGTGGCCCGCGCCGGCCACGACGTTATCCAATCCGTTGCCGGCTATGATCGTATTCGTTCCCGATCCAACGGTGATCTGGTTGACCATCCCGCCGAGATCCACGGTGTTGTTGCCATCGCCGAGCGTGACATTGTTGGCGCCACCTCCGCCCGAGACAACGTCATCGCCATTTCCCAGCACGACTTTGTTGCCAAAACCGGAGAGCGTCACCTGGTCGTTGCCGTTGCCGGCCGTCGTTGTGCTGGCGCCGTCACCCGGATGGACGATATCTTTGCCGTCGCCCAGCGTGATGATGTTTCCGTATCCACTCGCGTCAATGGTGTCGTTGCCATTGCCGAGCGCAATCATGGTCGCGCCGGTTGCCCCCTTCACGGCGACATTGCCGTCGCCGCCGGATACGCGGTTGTCGAAACCCTCGAGAAAGACGGTGCTGTCGCCACTTGGCACATCAACCGTGCCGTACAGGCCGGCGTAGATCGCGTCGTTGCCGCCATTGCCGTGGACGATATTGAAGATGCCATAGGCGTGGATGATGTCGTTGCCCGTCGTGCCCTCAATGATCGCATAACCGGATGCCGGCCCGTTGATCATCGTGGGACCGGTCTGATGCGTATCCGTGACGGAGGTGTTGGCGTCGGTGACAGTCAAGCCAACGCTGCTTGTGTCGCTCAGGGTGAAATTGGTCGTTGCGCTGCCGTCGCCGTGCGGCGAGGATACGAAGGTGAGGCCGTGCAACTCGGCGGTCAGCTTGGCCGGGTCTGTCGCCGCCAACTCGTAGGTTCCGTTTCCAAGCGAGATCAACCCTGTCCCGGAGAAGATGCCCGGCGCCCCGGCCAGCGTGATGATCAGGCCATCCGTCGCGGCTGCGTTTGGATCCGTGATCGCTACGGTCGCGAATGGATTGATCGCAGCTTCGTTGCTGTTCGTTTGTCCCGACACGGTTCCAACGATGGCCGGCAGAGCCGCGGCTGTCAGCAAAGCGCCGCCGGCGCTGTCTTTCGTGATGCCGAAATGTGCCACCGACGTATCCGCCAACGTGAAGGTCTCGCTCGCCGTGCCGTTGCTGACCGTGAGTGTCGAACCGGATACAGTCGCCGTTGCACCGCTCGCATAGGACAGCCCGGCGAGGTCGATCTGGTCGCCGATCGCAAGGCCCTTGATCTCGCTTGCAAAGAACGATGGGCCCGAGACCAGCTTCTGCTCGATCTTGAGCGTGCCTTGGCCGGCAAAGGTGATCACATCGTCAGCGATCGCACCCGCCTTGAGATCAAGCATGCCGCCGGCGATCGTGGTCGCGCCGACCATGCCGCCCGCTTCGACGAGTTCTGTGGCGCCGTGATCAATCGTCGTAGCGTTGGCGGTGCCTTGAGCGAGCACGTCAAGCGTGCCGCCGTTCAAAGTCGTGGAGGTGACGATGCCGCCGTCCGAGACGGAGACGCTGCCTGACTTGACGATTGTTCCGCTCGCCTCGCTGGCGTCGACCGCCGGTGCGTTGGGGTCGTTGGTTACGGGATCCGGTATCGATCCCGAAACGGTCATCACACCGCCATCGATGATGGCGTTCTTGGCGATCCCCGCCCCGGTCAGGTGCAATTGGCCGCCGCTGTTGACGTCTGCCGAATCGAATTCACTTCTGATGACGGTGGCGTAATAGCCGCCGGGCGAATAATAGACCGTCTCTCCCGAAGCATTGATGACGCCGCCCGATTCGACGATGGTGTTGCTGGCAATGCCCCCGTTGGTGAGATTCTGGACGCCGCCGGCATTGACTGTGGTCGACGAGACGATGCCGGTATCGACATTTTGTTCGCCGCCATTGTTGACGATGGTGTGGTCGGCCCGTCCCGGTCCCGGCTCATCATGGACGTAAAGGCCGGCGACATGCTGAATGCCCCCCATGTTGATCGTGGTGTAGCTCGCGGTGGCGAGAAGCTCGACATCCTGTTCGCCGCCATTGATGACGGTATTGGTGGCGGAGCCTCCGTCGCCGAAATTACCGACGATTTGTTTGCCGCCCGCCAATATCGTCGTGTTCGCGGCTGTGCCGCCGAATACTTTGAACGTTAGGCCGTTCGATACGGTGAAGTCGCTTTCTGCATAGCCATACTCGATGATGAACGTCGCGCCGCTCTGGAAAGTCGTGTCGGATAATTTCGCGCCAGCTTCAAGCATGAGCGTTCCGCCTGCGGCGACAATGCCGCCATGGAGGGCACCTCCGTCCAAAACGTCCAGCGTGACGCCGTTTGCGACAACGAAACCGGTTTCGCTCGCGCCATCTCCGATCTCCAAGGCACTGCCGGCGTTGAAGACGGCGCCAGAAAAATTGGCCTG
>Ga0209758_1003646_pt1 | contig 13738 bp, 12 predicted proteins | sample AraplaMF_Col_mMF_FD_184258 | JGI IMG/M metagenome (GOLD analysis project Ga0209758, IMG submission 184258) | Arabidopsis root microbial communities from the University of North Carolina, USA - plate scrape MF_Col_mMF (SPAdes) (version 2) | ecosystem: Host-associated > Plants > Roots > Endosphere... | reverse complement strand
TGGTCACGACGATGCGGCCGTAATTGCGCTCGCGCATGCCGTCCCACACCGCTTTGCAGCAATAGAAGGTGCCGGTGAGATGCACGTCGAGCACCTTGGCGAAATCCGCCAGTTCCATCTTGCCGAACGACTTGTCGCGCAAAATGCCGGCGTTGGCACAGAGCAGATCGACGCTGCCCCACTCCTTCACCGCGCGGCCGACCATGTCCTTGACCTGTTCGAAGTTCGATACATCGGCGCCATTGGCCATCGCCACGCCGCCGGCCTTGCGGATTTCCTCAACCACGGTTTCCGCCGGGCTCAGCGATCCGCCGGTGCCGTCGCGGCCGCCGCCAAAATCATTGACCACGACTTTGGCCCCGCGGCTCGCGAGCCCCAGCGCATGCGCGCGCCCGAGCCCGTTGCCCGCGCCGGTGACGATGGCGACGCGTCCGTCAAATCTGATTGTCATGATGGCAGTCCCTGAATTTAAGCAAAATAGACCAGGCCGATCCAATTGGCGACCAGCGCCGGCTTGGCTCCGCCCTCGATTTCGACGACGACGCTGGTTTGTGACTCCAGCACGTCGGCGCCGCGCAGCTTGGCCGCCACCAGCGTGAAACGGCCGCGCAGCCGCGCCCCTGCCCGCACCGGCGCGATGAAGCGCAGCCGGTCGAAGCCGTAATTCACGCCGCGCAAGGCCCCGGTGATTTTCGGCAACGCCTCGTAGGAAAACACCGAGAGCATCGAGACCGTCAGGAAGCCGTGGGCGATGGTCGATCCGAACGGCGTCTCGCGCACCGCGCGCTCAGGATCGACGTGGATGAACTGATGATCCTCGGTGGTCTCGGCGAAGGCGTCGATCCGCTTCTGATCGATCAGATGCCAGGACGAGACACCGACCTCGGTACCGACCAGCTTGATATAGGCCTCGCGGTCCACCGCCGCGCCGGTCCAGAACTCATTCATCGGTCAATTTTCTCCTGATCCCTGCGACCGCGGGGACTGCAATTCCACAAATTCCTCCTCGCGAAACTCGCGGCCGCGCAATGGGTCGCCGCGATCGTTATCGTGCTCGAGGCGCCGCAACTGCACCCGGCGGATTTTTCCAGAAATGGTTTTCGGCAATTCACTCACCAGTTCGATGCGCCTGATGCGCTTGAATGGGGCCAATCTCGCATGCAGATGACGGAAAATCGATAGCGCGGTGGCGCCGGACGGCTCGGTGCCGGCGACCAGCAGTACGTAGGCCTTCGGGATCGCCAGCCGGATCGGATCGGGGCTCGGCACCACGGCCGCCTCGGCCACCGCCTCATGCTCGAGCAGAATGCTCTCGAGCTCGAACGGGCTGATGCGGTAATCCGAGGATTTGAAGACGTCGTCGGAGCGGCCGACGAAGGTGAGATAGCCCTCGTCGTCGGCGAACACCACGTCGCCGCTGCGGTAGAGTTCGCCGTCGGCGCCGGTCAGGGTGCCGTCGTCGCCCTGATAGCCTTGCATCAGGCCGGCGGGACGCTCGCCGCCGAGCACGAGGCTGACCTCGCCTTCCTTGGTGGGATGGCCGTCAGTATCGGTGATCCGCACCTGATAGCCGGGCAGCGGCCGCCCCATCGACCCGATCTTGACCTTCTGGCCCGGCGAGTTGCCGGCGAGTGCCGTGGTCTCGGTCTGGCCGTAGCCGTCGCGGATGGTCAGTCCCCAAGCGGCACGCACCTGGTCGATGACTTCGGGATTGAGCGGCTCGCCGGCGCCGCAGACTTCGCGCAGCGATACCTTGAAGGTGGCGAGGTTTTCCTGGATGAAGAGCCGCCACACCGTCGGCGGCGCACAGAGCGTGGTGACGCCGCAGCGGCCGATGGTGGCGAGCAGCCCCTTGGCGTCGAAGCGCGGCTGGTTGACCACGAACACCGTGGCGCCGGCATTCCACGGCGCGAAGAAGCAGCTCCAGGCGTGCTTGGCCCAGCCCGGCGAGGATATATTCAGGTGCACATCACCCGGCTGCAGCCCGAGCCAGTACATCGTCGAAAGCCCGCCGACCGGATAGCTGCGCTGGCTGTGCCGCACCAGCTTCGGCTTGGCGGTGGTGCCCGAGGTGAAATACAGCAGCATCGGATCATCCGGATGGGTCGGCCCATCCGGCACAAAACTGTCCGGCAAGTCAGCCACCTGCCCGAACGACAGCCAACCCTGATGCTGCGCGGAGGATCCTACCACAATGCGGATCAGATCGCCGGTGCGCAGGTTGGCGAACTTGCCGACCTGATCCTGCGCCGCCACCACGACCTTCGCCTTGCCGCGGTCGAGCCGGTCCTGCAATTCGTCGGGGGTCAGCAAGGTGGTGGCAGGAATTACCACGACGCCGAGCTTCATCGCCGCCAGCATGGTTTCCCACAACGGAACCACGTTGCCGAGCAACAGCAGCAGGTGGTCGCCGCGCTTGAGCCCTTGGGCGCGCAAGAAATTCGCCATCTGATTTGAGCGCCGCGACAAGGTGGCGAAGGATAGCTTCGTCTCGCGATTGCTGCCGATATCGACGATCCAAAGCGCCGGACGATTTCTGCTTTCAGGATCATGGGCGAGCCCGGCATCGAACCAGTCCAGCGCCCAGTTGAACGGAGCCGGATCGGGCCAGCGAAAATCCGCAACCGCGGTGTCATAGTCGGTGCGGTGCTTCAGCAGGAACGTTCGTGCGTCATGGAATGTCGTCATGGGACAGGTCCGCTATTTCCCCGACAAATGCCTGATTTGATGAATGATGCCGGAAAAGTCCACGCCGCCATGGCCGGCCTTCTCAAAGGTCTCATAGATGCTTTCGGCGTGGCCGCCGAGCGGCGTCACCGCGCCGGCCGCTTTGGCTGCCCCTGCGACAGGCGCAGATCCTTCAGCATCAAGGCGGCGGCAAAGCCCGGCTTGTATTCATTGTTGGCCGGCGATGTCGGCACCGGTCCCGGCACCGGGCAATAGGTGGTCAGCGACCAGCACTGCCCTGACGAGGTCGAGGCGACGTCGAACAGCGCCTGGTGCGACAGCCCGAGCTTCTCGGCAAGGGCAAAGGCTTCGCAGACGCCGATCATCGAGATGCCGAGGATCATGTTGTTGCAGATTTTTGCGGCCTGCCCGGCGCCGGCCTCGCCGCAATGCACCACCTTCTTGCCCATCGCCTCCAGTATCGGTTTTGCCGCGGCAAACGCCTTGGCGTCGCCACCGGCCATAAAGGTCAGCGTCGCCGCCTTGGCGCCGCCGGTGCCGCCGGAGACCGGCGCGTCGATCGACGGCAGTTGCTGTGCAGCCGCAAGCGCATGAGACTTCCGTGCGTTCTCGACGTCGATGGTGGAACAATCGATCATCAGCGCGCCTTTGGCGACCGCCGGAATCACTTCGTTCCAGACCGACAGCACGTGCTTGCCTGCCGGGAGCATCGTGATCACCACCTCGGCATTCTTCACCGCGTCGCTCGCCGTGGCGGCGATTGACACGCCGTCTGCTTTCGCCGCGTCGCGGGATGCCGCAACCAGATCGAAGCCCAGAACCTGGTGGCCCGCCTTGACGAGGTTGGCGGCCATCGGTCCGCCCATGTTGCCGAGACCGATGAATGCAATGCTGGTCATGATGCTGCTCTCGCGTTCTTGCCCGGAAATTCCAATTCGTCACCGTCGCGGGGCGCAAAGTACCGCGCGATGATCTGCGGCGTGACATCCTCGATCCGCGCCGGCGACCAGTGCGGGGCGCGATCCTTGTCGATCACGGCAGCCCGGATGCCTTCCGGAAAGTCGTGATTGACGAAAATCTCCAGCGCGGCACGGTATTCGCGGGCAAGGCATTGCTCGAGCGATGCGGAGTCGCGCGCCAGCCGCAGCAGTTTCAGCGTCAGTTTCAGCCCGGTCGGCGAGTTGCCAAGAATGGTCTGCAAGGTGGCTTTCGCGAAATCCGAACCGTCATGCGCCAGCGCACTGACGATGTCTTCGACGCTGTCGTGGCGGAACAGCATATCGATCAGCGACCGTTGCGCGGCGATCGGCGGGAGGGGATCTCGAACCGCAAACCGGTCGAGGATCGCGCGCACCTCTGCCGAAGTCGCCCCGCCGGGAGCCTTGGTCAGCGCCTCGCGCAGCGTCGTCAACTGGTTCGACGCGACCAGAACGTCGGCCAGACCGGCATAAACCGCATCGGCGCCCGTCATGGCGGTGCCGGTCAGCCCGAAATAGGTGCCGAGTTCGCCGGGTGCGCGGGACAATAACCAGCTGCCGCCGACATCGGGAAAGAAGCCGACGCCGACCTCCGGCATGCCGACTTTGCTGCGATCGGTGACGACGCGATGGCTGGCGTGCGCGGACAAACCGACGCCGCCGCCCATCACGATGCCGTCCATGAAGGCGACGTAGGGCTTTGGAAACTTCGCAATCCGCGCGTTCAGGATGTATTCTTCGCGCCAGAAGACCTTTCCGAGATTGCCGCCGGCGCGCGCGCTTTCGTACAGCCCGCGGATGTCGCCGCCAGCGCACAACCCGCGCTCGCCGGCGCCCTCGAGCAGGATCAGCGATACCGCGGGATCGGCCTCGAACGAATCCAGCGCCGCGACCATGCCGCGAGTCATCTCCAGGGTGAGCGCGTTCAGCGCCTTGGGCCGATTGAGCACAATCACCCCGGCCGCCCCTTCGCGCCGCACGATCAGGTCGGCGCTGCCGGCACGCGCCGCGGTGGACGTCATCGTCATCGCGCGTCCTCGATCAGCTTGCGCGCCACGATCAGCCGCATGATCTCGTTGGTGCCTTCGAGAATCTGATGCACGCGCAGATCGCGAACGATCTTCTCGATGCCGTATTCGGCAAGATAGCCATAGCCGCCGTGCAACTGCAGCGCCTGGTTGGCCACCGCAAAGCCGACATCGGTACCGAAGCGCTTGGCCATCGCGCAGAGCATGGTGGCGTCGGCATCCTTGCGGTCGAGCGCCGCGGCGGCGCGCCAGACGAAGGTTCGCGCCGCCTCCAGTTCGGTCGCCATATCCGCGAGACGAAACTGCAGCGCCTGGAATTCGTCGAGGCGCTTTCCGAACGCCTTGCGCTCCTTCATGTAGGCCAGCGACTTGTCGAGCGCCGATTGCGCGCCGCCGAGCGAACAGGCCGCGATGTTGATCCGGCCGCCGTCGAGCCCCGCCATCGCGATCTTGAAGCCGATGCCTTCCTCGCCGAGCCGGTTGGCAATCGGCACCCTGGCGTTCTCGAAAATCACCGCACAGGTCGGCTGCGCGTTCCAGCCCATCTTGCGTTCATTGGCGCCGAACGACAGGCCCGGCGTGTCGCCGTCGACCACCAGCGTCGAGATGCCGCCCGGCCCGTCACCGCCGGTCCGTACCATCACCACGTAAAAACCGCTCTTGCCGGCGCCGGAGATGAATTGCTTCTGGCCGTTGAGCACGTAGTGATCGCCGTCGCGCACCGCGCGGGTGCGCAGCGCAGCGGCATCCGAGCCTGATCCCGGCTCGGTCAGGCAATAGCTCGCCAGCAGCTCCATCGAGCAGAGCTTTGGCAGCCATTTTCGACGCTGCTCCTCGGAGCCAAAGGCGTCGATCATCCACGCCGACATGTTGTGGATCGAGATGAACGCCGACACCGTCGGACAGCCCTGCGCCAGCGCCTCGAAGATCAATGCGGCGTCAAACCGCGTCATCCCGGAGCCGCCGACGTCGTCGCGAATGTAGATGCCGCCGATGCCGAGCGCCGCCGCCTCACGCATCGCGTCGACGGGGAAGAACTTTTCTTCATCCCATCGAAGTGCAAACGGCGCGAGTTTTTCCGCGGCAAACTCCCGCGCCATGTCGCGAACCGCGATCTGGTCCTCGTTGAGAGCGAACAGCATTCCGCGCGCGCGCCTCGTTCAGTTCATGGTCGGAATCGAGAACTCCGCACCTTCCTTGACGCCCGAGGGCCAGCGCGCGGTCACGGTCTTGGTCTTGGTGTAGAAGCGGATCGAATCCGGGCCATGCTGGTTGAGGTCGCCGAAACCGGACTTCTTCCAGCCACCGAAGGTGTAATAGGCGATCGGCACCGGGATCGGCACGTTGATGCCGACCATGCCGACGTTGACCTTGGCGGCGAAATCGCGCGCCGCGTCGCCGTCGCGGGTGAAGATCGCGACACCGTTGCCGTAGTCATGGTCGGACGGCAGCGCCAGCGCCTCCTTGTAGTCATGCGCCCGCACCACCGAGAGCACCGGGCCGAAGATCTCTTCCTTGTAGATCCGCATGTCCTTGGTGACGTTGTCGAACAGGCAGCCGCCCATGTAGAAGCCATTCTCGTAGCCCTGCATCTTGAAGCCGCGGCCGTCGACCGCGAGTTTTGCCCCCTCCTTGATGCCGATCTCGACGTAGTTCCTGACGCGGTCGACCGCTTCCCTGGTGACCAGCGGACCGTAATCGGCCGACGGATCGATCGAGGTGCCGATCTTCAGCGCCTCGACGCGCGGGATCAGCTTTTCCATCAGGCGGTCGGCGGTGGTCTTGCCGACCGGGACCGCGACCGACACCGCCATGCAGCGTTCGCCGGCGGAGCCGTAACCGGCGCCGATCAGGGCGTCGACGGCCTGGTCCATGTCGGCATCCGGCATGATGATGGCGTGGTTCTTGGCGCCGCCAAAGCACTGGCAGCGTTTGCCGGTCGACGCCGCGCGCTCGTAGATGTATTGCGCGATCGGGGATGAGCCGACGAAGCCGACGGCCTTGATGTCGGGGTCGTCGAGAATGGCGTCGACGGCTTCCTTGTCGCCATTGACGACGTTGAGGATGCCCGGCGGCAGCCCGGCCTCGATCATCAGTTGCGCCAGCATCATCGGCACGCCGGGATCGCGCTCCGACGGCTTGAGGATGAACGCATTGCCGCAGGCGATCGCCGGCGCGAATTTCCACATCGGGATCATCGCCGGAAAATTGAACGGCGTGATGCCGGCGACGACGCCGAGCGACTGGCGCATCGAGTAGATGTCGATGCCGGGACCCGCGCCCTCGGTATATTCGCCCTTCATGAGGTGCGGAATGCCGCAGGCGAACTCGACCACTTCGAGGCCGCGCTGGATATCGCCCTTGGCGTCCGGGACGGTCTTGCCGTGCTCGCGCGCCAGCACATCGGCGAGCTTGTCGTAATCGCGCTGCGCCAGTTCCAGAAACTTCATCATGACGCGGGCGCGGCGCTGCGGATTGGTGGCTTCCCAGGCCGGCTGCGCGGCCTTGGCATTCTCGACGGCGGCGCGCAGTTCAGCCCTGGAAGCCAGCGCCACCTGCGCCTGCACGTCACCGGTCATCGGCTCGAACACGTCGGCGGTTCGGCCCGATGTGCCCTTGACCTCACGGCCGCCGATAAAATGCCCGATTGAACGCATGGTGTCCTCCCAAGAAGCCGAATTTGCCGGCATCTTGCAGTCTTTGCGGCGTTTGGAAAGGGTTTCCGCGCGCGACCGGACTGCGAAAATGCGGCCGTGGGACGGATTAGACCATGGTCTATGCGACAGCCCGCAGGCGGCGTCAGGTCCTTGCGGCGGCCGCCGCTTTTGCCGGCTTCTTCCTGGCTGCCGGCGCCTTTTGTGCGGGTTTCGCCGCAGTGTGCCGATCCAGCACGGCATCCCGCCCCGCGCCGAGAATTTCGTCGGAAAACTCGCCGTTTCCGGCCACCCGCGCCAGCACCATCGTTCCCATCATCGTCGCCAGCGCGGCCATGGCCTGTTTTCGGGCGGCCTTGCGCGGAACATCCGGAATCTGTCCGGCCAGCATGTCGATCATCTGTTCCAGCTTGGCCGCGAACGCCTTGCGGGTTTTTGGACTCTCGCGGGCGATCTCGGCGCCCAGTGCCGGAACCGCGCAGCCGTGGCCGGGATCGTCACGATGCACCGGCGTCAGGTAGGAATCGACAATGCTCGCCAATCGTTGCTCCGGCGCCATCTGCTCGGCGAGTTTGCGCCAGCGCTCGGTCGAGCGGTCCATCGCGTAGGCAAAGGCCTCGACCACGAGGGCCTCCCGCGAATCGAAATGCGCATAGAAGCCGCCATGGGTGAGGCCGGCCTCCTTCATCAGATCGGCGACGCCGACGCCATGCGCGCCCTTCTCGCGAAGCCGCACCGAGGCCTTCTTCACGATCCGGGCGTGGGTTTCGAGCTTGTGTTCCTTGGAATAGCGCATCGATGGTCCATGAGATGTTTAGGGTCATATAATAACGCAGGCCGCCGGGAAAAGCTTCCTCTATTTGCTGGCGCCGCCGCCTTGACACGTCCTCCGGTTGACTGGGAGGGTGTCACCCAAAGCGGGACCGGCCATGGACATGATCAATCCCTATTGCGGCGTCGAGCGTGATGCCCGCGGTGTCGCCAGGCTGACCATCTGCAACGCGGGTTCGCTCAACATTCTCGGCTCCGCCGCGATCCATGGAGTCCGCCAGGGGCTTGAAGCGCTGGCGACGGAGCGCGAGATCCGCGCCCTGGTTGTCTGTGGGCAAAGCCCGAGGAGCATGATCGGCGGCGCCGATATCAACGAGATGGCGAAGCTCGATCAAGCTTCGGCGGAGACATTCATCACGGGTCTGCGCGACCTCTGCGAGGCGGCGCGGGCGTTTCCGGCGCCGGTGATCGCCCGGATCCCCGGCTGGTGCCTGGGCGGCGGCCTCGAATTCGCCGCGGCCTGCGATTTCCGGATCGCGGCGCACGACGCCAAATTCGCCATGCCCGAGGTCAAGGTCGGAATCCCCTCGGTGATCCACGCCGCGCTGTTGCCGCGGTTGATCGGCTGGGGCCGCGCCCGCTGGCTGATCATGACCGCCGCCACGATCGACGCGCCGACCGCGCTGAATTGGGGGTTGGTGGATGTGGTCGCCGAGGACGGCGGGCTCGATGCCGCCGTCGAAGAGACGATCGCTGCGATCCTGGAATGCGGCCCGGAAGCGATGCGTTCGCAAAAAGCACTGCTCAAACAATGGGAAGAGCTGCCGCTGAAGGACTCCGTCGATCTCAGCATCGGCGTGTTCGGCAAAGCGTTCCTGACCGGCGAGCCGCAGCGCCTGATGCAGGCTTTCATCGACCGCAAGCGGTAGCGCGGCCGACCGACGCCCGCGAGATGAACGGCGGTCATTTGCTGGTCGCGGCGACGATCCGGCCTTTCGCCATGCCGATTGCAAATCGGGCGATTTCCAGGGCTTTATCGGCATCTTTGATGGCGATGGCCACCTTCCAATCGGAAAACACCCGCCAACCGATGGTAAAATGACCCACGCTCGCCAGATAAACTTGGCGATTGACCACCATCGGCAACAGAAGCGGGAGATCGTCGCGCAGATCGGCAGGTTTGATTTGGGACGGCCGGGCGTCCGGCTTTTCGGCCAGCCGCCTCAATCGACGGTATTCGGCGCGCTGGGAAGCCGTCATCGTCCGCAGCAGTCGCCGCTCGACCTTCCCGGGACCTGATTGCGTTCGCCTGGCCAGGTTCAAAGCGGCGCGCCGCAGCGCTTTGCAGACGTCCCGCTCGCACGTATTCTTCTCCCAATGATTGAGGTTGCTCCAGTCATTGACGGTCTTGCGCGTATCGAACACCGGGGCGAAGGAGACCTGTAGATGGCACGGCTCCAGCCAATTGCCTGCGACCCAGGGCGTCAGCGTCAGGTTGGAAACGAGACCCGGTCCCAGATTTGAATCGTCTTCGACGACGAACGATGTTCCCCCGATGGATGCGATCGCGCGTGTCAGTCCGCACGAACCGCCAACATCGTTCTCCCAAGCGGCGGGGCCATCGACGACATGTGAGGTCCCGTCCTCGACCTTGAAGAATGTCGTGGAATTGCACGATGCCGTGCCGCCGATGCTGTTGCCGGCGAAGACCATGTCGCCCGGAATCCGGGTGACTTCCAGATTGCCGTTCGAGGCTTCGAAAGCGTCCAACAGGTCCTTCGAAGGCGTGAACCCCAACGGCCAGCGCTTCGCCGCGTCAATGAAGGCCGCGGCGGAATAGACTGGAAGTTTAAGGTCAGGTTTTGCGAGCGAAACGTGGGGCGAATTGCGCAAAAGCGAGTGGATCAGGTCGTGATCGATGGCAGATATTGCCTGCGGCGCGGACGCTGATTGGATCAACCCGATGAGGTGACCGGTGGCTTTCCTGCACACGGGACTCATGGCCTGTGCCGGTGTCATCGAGGCCAGCAATAATTGCAACGCCGCGGCGGCCAACAGAGCACGGGAATTCAACATTGTCGGTGTCGACCTGCCGGACGGGGTGAATGTCATACAAGGCGTTGGTCGCGAACTGCCATGAGTTAGTTCATCTCACCAACGACCTGCGAATCGCCGGTAATACGCCGACATGATCCTGTCGCCGTGCTCGCGCATTCCTGTTTTGGCGATGTCAGTTGTTCTTCACGCCCGCCCGCGGCGGCATCCTGCCGATGCCGGGATTGATGCCCAGCGCCGCACCGGCGACGCCGCCGGCTTCGTAGGCCGCCATCGACACCATCCGGCTGCTGCGGCGTTGTGTCCGCAGTTTCATGTCGAGCTTGTCGAATTCGGCATCGACCACCGCGGTCTTGAGGACCACCAGAGCACGGCCGGTGCCGCGATTGACCTCATCGCGGCTGGCCTTCATGGCGATCAGCTTGTCCGCGATCGACGCCACCATTCCCAGCGCGAAGGAGGCGTTGGCCAGATGCCGCTGCTGATGCCGGAACCGGCCGTAGTCGGCCGAGGTCTTGAAGCGCCCGAGCTCGGCGCGCACGGCGGCGTCGATCAATTCGGCCAGGTAATGGGCGACCTCGACATCGGAGCGCAGACCGAAGAAAACATAACTGCTCTCGCCGGCCGCATTCTTCTCGCGCCAGACCCGGCAATCGCAGAATTGCGCGATCGCGCCGATGCAGTCGTCGAGAGGGATCCGCTTCTTGCGGTAGGTCTCATAGGCGCGCCGCTCGCACGGCGCCGCGCGCAGTTCGACGTCGGTCAGGGACAGGTCGTGGCGATCGAGCAACTCGGCGACTTTGGCTGCAGCGGACAGCGCCTCGTCCTCGGTGCAGCCATTTTCGATGGTCTTGGCGCGCAAGGCCTGGATGCGGACCTTCAGCTTGTCGAGCGCGGCGAGATTGAAAGAAGGGTCCACGGATAACCTGCGCGGAGAAGGTCCGGCCAACTGACGTCGGACAGGAAGGGAGCGGCGGACCGGGAAGCATTCGAATCGAAGGTACAGGATTCAGCCTTGCGTTGCCAAGTTCCTGGCCCCGGGTTGATGCACGGACGCGGCCGAGTTCACACCGTCAAATACGCCAAAATCTCCCCCCGTGCGATATCGCCGGCGGCGCCGCTGTGGACCACCTCGCCGTGGTCCATGATGACGATGCGGTCGGCAATGCGTTCGACCAGCGTCAGATTCTGCTCGACCACCAGGAAGGATGTCCCCGCCTGCTTGGCCGAGATAATGAGGTCGGCCATCCGGACGACGTTTTCGAACTGCACGCCTTCGCTCGGCTCGTCGATCACGACCATGCCCGCGCCCTCCGCGAGCCCGCGGACGAACGACAGCAGTTTCTTCTCGCCGCCGGACAGCGTGCCGGCATGCTGGCGCCGCCGCTCCGACAGCCGCGGAAAGGCCTCGAAAAAACGATCGAAGCCGTCGAGCCGGCGGCTGTCCCGCATCAGGGTGAGGTTTTCCGCCACCGTGAGATCGTCGAACACCACCCGCTCCTGCGGGCAGTAAGTCAGCCCGGCGCCGCGGTTGTCGGACGGCTGCCGTCCGGTGATATCCGCCCCCGCCAGCCTGACGGTGCCGCTGACGGGCCGCAGGAAACCGCAGGCCAGCTTGACCAGCGTGGACTTGCCGACGCCGTTGCGGCCGAGCACGCACACGGCCTCGCCGGGACCGACCGACAGGCTGACGTCGCGCACCACCAGCCCCGAGCCATAGCCGCCGGCGATGCGATCGATCTCGAGCCGCGCCTGCGTCATCGCGATCCTCCGACATAGACCGCGCGGACCTGCGGATTGGCCTGGACGTCCTCGACGCTGCCGTCGGCGAGAAAGCGGCCCTGGTGCAGCACCACGACGCGATCGGCGAGCCGCCGCACCAGCTCCATGTCGTGCTCGATGATGATGATCCGCAGCTTGAGCGTTTGCCGTGCCCAGGCGATGGCGTCGATCACTCCCGCGGTTTCGTCGTGCGAAAGCCCTGCGCATGGCTCGTCGAGCAGCAACAGCCGCGGCTCGGTGATCAGCGCCATGGTCAGTTCGAGAATCTGGCGCTCGCCGTGCGACAGGTCGGAGGCGGGCTTGCCGCCGGACTTGAGAAATCCGAAACGCCGCCGCATCTCATCGAGCACCGGCGTGGTCCAGCCGAACAGGCTCGGGCGCAGCAGGTCGAGCCCGCGCCAGCGTCCTGCCCACAGCGCGATGGCCAGGTTCTCGTCGATGGTCAGCTTTGGAAATACCGACGGCGTCTGAAACTTGCGCCCCACCCCGCTGCGCGCCACGGCGGCCGGCTGTGGCCGCGGCACCTCGAAGCCATCGATGACGATGCGGCCGCTGCGCATGGGCAGTGCCCCGGTCAGGACGTTGAGCGCCGAGGTCTTGCCGGCGCCGTTCGGTCCGATCACGCACAGCACGACCTCGTCGCCGGTCCGCAGCGACAACCCGTCGAGGATGGTGACGTCGCCCATGCGCACGCAGACCTCTTCAAAGGCCACCAGCAAGGGGGCGTCGACCCGCGGCTTGTCCGGTGCGCGGGACGGCACCGGCGACGGGCTCCTGGCGAGACGCAGCCGCCGCAGCGGCGCGAATAGGGTCATCAGCCCGCCGGGCAACCGCAGCACGACGGCGATGAAGAACAGCGCGACCACGATCTCCCACCAAGGGAAGCGGTCGCGCAGCTCCGCCGAGAGCACGCCGACCACGACGGCACCGATCGCCGGTCCGAGCACGGTGGCGCGGCCGCCGGCCGCGGCAAAGATCACGAGATCGCCGGAGAAGGCGAAGCCGGCCAGGTCCGGTGTCACCAGATTCTGCTGCGGCGCATAGAGCGCGCCCGCCAGGCCGGCGAGACCGCACGCCACCGCGAACGCCGCCGCCTTGAGCACGGCCACGTCGTAACCGAGAAAGGCGAGCCGGCGCTCGTTGTCGGCGACCGCGCGCCACAGCGTGCCGATCGGCGCGCGCACCAGATAATCGACCGCCGCGATGCCGAGCCCGAGCACCACGGCGATCAGGTAATAAAGGTCGAGAAAGCCGTCGAGGCCCGGCAGCGACGGAATGTTGCGCAACCCGTTGAAGCCGCCGGTGACGCTGGTCCAGGTGGTCGCGACCTGAAACGCCGCCAGCGTCAGCGCCAGCGTGATCAGCGAGAACGACGGCCCCTGGTCGGAGCGGCCGCGAAACACAACCGCGGCAAGGACAAAGCCGAGCAGCGCCACGACAACACAGGTGACGGGAATCGTGAGATAGGCGAGCGGCGACGCACCGAAGCCGAACAGTCCGTAGGCTGCGAGGTAAGCACCAAGGGCTGCGAACATGCCCTGCCCCAGCGGCAGGATACCCGCCTGCCCCCAGGCCAGACCAACCCCCATCGCCGCCAGCGCGTAGAGAAAATACAGCCCGAGCTGATACGCTCCGTACTCGCCGACGAAGGTCGGCACCAGGAGGAGCAGGGCCAGGATCAGGCCGTTACGGACGAGGAAAGAGGCCACGGGGTCGTTGCCAGAGGAACAGGATGGAGAGCAGCAGCATGGCGAGATAGGCGGAGGTCGGACTGACCGCCGCC